>SMUY01320908.1_pt1 | contig 17050 bp, 17 predicted proteins | sample 2456441 | NCBI WGS metagenome assembly SMUY01 (sample SAMN11095931, study PRJNA526329) | marine sediment metagenome | biome: Marine sediment; feature: Surficial sediment; material: Deep marine sediment; isolation source: Hadal surficial sediment | place: Pacific Ocean | collected 2014-11 | depth...
CTTGATACACCAGGAATGGGGTTGATATATTTAACACCCCTGGATAAAGCGGCGACATACATACCCCAAGAAATTGCCGAGAAACTGGAAAAAGAAGAAGCTGGTGCCAAATCGGCTGCAGTGAGCAATCAGTAATGTTTATCAACAATCAAAAATTGATTACTTGTATATTGCCCAAAGGTATCTGTTTTGATGTTGTTAAATCACTCAAGGAAGAAAAGGGTATTGTTACTGCCAATGTTAATACAGCAAGAGGACTGGGAAAATTGACGCCTCTGGCTTATAGAGGTGTTGGTGAGCAAACTGAAAAAGAGATTTTAACCGTAACCGTTGCCAGTGAAGATGCGGATGAAATTTTTAGATTTATCTATGATGAGGCCAGGATAGACAAGCCCCATGGTGGATTGATTTATATGTCTAATCTGGATGTTGTTTCTGTTTATTCATTACCAGAAGATCTTCCTGAAGAAGAATAGGCCACGCCTATTAATTGCCTTTCCCCGCGATTGCTGTGTCAGCTCCGTGCTCAGATCCTCATGTATGTCATATACACTTCGGTCTTGCGCCCGGTGCTTCCTTGCACTCACGAAAAAATCTGAATTAATAGAAGTGCCCTACCGCTATGTACAATATTAATTGATTCTAGGCTTAGTTTATTTTGTCTAAATAATGTTTCCAGTCAAAAGATTGATCTGCAATCACCAGAAATTCTGGATTCAGCAGGGAGTCTTTGGTGTTGTAGCGAATGGGTTTAAAATTCATATCGACAACGCAGCCACCGGCCTCTTCAACAATACATTGTGCAGCAGCAGTGTCCCATTCGGAGGTTAAGCCGAACCTTGGGTAGATATCGACCCTGCCTTCTGCAACCAGACAAAATTTTAATGAGCTGCCCATGGCAATAATTTCTGCTCCACCCAGTCGATCAATCAAGGCTTGCTGTTTTTCGCTACCATGTGAACGACTACCTGCGATGATGATTTTATTGGGCTCAGATTTTTTTACCTTAATCGATTCTGTGATTCCGTCAGCACTGATCTTAAAAGCCCCCAAAGATGCTGCGGCATAGTAACAAACTCCTGTCACAGGAACAGTGATCACGCCCAAGATTGATTGACCATTCTCAATGAGCGCGATATTTACAGTGAATTCGTTATTACGTTTGATGAATTCTCGTGTGCCGTCTAGAGGATCAACCAGCCAGTAACGAGACCACAGACAACGTTCTGTGTAAGGTAATGCAGAAGATTCTTCTGACAGCACCGGGATTTCGGGCGTTAATTTTGTGAGGGCTGTACAGATGGAATTGTGTGCTGCCATGTCAGCTGCAGTTAAGGGTGAGTGATCTTCCTTATTCTCAACTGTAAAATCCGTATCATAAATTTCGAGAATGCAATCTGCAGCGTTACTGGCGATCTGACAAATTTCTTCAATCAGCGTTTGGTCTATTTCCATTTTATTTTTGCAGGTGTTAAGTGAGACATTAGTTGCTTATCATAGTAGAGAATACCAACAGGATATAATAAATAAAATGATTAACTGGAATGAGATTGAAACGGTGATGCTGGATATGGATGGCACCTTGCTTGATCTCCACTTTGATAACTATTTCTGGCAAGAATATCTGCCAGAATGTTGGGGCAAAGCAAAAGGTATGGACATTGACACTGCGAAAGCAGCATTAATCCCAAGATTTAAAGCCATGGAAGGCACCTTGGCGTGGTACTGCCTGGACTATTGGTCTGATGAGCTGGATCTGGATGTATTTAGACTTAAACACGATGTTGAGCATTTAATAAAAATAAGACCTTATTCTGAGGAATTACTATGTAAGTTGAATGAAATGGGCAAAGAAGTTGTACTGGTCACCAATGCACATGAAAAAATTCTTGATGTGAAACTGGAAAAAACAGGACTTAAAAAATACTTTGATCAGATTATTTCAGCTCATGCATTGGGCAGCCCAAAAGAGCATAGGGAATTCTGGGAATTGCTCTCGAACACTGTTCAATTCAGACAGGAGAAATCCCTATTTATAGATGACAATCTGACGGTGTTGCGTGTTGCGCAAGAATATGGGATTCGTCATTTATTGAGCATTGCCAAACCAGATAGTCACTTACCAGGACGAACATCAACGGAATTTTTTTCTGTCGATGATTTCAGGGAACTATTTTCTGACTAGGAGACGATCGACCAGATCCGACAGACACCTGGTGGGCCAAGATATTAATAGTTAAAAGCCAATGCAAAATCAAATACAAGATGTCCTTTATCTAAACCTCGTTTTTCAAATTTTGTCATGGGTCGCCATCGTGGGCGAGGTGCATATTGATTGTTACCAGCGAGATTGATTACATCTGTTTCATGCTTAATTAATTCGATGATCTGTTCAGCATAATCTTCCCAATCGGTTGCGATAAACAGGCGACCGTGATTTTTTAGAATAGATTTAATCAAGATGAGAAGTGACGAGTTGATCAAACGTCTTTTATAATGTTTTTTCTTGGGCCAGGGATCTGGAAAAAATATGTAAACACAATCAATACTATTTTCAGGTAGCTGATATTTTAAAATATCGATAATGTCATGGGACATAAGTCGGATATTCGAAAGCTTACTTTCTTCAATCTGACGCATGAGACTACCGACACCAGGACGGTGTACCTCTACAGCCAGATAGTCATTTTCTTTGTGAGATTTTGCCATTTGGGCGGTTGCGCCCCCCATCCCCGTACCAATTTCCAATATTCTGGGCGCGTGACGTCCAAATATTTTGTTCAAGTCCAAGGGGGCCTTACTAAAATCAATACAGTGCCTGGGCCAGGATGTTTCCAGCACATTTTTTTGTGCTAATGTCATGCGGCCGTCACGTAAAACAAAACTACGTATTGGTGGGTGCTGGTTTGAATCTGGCATTATTACAACGTAATGTTACTGCTGAGGGTATAGTGATGAGTCAGAAAAATGTGCCATCAATAGGAGATGATGCGCTGGCATAGGCGCGGCGCGGCATACGGCCTGCAAGGAATGCTTCACGGCCAGACTCAATGCCTTTCTTCATTGCGCTTGCCATCAACACAGGGTTACTGGCTTCGGCAACGGCCGTGTTCATTAATACACCGTCGCAACCTAGCTCCATGGCAATTGCAGCATCAGAAGCTGTGCCAACTCCAGCGTCTACAATAATGGGGACAGAGGCATTTTCTACGATTGCTCTTATATTGTACGGATTTCTAATACCAAGGCCTGAACCGATAGGTGCGGCTAGTGGCATGACAGCAACGCAGCCCATTTCCTCAAATCGTCTGGCCATAACAGGATCATCATTGGTATAAACCATGACATCAAAATTATCCTTTATAAGTGCTTCTGCGGCTATGATTGTTGCAGGTATATCAGGAAATAGTGTTTTCTCATCACCTAGTACTTCAAGTTTAACGAGCTTATGACCGTCGAGTAATTCCCGTGCGAGCTGGCAGGTACGTATGGCTGAATCCGCGTCATAACATCCTGCCGTATTTGGTAAAATGGTATATATTTCCGGGCTGATAACATCCAGTAAATTCGGTTCGTCCGGATTTTGACCAATATTGCTTCTGCGGATGGCAACAGTAATGATTTGTGATCCACTCGCCTCGATGGAAAGCCGGGTTTCTTCCATATCCTTATATTTACCTGTGCCGAGCAGTAACCTTGATGTATATGCTTGTCCGGCGATAATTACCGGATCTTCAAGTTTGTATTTATCAGCTGGCATTAGCCGCCACCGATGGCTTCAACGATTTCAACATTGTCACCCGACTTAATTTCATAATTAGAAAATAAACTACGAGGGATGATTCGTTGATTGACTTCAACAGCAAGGCGACCTGAAATTTCCAGTCTGGAAAGTAACTGAACAATATTCACTTGATTATCAAGCGAAATTGATTCGCCGTTGAGGGTGATTTGCATGGTTACTAACTGATTGATGGACCGCTTATACTAAAAGAATCAAATATCTACGACCATGCCTTCCTTAGCAATGTGACAGATAAGGGAAGCGCCTTTTTCTTTAATGATCTCATTCGAATGTTTGTGTATTGCTTCCATAGCAGCATCGTCATAGTTTGGATCATGATGGAACAGGTAAAGTTCCTTAACATTGGCATCAATCGCTGTATTGATTGTATCGATATAGCAGGAATGGCCCCATCCATGTTTTTTATCATAATCACTAGGTGTATATTGAGCATCATGGATGAGGATATCTGCATCCTGAATAAGGTTTAGTTCTGACTGATGTTCCTCATGAATCATTTCTTTAAATAGTTCATGTTCTTCTTCATTGAATTCATCAGATCTATGTTTGATCGATTTTTCAATAAACATACATTCGTTATCTGATGCATAGACAATAGTTTTGTTATTGATTTCAATTTTGTATCCATAAGTAATACCCGGATGATGTACATTTGAGAAATCAATCTTCATTGGCCCATACTGAAAACCATCATCTTTTGGTGCGAGATAATTTGTTTCCGCAAGCCAGGTCTCCGTACCAACGGGGAAATAAGGTGCCTGCATTTGTGCAGATATATGTTCCTCTATTGACTGAGGGTTATCGCCTGGACCGAAAAAATCAATCTTCCAGTCGGGGATGAAGGCAGGAACAAAGAAAGGTAAGCCACAAACATGATCCCAATGGTAATGCGTCAATATGATGAGCATCTCCCGGATTTTATCCTGCTGCATTAATTCGTTCCCAAGCGGGATGATACCGGTGCCAGCATCACAAATCAGCAAGTGGTCGCCAGATCTGATTTCCACACAGGAAGTATTGCCACCGACACCAAGGTGGCTGCGAAAAGGTGCCGCGTAAGACCCACGAACACCCCAGAATCGGAGTTGCGATTTACTCATTTGTCTATTTATTTTTGTTTATTTATCTTGGTTTTTCAAATTTGCTTGAGTGTATTTTACTACAACATCCGTAATTGTCTGCATCGGCGTTGGTTTGGGTATAAATTCCAGAGCTCCGAGTTCTTTAGCGATGACTCGATCCTGAGCGTAATCCTTTGAACTGATAATGATAACTTGCGTTTGTTCCTGCCCCGGCAGCTGTCTTAGCTCTTTTAGCAGGGTCAGGCCATCCTTGATGGGCAGTATATTACTAAGGATAACCAGATCCGTTGAGTTTGATTGCAGGTATGACCACGCTTCTTCCGCAACAGTAAACACAGTCAAATCAATATCCAGATTTTCTGTGCTTCTTTCGAGCAATTTTTTCATCGACGGACTGTTGTCCACGCCAATGACAGCTGGCCTAGTCTTCCCCATAAATTTAGCCTTCTCTCCTCGCCAACCTATTGTCCGAATCCCCTTCGGGCTGTGGTTAATAATGAATATTTAAGCGCATTATTATATTATTAAAATCAAGGAATTGCCTACTATTAAAATACACTTGATTTGATATATAGGATGGATATTACACCAAAATATGATAGAGAGCACACTGCGTCAAGTGAGTTTTTCTGATATCTTATTAATGTAGATTGATTCTAGATTATCATTTGCGGGTGTAGTTCAATGGTAGAACATCAGCTTCCCAAGCTGATGATGACGGTTCGATCCCGTTCACCCGCTCCATTCTCTTGGGGTGTGATCGAACATATTACTCACTCCTGAGGTTTAACAATATATAACTCATATTATTTTCAGTGAGTTGTTGGCGCACCATCGAGAGCTTTTCTTGATCTCCATAAGGGCCTACTCTTACTCTGTGTCTGATATCCTTACCACCGATTACGACACGTTGTATATCCGCTGATATCCCCAGCAGTGCCAGTTTCGCCTTTACTTCGTCGGCGGCATCGTATTGTTTAAAAGAACCGACTTGCAGGAGATATATTCCAGATTTTTTATTGTCTGGTTCAACTTCTTCTTCAATATTTATGTCTTCTTCAGCTTCCCATTCGGAAACGTTGACTTCCATGTTGGGGAGAATTTCATAGAAATCAAATATCGGTGGCGGGGTGTCATTTGACAAATCTATATCTGATCCAGGGGTTTCTATGGTAACTTCTGGCTGCACTATTCCTGTTTGTTGTCCGAGGTCATGCGGATAGAAAAAAACAATGATCGCTACACAGAGTCCGACTGTCAGGCCAGCAAGAAAAGATTTTAGCTGTTTATTATTACCAGACCTGGCCTTTTTCTTTGGTTTGAGGTTTTTATAATCTTTAGGCATGTTTACATTTCTTCCGGTGCGGATACGCCTAAAATTCCAAGTCCATTGCAAATGACTTGTTTACTGGCACAGATAAGATTGAGACGTGCATTTCTTAATTCATTAGAATCGACGATGAACTGACATGAATTGTAATAGCTATGAAATTCGTTTGCGAGATCTCTAAGGTAGTAAGCTATTTGATGAGGTTCATATTCTGTCGCGGCAGAATGTATAATTTCCGGATAACGGGATAATGCCGTGATTAATTTCTTTTCTGATGGTTCGGTCAAGGTTTGTAGATTGTTACTTCCGATCTCCGCATCATAGGTAAATCCTTTCTCCTTCACTTGTTTCAGTACGCTACAGATCCTGGCATGCGCGTACTGAATATAATAGACAGGATTTTCATTAGATTTTGATTTTGCCAGTTCCAGATCAAAATCAAGATGTTGTTCACTCTTACGCATGATGTAGAAGAAACGCGTGGCATCTTTTCCCACTTCATTGCGTAATTCTTTCAAAGTAACGAACTGACCTGAGCGGGTAGACATAGGTAGTTTCTCAGCGCCTCGGTATAGCGTTGCAAACTGAACCAATAAAATTTCAAGGGCATCAGGGTTTTTATCAAGCGCAGAAAGTGCTGCCTTGACCCTGGCGATATAGCCATGATGATCTGCTCCCCAGATATTAATGGCCTTGTCATAACCTCGCGAGAATTTTTCCAGATGATATGCAATGTCCGATGCAAAATAAGTTGCTTGCCCATTCTCACGGATGATGACCCGATCTTTTTCATCACCGAATGCGGTTGAGCGAAACCACAGGGCACCATTTTCTTCATACACATAATCGTTTTCTTTAAGTCTGGCAATACTTTTTTGGATTTGATCATCGTTTGATAGTGAGTGCTCATAGAACCAACGGTCGAAGACGACACCAAAGTCAGCTAAGTCTTCACGTATCTCAGCAAGTATTTCATCCAGACCCAAATTCAGGATGCCCTGATAATTTTCACTACCAAGTGTTGTTTTGGCAAAGGCAATCAACTGGTCTATATGTGTTTCTGGATCATCCCTTGTGTCGGGGAAATCCATATCAGAACTGAGAGACTGCTGTTTTTCGCTTAACAGCTTGTCAGCAATGTTTCGGATGTAATCTCCCTGATAAGCATTCTCAGGGAAATCAATTTTTATTTCACATCGCTCAAGATAGCGGAGCCAGATACTGATGGTCAGGATATCCATCTGTCGTCCGGCATCATTGACGTAATACTCTCTGTCTACTTTATAGCCGATAGCCTCAAGTAAATCGGAAACCGCAGCACCATAAGCAGCTCCGCGTCCGTGACCCACATGCAGGGGGCCAGTGGGATTAGCTGAAACGAATTCAACCAGTATCGATTTTCCAGATCCAAACTCTGATCGCCCATAAGCTTCGGCTGCTTGCAGGATGTTAGTAATAACACTCAGGCGAGATTGTTTGTTGAGAAAAAAATTAATGAAACCCGGTCCCGCAATTTCGACGCGCTCGATAATTTCCGATTCGGGTAAATTTTCAAGCAGTGTAGCAGCCAGTTGCCTTGGGCTCGTTTTCGCCTGCCTGGCAAGCACCATGGCGATGTTACAGGCGAAATCCCCATGAGATGGATCACGGGTTCTTTCTATCTGAATATCATCAATGGCGGAGAATGAAACACCCATCTTCTCCTGAACGATTGAAATAGCCTCCATCAGGAGTTGCTGTAGTTCTTGTTTCAAACGTTCACTCCTGATGTTTAGGCCTGTGGAAAATCGCGCATTGTAACGTGAGCACCTGGACAGTAGAAGATGATTTAATATAAATCAGGGAGATTTTTGATCCTTGATTTATTTATTTGACGACGGTCAGACCAAGATTGTGCCAGTTTTGCATGCCTCCCCGGTACCATTTTAACTTGTGTGCCGGGTAGCCAAATTGCAGCAATGTTTTAATATTGGATGGGGATTGACCACACCACATGCCATTACAAAAAAGCACCAATGTTTTTGCAGAAGAAAAATCCCACAGACCTTCTATTAATTGTACGCCAAACCGTTTTTCCAGAATCTCGGCTATAGTGAAAGGATCTGCACCTGCACCTTGCTTTAGTTCGGTCCAGGGAAGATTAATGCTGCCGGGGATAGTGCCATTCTTGACCCAATCCGGAGTGCGTGAATCAATCACAAGAATAGTTTGATCTCCGTCACTTGAACGTTCCAGGTAATCCAGTATTTCCAGCTCACCAATTGTCTCCACACCTTCAGCGAGTTTGGCCGGTTGAATACAAAATGGCGGGCACTTTCTTGAAGTTTTTGCGTAGGTCGGGTCAACTGTATTCTCTGGATCCTGATTGCGCATAATGGTGACTTTCTTGCCATTGTGAACAACTACTACTGAATCAATTTCTGTGCTGATGGCTGTTTCATGGGCGATGCCTTGCAGAGGCAGAAAATTTCCCGCCAGGAAAACCAGCATTAAGAGATAACGCTTACTATGCATAATCAATATTCCTCTGGTTTGGAAAACTTTTTATCTGACTCATGTCTGTTTTGAAATAGCACTCTGATTTGAGTTCAATTTCATGTGACATTGTACAGGATATACTGTAATCAATATTTCAGGAGACTTTTGCATCATTCGACTTTTCCACCATAGCTGCGTTAAAAGGCATCTCAAAATGCTCATTTGCGCACTTGTAAATCTGCTTTTTCGACACTGTCTGCCTTGCTCGGATAAAAAATATTTTTTATGCAAAGGCCTCTTCAAGTTTAACATTCCCAGGTCAATATTCTGGGCTCAAATCATGTCCTGAGGATCAACATCCACAGACCATCGTACTTTATGTGCCTCGGGAAGCTGATCAAGGCTTTCTATCCAGGGCGTTAAAAACTTTTTTATGATTTGTCTGTTGCCGGCCTGAATAATGAGCTGAAGTCGATAACGTCCTGCCCGTTTTTCCATGGGTGCCGAAACGGGGCCATAAATCTCCAGCTTCCCCTGTGCCGCGGTTTGTAATCTTGTCTTGGCAATGTTCAGGAATTTAATAGCGATTGCCTGTTGATTTGATTCTGCACGTATTAATACCTGAAAGGAAAATGGCGGCAGTTGTGTCAGTTGTCGTTCTTCAAGCAGTAAATCTGTGAACTGTGCGTAATCATGCAGGGCTAATTTATTCAGCAAAGGGTGTTCAGGATAATGGGTTTGGACAATCACAGTCCCCGGGGTACCACCGCGACCTGCGCGGCCACTGACCTGCATCAATATCTGCGCCAAGCGTTCACTTGCCCGATAATCGATACTGAAAAGACCCCTGTCAGCATCAACAATCCCGACCAGTGTGACCTTAGGAAAATGATGACCTTTGGCCAACATTTGTGTGCCAATAAGAATATCTGCATTACCTGTATGGATATCGTTCAGCATTTTTTGCATGGAACCTTTGCGGCGCGTGCTATCTCGGTCAATTCTCAAGATTTTTGCTTCGGGCAACAGTTCTGTCAGAGTTTCTTCCAGCCGTTCTGTACCGTGCCCAACGTCGATAAGTTGGTTTCCTGAACAATCCGGGCAGGTGTTTGGCAAACGTTTATTGTGTCCACAATGATGGCAGTGCAAGCGTTTATTGTGTTTATGAAATGTCATATAAACAGTGCAACGAGGACACTGCGAAATATAACCACAATCATGACACATAACGACTGGTGCGTAGCCACGACGATTAAGAAATAATAATATTTGTTGCTTGTTATGCAGGCATTGTTTGATGTTTTTCAGTAAATACTGCGATATTGCCCCGTACATTTTCTCATTTTTGACATCATGAATCTGGATATCAGGTAGCTTGGCATTATTGATCCGCTTAGGTAACAGGAGTTCCTGATAACGCCCATCTCTGGTGTTCTTCATTGATTCCATCGAAGGTGTTGCAGAACCGAGCAGCACAGGAATTTTTTCTCTTTGTCCGCGGATCAGAGCCAGATCTCTTGCCGAATAACGTAGGCCATCTTGCTGTTTGTAGGAAAGATCGTGCTCTTCATCAATAATAATCATTCCTAGTCTTGGCATCGGTGTCCAAATAGCAGAGCGTGTACCAAGGACGACAGATGCTGTTCCATTGCGTGCTTTTAGCCAGGCAATTAATCGCTCACCTTCGGATATGCCCGAGTGCAGAGTAACGATACTGTCTCCAAACCTCTCATTGATGCGTTCAATGAATTGAGGTGTGAGCCCGATTTCAGGAATCAAAACAAGCACCTGTTTCCCTGACTCTAATATATATCGAATTAGATGTAAGTAAACTTCAGTTTTACCACTACCGGTAACGCCATTAAGAAGAAATGCATGGTAAGCAGCTGAGCAAGTAATAATCTTGTCTATTGCATTTTGTTGTTCTTTGTTTGGTTTCAGAATCCATGCTTTATCCTTTTGGCAAGCAACCGTCTCGTCAGATTTTTCTGTTGCTGGCGTTGTTTTTTCTATCAGGTTTTTTACTGATAGTTCGTTTAGTGGATTTCGTGCATTTTCAAATTCATTCTGGATGCGTGTTTGTGATACACCATGCTGATGTTGTTTTATGAACTGCAAGATCGACAGCTGTTTTTTTGCGCGAGAAAGATTTTCGGGTTTCAGTTTTCTACCCGATTCTGTAGGGCGCCAGATGACCTCCTGTTTAATTTTTGCGGCTTTGCCTTTGCGCAGTAAAGAGGGGATAGAAGTAAATACTACATCGCCAATAGGGTGGTGGTAATAATGGCTGGCCCATTCAATCAGCTTAAGATGCTTTGCCGGCAATAATGGTGTTTCATCTAACAGTGCCAAGGCTTTTTTCAGTTTATGTTTTGGTACCTGGGTCATGTCTGCCAGAGAAATAATAATACCAATGCGCACACCACTTTTACCAAAGGGAACTTGCAGTCTTTGCCCAGGTGCAAATTGCCTGGGGGCATAATTATCAGGAGGAAGATAGTCAAACAGGTTACGCAGGGGTGAATTAAGTGCGACGCGAAGGATAAGCATAGTCATTGATCATCACTCATGTGCGGCAAAATGTGTAGTAACGACTTATCAACTTTCCTGTATTAGTGATTGTGCCTTTTTGATATTTGCGCGTTTCATTGGTTTTTCCTCAATGGGACAAATAGGTGCCTGTTTAAGGTGTTTTTCAGGAAACAGGACCAGGACGACGAACAGGTCTCCAGCCAGAAAACAATATGCAGGAAATGTTACAGTGGTCTTATCCGCTATTCGTATTCTTCGCTCACTATTTTTGTAGGGAATGTTATTTTCCATTAGCCGGGCGCTGATGGCTTCTGGATTATCCGAGAAAAGGTGAACAATAATCTCAGATTGGGGTCCTGCTGTTCCTGCGAGTACAGAACCTACCAGGCGGGGGTCAAAATGTTCGAACAATCTCATGACATCAACAGCTGTAGTTCTCAGTTTAAATAATTCCTCAGGCTGGAATGAATATTGAAACAGCTTTTGATAAGAGATCACCGCGCGTTCAATTTCGATATTCGTCGGCAGGCCCTTCTGCTTGAAACCTAGCTGATCAGCGGCCTTACGCTTTGCGGTATGGTAGCTAATCAAACTATATTCGGCGATATATTGTGCGGCTAATTCGGTGATAGCCTGCCGTGTCCTGGTGACAGTTTTTTGCATGACACTATTTCTAATCTTAAATGGGGTCCAATCTTAAAAGAGGTCGATAATGCCTGAATCTCCAGAATTTGTTGATTCGCTGTCAAACACTGGAATCTGGGTTTCATCGTTTAAGGTGGTTGGAGCATGTTCTGTGCGGAAGATTTCGAACATGGCGTCAGGGTCGTTGGGCTGAGCCAATTTCCCTGTGGCCTTATTGATACGGGCATAAACGAGTCCAGGGGGCTCAGGCAGGATATATTCGGGCGTGCCTTCCAGTACGGTCTTCATATACTCGACCCAGATGGGCAACGCAGCACGTGCACCGGTCTCCCTGCTACCCAATGGTTGAAACTTGTCAAAGCCTACCCAGGCGACGCCAACAATATTCGCATTAAATCCAAAGAACCAGGCATCTCTTTGATCATTTGTTGTGCCTGTTTTACCTGATATGTCCTGACGATTTAGGACTAAGGCTCTGCGGCCGGTACCATGCTTGATTACGTCTCGGGTGATTGAATTCATAATCCATATATTGCGCTCATCAACAACGCGTTTTGCATAGATTGATTTATTGGTGGGCTGAATGGGATACTCCTTTGATTGAAGTTCTTCATCTGGTGAATCGTTGCCTGGTAAATTATCTACAGGATCATCTTCCTGTCCAAGGCATACCCGGCACACAGATACCGGCTCGGCTTGATAGAGAATTTCACCATCACCGGTTGATATGGTTTCTATGAGGTAGGGTTCAACTTTATAACCACCATTGGCGAAAACACAATATGCGTTTGCCATTTGCCAGGGCGATAAGGTGGCACTGCCGAGTGCGAGCGATAAATTTTTGGGTAACTTTTCGATGTTGAAACCAAATTTTTTGATGTGTTCCATGGCGAAAGGAATGCCAATAGCATGTAGTAATCTGATCGACACCAGATTGCGAGAATGTGTTAGTCCTTCACGTAGTCGGGTGGGGCCATAACTTTTATGACTGTAATTTTCTGGTCGCCATATATCTTCAACACCAGGATCCTCAAATACGACCGGCGCATCATTGATCAGAGTGGCAGCGGTATTTCCTGCAGCCAGGCCCGCAGAATAAATGAAAGGCTTAAATCCTGACCCTGGCTGCCTGAAGGCTTGTGTCACACGGTTAAATTTACTGCGCTGGTAGTCGAACCCTCCAACCAGTGCCAAAGTTGAGCCATCATTTGGATCCATTGAGACGAAGCCGCCTTCTACCTCGGGTATCTGGGCAAGTTTCCAGTTACCTTCGCTGTCTTCGCTGAGCCTGATAACGTCGCCTGTTTTCAGAAACTCAGATACAGACTTCGGTTTTGCGCCCCTTCGATTCTCACTCAGGTAAGCGCGAGCCCATGCTAATCCTGACCACTCAACATCAATTAGCCCAATACCTGATAGATAGCTGGTGATGGATTTTTCATTGACCTGGACGACAAGGGCTGGATATAGGCTGCCGATGGAAGGAAAACTTTCGAGCAGGCGTTGCCATTCTGTTTCGTTATCCTCAGTCTTTAAATCATAATGATGCTCAGGACCACGGTAGCCATGACGCTCATCATATTCGGACAGTGCTTTTCGCAGTGCATGGTTTGCCGCGGTCTGGTTTTCATCCTTGATTGTTGTTGTTACCACCAGGCCGCTTATATAAATACTGTTACCATATTGTTCAATCAGTTGTTTGCGAATCATTTCAGCGACGTAAGGGGCTTCCACTTCTATGAAAGGATTATGCAGGCTCGCGGTGATGGGTGAGTTAATGGCTGTTTGAAAATCTTCTTCTGATAGAAAATTTTCCTCGAGCATACGCTGCAAAACATAATTTCGTCTGATTTTTGCCCGAGCAGGGTTGCTTATAGGGTTTGTTGATGAAGGTGCTTTTGGTAAGGATGCAAGCATGGCCACCTGGGCCAGGGTAAGCTCATCTATCTCGACGCCATAATATGTTTGTGAGGCAGCGGAAATGCCATAGGAACGATGGCCTAGATAAATCTTATTAAGATACAGTTCCAGTATCTTGTCTTTCGATAATTCCCGTTCAATCTTGAGCGCCAGAAAAATTTCATTTAGTTTTCTCAGGTAAGTTTTTTCACGACTAAGAAAAAAATTCCTGGCAACCTGCATGGTGATGGTACTTCCGCCTTGCGTTTTATCACCGGTTTTAATCAGGTGTACGATTGCGCGCACGATGCCTTGCCAGTCAACCCCGGGGTGTTGATAGAAGCGATCATCTTCAGCAGCAAGAAAGGCTTGTATTGTGAGTACGGGCACTTCGTCGATCGAGATTGGCCTGCGTCTTTTCTCACCAAACTCTGCAATCAGGGATTCTTCCTGACTGTAAATCCGCAATGGAACCTGTAGTTTTATATCCTGCAAATTACCTATATCAGGTAGTTGAGGCAGCAAATACCAGGATAATCCGGTAATAAATATTAGCCCAAGCACGAAGAAAAACAGGATAAAATTGAACGCAAATCGCAACATGTTGTGTAGTCTAACTCAGAATTCTCCTATATATATGGCTTTTTCAGTTTAAAATTTAATTAATGTAATACTTTAATTAATGCGAAAAAGTATTTGTTTTTTAAGCTATCGTTGGCTATAGTTGGCACAAGTACTTAATGTTATTTATATGTATGGCATATAACTCTGTGACAATAAAAGGAAAAAACCGTGTTTCCGTTTAAGAAAAAGTCTACACCACTACTGGGTATCGATATCACCATGACCGCAATAAAGTTACTCGAGTTGAGTAAGAGCGGTGACAGGTATCGTATTGAAAGTTACTCTGTTGAGCCACTTCCTGCAAATGCTGTTGTAGAAAAAAATATTGCAGACGCCGATGCGGTCGGAGAAGCAATCAGCAGAGCAGTTAAAAAATCAGGCTCTCGTACTAAAGATGGAGCGGCGGCAGTTTCTGGTTCAGCAGTGATTACTAAAATTATTACCATGCCCGCTGACCTTTCCGATGATGATATGGAAAGCCAGATTCAACTTGAGGCAGATCAGTACATTCCTTTTCCACTTGAAGAAGTCAGTATGGATTTTGAAGTTCTAGGCCCGACTGACGGAGCTGAGGGTCAGGTGGATGTGCTGCTTGCAGCATCAAGGAGTGAGAATGTTGATTTGCGAATCGCTGCACTCGAAGTTGGTGGCCTGGAGGCAAAGATTGTTGATGTTGAAGCCTTCGCTCTGGAAAATACAGTCGCAATGATGGCGCAGGATTTATTTGGTGGTGGAGAAGATCAGATCATCGCCGTAGCTGATGTAGGTTCTGCAGTGACGACCTTCAGTGTCCTGGAGAATTTAAAAATAGTCTATTCAAGAGAGCAAGCATTTGGTGGGGCTCAGTTAACAGAGGATATTCAACGTCGTTATGGACTCTCATACGAAGAAGCAGGTCTGGCAAAAAAACAGGGCGGCTTACCTGATAATTACGAGCCAGAAGTTCTGGAGCCATTCAAGGAGTCTATGGCTCAACAGATAAGCCGTGCACAACAATTCTTTTTTTCATCCAGCTCAATTGCACAGATTGATCACCTGATACTTGCGGGGGGTTGTGCTTCCATTGCTGGTATTGCAGAAATTGTTGAAGCATCAGTTGGTGTACCTACAATTATCGCAAACCCGTTTGCGAATATGTCTCTATCATCAAAGGTGGCTGCCCAGGCGTTGAGTAATGATGCACCCTCTTTGATGGTCTCATGTGGATTAGCATTGAGGAGTTTTGACTAATGGCCAAAATTAATCTGCTACCGTGGAGAGAAGCGCTACGTAAGGAGCATCAGCAGCAGTTCTATTCCACGATGGGTGTATTTGTTGTGTTAACACTCTGTTCTTGGGGTGTATATCACTTTTACAATACTCTGCGTGTTGACTATCAGGATTCGCGTAATCAATTTTTAAATGTTGAGATAACCAAACTCGACAAGAAGATTAAAGAAATTAAACGTATCGAAAAAGAAAAAGAAAGATTAAAAGCACGTATTGAAGCTATTGAACAATTACAAGGCAACCGCCCATTGATTGTTCGTTTATTCGACGAACTGGTGACCAGTTTGCCTGAAGGCGTCAGCCTGGTATCTGTGAAACAGAGTGGCAAGGCAATTACGATTAGTGGTGTTGCGCAATCTAATGCCAGAGTCTCGTCCTTCATGAGGAAACTGCAAGATTCAGATTGGCTGGATGATCCACAGCTTGACGTGATTCAGGCAAAAAATGATAAGGGACAGAGGGTAAGCAATTTCACCATGCGCTTTAAACAGGTGATCCCCAAGGCTTCCGGTGAGGATGAGGAGGATGACGCATGAACCTGGATGATCTCAGTAATCTTGACCCGCAAAATATTGGTGCCTGGCCACTACCAGTCAAGATAGTCGCGATTGTTGTGGTATGTGCGGCAGTTGGTTATGGAACCTGGCATTATGATATACAGCCACAATTGCAAGTGCTTGAGGAAGTTAAAAAAGAAGAGATCACTTTGAAAGGCAACTTCGAGGTCAAGCAAAAGAAAGCGGCCAACTTAAATGCCCTGAAAGTACAATTGGCAGAGATGAAACAGTCTTTTGGCGACATGATCAGACAATTGCCGGATCAAACAGAAGTTGCAGGTCTTATTGTTGATATTTCACAGACAGGTCTTGCTGCGGGACTAGAGTTTGAACTTTTTAAACCCGGCAAGGAAAAACCTGGCGAGTTCTATTCCGAGCTACCCATTACGCTTCGAGTTGTTGGTAGTTACCATCAATTTGGTGAATTTGTCAGCGGGATAGCGACACTACCGAGGATTGTGACGACCCACAATATCACTATTGTGAAGAGGGGCGGTAAATCCAAAAGAGGTGCTAGTAGTGGAGGTAAGCTGGTAATGAATGCAACAGCTAAAACATATCGTGCGCTGGATGAGGAGGAATAAATGATTTTATTTCGTTTGAAAGCCATTTGGACAGCAAGCTTCGTATGCGCACTTCTGAGTCTTGGTGGATGTCTTTCGACTGATATTAGTGATCTGGATCGGTACGTAACGGAGATATTGGCGAGGCCTGGCGGCAGAATTGAGCCTTCGCCTGAGATTAAACCTTATGAAGCTTATGCCTATCAATCTGCAGATCAGGATGCACGTGATCCGTTCAGACTTTTTTACCAGAAGGATGAAGAAGA
>SMUY01206321.1_pt1 | contig 17048 bp, 12 predicted proteins | sample 2456441 | NCBI WGS metagenome assembly SMUY01 (sample SAMN11095931, study PRJNA526329) | marine sediment metagenome | biome: Marine sediment; feature: Surficial sediment; material: Deep marine sediment; isolation source: Hadal surficial sediment | place: Pacific Ocean | collected 2014-11 | depth...
GTTAATAGAACCAAACTGGCGGGCAGTAGATAACGGGAAGAAACAAAATAGAGGTTGGAATTTTCACCGGAAATGATTCCCATTGAATTTAGCAAAGATGGTATAAAATAACACAGCAGCAAAGACGGCACATAAGTGTAAAACTTTTTCCAGAATGGGATGGAGCTATGAGAGGTTTTGAATACAAAGGCCAGGATAGCAAATAAAATTCCTAAAACGATGGCGTCGTTCGTAAATACCGGTTCCATAGAGCTGCTCCTCCTCTTAATTATAACTTATAATTCAATTTGAGTTGAATTATAAGAAAAACAGTTTATATTGTCAATCGACAATTCTAATTGCTTACAATTGCAGGGACAACTCAACGAGTCGCCCCTAGATGGAACTTACACAAACCAATGCGTATAAATCTCCAAAAAGGAATATTAAAATGCTCGATTTTATAAACAAAGTATTTGGTGCCACAGGCGAGCCCGATTCCAAAGAATCAAACGAAGTCCAAGCTCATGATATCCGTATTGCCACTTGCGCACTGTTTCTGGAAATGGCACAAATCGACGGTGAGTTTAGTGAAAAGGAGCGCAAAAGAATCCTGGCAATCTTAAACGAAGAATATGATTTGTCCGACGAAGTTGCGGCTGAACTAAGCGCAGCCGCCGACAAAGAGCGGAAAAATAGCATCGACTTGTGGAAATTCACCAACCTGATCAATGAAAATTATTCGACGGATGAGAAGATTCGAGTTGTCGAATTTTTATGGAAACTGATTTATACGGATGGAAAGCTGGATCAGCACGAAGACTATCTGATTCATAAATTTGCGACCCTTCTCGAAATACGGCACGATCAGCTCATCGCTGCCAAGCTAAGAGTTCTAAATGCATCATCTTGACTTTTGAACTTTAATTCTGTATGTTTCTTCTAATCGACTCACCTGCTTCCTTTAAGCTGAGATTTTTTTAAGGAGAGAGGATGCCTCCCCAAAAGAACGACCGCCGTACCATATTTGCATGGACTTTGTACGACTTTGCCAATTCCTCTTTTTCAACCCTGGTTTTAACCTTTATTTACGCGACTTATTTCACTAAAACAGTCGCACCTGATGAAATTGCAGGCACAGCGATGTGGTCACGGGGCATCACAATTTCAGCGTTGACAGTTGGACTCCTCTCGCCATTTTTTGGTGCGCTTGCTGATACCGGCGGCTTCAGAAAACGAATTCTCTTGGTCTTAACGGCAATTACTGTTATTGGCACCGCCAATCTTTTTAACGTTTTACCAGGTCAGGTTTTAAAAGGACTTATCTGGTTTGTTATTGCCAACATCGGCATGGAAATGGGCATGGTCTTTTATAATGCTTTTTTACCCGATGTTGCGTCGTTCGATAAAATTGGCCGTATCTCCGGATACGGGTGGGGGGTTGGTTATGTAGGTGGGCTTTTATGCATGGTGGTCGCTATGGTAGGCTTTGTACAAACAGAAAACCCCTGGTTCGGCTTCTCTACCGAAAACAGTGAAAATATCCGGGCGACGAATCTTCTTGTAGCTGTTTGGTTTACAATTTTTGCCGTGCCTTTTTTTATTTGGGTGAAAGAGAAAAAAGGCCGGACCTTTCCCAATATCGGGCAGATGGTTTCTTCTACCGTGGGACAACTAAAGAGCACATTCCATGAGATTAAACGCTACCGGCAGATCGTCCGCTTACTTATTGCGCGAATTTTTTATAACGACGGTATCATTACCATCTATTCATTCGGCGGGATTTATGCCGCCGGAACGTTTGGGTTCACATTCTCCGAAATCTTAACCTTTGGGATTGTTTTAAATATCACCGCCGGACTCGGTGCATTTACGATGGGATTTCTCGATGATCGTATTGGCGGCAAGAGGACCATTCAAATTACGAACATGGTATTCATTGCCGCTACTCTACTCGCTGTTTTTGCGCCAAGTAAACTCTGGTTCTGGGTTTCCGGAATTATCGTGGGGTTTTTCTTAGGCCCCAATCAGGCGGTCAGCCGCTCACTCATGGGACGATTTGTGCCTTCGGATAAAGAGACGGAGTTTTTTGGTTTTTATGCTTTTTCGGGAAAAGCAACCGCCTTTATAGGGCCTTTTTTTCTTGGCCTCTTGACCGAAATGTTTAATTCGCAGCGCGCCGGGATGAGCATTGTAGTGGTTATGTTTATTGTCGGCAGTTTATTACTAACACGGGTCGATGAAGAGGAGGGGAAGCGGCTTTCCGGGCGTAGTTAATTCCGAAAAGGATGTTTAGAAGTATTACCCGACAGATAATCCAAGCCGTTCGAGACGGTAACGAAATTTGCCGCGATTAATTCTTAAAAGCCTGGCCGCCTTGCTTATATTACCGTCAGCTTTTTCTAAGGCACTCAAAATAATATTTCGTTCGATCTCTTCGAATGGAATACCTTCATCGGGAATTTCGAAGTTAGCGAAATTTAGGTCAACAGTGGTGACCTTTGGGGTATCATTCACACGGGCGCTTGACCTGGCTTGCTCGGAATCAACAGAAAGGTCGTCAGCTTCGACCCATTCTTCAGACTCAACCAAAACAGCTCGTTCGATGGCGTTTTTCAGCTCACGGATATTGCCTGGCCAATGATAATTTTGTATGAACTCTTTTGCTGACGGTGCAAGGCCCTTAATTTTCCGATCGTACTCCTGATTAAAACTGTCGATGAAGTGCTGTGCCAAAATGACCGAATCCCCATCGCGTTCCCGTAATGGGGGTAGATTTATTTGGTAAACGTTGAGACGATAATACAAATCTTCACGAAAATTACCATCCCTGACAGCTTCCTCAAGATTTACATTTGTGGCCGCAATAATGCGGGTCGAAACTTTGATTTCCTGCAAACCGTTGATGCGGCGAAAACGTTTACTTTCCACCACCTTCAAAAGCTTTGCCTGGATGTTTGTGGAAATATTACCAATTTCATCGAGAAAAATAGTGCCGCCGTTAGCCAATTCAAACAAACCTTGCTTACGATTATTTGCGCCGGTAAAGGCACCTTTTTCGTAACCAAACAATTCCGATTCCAGCAAATTCTCCGGAATCGCGCCACAGTTGATGTCTACAAATGGCTGCTTAACCGACGGGCTTGCGCTATGAATCAGTCGAGCAATCACCTCTTTTCCAGTGCCGCTTTCGCCAGTTATGAGGGTGGTGAGCGAGGGATTTCTGGCAATTTTTTGAGCCGTTGTGACGACTTTATTAATTGCGGGGGATTTCCCGATAAGGTCTTCGTGTGCATTGCTGATGTTGGAATCTGAATGACTCATCTTTTGTGGCGATCCAAAACTCGATTTCACTCAACACATTTATCTGATCATAGCTGATACTCCTATACTATAATCGGCAAATAAAACAGTAGCTTAACGTATATGTGAAGGTCATTTTTGAAGGCCTAAAGCCTGTCGGAAACCATCGCTTATCAGGTTAAAACTCATGACGGCCAGCACAATAAAGATGCCTGGAAATGTTGCGACCCACCAGGCATTCAGGAGCGCCTGGCGACCATCGTTTATGATGTTGCCCCAGCTCGGACTCGGCGGACGAATTCCTATTCCCAGGAAACTCAAGGCTGATTCTAAAAGAATGACTTCTCCAACCTTCAAAGTTGCAGCGACGATCACCGGGTTTAGACAGTTTGGAATAATGTGCTTCATCAGGATGCGTGTATGCGTAAACCCAAGGCCTTTTGCTGCCAATATGAAATCTCTTTCTTTAACCGAAAGAACTTCGGCTCGGACCAGGCGGGCCGTATCCATCCAGCCGGTGAGACCGAGTAGGGGTATCAAGTACCAGTGACTCACTTGAAAAACTGCGGCCACGGCAATAATAAGGAAAATGACTGGGAAGGCAAGCAGGAAATCCAACAGCCGCATCATGACCGAATCGATAAATCCACCAAAATAGCCGGAGACTGCTCCGTAAATCAAGCCAATGGTTATCGACATCAAGACGACGCTAAATGCGATCGTCAGTGAAATACGCCCCCCGTATAAAACACGGCTGAAAACGTCCCGGCCAAATTTGTCTGTGCCAAACGGGTGCTCATAGGATGGAGATAAATACCGTTCGGTGAGCAGATCGCCGTGCTGAACCGGGTCATATTTTGTAAGGAAACGGCTCATGGAAGCCCCAATAACCAAAAGGCTAATCGCCAGCAAACCGACAATGGCTGGTCTGTGGTTCAAACTTTTCGAGAAAAATGTTTTTTTCATTCTATTAGAAATTTTAATTTTTCGAGAGGCCGGTTCGTACCCGGGGATCAACAAGAAGGTAGAGGAAATCGGAAATTTGATTGCCCATTACCACTGTTAACGCGGCAATGAAAGTGCTGGCCAAAATGACCGGGAAATCATGCGCAAAAATAGCGTTTACGGTAATTGTTCCGAGGCCAGGCCAGGCGAATATATGCTCGGTTATGACAGCGCCTCCTAACAAAAAGGGCAAGTGTAACCCAAAAAGAGTGACCAGAGGCAGAAGAGCATTTTTAAGCGCATATTGAAATAGAATTTTCCAGGATTTGATGCCGTATGCTTTTGCGGTGCGAATGTAATTTTGTTCCAGAGCCTCGGCGAGGCTGTTACGTACGAATCGGGCAGTCGAGGCTGCAAATGGCATTGCCAGGATGGATGCGGGCAAAATGAGGTGTTTAATGTAATCAAGAGACTCGGCCCAAAAACCACCTGAGACGTGCAGGCTTCTCATTTGACTGGATGGCAACCAACCCAGTTTTAGAGAAAAGAGCATAATTGCCATCAATCCAAGCCAGAACCCGGGCATCGAATATAAAAAGAGCAGAAATGAAGTGATAAACAGATCAAGTTTGGTTCCGCGCTTTACGGCCGTGATAACACCCAGAACGATTCCCGCGATCGATTGCAAAAAATAAACGACCCCGGTAAGCTTCAATGTGTTTGGAATGGCTTCTGCAAGAATCTCACTGACCCGGCGATGATGGGTGAAGGAAACGCCAAAATTGCCCCTCATGAACTCGCCAATCCAGAGAAAATACTGACGCCACAACGGCAGTTCTAACCCCATTTGCCGGCGAATATTTTCTACAGTCTTTGCATCGATTTCGGGTCGTATGTAAAGGGAGGACGGATCACCCGGCGCAAGGCGCATGAGAAGAAAAGTAATGCTGAGGACACCCCAGACGATGAGCAGAGAGATACCAAGCCTTTTTAGAATATATCTCGCCATGAATCGCTAAGAAACCTCCTTCCGAATAGATTCCGCGGTTGGGACGGAAACGATTTCTCCAACAAGATGGCAGGCAACGAAATGATCTTCGGATAACTTTTTTAAAACGGGTTCTTGTTCAAAGCAAATGACTTCAGCATAAGGGCAATGAAAAGCATATTGGCAGCCGTTGCTTTTTTCCTTCGTTGCATTTTCTTTGTAACCAAGATCTTCGGAAACATAGGTGTCAGTAGATAGGGTACTCATAGCTGATTGCACCAATAGTTTTGAATAAGGATGACTTGGCGCTTGAATTATGTTTTTGGCTGGCGCAATTTCAACTATTTCGCCCGCGTACATCACCGCAATTCGATCCGAAATTTCAGAAACTACCGATAAATCGTGTGAAATCAATAATAGTGTGAGCCCAAATTTTTGCTGCATCTCCTGGAAAAGCTCAATAATTTGCCGTTTAAGCGAGGCGTCCAGACTGGATGTCGGCTCATCTGCAACGAGGAAGGTTGGCTTTGTCGATAAAGCCCGCGCCAGGGCCACACGTTGGCGCTGGCCGCCACTGAGTTCATGGGGCAGGCGATTCAATAACTCAGATTCTAATCTCACTAAATTAAGCAATTCGGAAGCACGTTTCAATGCTGCTTGTTTGCCAAGACTTTGATGGACTCGCAACGGCTCCATGAGAGCGGCGCCAACCCTTTGGCGCGGATTTAGCGCCTGCAAGGGATTCTGAAAAATCATTTGGAATCTGGCGCGGTACGCACCGAATTTCTTGGCTGATAATTGCAATAAATCAGTCTCTTCATGCCAGGCGCTGCCTGTATCAGGTTCAAGCAAACGAAGGAGACATTTGCCGAAGGTTGATTTGCCGCTTCCCGACTCGCCGATGAGCCCTAGACATTCACCTTTAAAAATCGCAAGGGAAACAAATTTCACCGCTGTAGTTTGGGCAGCATTTGTCTGCCTGGTTTTATAGGATTTGCTGAGATTTTCAATGCGAAGTAAGATCGGCCTGTGTGCATGATGTGATATCCTGGTGACCCGATTGGGCATTATTAAATTGGCTTGGATAAGTTTTCGGGTATACAATTCGCGCGGACGGATCATTAATTCACTTGTTTTACCTCTTTCAATTATGGTGCCGGCACGCATGACCGCTATAGAGTCGGCCAACTTGGCGACGACAGTAATATCGTGGCTGATCAGTAAAAGGGCAAACCCATGCTCTCTCTGCAAATTTGTGATGAGTTTGAGGATTTGCAACTGGGTTGTGACATCAAGTGCTGTGGTCGGTTCGTCGGCGATGATGAGTCGTGGCTCGCAGCTCAAAGCCATTGCTATCATGACGCGCTGGGCCATGCCACCGCTTAATTGATGCGGATAAGACCCGTAAACCCAGACGGGATCGGGAAGTCGAACTTGTTCAAAAATTTGCAGCACTCTATCTTTGGCAACCTTGTGCGAGAGCTTTCGGTGTGTTTTAATTACATCTGAAATTTGTTTCCCCACTTGAAAAACCGGATTAAGGGCTGCAGCCGGTTCTTGAAAAATAGTTGCGATCTGGCTGCCGCGTACGCCTTCAAATGACTTTTTATGTCTGCAATCAAGTTGTTTCCCGGCAAACCAGATTTCGCCATTAACCTGCTCTGCTGTTTGAGACAGTAATCCGAGCAATGCAAGAGCGATCATGGTTTTCCCGCAGCCGGACTCACCAACGAGTGCCAGGGTTTCCCCCGACTGAAGATCAAAAGATACTTTTTGCAGAGCGAGGAATGTTAAATGAGGCTGTTTGAAGACAACAGATAAATTTCGAACCCGCAAGAGAGGTTGTGATTGACTGCGACTGCAAGCATCCATGCGCGAGCCCGCTAATTTTTTGACCCTTAATTTGTTGCCACTTGGTACCACTTTTCCAAATTGTACAAGGCACTCAGAGCAATAGGAGTGACATTCTGAAATTTTTTGTTCACCGCAACGATCTTATCAATCCAGAATAAAAAAGTATAGGGCTGATCTTCATAAATCAGTCTCTGGGTTTCCTTCCAGATGCCGGCTGCCTTACGCCGATCCATTTCTTCGCGGCCGGTTTCGATAAGCCGGTCAACCTTAGGATTCGAATAGCTAACAAAGTTGAACATTTTATCAGAGGAAGAATGGAAAATCGGTGTCGGGTCGACGTTAAAAGAGGTGCTCCATCCGCCCATGTAGGCCTCGAACTTTTTGGAGCGTAACTGGCCCATCATAGTGGTCCACTCAATGGTTTCAATATTGACTTTGATACCCACTTTTCGCAGCTGGTCTTGCAGGATCACGCTCACATCGGCGCGGAGCTGGTTGCCTGCATTGGTTTTTAAAGAGAATTCGAATTTTTGGCCATCTTTATCAAGCCAGCCATCGCCATCACTGTCCTGCCAGCCTGCTTCGGCCAGAATTTGCTTAGACTTTTCGAATGAATACGGGAATTTTTCCACATTGTCCGTGGCAATCCATTTCAACATCGGTGGCAGCGGTCCCAGGCACGGTTTTCCAAAACCATAGAGAAATGCATCGATGATGCCCTGTCGGTTAATCGCCATAGTCAGGGCCTGTCGAACCTTCACCTCCGAAAAGAGTGGGTTCTGGTGATTATAGCCAATGTAATAGTAGACCCGCCCCGAGACCGGGTATATGCTGATATTTGGATTGGCCGATTTAAGTCGGTTGACTTCAGCATGTGGAGTGTTAATCATCATGTCGATTTCGCCGGTTCGAAGCTGCAATAACAGATTCGTTTGATCCGGTACAATTTTGAAAATCACGCGATCCAAATAAGGTCTACCGCCAAAATAATTTTCATTTGGCGCCAATTCAATATATTGCTGGCTTACCCATTTTTTAAAAATGAACGGCCCCGATGAAATGGGATTGCGGCCGAATTTGTGACTTCGAAGCGTGCTGCGGTCGGCATTTTCCAGCACGTGCTTGGGTAGAATTTCTCCAGCGGTGTCGAAAATTTGATCGGGATATGCTTTGGTAAAATGAAACGTGACCGTATGCGGATTTTTGACTTCAACCTTCTTTATATATTCGGCGATCCCCTGCCGCGGGCTGGCCACCGTGCTGTCCATCACCAGGTCATAGGTGAACTTAACATCCTCCGCTGTGATCGGAACGCCATCGGACCAAACGGCATCTTTGCGCAAATTATAAGTGAGTTCTAGATAATCCTTTGAGTGCTCCCACGAGGAAGCCAGTTCCGGTACGAACTCCGATTGATCGTTGAGATCGGCAAGACCCAAAAGCATTAGATGGGTAATTTCCTGGGCGGCAGAAGATTCGCTAAAGAGAGGATTGAAAGAGTCTACATCACCCGTTATGCCAACGACTAAAGCGCCGCCGTAATTGGGCTTTGTGCTGATCGAGGCATTCTTAGCCGTCAAATTTTGACTGGTAAAAAATAGAATGGAGCCCAGAACGAGCGCGCTTAAAAAAATTATGGAGAAACAAATTTTACGTAGATTCATTTGAGAGTAACTTTTCTGATTAAATTTCCGAGCCTGAACCATTATTATGCTCAAACTTTAGGATAGTTGAGCCCAACTTTACGACACTGCCGTCAACTAAGGGTTCCTGTTCTGTGACTTTCTCACCATTGACATGAACACCATTTTTGCTTGCACGGTCTTCAATCCAATAGCTGCCTTCATCGTATAAAATTACTGCATGTTTATTCGAAACCAGCTCGTCTCCAAGAACGATGAGATTTCCGCTGTCGTGACCAATAGTAGTTCGGCCTTTTCGGAGCAAGAAAACCGCTCCCATGGGTTCGCCATAAAGTATACACAATCGTGCCTGATACTCGCTAAGACCTATGAGTTTTGAACCACATTGGTTGCAAAAATTGTTTTGAAAAGCATTTTCTTGCTGACATGAGGGGCAGATCTTTTGGGTCATTCCACATTTCCTTATGGATTAAGATCACTGCCATTTAAAGCTTCACGCGTGCGCTCATACATATTGATCACCTGCAAATTGTCGGGTGTTTCCTTTTGAATCTTCTCAAAAATTTCAAGAGCCTCCTGGTATTTCCCTTCTTTGAAATAGAGTAAGCCAAGATCATATTGAATATCCTTGGCATGGATCGCGTGCATGGTCACAAAGTTGCTACTATTGGTCACAGATAGGTTATAGCCGCAAAAGCCACAAAACCTGTCTTCCGATTTATATGGACTCCCGCATCTATGACATACCATTTGCAAATCTCCTAACTATGATGAACAGTGGAAGTGTTTTTTACATGGGTTACTTTTTTTTTAACCATTTTTACTATCTTCACCTCTTTTTTCGAATCCGACGAGAGTTCATCAATTATCTTAGATAATTCTTCCACTTTGCCAGTCAATTCAAGATTGCTATAAGCTTTTAACGCCTTCTCATAACAATTTTTGGCTCGCTCATTATTTTGATGTGAACTGCACAAATTGCCGTAAGACATATAGGTTTCGGCCAAACCTTCTTGATATTCCATTTTCTCGTTTATACCGATGCTGGCCACAAAAAACTTTTCAGAGGCGGTGAAATTTCCATTTTCGCCATAAATTAAACCGAAAATATGATAGGCTTCGGCCATGTTAAGAGTATCGTCCATGCGCTTAAATTTCTTTAAAGCCTTTTCAGTAAATTGTTTCGCTTTGCCAAGCTTGTTTTGGCGGATATAAGTTTTGCCCATATTCAGGTAAGTTAACGCATGAAGCTGTTTATCCTCAACCTCGTCAGCCAGCTTAAGACAGTGTTCAAAAGCATCAATCGCTTGATCCCATTCACCGCGATCGGCAAAGGTCATGCCCAAGTTGTGGTAAATCCTGCCTTCATCCTGTGGCCGATTTCCCTTTTTCTCATAAATCTTTAAGGCTTTCTGGTAATTCTCCAATGCTGCACCATGCTCGCCGCGTATGTTCTGGATAATTCCCATATTCGTAAGGGCGTGGGCTTTATCGAACTCGCCTAGTTCACAATCTACGGCTTCCAGAGTTTTCTCAAAATACTCCATGGCCGAATCGAGTTCACCTTTTTGAAAATAGATGATGCCGATATTGTTAAATGCCCGGCTCTGCACATTTGGCATCGAATGTTCAGTGGCAATTTTCAAACTCTGTTCATAGTTTGACAGTGCCGATTTCCAGTCGCCAAGCTTGCCGTGAATCCTACCCATACGTAACAAAGCATCGGTTTGGCCCTTTAGCTCATTATTCTTTTCACTGAGAGCAAGTAATTTACGATAAGAATCCATGGATTCTTCCCAGCGACAGCTTTCTTCATAGCAAATACCCAGTTTGAAATAAAGATCGATATCCGAAATAGTTTCAGGTAATTTCTGACCACTGGTGTCAAGAGAATCCAGCAGATCTTCAAAAGATAGACTTGCCTCCCGGTAAGCTGATAGTCCAAAGGAACGGACGGCTGCCTGATAAAGCAGCGGTACGGCACGCGTGTGATCCCCTCCGCGGCGAAGATGTTGTGCCACATCTCCAACGAATGCCCCATAATTCGGACCATGGATTTTCTCAAACTCATTAGCATACATTAAATGATATTCTCGACGCAGGGCCGGAGGAACCTCGTTGTATAACAAATCTCTCAGCATTGGATGTTCAAACTGATAGCCTTGCTCGGTGCCCGTGATAATCTGTATTTCACGTTCAATTCTCTGTAAGGTTTTGAGCAGTTTAATTCTCTGGATCTCCACCAGATTTGTGGCCAGTGAAGGGTCAAATTTATAACCCTGAATGGCAAGAACCTGCAAGAGTTCACGTTCCTCATCGTTGAGGCCATTGAGGCGGCGAATAAAGATATCTTCCACTCGATTCGGTACGGCCAGTTCGAGGTCATTTTCTTTATTATACCAGTTACCATTTTCGAAATAAATTCCACCGTTTTCACAAAGAAGCTTCAATGTCTCACCGATAAAAAGCGGATTTCCCTTTGTTTCAGAGTGTAGTTGCGTATAGAATTCTTCCGTAAACAACGAGGGCGATAAGGCCCTATCTATCAGTGCGTCGCAACTCTCCCGCGTTAGCAGGTTGAGGACAATTTCTTCGCACGCGTCTTCCCGGCGAATTCGGGAGAGTATATCCACGACAGCGGCTGGTTTGCCATCTCTCATCAGATCATATCGATCGGTACGGCTGATACCCAGGAGAAAGAGACGGTTCTTGCCTACGTATCGTGAAATGTAATGAAAAAGACGGAGGCTCGCTTCATCGGCCCATTGCAGATCGTCAATAACCAGAACGACAGGGCGTATCGTCGAGATGAAGGCAATGAGCTGATAGATGCCGTCCAGGAGGTTCGCGGTGTCACTTTCCGTCGACCCTTCTTCAGGCAAAGTTTTGGGGCCAAAATTCGTGGTGAAGCGCTCGGTAAATTCGAGAAGCAGTGGCACTTTTTTGCGCACGATCTCCTTGAGCTCCATTCTTTCCTGTTCGGGTAACATGTGGCTTTCCTGACCGAAAAAGGAGCGTAACGCATCGATAAAGGGCATGTAAGCGTCCATGCCTTCCTGATACAAACATGCACCGTACAAAACCCAGGCTTTATTTAATTCCGCGTATTTTCTCAGACGTTCAGCCAGTGTACTCTTACCAACTCCGGCCTCACCCTGCATGATGACGGTCTGGCCTTGACCGCGCAAGGACTTATTAAAAAGATTGATTAATTTCTTGAGTTCCTCTTTTCGCCCGATAAACACCGAGTTTAATTTCGGATCATTTGTCCTGATTTCCGTCTCGGATTCTTCAGCAATTTCTTCCAAACCTTCGGTAAAGCTGGTTTCGGCAGTTGGCGCCGACACCTCTGTTTTCAGCACACTCTGAAGTTCTTCGGAAAAGTCCTGAGCAGAGTTCCAACGCTCTTCTCTATCTTTGCTGAGCGCCTTTAGGACGGCGTCGTCAAGACATTTACCTATTTTGCCATTATAATAGGAGGGGGGTAGGGCATCTTCGTTCAGTTGTTTATAAAGAATCGCGGCTGCCGATTCACTTGTAAACGGCAGCTCGTTGGTCAACATCTGATAAAATAAAACTCCCACGGCGTAAATGTCACATCGATGGTCGAGAACCTCGCCAAGTAATTGCTCAGGCGCCATATATTCGACAGTGCCCAACAAATCTCCGGCAACGGTTAACCCTTCTTTCGCTGAAATTTTGGCGATCCCGAAATCTAAAATTTTCGCCTGCTCGGCCGCAGTGATCAAAATATTGTCCGGTTTGAGATCACGGTGTAAAATTTTCAACCCATAGGCACACTGCACTCCGCTGAGAATCTGCGTGGCAATGTTAATTGCCTGCTCCGGCTTGTATGCACCGTTACTTTTGAGGAGATTCGACAGCGGCGTCCCATTGACCAGCTCCATTACTATGTATGGACCAACTTTGGCTGTGCCAACCTCGTAGATTGTCACTACGTTAGGGTGCACGAGTTTGGCTGCGATTCGTGCTTCCCGCATGAAACGCTCGGCGTAGATTTCATTATCGAGAAGATGGCGATGCATTACTTTAATGGCAACTTCGCGTTCGAGTACGGTATCAAAGGCTTTGTACACCTCTCCCATACCGCCGCTGGCTATTTTTTCAATAATGTTATAATGCTTGATCTTTTTCATCAAACTATTTTTCTCTCTGCGCTAATTCACTACTGATATTTCTTGCGGCTCATTAATGTTGGTATTTGAATTATTCCCGCTCATCTTCTCCGTTTGACCATCGCCAATTTCCATACCGAGTTTGCTATAAATCGCGTCAGCTTTTGAGTTGAATTTGCTTGCTTCTTCAGCATTTCCATTTTCCTTCTGCATGTGGGAATATTCCCGGTAGCAATTGGCCAGGCCTAATGGAATACTAAATTCCTCGTACAAGTTCATACTTGTTTTGTAAAATTCTGCCGCTGAGCTGAATTCTTCCGATTTCCAAAATATGCGTCCAAACAGCATATTGATTTTGGCAATACCAATTGGATTCTTAAGACGGACGATATACTCAAGCGCCCGATGGCAAATATTCGCCGCCATGGCACCATCCCCTAATTCGCAGTAAAATTCGGCCTTATTCAGATAAACAAAAGCCAAAAGTGCGAAGTAACCGGTTTCCTGACAAAGCTGATGTGACTTTTCAAAATAATTTTTGGCTTGCTCCAGCTCGCGGCGTTTCAGATGCACAACGCCTAAATTGTTCATGCTCTCGGCTGCTCCGCGTAAGTCCTGAATGCTTTGAAATTCAATCAAGGCTTCATGAAAGTGATTGTACGCAAGCTCATATTCGCCCCAAATGCGTCTGATAATGCCGAGATGATTGCTCACCGTTGCCCGGCTGCGAATGTCATTTACAATTTCTGATGTTTCCAGTGCAGCCTGAAACAAATTCTGAGCTTTTGCATACTCTCCCTTGCGGTAGGCAATTTTGGCGAGTTCGATTTGCGTGAGTGCAATATCGCTGTTACTGCTTATTGACTGCAAGGTTTGTAGGGCCCCATTCAGATATTCACCGGCTTTTTCCCAGTCGCCTCTCTCGGCGTAAATTCGTCCAATACGATATTGTACCTGTCCTGTTCTTTTTTGATCTTTTAAGGTACTCAGCACCATGGTATAATTTCGAAGAGCGCCGCCATAATTGCCAAGCGTCTCAAAGGTTTCGCTAAGTGCAAAAAAGAAATTGGTTTGCTGCTCCTCATTCATGATAGGCGCCCGAATACTCTCAAAAGTGTTCAATGCCAGATCAATATAATAATTTACTTTCTCCAAAGAGTCGCCGGCCAGGTCGGCCGGAACCGCCGGGTTTTCGGAATCGGCTGCGCTCAGTTTATGGATCGATTTTGCAAGATTCGCAAAGCCCCGGCTTTCAGCAACCTTTGACTTTGATGCCGTCTGGGTCATAATATCAGACATTTTCGTCAAGCATGACTGAATGGCCTTGTCACCCTGCTTTTTCATTGCACCACCTCTTCATTGCAGTTAACTTCTGTGACCTTTGTTTTCGGTGATTCAAACTTGCGAAGCTGACTTTCGATAATTTTCGGTCTCTCCTTCAGTCCCAACTTTTTAAAACTGGTTAAGGCTTTCTCAAACCATGAAATGGCTTCTTCTTGATTATTCATGGCTTTTGCCAGGCGTGCAAGTTGTTCTTGACTTTCAGCATAACCGAGTTTATTTTCCGCAGCCTTATATTTTGCTAAAGCCGTCTGCAGATGCTCCCCCGCTTCTTGCCAATTTTTCTGCTCGCGCTCAATAATGCCCTGTATTTTGTGATATTCCGCCAGCCCTAATTCATCTTTTAGATGTTCTAGCAAGCGCAGAGCTTTGAAATTATATTCTCTTGCCTCATTGAATTTCTTCAAATGAGTCAAAGCGGCCGCACGGTTTAAGAAAGTGATTGACTTAAGGGGGACAAGGCCCATAACATCCGAGAACATCAAGCTCTGGCCGTAAAATTCGTTGGCATGCTGCCAATTATTCTCATCCGCGTGGGTCATGCCGATATTGTTATAAACCCGGGCCAAACCAAAGTTATCACTCAGGCTTTTGAAAATTGGGACACTTTTACTGTACAATGCGATTGCGCGCATGCGATGGCCGCGAATATTTTCTATCGCACCCATATTGTTGAATATGTTTGCCATGAGTTGTTTGGCTCCAAGACCCTTAGCAATTGAAAGTGCAGCCTCGTAAAATTCGCAGGTGGTTTCATATTCTCCGAGCTCAAAATGGATATTCCCCAGACCATAATTGGCCATCGCTTGATCTAATATACTCAGGTTCTGTTTATCATTGAGACATCCATCAATACAGGTTCTTGCATTTTCCCAGTCACTCAAACGAAAATAGGCCAGGCCTTGTTGAAGCAAAATCTGGTTCTTAAGTCTGATGTCTTGCTCGCCGCACATTTCCAAAGCGACATTGTAATGTGCAATACTCTCTTCCCAGGTTCCAATTACGCGACCCAGCCAGGCCAACCAAATCAGCAGTTGGATAATTTCATCTTTATGTGCAGATTCAGCAATTTTAGAACGAAGGTCAAACGCCTGTTTGAAAAAATCCAACGCTTCAAGAAAAGCGAAGTTTTCCGTTGCAAGTTCACCGGCCTGTCGCAGATACTTAAACGCCGAATAGTGATTATTGGTATGGCTGAAATGGTAGGCCAGATGATAGATTCTTTCCGTACTGTCGAATTGACCGTCGGCTTCGATACTGGCAGCGATCACCCCATGCATATTGAGTTTTTCTTCAGCGGTTATTTCTTCCAGGATAGCGGAGCGATTGGCTGGCCGTTTAATCACATACCGGTCATCCTCAGTGGAAGTCAACAAAGAACTTTCTTTTAACGCCATCAAGTCTTTTATAACATGGATCTTAGAACGATTTGTTATCACAGAAAGTATTTTGTGATTAACCGTTCCGTTCATCAGCGCAGAATATTTTAAGATGAGTTTCAGGTTTGCAGACAGCTCTGCAACAACCTTTCTGGTAGCTTCAATATCGACCTGGTCAGTCGTCAATTCAAATAGGACGTCTTTAGAAACAGACTCCTGGTCGAACCAAACACCATTTTCCTGAAACACAATACCGGCCTGAACCATTTTCCCCAGGCACTTCTTAACCTGTTGCGGAACCCCACCGGTTATTTCGTACAACATAGAGGTAAAGCGACCTGAAAAATCCCGGCGTGCGAAAGCCTCATGAAGAAGTTCGTTCATTTCCTTTTCGTTAAACCTGTCGAGCTGAATTTTCTCTAACAAACCTTCCCGGTTCATTCTCTGCAAAACATCAGCATAGACCGGTGCGTTTGCCGGCGATTTTGTTTTCCCATCTTGCCGTAAAGTCGCCAGAAGCAATATCCGCTTATCGGTGATGGCCTCGCAAAGATAATGAATAAATTTCCATGTGCTCAGAGAGGCCGTGTGCGCCTCGATAAGCGAAATTACCAGAGTTTTTTCTTTAGCTGCTTCGATGATCTTCGCCACCAATCTTTGTTGGACCAAAGCTTGATTCGTTTGCAAAGAATAAAGAGATTCGATGCCGCTGCCAGCCGAAGTCTCTGCATTCTCGGGCATTAGCTTAAACTTTTTTTCCTTCTTTGATTCACGCAAATATTCGATAAGATGCAGAAAGGGCTTGAAAGGCTCGTATGAAGGAAACTGGCTTAAATTAATGGTGACGATAGTGGCTTCATGCTCATCCGCCTCTGCAGTAAAATTTTGCACTAAAGTGGTTTTGCCGATGCCGGCCTCACCGCTGATGACAACAAAATTACCGCAGCCCTTGGCAGCCATTTTAAAGTAGCCGCGGAGCTGGTTCAGTTCAGAGCCGCGGCCGGCAAAGACATTGGAAAAAGACGTTTTTAGATTATCTTTCAATTTTTTTCTCATTTGGAAAATCTAACACTTGTTGCTTTTGTAAGCCATCCGAATTTCCGCTAAGGGTATCGGCAAAAACGGAGGCTTCTTAAATGTTTGATACTTTCTTTTAAAAAATCTTTCTCTTATTGATAATCGACTCTGACGGTAACCGGATGCAGGGCATCGAGGATTTTTTCTAACAGCTTTGCCCGGTTAATCGGCTTAACCAGGTAACCCTGGATCTGATTGCCTATTTTCCCTTTGATTTCATGGGTCTCAGCAATCGCGGTACACACGACAATAGGGATCTGGTCGAACTCGGGTCTGCCGCGCACAACGCTTAAGAACTCGACACCACTGAGGTAGGGCATCATCAGATCCAGCAGAATCAGATTCGGTACTTGTTTGTCTTGAAGCATCATTTTGAGTGCTTCAAGGCCGTCTTCCGCTTCCA
>SMUY01041090.1_pt1 | contig 17044 bp, 13 predicted proteins | sample 2456441 | NCBI WGS metagenome assembly SMUY01 (sample SAMN11095931, study PRJNA526329) | marine sediment metagenome | biome: Marine sediment; feature: Surficial sediment; material: Deep marine sediment; isolation source: Hadal surficial sediment | place: Pacific Ocean | collected 2014-11 | depth...
ACCTTGTCTTCGCTCCAGAGTCGTCGCAGGATCTCGATCCCCTCATCGGTGCGACTGCCGCGCTCCTCCAGCGGCACTCCGCTCGCCTCGAACTCGGGCGGAAACTCGCCGCCGACACCAATGCCCAGCGTCAGCCTTCCGCTCGAGAGCACGTCGAGGGTCGACGTCACCTTGGCCGTGGTCGTCGGATTTCGGAGCGGAACCAGGTAGACGCCCGTGCAGAGCCGCACCCGCTCAGTCACGGCCGCCACGAACGACAAGAGCGTCAACGATTCGAGGATCGGAATGTAGAAGGAGATGTGGTCTCCGACCCAGATCGAATCGAAGCCGGCCGCCTCGATACGGGGTGCCAGCGAAAGCACACCGTCACGGTCCTGGCCCGTCATCACCAGACCGGCCTGGATTTCAGTGCGGAGAATCAATCGTTCGGACATCGCGCGTTCCTCCGGGGAACGATTCTGGACGAGATGGAGCGCAACGTCACGTTCGTCTGGCTCGATTGGCTCGATTTGCTCGATTTGCTCGACAACGGCTGATTCCGCTACCCCTGTTCGGGACAGGAGGAACACGGAATGAACTCCCCCGTTCGCGTCGAGAAATCGGGCCCGATCACGACCGTCATCCTCGATCGCCCCGACGTCCGCAATGCCGTCGATCGCAAAACCGCCGCCGCCCTGGCCGAGGCCTTTCTGGCCTTCGAAAAAGACGAGGAGGCCAAGGTCGGCGTCCTCGCTGGCGACCACGGAACATTCTGCGCCGGCGCTGATCTCAAGTCGCTAGCGACCGGCCGGGGCGCGCCTCAGGTCGTGATCCCGAAGACGGGGGACGCTTGGGACCCGCTCACCACCGACGCACCCATGGGACCCTCGCGCATGTTCCTGTCGAAGCCCGTGATCGCCGCCGTGTCGGGATACGCCGTAGCCGGCGGCCTCGAGCTGGCCCTCTGGTGCGACCTACGCGTGATGGAAGAGGACGCCGTCTTCGGCGTCTTCTGTCGACGCTGGGGCGTGCCCCTGGTCGATGGCGGAACCGTGCGGCTGCCGCGCATCGTCGGCATGGGCCGCGCTCTCGACATGATCCTGACCGGGCGCCCGGTGGGCGCCGAGGAAGCGCTCGCCATGGGCCTCGCCAATCGTGTCGTGCCGAAGGGCGCAGCTCGCGCGACCGCCGAGGAGCTGGCCGCCGAGATCGCGAAGTTCCCGTACCTCTGTACCCAGGCCGACCGGCGCTCGGCCTACGAGCAGTGGGAGCTGCCGCTGGACGAAGCCCTCCTCAACGAGTTCGAGCGCGGTTGGACGGCCATCGAAGCCGGCGAGACCGTGGCCGGCGCGACCCGGTTTGCGGGCGGCAAGGGTCGCGGCGGCAGCTTCAAAGACATCGCCTGACGACTACTCGCCTCGAAAGACGGGCTTGCGTTTCTCCAGGAACGCGCGCGGTCCTTCACTCGCGTCCTTCGACATCATGACCTTCATCCCGTGCTGCATCTCGATGGCGAAGGCTTCCGCTTCGGAAAGGTTCTCCGTCTCCCGCAGCGTCGCCAGGATTTCCCGAACGGCGAGGGGACCATTCTCGGCGATGCGCCCGGCGATCTCGCGGGCCTTGTTCAGGGCCTGGCCGTCGGGCACCACGTGGTTGATGAGTCCCAGCTCGAGTGCGCGCCGAGCCGGAAGGTCGTCCCCCACCAGCAGCATCTCGGCGGCCACGGCGTAGGACAGCTGGCGACGCAGGCGCACGGTCGAGCCGGCCATGGGGAACAGACCCCGCTGCACCTCGGTCACACCGAAAACGGCGCTCTCACCCGCCACCCGGATGTCGGTGCCCTGGAGGATCTCGGTGCCACCGGCCCGGGCGAAGCCCTCGGCCGCCAGCAGGATCGGCTTGGTCGGCCGGTAGGTCTTGAGCCACGCGCCCATGATCAGTTCGGGCTCCTTGAGCGCCCGCTCCATCCATTCGTTGTCGGGCTTTCCCGAGCGCAGCTTGGGAATCTCCGATAGATCCATACCGGCGCAGAAGGTGTCGCCGTTGCCGGTGAGAATCGCGCAGCGGATCTCGTCGTTTGCGTCGACCTCCTTCCAAGCGTCATAGAGGAGGCACATCATCTCGCAATTGACGGCGTTCTTCTTTTCGGGGCGGTTCAGGGTGACGGTCATCACCCCATCGGTCTTGTCGACCAGTACGGCAGGCATGGGAACTCCTCAAAAAGGGAATTCTGCAGGGTACGCGTTAGCCTGGACTCTTGCATGGAGAGGGGCCCTCGCGTGGAGGCCCCTCGAAGGAAGGGGAATTCCCGCCGTAAAGCTCCGATTGACATCTTCCGATTCAGGGCTGTAGCGCCGAAGGAGGGTAAAATGACCAGACGACTGCTGGCCACCGCATGCTTCGGAGTTCCGATCTTGCTGGCACTCCCGGCATCGGCACAGAACGTGCTGTTCACGCCCGAGGAGTACGTCGCTTGTGGCTATTTCATGCATGCCCTCCAGACGGACGAGGCGGGCACCCAACGCCATGTGGATGCGTGCATCGCGGCGGCTGGCACCGAGAAGCTGTGCGGGCGCCGCCTGGTCCTGCGACTCGATCGCTGCGGCGAAGTTCTGGCAGAGAAGGACACCTTCCAGCAGATGAGTACCGACGCCGGACTGGCCCAGAAGCACGCTCGCTCGCGGCTGCGAGAGCTGGGCAAAGGCTACAAGGAAGCTCTCACGTCGACCCAGGCGGTGGAAACGGCCGGCGACGTCGATGCCACCGCCCAGAGCCTGCTCGAGATCTACGACCTCTACTGGCTGGTCAGGTGGACGTCGCTCGAGGCGGCCGAGACGATGAACGAGAGCCTGCGCAGCGATGCCGCCGAGGTGGGCCTCGAACTCGCCAGCGTCGACACCTACGTGATCGAGGCTCTCGACGCGCTTCGCGCCGCCAAGCTACGCGGCGACTTCAAGACGATCGAGTCGGCGATCCAGACCCAGCGCAAAAAGTAGTCGAGCCGGAAGCGCGAGGCGATTGATCCGCGGCTCGAAGCATCACCGCCCCATCGACCTTGGGAGTCGGCACGGAATCCGGGATCGGCGTATGATCGACCTCCCATCGAACGTCGCAGGACCGCCGAAATGACCCGCCGCGTCGACCGCTTGGTCGCATTGATCACCGAAGACGACGCATTCATCGAAGCCGCCCTGCAGAAGGCGTCGATCCCGACGTTGATGACGGCGATGGTGCACATCACGGGGGACCCGAGCATCCTGCGCGGCTCGGTCCGTCCGCAGAAGACGATCATGGGCGACGTCCAGGGACTCATGTCCCGGCAGGACAAGGACAGCGTCCGCAAGCTCGCCCTCGAGATTCTGAAAACCTACCGCGACGGTGGCTGCCAGCTTCCGCCCCCGCCGACGCCGGATCTCATCCACGAGATGATGAGCTTCATGGTCGGTGAAGAGGTGCCCGACGACTACGTACCGATGATGCTGGAGGAGATGGCTCTGGACGGGGAGGATTCCCGCGACACCCACCTGGAAGAGCGCCTTCCGGCCGACGTCCGTGAGAATTTCCACGTCGTCGTGATCGGAGCCGGCATGTCGGGGATCCTGACCGCGATCCGCCTGAAAGAGGCGGGCATCCCCTACACCGTCATCGAGAAGAACCAGACCGTGGGCGGAACCTGGCTCGAGAATTCGTACCCCGGCTGCCGCGTCGACATCGCCAACCACTTCTACTGCTACTCCTTCGAGCCAAATCACGACTGGCCCGAGTTCTTCTCCCAGCAGGCGACCCTGCTCGAATACTTCGAAGCCTGCAGTCGGAAGTACGGGATCCGCGAACGAACCCGCTTCGACACCGAAGTGGTTTCCGCGACCTTCGACCCCGGTGAATCGGTCTGGCACGTGAAGGTCCGCACCAAACAGGGCGCGGAGGAGACGTTGACGGCCAACGTGGTGGTCAGTGCCGTCGGCCAGCTGAATCGCCCGAAGCTTCCCGAGATCGAGGGAATCGACCGTTTTCAGGGGCCGGCGTTTCATTCGGCCCACTGGGAACACGAGCACGATCTCGCAGGAAAACGCGTGGCCGTGATCGGTACCGGAGCCAGCGCCCTACAGCTCGTACCCGAGGTCGCGAAGACGGCGGGAAAACTGGTCATCTTCCAGCGTTCGGCCGCTTGGATGGTGCCCAATGAAAACTACCACCGGACCGTGACCAATGAGAAGAAGTGGCTGCTCAAGCACGTTCCCTTCTACGCACGCTGGTACCGGTTTCTGCTGTTCTGGCCAGGCTCGGACGGACTGATGCCTTCACTCGTGATCGACCCCGACTGGCCACACCCGGAACGGTCCATCAACGCGCAGAACGAGAGCATGCGCGTGATCTTTACCGACTACATGAAGTCCCAGCTCGGAGACGACGCGGAGCTGCTGGAGAAAGTGACCCCGAAATACCCGCCGTTCGGGAAGCGCATGCTCCAGGACAACGGCAGCTGGCTCACCACGCTGACCCGCGACAACGTCGAGCTCGTCACCGATGGTATTGCCCGGATCGACGAGGGCGGCATCGTCACGTTGAGCGACGAACGCTACGACGTCGACGTGATCGTATTCGCCACCGGGTTCCGAGCCAACCAGTTCCTGTGGCCGATTGAAATCGTGGGGACCGGTGGAGTGAAGCTGGGCGAGCTCTGGGGAGACAATCCCCAGGCCTTCCTGGGCATCACGGTGCCTCGATTCCCCAACCTCTTCTGTCTCTACGGCCCGGGCACCAACCTCGCCCATGCCGGCAGCATCATCTTCCATTCCGAATGTCAGGTCCGATACGTCATGGGCTGCATCCAGGCACTGCTCGAAGGCGGGTACAAAACCATGGACTGCAAGAAAAAAGTCAATGACGATTTCAACGACCGACTGCAGCGCACCATGACGCGCCTGGTGTGGTCCCACCCGGGAATGGATAGCTGGTACAAGAACAGCGAGGGGCGCGTCACCACCACGTCGCCTTGGCTTCTGCGCGACTATTGGACCTGGACCCGCGAGCCGAATCTCGACGACTACGATCTGGTCTGAGCCCGCCGAAGATGGTGTCGAGCTCCCGGTGATACTCTTCGCGGAACGGACTGCCGGACAAGTTCCGGGTCGAGATCGAAGGGCTCAACTAGCGCGCAGGCCCATCTGGTCCAGCAACTTGAGAACGTCGTGAGCAATGTGGTGAAGCTGACGGTGGACGAGCGATTTCGGCGCACCAATCAGAACCGGCAGGATCCGGCCGTCGAGACTCGTCTCCAGCGACGCGATCTTCGGACTGTAGGAAATGAAGGACTCGAGCAGTGGATGGCCCGCACGACGGATCTCACCGATCAGGTGCGCCAAGACGTCGGGCTTCCCCGCCTCGGCGTACTTGATGCGGCGGTCCACCATCGACAGCACGACGCGCGCGGCATCGCGGCGCCGCCCCCACTCTTCGAGCAGACGAAAGACCCTCTCGGCCTGGATCAGCGACGCCTGGTCCTTCACCACCACCAAGGTGAGATCGCTGGCCGCCAGCGCGTTCTTCGTGAGGATCTCGAAATCACTCTTGGTGTCGAGAATGACGAGCCCCCGCCAGCCGGTCCGTTCGAGCATGCGCTGGAGGTCGAAAGTCCCCGAAATACGCTGCTTGGGTTCGCTCACGTCCGAACACGAAGGGACGTAGTGAACGCCATACTGGCCCTCGAGCACGACTCCCTTGAAGTCGCCATCCCGAACGGCTCGAGCAAACGTCCGCAGATCGTCGGACGCCTCGAAAGCAAACATCCGATCGAGCGTGTTCTGGTCATCGAGTCCGATGACGAGGATCGGGAGGTCTTCGCGCAACGCGCGAATATAGACCGATAGATTCGAGGCGAGCGTCGTCTTTCCGATTCCACCCTTGTTGTTGGTGACGGTCAGAACGCGGAACGGACGATCGCCCGAGTCCCAGTTCCGAAGTGGGTTCGCGGTGTCTGTGGACGCCCGACTGACGCGCTCCAGAAAACGACTCACGGCTTCTCCCTGCTGCCCTGCCTCAGCAAAGCGGGGCTCCGGACGGGCGCATCAAACCAGATGGCGGTACCCGGAGCGGTACATTATCCGCCGAATCCCCACGATCGGTAAAGGCCGAATCCGACAAATCGACCGATATACCCGATTCCCCAATGCCGACACAGGTTTATGTGAAGCCCTGCCAATGATCCCGAATTCTCCCCCAACTAGCGGATATCCAAACGAATATACGCCCCTGACGTTCAGACGGTGCTGGGCGGCTGAAGGGCGGTGCTGTCCCCATGCGGCGGACGATGCTGCCGCGACCTCTGTCCGAGCGGCCGACACGCGAGGTGACCTCGTCGATGTTGAGCCCGGAAATTTCCGTTCACGGCAGCTGTGACCGATGCTTCGAGAAGCGGCGAGACCGTCGTCGACGTCTGGGGGGCCGGCTCGACTTCGGCAAGAGTCGTAAACGGCAACACGACAGCTGGGTCAACGTCGATTCAACGACCAAGGGAATGACGACGACCTGCGGCTGCCGGCTGATCGAGCAGGGGAAGCTCGGCGTCCGCAGCCCCGGCTCGACAGAGCCCGGCGAAAAACCGACAAAACGTGCACTGAGGAGATGTTGCGCCACACTGTTGCCTGCCGTTGCGCCCCGAAGGGCGGCAAGCACTGAGCTCCGTGTCGAGGATCCACCTGATGCCTTTCCGTGGTGGCGTGAAAACGCGAAATCTCGATCGGCTTGAACAAGCCATGAGGTCTCGAAAGTGATCACGATCAAGGTCCTCCTGATGTTCGCGATCCTCGTTGCAGGCGCGGCCGGCGGCGCGCTCCCTCTCTATCGCCATCGGGCACTGGACTCCGACCGTCTATTGGGTTGGGGGAATGCATTCGCCGCCGGTGTCTTCCTCGGCGCCGGACTGATTCACATGCTCCCGGACGCGGACGCGGCCTGGGTCGCACTGGGCTGGAGCTACCCCATGGCCTTCTTGATGGCGGCACTGGCCTTCGTTCTGATGTTGCTGATCGAACACGTCCTGCTCCCCGACGACGCCCATCAGATGGTGCACGCGCCCTCAGGCGAACGCTTCGCTCACGTGACAGAACATTCCCATGGTGGAGTTGCGGCCTACGCCGTCGTCACCACGTTGGCAGTCCATTCATTTCTGGCGGGGCTCGCGCTCGGCGCCGAACCCGAGCTCAGCGGTGCGCTCGTCATTTTCCTGGCGATCCTGGCCCACAAGTCGACGGCCGGGTTCGCGCTCGGTGTGAGCCTGGTCCGGAACCAGATCCCGAGCCGGCTCGCCTGGGGTCTGCTCGGGTTGTTCGTCGCCGCCACACCGGTCGGTATCCTCGTCGGAACCCTGCTCGGCGAGGTTCTCGAGGGAACGGACCAGCTCATGTTCGAAGCGACCTTCCTTTCATTGGCCGCCGGAACCTTCGCCTACGTGGCGACCCTCGACATCCTCCGCGACGAGTTCAGCGAGCCGGGCCGCCGCTGGAGCAAGTGGTCGCTGGTGGCCGCGGGCACGGCATTCATGGGCGTGCTTGCTCTCTGGGCCTGAGCGTTCGCCCGATCCGGAGGCTGTCTTTGGGATTGCCGATTCCATCGACCTTTCGCGCCGCATCATCGCAGAAGGAATCGTCAGCGCCATCGACGGCGTAGGCCTGGATGGATCCGGTGCGCCCACCAAAGGAGCTTCGCGACCGGTGACAGGACGACCAATGAGCGGTCGGCGCGAATCGCTTCGAGCGCGCGCTCGGCCACGTACTCGGGGGACTGGGTACGGCGCTTGCGCGGGCGCCGTCGACCCGAACTGGCGTTTTCGAGCAGCGGCGTCGCGACCCATCCCGGGCACAGTGCCGTCACGCCGAGCCGGTCGCCGTGGTCCCGACGCAGCGCCTGGCTATAGCCCACGAGACCAAACTTGCTGGTCGAGTAGAGCGCAAGTCTCATATCCGGCGCGACATCGCGCACCTCGCCCGCCTTCCAACGGCCGAGGACGCTCTCGACACCCTGCATCATCACGCCGTGGTAGCCCTCCACCGCCCTCTTCTGGAGAGCGGGTCCGACGAGCATCCGGTGCTCCCGATGCAGGCGTCCGTGCATCCGGAACAGGCCGCGGCGGAGTCTCCGCTGGGCGGAACCCTTCGGTCCACGAAGGGTGAGGGCGGAGCTCCGACAATGGCGGTCCAGTAGAAGCTGGCGCACCAATACCGGATCGCTGGTGATCAGCAGCGGGTGGGTTCGACACAGCCCCCCGTCGGGCGTTCGAACATCACGGTGGGTCCGAAACGCGCGTGGATCTTCTCGAAGAAGTCGATCGGATCGCGCAGAAAGAGGGGCGCCATTCGCGCGAAGGAAAAGGGACCGGCGCGAACGACGGGCGCAATCGAAGCTTCGACCGGTTCCGACGGGATCGCCACGGACGGGAATGTACTGAAGCGTCCGGTGCCGGGGAACCGGCGGTTCAGAGCGGCGGAACGGGCACCGCGATCGAAGGCGCCTCGGTTCCCCCGTCCACCTGGAAGATCTTTCCCGTGACCCAGGACGAGGCCGGCGAAGCGAGAAACAGGGCACAGGTCGCGATATCCTCCACCGTTCCCGCTCGATGCATCGGTGTGTTTTTCTCGAATTGCTGGCGCAGGGCGTCGTTGGTGAGCACGACCTCGAGCGATTCGGTCGCCACGCCGCCCACCGAGATCGCGTTGACCCGAACCTTCGGGGCGAACTCAGCCGCGAGGTTGCGCGTGAGCATGTTGAGTGCGGCTTTGCCCGCCGCGTAGGCCGAGAACGCTGTCTGCACCATGTCGCTGGACCGGGATGAAATGTTGACCACGGCGCCGCCCTCGGCGGTCTCGACCATCTTCGGCACCGCCAAGCGGGTCAGCAGGAACACCGAGGTCACGTTGAAGCGCAGCGCCTTCTCGAAGTAGCGCTCACTGGTCTCGAGAGCGGCCCGGGGGCCCGTGCCTCCAGCGTTGTTGACGAGCAGGTCGAGCCTGCCGAACTCAGCAACGGTGGCTTCGACCAGGCGCTCGAGATCGGGCGTCTTCATCACGTCGGTCACGACCGGCAAGCCGCGGCGACCGCGGCGCTCGACTTCGACGGCCGTGGATTCGATTTCACGCTTCGTCCGCGCCGCGCAGACGACGTCGGCGCCTGCCTCGGCGAAGGCGAGGGCGATGCCACGCCCGATCCCCTTGCCAGCACCCGTGACGATGGCCACGCGATCCGTCAGTTTGAAACGATCGAGGATCACGACGCGGCCCGGATGAGTTCAGGCGCCGCTCGTCCCGCCACCAGCGGCAAATCGAGATAGGTACGGATTCCCGGGTCCGCCGCACAGGTCGCGGGAATCGCGCTGACACAATGGGTCGCCGTCGCGACGATGCCCGAGTTCCGCCGCAGGCCCTCCTCGATCGACTCCGGATGGAGCCCGTGGAAGGTGACCTTTACCGACGGATCGCCCGTGATCTCGATCTCGAAGCGACCGTGCCGGTCGCCGCGCTCGCCCGGATCCCCGAGACTCCAGTCCGGTTCCAGATGCTGCTGGCCCATCAGCCAGTTGACGCGCGCCATCACGAAAGGCTTGCCCTTCACGAACCCCTCCCAGGTGAAGCGTTGGGCCGCCACCTTGCCCGGCTCGATCACACCGATGGGGGACTCGATCGGCGCCGTCGCCACGGCCATCTCGTGGGTCGCACGCTTCTCGGGATCCAGCACGACGCCGAGAACATCGGCCACCATGTCGAGAGACTGCTGGAATCCGCCGCCCAATACGTTGAGCATGGGGCTGTTGCGCGCCTCGTCGGGTGTCTTGCCAAACAGCATGATATCGGCGATTACCGCAGGGGCTCCGTAGGTCCGGATGTCCGAGAACTCTTCAGCACGCACATGGGTGATGGCGCGAGACAGGGCCGAGATCATCAGGGGGAAGCGCTCGGTGATGCCACCCGGGTGGATACCGGTGCCGTGGAGGGTGACGGCGTATTTCCGGCAGGTCGCTTCGAGGTCGGCCACGTCGAGGCTCTTGGGATAGAACCAATTGAGTGGCGTCACGACGTTCTTGCCGGATTCAAGAATCCGAATGGCCTCCTTCTTGCGGCCGATGATGGGAGCATAAAGGACGCAGTCTGCATCGATGGCGAGCACCTCGTCCACGTCGTCGGTGGCCGTTACGCCGAGCGATCCGATGCCGCAGATCTCGCCCACGTCCCGGCCAGCCTTCTCCGCACTGTGCACCCAGGCTCCCGCCAGCTCCAGTTCCGGGTGCGAGACGATCGCCTCGACCGCTGCGCGGCCCAGGTTTCCTGTCGCCCACTGGATGACTCGAATCGCCATGTCTCCTCCCAACAGCCAGCCCCCGAGCGACGAGCTGGCCTTGATGCAGATCCCGCGTGAGTGGGGACGCTGCCGAACCCGCATTCTGCCACGCCGCAACCACGCCTGCCGCCGGGATCACGACGGGATCCCCAGCGGACCCCAGGGTGGGCCTGTGGAAGGCAAAGTCCCTCCAGAGGCCAGACATTTTCTCGACGCGCTTGGCCGGCGAGGATAGATCCGACCGATCGACGCGTCACGAAATGGCGGGGCTCTGCTGACGCTTGTGGCCACCGGTCAGGCGCCCGAAGAAGCGTGTGACGGCTGCTGCAGCGTCGTCGAAAACCAGGTAGAAGACCGGCACGACGATCAGGGTCAGAATCGTCGACGAGAGCATGCCCGCCGCCGTTGCAATGGCCATCGGCGCGCGGCTCTCGGCGCCCGGGCCGAGTCCCAGCGCCGCCGGCAGCACGCCAAAAATCATGGAGAGCGCCGTCATCAGGACCGGCCGCATCCGCACCGGGGCCGCCGTGCGCATGGCTTCGACCTTGTCCATTCCCTCTCGGCGCAGCTGGTTTGCATAGTCCACCAGCAGGATCGAGTTCTTGGTCACGAGGCCGAAGAGCAGCAGGATCCCGATCAGACTGAAGAGGTTGATGGTGTTTCCCGTGACGAGCAGACCTCCCAGGGCCCCGACCATGGCCAGCGGGAGCGCCAGCATCACCGTCAACGGATGCACCAGGCTCTCGAACTGCGCCGCCAGTACCATGTAGATCACCAGGATCGCGAGGCCCACGGCGATGCCGAACTGGGCCATGCCTTCCTGCATGATCTCGGCGCTTCCCGCCGGAATCATGGTCACACCCTGAGGCAGGATCCGGCCCGCGATCTCCTCGGCGTCGATGAGGGTCTGGCCGAGCTTTCGGTCTTCGCTGAAATTGCCCGAGATCGAGACGCTGCGCTGTCGGTTGGTTCGGGTGATCGCCGACGGCGCGGCACCCGACTGGATCTCCACCAGGTTGCGGAGTTCCACGACCTCGCCCCGATCGTTCCGGACGTAGAGGCTCAAGATCGCCTCGGGCTCGGCTCGGTCGGCGGCCTCGAGACGCATGCGGATGTCGTAGCGCCGCCCCGCCTCCTTGAAGACACCCACGTCGATACCGCCCACCATGGCCTGCACGGTGGTCGCAACGGTGCGCGCACTGACGCCCAGCACCGCTGCCTTCTTCCGGTCCAGTACGACGCGTAGCTCGGGGAGTCCCAGCTTGAGACTCTTGTCCAGATCGACGAAGCCGCCCTTGGCTTCCAGCTCGGTCATGAAGCGGTCGGCCAGCGCGTCGAGCTCGTCCAGGGGAAGATGGCCACGGATCTCGATGTCGAAGTTTCCGGGACGGCTCGACATGTTCTCGCCCATGGCGAACAGACGCACGTCCCGACCCGGGATCTTGCCGAGCTCTTTGCGTGCCGCGTCGATCACTTCGAATACCGTGCGCTCCCGTTCGTCCACCGAGCTCAGCATTCCGAAGATCATGCCGGTGTGGGAGAGCGGAACCGAGTGACCTCCGGCCGCCCCCGCAGAAGAGAACATGCCGACCAGCTCGGGCTGGCCGAGCATGTACTGTTCGTCCTTTTCGAGATACTCGAGCGTGGCATCGATCGACGTGCCCGGCGCAGCTTCGAGCTGAGCGAAGAAGATGCCTGTGTCGCTGGGTGGGAAGAACTCGCCCTCCAGCAGGAAACCGAACACCAGGGCCAACGCGAAGCTTCCGACGGCTCCGCCGACCGTGATGGCGCGGTGGGCCAGGGTCCAATGGAGGACGCGGCGGTAGAAGTTCTCAAACGCCTCGAAGCCCACTTCGAGCCTGTGATAGACGCTGCCGTGTGCGCGCTCGGAAGGCGGCGGCATGCGGGCCGCTAGCATCGGCGTGAGCGTCAACGCAACGAAAAGCGAGATCAGCACGCTGCCGGCCACCGTCAGGCCGAACTCGCTCAGGAAGCTTCCCACGAGGCCTTCGATGAACACGACGGGCAGGAAAACGGCGGCTACGCAGATGGTTGCGGCCGTGGCGGCGAACGCGATCTCTCGCGTCCCCACCGATGCGGCTTCGCGGGCTGAAGCCCCTTGGTCGCGATGACGTTCGATGTTCTCGAGCACCACGATGGCGTCGTCGATCACGACGCCAACGGCAAGCGTCATACCCAGCAGCGTCATGGTGTTGAGCGTGTAGCCGAAGATCCAGACCAACCCGAACGTGGCGATCAGCGAGATCGGAATCGCCGCCATAACGATGAGTGTCGGTCGAGTCCGCCGCAGGAAGATGAAGACGACGAGAATCGCCAGCAGGGCTCCGAAGACCAGGGCGAACTCGGTCTCGGCGACGGCCTCGCGCACACCCTTCGAAAAGTCGACCCAACCGGCGGGGTCGGCGATGCGCATGCCGTCGGGCAGGATCGCGCGGATCTCCGGAAGCCGGTGGAACACCTCGTCGACGATGGCCACCGTGTTCCCACCGGACTTCCGCATCACGCCCATGGCAATGGCCGGACGTCCGTTGAAATGGGCGATGGTCTTGACGTCTTCGGCGCCGTCTTCGATACGCGCGACGTCGCGTAGCAGGACCAGCGCATCGGCTTCGTGGGCGATGACCAGCTCCTCGAGCTCGGCGAGGGTCCGGAACTCGGCGTCGGTCTTGACCGAGTATTCGACACGTCCACTTTCGATGACGCCGCCCGGTATCTCCACATGCTCGCGCCCGATAGCCCTTATCACGTCGCCCGACGACAGTCCGCGTGCCCTCAAGGCGTCTCCATCCAGCCAGATGCGGATGTTGCGGTCGCGCGCGCCGAACATCTCAAGACCGGCCACACCCGGAATCGTCTCGATGAAGGGCGAGAGCTGGCGGTTGGCGAAGTCAGTGGTCTCGGCGATGGACCGATCGGTTTCGAGCGGGAACCACAACACCGGCGATTCGTTGGGGTTGAAATTTCCGACCACGGGCGGCTCCATCTCCGGCGGCAACTGTCCACGGACACGCCCGATCACATCGCGAACCTGCTGGGCCATGAGATCGAGATCGGTGCCCAATACGAATTCGACCACGATCTGGCAGGCGTCCTGGTAGCTCGTCGAGCGCACGCTGCGCACTCCCGAGAGCGTGCTTACCTGCTCCTCGATCACGTCGACCACGTCTTCCTCGATGGCCTCGGGGCTTGCACCGGGAAGCACCGCCGTAATGGTGAGAACCGGGAACTCCATGTTCGGAAACTGGTCGACGCCCAGCCGGTTGTAGCCGAGCACGCCGAACACGATCAGCGCCAGTGTCATCATCCACGTGAAGACGGGACGCTGGATGGAGATGTCGGACAGGGTCATCGGCCGCTAACACCGCGGGTGGAAGCCATCGCGGCCGCATCGAACTCGGTGCCGTCTTCGTTGCGCAGCGAAACCACGGAGCCGTCGATGAGGCCCGTCTGGCCGCGCACGACGATCCAGTCTCCGGCGCCGATCACGCCCCGGACCTCCACCAGATCGTCGCGGTGGATGCCAGGCTCGACGCGAATGCGTTCGACCTTGTCGTCCCCGACCAGTCGAAAGATGACGGAGCCATCCGAGCGCTGGAGAACGGCTTCCTTGGGAATCATGACGACGCCAGAGCGTTCGGTGACTCCCAGGTCGACGTGGGCAAACGTTCCGGGCAGGAGGCGACCGTCGGGGTTCGCCACCACGGCCTTCACACGGCGGGTGCGCGTCGTGACGTCGATGGTCGGCGACACCACGCTCACCTTGGCGCGGAAGATCTCGTTGGGGTATGGCGCCACCCGAATCTCAACCGACTGGCCCACCGCGACACGCGACGAATCGACCTCGGACAGATGGAACTCTACCTCGACCGGGTCCAAAGCCACGAGGTGGAAGAGTTGCTGACCTGCATTCACGTACTCACCGACGTTCACGTAACGGCGCCCCAGCAGGCCCGCGAAGGGAGCCGTCACACTGGCGTCCGAGAGCGCACGCAGGGCAAGTCCCAGCTGGGCCTGGGCAGCCACCAGACCCGAGCGCGCGAGGTCCAGGTTCGTCATCGCCTCGTCAACGCGAGCCTTCGACACGGCGCCGCGCCCCACGAGCGTCTCCAGCCGCTTGTACTCGCGGCGCGCCTCGTCGAGCTGGGCCTGGGCCTGCACCACGCTGGCCTGGTCGTTTTCGAACTCGAGTCTGCGCCGCTGGGGATCGATCTCGATGATGACCTGGTCGAGAGCGACGTCGGATCCTTCGTCAGCGGCAACGCTCGTAATCTCGCCTTCCACCTGTGCGGCAACGGTCGCTTCGGCCTGAGCCAGGAGCTGGCCCGTCGCCTCGATTTGGTCGACGACCGCGTGAGCCGTGGCCCGCTTCACCAGGACCGGCGGTGCTGTGATGTGGGTCTCTACCGCCTTCTCGCCACACGCGACCTGCAGCATGCAAACGACCAGCGTCGCCGGCAGAAGTCGCCTGAGGGAGCGGAGCTCCAAGAGACCGTGTCGTTTCAACATGCGTCGTTTCCTTGCTCGCTCGTGCCAGGGCGCTGGCGGATCGAGCCGCGGATCATCGCGTTCAAAGAACGGTCGAGCAGACCCGGAACCCATTCGTAGTCGGGTCGCGACGACTGGAGAAGAATGAAGCCGTGCAGGAGAGACCACAGGCCCTGGCGCAACGGCTCGATCTCGTCGGCATCGAGATCGCCTCGCTCGATCAGCACACCGAGGGGCGCACCAAAGATCTCCTGGACTTCTTCGGTCGAAGGCGGGTCCGGAGCCTTCTCGCCCCGGTTCATGACCAACAACTGATAGTGATCGGGATTGCGGATGCCGAAGCTCGCGAAGGCCGCGCCCAGGGCGCAGACATTTTCGATCGGATCGTCCGAGAGCTCGACGGTTCGCAGGTCTTGAATCAGCTGTTGGACGCGTTCCTCGAGCAGCGCGTCGATCAGGCTCGGCTTGTCCGTGAAGTAGTGATAAAGGGTGGGCGCCGTCAGGCCGCAGCGATCGGCCAACCGCCGCATGGAGAAGCCTTCCAGCCCACCCTCGACCAACAGCGCTTCGGCGGCGTCGAGGATCGAGCGGCGAGCGTCGGCACGGTATTGGAGCCGGCGTTGCTGAACGGCAAGGGAGGTCATTTAACGGTGGTCGAATCGTCTAACAGTGTTCGAGGGGCGCGGGCGAATCTTTAGCACAGGCCCACCCAGGGGTCGCCGCGCCTGCCAAGGAGACCCTAAGTACCCGCTTATGCACCCGTTCTCGAGTCTTCGAGGCGGGGAGGGATCGCCCCGGGCTGCCAGCGGGCGAGCCATCTTCGGATCCACGCGGCCTGAGGCCGGAGCGCAGAAGGGGCTTCGAAGACGTCGGGAATCCTCCCGCATCGGCTCCCGCTGTTCTCTCAGCGCGGCGTGCTTCAGCTTGCGAAATTCGCTCCGGGGTCAGCCGTGCCGGCGCTCGGCGTATAATCATGAACCCGTTGCCTGGAACTGCATCTCAGTAGCCACTCGTCGACGTCTTACCGGCATGCCGCGGAGATTCGCACTGAGCTGACGGCTCGGTGCCCTGACGACCGTGCCGACGTCTTCGGGACACGGGCGCGGATCCAGAGGGCTGCCGCGACCGACGGAGGGAAACCCGTGAGCAGGGACGACCGAACGAATCGGCGCTGCCTAGACGCCGCCACGATCACTGCGGTGTTGATGATCGCGAGCTTCGCTGCGGGGACCGCGGCGGCCGAGGACCGCTTTGGGCTGGGTAGCGACCCGAACGCGGTCGTGATCGAATATCTAGAGCGGATCGGCGGAATCGAGAGCGAGGATCCCGGCCCCTCTGTCCAGGTCTTCGCGAACGGACGGATTCTCGTCCACATCCCCGACTTCATGAACGGAGCCGGAAACTACGAGACACAACTCAACTCAAGCCAGCTCCACGCATTGGTCCGTCGACTGGTGAACGGTAATCTGGTCGAGTTCGATGGCCGTCTGGCCCGAGACAACCGCCGCAGGGCGATCGAGCAGTCGCCCGTGTTGTCCGCCACCACCGACGGCTCGACCATCGAGATCGCGCTGCATCTCGATCGCTATACAGCGCGCGGACCTGGCGCCCTGGAGCGTCGGGGCGTGAGCAAGCGCATTTCCTGGTACGGCCTGCGCCACGACGCAGCGCACTACCCGGAAGTCCCGCAGCTTCACGATCTCGCCCTGTCCCAGCAACTGCTCGAGGCGCTCATCAAGCGCTCCGACCTCCGGCCCGTGGCAGCGGATTAGGGGGAGAAACGTCCTGAAGCTTCGAACGACGCTCTCGATCCCGTTCCTGCTGGCACTGATGGCCCCGGCGACGGCGCTGGCCGGCGGCTACATGTTCGCCATCGAAACCGGCTTCACGGACGTCGTTACCCATCCCTCGGGATACGTCGGCAGCGGCGGCACGCTCACGGTGACGGTCTGCATCGACCCGACCTCGGCCAACGCCTCCGACATGGTGATCCCGACCCAGAATGTAATCCGGACCTGGAACGCGCGAGTGTCGACGACGGGCAACGTCGTCTCGCCTGCGCCGGACGTCCCATCCACCCGCTTCGACTACGAATCGATGCTGCTCCACGAGATCGGCCACTGCCAGGGCGTCCAGCATCCGGCACTCGGAACCGAATCGGGTCTGGGTTCGCCGGACCGCGACTACACGCGGTCGACCGACGGCGGCGACGACGGCGACAGCTACGACC
>SMUY01348543.1_pt1 | contig 17026 bp, 17 predicted proteins | sample 2456441 | NCBI WGS metagenome assembly SMUY01 (sample SAMN11095931, study PRJNA526329) | marine sediment metagenome | biome: Marine sediment; feature: Surficial sediment; material: Deep marine sediment; isolation source: Hadal surficial sediment | place: Pacific Ocean | collected 2014-11 | depth...
CGCCTCACCTGGATGCAGACAAGATAAAAGCAGAGCTCTATTTCGGTTGCGCAGAGACCGACGAATGGGCACCACGAGAAATGGTCGATGCACTAGGTGCGCATCTTGAGTCGGTCGGTGCCAACCATCGTATCGAATGGTTTCCGGAAACAGAACACGGATTCGTCTTCCCGTTGCGGGAAGGGAAATATCACAAGGCGGCCGCAGAACGACACTGGGAGCGGTTGTTTGCTCTGTTCGCGCGTAACCTTAGCCTTTAATCGGCAGTCAAGCCGGCGATGTCATCCGAACTCAACCCCGCCGTTTGCGCCGCCGTCACGATACCGGCCCAGCTGTTGTCGTCTATGGGGATACCATTGACACAGCGCTGTGCCATCGCTTCCTGCTCAGGTTCTCCGGGGATACGCACACGATCGAAGTTTTTGGCGGGAGTGGTTGAACGCAGGTAGTTGACCATGTCGGTGACTTCGCTATGAAAGCGTTCAACGCCACCGAAAGCGTTAGGATCCAGGACGAACATGAGCATGTGATTCACCACGGTGTTCTCCCGTGCGTTACCGGGTTGCGCCGTCCACTCACCCGCGAGCGCGCCGCCTAAGAGTTCGCACATCACCGCAAGCCCGTACCCTTTGTGTTTGCCAAAAGGTCCCATCGCACCAAAGGGTTCTTCGTACATGACCGAAGGATTGTTGGTCGGCAGTCCTTCGTGGTCGACGAGTACTCCGTCGGGCACCAATTCACCTTTCATATGGGCGACTCGAACCTTGCCGAGTGCAATTGCGCTGGTTGCCATATCGAGCACGATAGGCATTTCCCCCTCGCGAGGGACGACGCAGCAGAACGGATTGGTTGTCATCCGTCGCTCTCGGCCACCATAGGGAGATACCTGCGGCGCATGACCTACCACGTTCACAAAGTGCACCGAGACAAAACCCGCAAATCCACACTGCTCTCCATAACTGCCGATGCGTCCAAGATGGTGACAGTTGCGCACGCCAACGGCGACGATACCTGTGTCTTTCACGCGCTCGAGGGCAATGTCGGTCGCCTCGTGTCCTACAACCTGGCCGAACCCCATCTTGCCGTCTATCAACAGTACGGCACCGTTGTCACGAATCACCTCAGCATGAGCATCGGGTTGCAGATTCCCTACCTTGATGTTGCGCACGTAAGTCGGAATCATGCCCACGCCGTGAGAGTCGTGGCCCTTGAGATTGGCGGTAACGAGATGTTCCGCCACCTCGGTTGCAACCGCCTCAGTGCTACCCGCCGCCGTAAATATCTTGGTGGTGAAATTCGTCAATTTTTCTTGTGAAATGAGCATGGTTCCCCTGAGAAGCTGGACTGAACTCATGAAGTGTTGCCTCTTGGTGCCGGCTATGACAAGGTCTGGTAGCTAAAAGGGGGAAATTAGGGTGCAGGCACTCGCCGAAGGTTATGGGCTCATCGAGGGTCCGGTTTGGGATCCCGATCGCGGTTTGTTGTACAGCGACGTATTGTTCGGTGGCGTTTTTTGCCTCGATGCGGCAGGCGTTGTTTCCACGGTGTTCGAGCATCGCCGCGGTATTGGAGGCATGGCGTTACACGAAACTGCCGGTCTGGTCGTGAGCGGCCGCAACATCTCGTTCAAACCGTTCTCTGGCGGAGCAACCGTGATGTTGCTCGATCGCGATGAAGCAGCCGGGAACGTTGGCTACAACGATATCACCACGGATGCAGCGGGGCGGATTTATGCCGGTTCCCTGGGTGCGAGCCCCGTTTTCGATGATGGTCGTGAGCCTCGGGCGGGTGATCTTTATCTCATCGAACTCGATGGCACAGCTTCCGTGGTCGCGACAGACGTTCAGCTCACGAATGGGCTTGGCTTCTCGCCGGATGGGACGATCCTCTATCACTCAGATTCGCGGCGGCAAACTGTATTTTGCTATTCGGTCTCCGCAGACGGAGTGCTTGGCGAGAAAAGAGCTTTTGTAACCGCGGACAAAGGAGTCCCCGACGGATTGGTGGTGTCTGAGGACGGTGCTGTGTGGGTGGCGCTGGCTGGTGGTGGCCATGGCGTAGCCGTATTCGATGCCGACGGCAGTTTTCGAGAACATATCGAAATTCCCCTGCCAATGTGCACGAGCGTTTGTTTTGGCGGAGAAGACCTCAAAGACCTCTACATCGTCTCGGGTGCAGACGGTTCAGGGTCGGATCGAGGTGGCGCGGTGTTCGTTCATCGCTCGAACGTCGCAGGTCTTCCCATCCCACCGGCAAGAGTGAATATTCCCAATGTTCAATGAGTAACACGATAACCGACACAGGAGAGAAATCATGGCAAGAGACGCCATAGAAACCGGAACAGAAGACATACTGGCCTACGAAGAAGACGGTGTAGCGGTAATTACCCTGAACCGTCCTAAGGCACGAAATGCCATGTCAGGCGCAATGAATGCCGGCCTCGAGCAAGCGCTGAACTATGCCGAGCGCGCGACTCAGATTCGTTGCATAGTCCTGACGGGTGCCGGTGGCGCTTTCTGCGCTGGTGGCGACGTAAAGGGGATGGCCGCGGGTGGCTCCGGAGGCGGGCAAGGACCGAGCCTTGATGAGCGTATTCACAGCCAACGGCTCAATCAACGGAACACGGCCGGGCGCATGTACCTCATGCCGAAGCCAGTAATTGCCAGCCTACCCGGCCCCGCAGCGGGTGCAGGTTTGTCACTCGCTCTCGCCGCGGATCTACGAATCATGGCAGATACCGCCTTCATCACTTCTGCGTTCGCGCGCGTAGGTTTCAGTGGCGATTACGGCGGCAGCTTCTTCCTTTCCCATATTGTGGGGAGCGGCAAGGCGAAAGAAATCTACTTCCTTTCAGACCGAATTTCCGCTGAGGAGTGCGAGCGACTAGGCATTGCTAACAAAGTGGTTCCAGCGGATGCCTTAGAGGAAGAGACGATGAAATTGGCGCGGCGTCTGGCGGCAGGTCCGCCAGTGGCGTATCGGTACATGAAGGAGAACTTCAACCGCGCGGCCATGGGGGCAGACGTGATCGAGTGCCTGGATCTAGAGGCGACGCATCATGTGCATGCAGGACTCACGGAAGATCATCGGGCGGCGGCGAAGGCTTTTGTTGAGAAGACTGAGCCAGTATTCAAGGGTCGGTGATGGGCTTGTTTTCTTAAGTGTGGTCCGGGTATCCGGGCCACACGATTTCCCCAGCGGTGTTATCCGGCCTTCCAACTCACAGGTAGGGATGGCTCAAATGTCAAAGAGATTCAAGAACATCTTCACATCGGAGTGGGAAGATCGTGGTAGCTGGCGATGCCTGGATCTCAGTGGTGAACATCTTGGAGTTCGACTCGAAGAAATCCGACCGGGTGGTAGTTCAAGCATTCATCATTATCACACCCTGGAAGAAGAGCACGTAATCGTTCTTGCAGGAGACGCGACACTGGTACTGGGTGACGAGGAGCATCCGGTTGAAAAAGGCGATCACTTCTGGTTTCGAGCGGCCAGAGAAGAGCCTCACCACATTGAAAACAGATCAGATAAGCCATTCAAGTTTCTGGTGTTCGGCGAAAGGAAATCGGGAGACGTCGTGGTCTATCCTGAAAAACAGGTCATGATGGTTAAAGCGTTGGAAGGCCGGAAACTATTCGATTACGAGCACCGCGAAAAACCATCACAAGACGAATAGGAATGTTATACACCCTCATCGCGGGGATCTAGGCGAACAAAGTATCTCGGTGGAAATCCGGTCAAAATCAGAAACACTATGCCGTGACGGTTTTCGCCATTGACGCGATCATGCTCTTCATCGGTCACAGGTATTGCAAGATAAGCCTCTTTCTCACCATCGAAAGCGATTTGCACATTGGGATTCTCTAACGCCTGCGTGTACCAGGCTCGTGGCCAGTGATTTGCTGCCACGTAGAGCTGGCCATTACTTTCGAGGCGAGCCAGAACTCGATCGTTGGTATTTCCATCCTCATCTGTTGTAGTGATGACTAGCGTGTTTTGATTTGCGGGTTGGAAATATCCGAGCAAAGACTCGAATAACACGACGATCCCAATGTAAACGAAGATCAGAATCACGAATAGTTTAAGGACTTTCATTATAGGCTCCCGAACCCGCGGTGGAGACTGATTATACGCCACCTCTGGCAACGTTCCCGATCCGCGGAGTAATACACTCAATACTCTGAACTCAGACCCTTCTCCCGCAAGAATTCCGCATTGAATAACCGCGACTGATACTTGCTGCCCGTGTCCGCCAGAATGGTAACAATGGTGTGCCCGCGCCCCATCTTCTCAGCCACCTTCATTGCAGCGCAGAGGTTGATCCCCGTGCTCGAGCCGAAGAACCAGCCTTCCTGTGCCATCTGCCGGTACACCATGCTCACCATTTCCTGATCGGTCACCTGAACGGCATCGTCTATCTCTGTGTCGATGAGGTTGTCTGTTACTCTGCTGTTGCCGATTCCCTCAGTGATCGAAGGCCCCTTGCTCATCTTCGTTTGCCCTGTTTTTACCCAGGAGTAGAGGGCGCTGCCCATCGGGTCGGCGAGTACTATCTGTACGTTAGGGTTCTGCTCTTTGAGATAGCGGCTCACACCGGCGAGCGTCCCGCCGGTTCCAGTAGAAGCAACAAAGGCATCGACGGTGCCATCCGTTTGCTTCCATATCTCTGGCGCAGTTGATTCGTAGTGGGCCAGACGGTTGGCCACATTGTCGAACTGGTTTGTCCAGACAGCGTTCGGTAGCGTTGCGGCGAAGCGGCCGGCTTGCTTCTGGTAGTTCATGTCGTTTTTGTAGGGCACGGTGGGCACAATGCGCACCTCGGCACCGAGTGTGGTGAGGAGTTCTATTTTCTCTGGCGATTGGTTGTCCGGCATGTAGATCACCGAGCTGTAGCCACGGGCGTTGCAAACATGAACAAGCCCAATGCCGGTGTTCCCGGCGGTGCCTTCCACAACGATTCCACCGGGTTGCAACGCTCCGCTCTTCTCGTGTTCACGGATCATCCATAAAGCCGCGCGATCCTTGACGGAACCGCCAGGATTGAGAAATTCGGCTTTGCCTAGTATCTCGCAGCCTGTAGCTTCACTCAGGCCAGCCAGACGTATGAGGGGTGTGTTGCCAACACTCGCGGCAAAACCGTTTCTTGTATCCATAAGCTGATCCAACAAGGAGTGGGAATTCTACCGGCGTTGTCGTTGCATCGGAAAGCTATCTTCGACATGCTCTGGATTAGGTTTCGTGGAAAACTTACAACAAGGGGTCGGTGATGGTTGAAGAGCAGTTGTTGACGAGTCCGGAAGCCGTTGGCTTGGATCCGGAAAAAATAGCCGTGTTGCTGACCAGAGTTCAACGGGAGGTGGATGAGGGGCTACTGCCAGGTGTGCAGGTGGCGCTGGCGAGAAACGGTAAGCTGGCGGTACTCGAGTCGTACGGTGCAGCCAACGAGGATTCGCTTTTCTGTATTTTCTCGGCCACGAAAGCCATCACCTCGGCGGCTGCCTGGCTCCTCATACAGGATGGTCGGCTGGACACCTCCGAAAAGGTAGCTGACATTATTCCGGAATTTGCGAGCAACGAGAAACAGGCTGTGACCGTCGAGCAGCTTTTTCTCCACACGGCGGGTTTTCCGTCAGCACCTTTTGCACCGCTGGACTGGAATGATCCCATGCGGCGGATGCAGAGGTTCGATCAGTGGGTACTGAACTGGCCGCCTGGATCACGATTCGAGTATCACCCAACGTCTTCCATGTGGGTGATCGCCGATATCATCGAACGCCGTGCAGGCATCAGCTTTCAACAGTTCGTACGAGAGCAGATAGCGCAGCCATTGGGGTTGCTGGATCTGTTTGTGGGGTTACCGGAAAGCGAAAACTTTCGCGTGCTCCCGAACGAGCATGTCGGAGAGGGTCTGACTGACGAGGACTACACCCGGTTAGGCATCCCCAAGCCACCAGTGACGGAAGTTACGGAGGAAGCGATATTGAATTTCAACAACCCGGAGATTCGCGCCGTTGGTGTTCCGGGTGGTGGTGGCGTCATGGGCGCGGGTGAGCTCGCCATGTTCTATCAGGGCCTGCTGCACGGTGGTGCCCGGGGAAACCAGATTTGGCAGCCTGAGACGTTGGCGAGTGTCCGGCGCATACGAACTGGCGAGATGAGGGATGCGATGTTCGGAAAGTTGGTGAATCGCGGATTGGGAATCATCATCGCCGGTGACGACGAACGTAACTATCGAGGTTTTGGTAAGACCAACTCTGCTGATACGTTCGGCCACAACGGCGCAGGTGGACAGCTCGCATGGGCAGATCCAGCCACGGGAATATCCTTAGGATATTGCACCAGCGGTCATGACAGAAACACGCTGCGTCAAGGTCGCCGCGGGGTTGCCATATCGAGTTTCGCGGCCGTCTGCCTGGCCTGACAGCTTATGGGCTTTACCTGATGAAGCGGGCTTTCAGCATACAGTCATTGATTTTGCTGGCCGCATGCCTCGTCACAGCCGGGGCGGCGGCCGAGTGGTACTCGGATACGCAGTCCATCATGGGTACGCGGGTTCATGCTGAAGTCTGGCAGGAAGATACCGCTGCAGGGCAGCGGGTTCTGGCAGAGATCATGGCCGAAATGCGGCGTATTGATGCGGTGTTTTCCACGTTTTTAGAGACAAGCGAGTTGTCCCGGCTGAATCGGGAAGCCGGAAAAGGTTGGATGGAGGTTTCGGATGAGCTGTTCGATCTTCTCAAGAAGAGCCGGATGGTATCGGATCTCACCGACGGTGCGTTTGATATCACCTACGCCTCAGCCGGGCGTTACTACGATTATCGCGCAGGGGAACGCCCTGACGAGGAGACGCTTCGTATGGCTCTGGCCGCCATAAACTACCGCTACGTGGAACTGGACGAAAAAACCACCCGGGTGCGGTTTGCTCACCCGGAAGTTTATGTGGATCTTGGCGGTATTGCGAAGGGTCATGCGGTGGACCGTTGCGCCGCAATACTCGCTCGTGAGGGCATCATGCAGGGCATGATTTCCGCCGGGGGTGACAGCCGTATTATCGGTGACCGGCGCGGCAAACCCTGGACGGTCGGTATTCGAGATCCGCGTCGTGAGGACGTCACGGTGGTACTGTTACCTTTGGTTGACACCGCAGTCTCCACTTCCGGTGACTACGAGCGTTTTTTTGAAGAAGATGGTGTTCGCTACCACCACATCCTCGATCCCAGTACCGGAGATTCAGCCCGGGCAACCCGGAGCGTAACCATTTTAGGTAAAGAAGCGACGTTCACCGATGCGCTCTCTACGAGCGTGTTCGTGTTGGGACCCGTTGAGGGTTTGAAGCTCATCAACCGTCTCCCCGGAGTGGACGCTATCGTCATCGATGCCGAGGGTGTCATGCGCTATTCAGCGGAGCTTGACGAGCTCGCGCATTGATTCGGTTCTCATTCCTCAATGTGCAGGAATCTACGTTTTTTCGAAATGTGACCTGCGCCTCTTTCTCGTAATCCGTCCTCATCTAACGTGCGTATTCGACCCGACGCATGAAGCGCCGCGAGATGGATACGCAGAAAGGACAAATACAGCCTCGACTCAGGATTCGGTCATACCGGAATTCGCTGTCGATTCTCCAAAGGCAGCTTTGGGTTTCGTGCAGTCGGCGGGTTCCGGTTGTTTCTGCCTATATCGAAGTGATAACGACGCAATGGATTGCTCGTTTCCCAACCACCAGCCATGATGGCGGTGGTTATTGCCGCACGGAGCGCGCAAACGGTGGATGCCGGTAGTTCGAAAGATTTGCTGAAAGGAACTCAGCACCGAATGGATTTCGGGTGGGTGGAAAGTACGACTGCCTGAGTGGCGTTTAAGTTCTCAAGCAGTATCTACCAGATCTTTCGACGGCACACTGCTGTTCATTAGGAGATAGGCGAATGTCGAAGTTAGGTTGGTCGCTGCTTGCACTTCTCACGATGTTTTTCGTGAACGAGGCGCGCGCAGTAGGAATTAGAGATGAGGCGCCAGATTTTACTCTGAAAAGCCTCGATGGTGACAATCTGCGACTCGAAGAATACCGCGGTAAAGTCGTGCTCCTCAATTTCTGGGCAAGTTGGTGTGGTCCCTGTAGGCAGGAAATGCCTCTTCTGGATCGTTTACACAATCGTTATGAAGACACGGGGTTCACCGTGCTCGGCGTGAATGTCGAGGGCGATTCGAAACCAGCTCAGGAAATCGTAGACAAGACCAAAGTCACCTTTCCAATATTGATAGATGAAGGCCAGAAGGTGAGTGAGCTGTATGACTTGGAGGCGATGCCGAGCACCATCGTGATTGATCGAGATGGCGTGATTCGATACATCCATCTTGGTTACAAGCCTGGGGATGAATCCAAATACGTCGAAGTCGTAAAGAAGTTGATTCGTGAATAGTTGCGAATAGGCTATCGATAACAAGAGAGTTAAGAAGTATGCAACGGACAGCACTCATCATCGCCCTGGCAGCATTGTTTATGGTATCCGTTCCGGCGTTTGCCGAACCTCTCGATGACGAGATGGAAGACGTCAAGAAAGCGCTACTCGACTTGAAACGAGACCTCGTGATTCTCGAAGAAGATTTGCTGTTCCCGGCAAGCACTCAGGTAGCCGTGTTTCTCTCGATGGACGTCGGCGAATTTTTCCATCTAGATTCGGTGAGCCTGAAGATCAACGGTAAAGAAGTTACCCACCATCTTTATACTGACAAGCAGATCGACGCATTGTATCGCGGAGGTGTGCAGCGGCTTTTCATCGGTAATGCCAAGCAGGGAAGTAATCGTATCACCGCGTTTTTCACCGGGCGGGGGCCGAATGGCCGCGATTATCGGCGTGCAACAACTGTGGAGTTCGAGAAGTCCTTCGAACCCACTTTTGTCGAACTGGCCATAGTCGACACCACCGCCAAGTACCAACCCGAATTCCGCGCAACTGTTGCCAACTGATCGCGGGTAGGCTTGAGTGAAATGAAAGCTTTTCTTTGCGAGCTCATATTGAGTTGCGTGCTCGCAGCACCGGCGGCAAAACCTATTGATGAGTTAACTTACGGAACGGTTCTCTACGCCTATTTCCAACAGGATTATCAACAGGCTCTGCTCGATACGCTCGTTGCTGAGAAGCAGGGGCGCCGCGGTGAAAATACCATTCGCTTCGATCTGGCAAAAGGCAGTTTCGCCTTCAGCGACGGCATGTACGGTTATGCCCGCAACATCTTCGACAACGTTGACCCTGAAGAACTGAGTGAGCTGGATCGAATGCGTTTGGCGTTTCATCTCGCCCGCGAATACCACCGTAGACAGGATTGGCCCCAGGTAGCGGCTGCAGTCGAGCAGATCGATCTAGGTCGAACCTGGTTGGGTAAAGAGAAGTTTCACCCCGAAGTTGAGTACATGCGCGCCGAAGTCGCCATAGAGAAGGGCGATTTTGCCACTGTACAGCGGGCCGTCGACCGGCTCGAGCCGGAAGATCCACTGCGCGCTTACACCTTGTTTAACCTAGGTGTTGCATACAAGCACGCCGGTGATCTGCACAACGCCCGCAACACGTTCACCGAGCTAGCGGAGATGAAGTCCTACAGCGACGAGGCATTTGATCTCATCCAGCGTGCCAAACTCGCGCTTGCCTTCATTGCCCGGCAGCAGAACGACACGGCTGATGCCGAAAGAGTGCTTGGCGCTTTGCCCGGGATAGGTCGATACCGCGATATAGCGCTTGCTTCCTATGGCGGCTTGGCTATGGACAACGAAGACTACGAGCTTGCGGCACGTATTTGGCTTACCTTACAGAATCAGAATTACTGGACTTCGAGCACTGCGGCCGCTCGCCTCGGGTTTCCGGTAAGCCTCGAGAATCTGGCAGGCCGGACATCTCAGGGCCGAGGACTGGCGCAATACCGGGTTGCCGAAAAAAGCTTCGAGACGCGCCTGGCGACGCTCAACCATCTCAGCACTCAGGCACAAGATTCCAGCTGGGTGCGAGGCCTTTTGAAGGTGTTTTCAGCTCCGCAACAGGATCGCGATCAGATGGGCGCCTTGATGGAAAGTTGGCGTGATCAGCTTGGCCACACGGACTGGCTCGAGTGGCTCGCAACCGAAGACGTTCATAAGGTGCTTGTGCAGTGGCGGGAACTACTCGGATCAAAAGCCTGGCTGGACCGTTTGCCCACTCGATTGACGGCGTTCGCAGAACTCTCGAGGGAACAACGTCGGCGTGGTGTCGAGGCACGTGACTTGTTGGAGAATCGTGCGTTGTTGAGCAATCGAGAACTGCTTGCCTTGCAGATCGAAAATTTGCACGAACGGCTGGTAGAACTCGAAACCGAGCGCCCCAAGCGAACGGCGGATTGGATGCTGAAGCTTGCCAACGCCACGGAGCGCGAAGCGATTTATAAACTCAAGGAGATGAGTCGTCTCGTCTCCGAGAACATGAATAAGCAGGAACAATCCCGGTGGGAAGCCCGCATCGATCGACTGCAAGGCGTGGTTTTCTGGCGATTGGTGGACGAGCGTAGTGCCCGGATCCGTGTTTTGGTGAGTAATCTCAAGCATGCCGAGAGCTTGCTTGCCGACGTAGATGAGCGGATTATCCGCGTGGAAAACGCAGAAAGCCAATTTGCCGCCGGGGTGGAAACAGACTTCATTGCGTTTTCAGAGCGTGCTCAGAACATCACCCGCTTAGTGGACACGGCATTGCTCCGCCGCGAGGAGCAGCTTGCGGCAGAGATTCGCAAAGGCATGCAGCGTGAGAAACGCGAAGTGGAGCAATACCTCCTCATTACTCGCATCGCCATCGCCCGAGCCACCGATCAATTGGCGCAGGTGGCCCCGGCGGTGACGAACACCAACGGAGACGGTGAATGAGGTCTGCGAGCAGAACACTTTCTCAGCTGTTGATGCTCACGCTGGCTGTCGGCTTGTCGGGCTGCAGCTGGTTCAATTTCTTTGGCGACGATGACCTGCCGAAGCCGGAAAAAAACACCATCGCCCGTGTTATCCATGATCTGCCGGATATCAAACTACCGAAGGCAACTGTTGCCAAACCCACCCGCGAAGAAGTCATGCTCGCCTACGAGCGAGTCTACGGCCTGCTTCCCAGCCGCAACGAAAACCACGCAGTAGGCAAACGGTTGGCTGATCTGCAAATGAGCGTGGGTGAGGAAAACGACATCGAAGGTCGTGAAGACCCATATGGCGCGGCAGTTACCCTCTATGAGTCGTTGCTTTTGGACAGTGCAGGGGACGGCACCGATGAGATCATCTATCAGCTTGCGCGAGCCTACGACATCGTAGGTAGAACCGACCAGACGATCCATTATCTCGACCGTTTGATCAATGAGTATCCGGCCAGCCGCTACGTTGTGGAGAGTCGGTTTCGCCGTGCGGAAATCGAGTTCTCACGCGATCACTACCCAGAGGCGGCCCGTGACTATGCCTACGTGGCCGCGCTCGGTGATACGACGCCATACTGGCGCAACGCCAGCTACATGCTCGGCTGGTCGCAGTTCAAGCGGTCGAACCTCGAGACCGGTTTACTGAGCTTTTTTGTCGTGATCTCGAGCCTCCTGGACGAACAGGCGTCCGATGAGTTACCGGCAGCGGAGACGGAGCTCTTGAGAGACACCTTCAGGGTAGTCACGTTGGCACTCGGCTACCTCGACGGGCCCGAAACGCTCGCCGCACAGATGACCGAACTCGACAAGCCGCCATGGCAGTACCTCGCCTATCAGACCCTCGCCGATGACTACCTCGAGAAGGAACGTTTCCTCGATAGCGTCGCAACCTGGCAGATGTTCATTGATCACAACGGCCTGGATCCGCGAGCGCCAGAGGCGCACGTCGGTATGATCGATACGTTGGTGAAAGCCGACTTCCCGAGCGAGATACGGCCGAAGAAGGAGCAGTTTGTCGAGCGCTACGGGATCTACAGCGAGTTCTGGAGCGTACATGAGCAAGCTGTGCGGGAAACCTATCTAGCAACACTGAAAACGTATCTTGTCGAGCTTGCGCAGATCTATCACGGTGAAGCCCAGAAGAGCCAGAAACAATTCGACTATCTGCAAGCGGCGGGTCGCTACGAGGAACTGCTTGCAACGTTTCCGGCGGACCCGGCGGCCGCCGAGTACGTATTCCTTCTGGGAGAGGTTTATACCGAAGCCGATGAGCATGCGCGAGCCGTCGCGGCGTATCAGCGTGTCGTGCGCGAGTTCGGTGACGACAAAAACGCCGCGGAGGCGGGGTATGCGGCGATCCTCGGGCTCGCCAACCTGGTAACCACGGCTCCTGCCGATGAACTCGAACTCTGGCAACGACTCAAGATCGATGCGCAGATCGAATTTGCGCTGCTTTTTACGGATGATGAGCGCGCACCATCCACGCAGACGGCTGCTGCCGATAGCCTCTTCAAGTTGGCCGAATACCAACCCGCAATCGACCTTGCACAGAACTTACTTCTCCTATGGCCGAACGTTGACAGTGTTCTCAAGAAAACCGCATTGCTGATTCTCGGCCATGGTGGGTTTGAACTTGGGAACTTCGTCGCGGCAGAAGCGGCATATCAAGAACTGAAGATTTTGGGCCTCACGGCGGACGAACTCGGTAAGGTTCAAGAGCGGTTACTTGCTGCGGTTTACAAACAAGGCGAAGCAAGTGAAGCCGCAGGATTTGTAGACGAGGCGGTCACACACTATCTGAGATTGCAGAAGCTCGACCCGAACGCTGAGCTTGCAATTCTTGGGCACTACGATGCGGTGGCTGCAATCGAACAATCGGGGCGCGTTGCTGAGGCGGCTGAGCTTTTAGCGGAGTTTCGCTTATCCTATCCCGATCATGTACTCGGGCGCGATACGACCAAACGCCTTGCTGACATGTATGAGCGTTCCGAGAATTGGCAGCTGGCGGCGGCTGAGTATCTAACACTTTCGAAACACGCGGAAGTTGAGGAAGTGCGGCGCCAGTCTCTCTACCGGGCAGCCGAGCTTTATTTAGACCTCGGCGATACAGACAGTGCGATCAACTATTTCCGTGACTACGCCCACACCTACATGACGCCTGAGGATCTGCGCATGGAGGCCATGGATCACCTGGACCTGCTTTATCAGAAAACTAACGAACCCGATAAGCGGCGCTTCTGGTTGAGAAAGAAAATTGCTCTGCACCAGACGATGGGTCGCAAAGCGAATCAGCGCGCCACCTATCTCGCAGCTTCAGCCCAGTACGTATTTGCTATCGATGAGCGCCAGCGGTTCGACGGTGTACATCTAACCCGTCCGCTGAAGAAGAGCTTGAAGCGCAAACAATCTGCACTCAAACGCACGCTGAAAGCATTCGAGAAAGTAGCCGAGTATAAAGTGGTGGAGTTCGCAACCGCCGCTACCTTCCACATCGCCGATCTCTATTCGGCGCTTTCCAGCGAAATTATGAAATCAGATCGACCGAAAGATCTCAGTGAGCTGGAGCTTGAGCAGTACGAAATTTTGCTTGAGGAGCAGGCGTTTCCGTTCGAGGAACAAGCTATCAGTTTGCATGAAATCAACATGCGTCGCAGCTGGAATGGAACGTACGACGACTGGGTGAAGAAAAGTTTCACCGAGCTTGGGCGCTTGATGCCTGCCCGCTTCGATAAACAGGAGATACAGATCGCTTATGTTGAAGTTATCCACTAACAGCGTTCGTCGGTATGCCTGTACGTGCGCCTTCTTGTTGGTCTTGATGCAGGGATGTGCGACCACTGGCATTCAGGACAGTGCCGCGTCTAATGAGGCGCTAGCTGAAGCAGAGTCGGAAACGATATCTTCCCGGTTGCCGACTTCGGTGGCGGAAGAACCGGCCCCGCCGGTGACTCGGCGGAACTTAATCGCCTTCCAGGAAGCGCTCATCGCCATCCAGGAAGGACGGGTCCTTGCCGCAGAAGTTTTACTCTGGGAGGTAACTGCGACGCAGCCGGAACTCGCGGGCCCATGGGTGAATCTTGGTCAGGTGTACGTTTCTCTCGAACGTTTCGAGGATGCCCGGCTGGCCTTCAAGAACGCCATAAAAGCAAACCCGCGCAGCTGCCACGCATACAACCAGCTCGGCGTCTTGTCGAGGCAGTTTGGTGATTTTCGTGGTGCGGAAGAGCTTTATCAGGCCTGTCTGAAGCAGATGCCTGAATTCAAGGATGTCTATCTGAACCTGGGCATTCTTTATGAGCTGTATCTCGGTAAGTTGCCGGAGGCATTGGCGGCATACCGTCAGTATCAGTTGCTGTCGCAACAACCCGATCGCAAGGTTCTGGGCTGGGTCATGGATCTGGAACGGAGGCTTGGCGTCTGATGAGAATAAGACGATGCCTTCCAAGATGCCTTCGAAGATGCCTGAATAACAGCTTGTGGCTGCTCACCCTCGTCGGGATATCTACCTCAACCTATGCTGCACAAGCACCGGAGGCGGATGAGATCGACAACAGCCTCCTGAAGATAGAGAGGGCCGAGAAGCTGAGAATGCCCACGGGATTCATACAACTTGATGAAACCGTGATCTCCGGCAACCAAGAGTTACCCAAAGTTCTGTATATCTTGCCATGGCGGCAACCTAGTGGGCTGCCAGATATTGATTTGCAGGCGGAATTCACCGAAATGGACATATTCCGTCGTCTTTACCCACCGGCATACCGGCGGGAACTTAAGTATTTTGCAACGTTGGATGGAAAAAACTCGGAGGAGTAAGCAGCAATGGACACGTACGCGACCGTAGTAGGGTTCTTCCAAGACGGAGGCCCTTTCATGTACCCGATAGCCATCATACTCGCCATCGGTGTAGCCATCGCCTGCGAGCGTTGGTTTTACCTCTCTGGTCAGACGCGGATCAATCGACGCGATTTCGAAAAAATCCTGCCTCTGCTCAAGCAGAAGCGACAGCGCGAGCTCGAAGGTATCACCAGACAGTCCAAGTCCGCCGTGGCGAGGATCATCGCCGATGGCATCAATCGCCGCGGTTCATCCCGGCGCCGTTCAGACATCGAGTATGCGATGGAAGAGGGATTGCTCGAGATTCTGCCGAACATTGAGCGGCGTACGCCGTATCTGGCGACGTTCGCCAACATCGCAACGCTGTTGGGGTTGTTGGGCACCATCATCGGTCTGATAGCGGCGTTTACCGCCGTTGCCAATGCAGATCCTGCGGAAAAAGCATCTTTGCTTTCCCAGAGCATCTCCATTGCGATGAACACCACCGCATTTGGTTTGATGGCTGCGATCCCGCTGCTACTCGTTCACTCGGTGCTGCAAAGCAAAACCAGCGCCATCGTCGAGAGTTTGGAAATTGCCGTGGTGAAATTCCTGAACCTCATGGAAGGTGACGATCGCCCCCCTGCCAAAACACCTGCCGTTGCGAAAGCGCAACCGGCTAAAGCCTGATAACGACCTCTTACTCGGCAATCGCTAATACCAGGAGCAGGCATGGATCGCATCAGACATCGTAAACACAAACATCGGGAAGCGGCAGATCTCGACGTCACGTCGTTCATGAATCTGATGATCGTGTTGGTCCCCGTGTTGTTGCTGTCTATGGTATTTACCCACACGACGGTCATCGACTTGAATTTCCCTTCGGGCGACAACGCTGCCGATGCATTCGATCCTGAGTCCGTGTACCTGGAAGTTGTGGTGAATTCCACTGGGTTCGTCGTTGCCGATGGACGTGGTGGAGTCATCAAAACTTTGCCGAAGGTAGAGGGCGAATACGACTACGCCACGTTGTCGTTGGTGATGCAGGAACTGAAGCGACGCATGCCAGAGAAACAGGACATTAGCGTGCTGCTCATGGAGGACACCACCTACCAGACGCTCGTGTCGGTGATGGACAAAGTGCGCTCCTATCCAACGGTGCAGAATCTGGAAGTAGTTCAGGGCGAGCTGTTTCCCGTTATCTCGCTGGGTGACGCGCCACGCGAACAGCCAAAAGCTGTGGCACAGGTGAGCGCGCCTCGGGGGAGTCGCACGTGAGCAAACTTCGCCACCAGCAGCGACGCGGCCATCAGAAGAAATCACGCAAGTTCGCCGGCCTCAACCTGGTGTCCCTCATGGACATCTTCACCATTCTCGTGTTTTTCCTGATGGTGAACTCCTCCGAGGTCGAGGTGCTGCAGACGAGCTCGAAGATAAAGCTGCCGGATTCGACCTCCGAGCAAACGCCTGAAAATCGCTTGGTCATCTCGGTGGATGCGGACGATCTAGTGGTGCAGGGTCGGCCTGTGGCAAAGGTAGCAGACGTACGCGCGCTGAACGTCAACATCATCCCGGGCTTGAATGCCGAGCTCGAATACCAGGCAAGTAGAAAGGGTGAAATACCCGAAGACGGGTTCAAGATCACCATCATGGGCGATCACGAGCTGCCGTACTGGCTGTTGAAGAAGATCATGTTTACCTGTCAACAAGCCGACTTTGCGCGCATCTCGCTTGCCGTGAATAAGCTGGACGGCGCAACCCTTGAAGAACTCGGGGTAAACAGCGAAGGGTTAGCTCCTGAGGAATCGACCGGAGCGGCATCATGAATGTCGTGATGTATCAATACGACTACTCGCTGCCCTGGGATTCTGGCCGGTCTGATTCAAAAAGTTTGAAGAAGTGGCTCCTTGGCTGTGTCCTTACCGTGTTTATATTGGGCATTGCCATGCCGTGGCTACCGGTTCCGGAAGTCGAACGTGAAGAGCTCGAGGCGCTGCCGCCTAACCTCGCGCGGATCATGATGGAAAAACCTGAACCCGTGGTGGTGCCGCCGCCGCCAAAACTCGAAGTGATTGAAGAAGAACCGGATAAACCGAAGCCTGAAGAACCGAAGCCCGAAGAGGTTCCGCCGGAACCGGAACCCCAAGTCGCTGATGCTAAGGAGAAGGCGGCCATCTCAGGTCTGCTGGCTTTCAAAGATGCCTTTGCGGATATGCGCGATGCCGTGGATGTTTCCAAACTTCAGGACACCGGTGCCATCCAACAAGGTGCCGGTGAAGCTGCGAGCATCGATCGTTCGCTCCTC
>SMUY01171208.1_pt1 | contig 17022 bp, 8 predicted proteins | sample 2456441 | NCBI WGS metagenome assembly SMUY01 (sample SAMN11095931, study PRJNA526329) | marine sediment metagenome | biome: Marine sediment; feature: Surficial sediment; material: Deep marine sediment; isolation source: Hadal surficial sediment | place: Pacific Ocean | collected 2014-11 | depth 0-1...
ATCGGGAGTGGTTCAACTTCGAGCGGGAGATCAGGCAGGTGTTGCCGGAGTTCTCGATTCAGGAACTTTCCCTGGACCATCCGGCGTTCTCCGCCTTTTACCAAATCGACACGATCATCCAGGTCCCGAACGTCGGCAACGGGGTCCGCGGTTGGCAGACGCACGAGAAGGGCGGCATCACGCCCCACGTGCGGGCGATTTTCGATGACAATGATCGCCTCATGGTCCTGATCAACTGGAATACCGACTTGGGTGATGCCTGGGAATGGGCCGACAACCCCTACTACCCACTGAAGTACTCCAATTTCGCGTGGCAGCTGGCCATCAATTTCATCATCTACTCGATGAGCCACTGACCGCGATGGAATCGTTGTTCGAATTCCTGTTCAAGTATCGGCTGCTGGTGTTCCAACGCGGCGACTTCGTCTTGGGCGTGCCGTGGACAGTCTTTGTCGCCTCAGTTGTCGGTGTTGCCGTCGCGGTGCCTACGTTCTTGCTGTACAGCCGGGTCGCAGGGAAGAGCCGGCCGCTGGACCGCGTGATACTGTCGGCCCTGCGGACGATGGCCATCGCGGTCATCCTGTTTTCGCTTTTCCGGCCGGTGCTGGTGCTCTCGACCGTCGTTCCACAGCGCAACTTCTTGGGAATCCTGATCGACGATTCACGCAGCATGCGCATTGCCGATGCCGACGGCGCACCCCGGTCGGATTTGGTGCAGCGGCTTTTCGGCGACGTCGAGGGGAGTCTCAAACCCGCGCTGGCCGATCGGTTCATACTGAGGTTCTTCCGGTTTTCCTCCGAGGCCCAACGGGTGGAAGACCTTAGCTCGCTGAGGTACGCGGGAACCAAGACGAACCTCGGTGGGGCCCTGGACCGCGCACGGCAGGAGCTGGCGTCCGTGCCGCTTGCCGGGCTCGTGTTGGTTACGGATGGAGCGGATAACACCCACGAATCGCTCGAAGAACCCCTGCTCGCCCTGAGAGCCCGTTCGGTGCCGGTCTACACTGTAGGCCTGGGCAAGGTGTCATTCCCTCGAGACATCGAGGTGAGCCGGGTGGAGACGCCGCGCTCGGTACTCAAGGGCGCGTCCCTCGTCGTGGATGTGTCGGTCGCACAGACCGGTTACACGGGGTCCACGGTAACGCTGGTCGTGGAAGACGGTGGGAGAATCGTCAATACCCAGGACATCGAGCTGCCGCGCGAAGGAGAGGTGGCTACGGTTCGGATCCCGTTCACGGTCACGGAGCCGGGCCCGAGAGCGTTCCGGTTCCGAATCGCTCCACAGGAGGGCGAGTTGGTGGCGGAGAACAACGAGCAAGAGGTGCTCATCGTCGTCGAGGATCACATTGAAAAAGTGTTGTATTTCGAAGGAGAGCCGCGGCACGAGACGGCGTTTATCCGACGAGCGATGCAGGAGGACGAGAATATTCGGGTGGTGTCGTTGATTCGCACGGCCGATAACAAGTTCTTGATAATAGGCGCCGAGAACCCGGACGAAGAGTTGACCGGCGGATTCCCTACGACGCGCGAAGAGCTGTTCGGGTACCGCGGACTCATCATCGGGAGTGTCGAGGCGAGCTTCTTCACGCTCGATCAGTTGCGCATGATAGCCGACTTCGTGAGCCAGCGGGGTGGTGGACTGTTGATGTTGGGCGGAAGGCGGTCGTTCTCGGAGGGTGGATATGCGGAGACACCGGTCGGCGACGTGCTTCCCATCATGTTGGAGCCCGTCGATAGCGAGGAGCAGTTTTTCTCGGAGGTCTACGTCGAGATCACACCGGCCGGGCGGACACACCCCATAACCCAGATCGCCGGGACGCTCGAGGAGTCGGAGAACCGCTGGGGAGAGTTGCCTCCGCTGACCGTCGTCAATCGTGTCACCCGGACCAAGCCCGGGGCGACGACGCTCCTGACCGGTGAGGGTCCGGGGATAGCGGAGTCGCAGATTGTCTTAGCCTACCAGCGTTACGGACGGGGCCGGGTATTGGTGCTGCCGGTGCAGGATTCTTGGGTTTGGCAGATGCACGCCGACATCCCCTTGGATGACATGACCCATGAGACGTTCTGGAGGCAATTGCTTCGCTGGACAGTGGCCTCGGTGCCGGATCGCGTTCAGGTGACATCGGTGGTAGACCGCGTGGCCGTAGGCGAGCCAGTTGAATTGCTTGCGGTCGTGGAGGACGACACCTATCTGAAGGTGAACAACACCGAAGTGCGGGTACGGGTGCGTTCGCCGTCTGGCGTGGTGGATTCGCTGACGATGGACTGGACGGTGGATCGCGATGGAGAGTACCGTGCGAGGTTCGTGCCGCGGGAAGAAGGTTTGTACGAGATCCGGGTGGATGTGGAGGAGGGAGGCGAGTTCCTGGCGAGCGACGCGTCGTATGTGCAGGTGAAAGATCCGGCGCGTGAGTATTTTGACGCAGAGATGCAGGCGCCGACGCTCCGCCGCATCGCCGAGGAGACCAACGGACACTTCTACACCTGGGAAACCGTCTCCACGCTTCCAGAGGATATAATCTTTACCGATAGCGGTACCACTGTCGTGGAGCGGCGCGACCTTTGGGACATGCCGGCCATCTTCCTCATGCTGATCTTGCTAGTGTCGGCAGAGTGGGGGTACCGGAGAAAACGGGGGTTGGCGTAGTGAACCTGGGCATCGCGGCGGTCGCGGGCCTTCTGGCATGGCAGGGACCGGTGCCTGGTGGCGATGTTCACATATTGATTGTGAGCGGGATCGGCGGGCAGCCGCAATACAGCGACGCGTTCCACAGTTGGGGCGTGTCCATGGTCGATGCCGCTCGAGATCGGCTCAAACTTCCTCGCGAGAACATCAACTATTTGGCGGAGCGTCCGGACCGGGATCCCGATCGCATCCAAGGTCGTTCGACGAAAGAGAATGTCGAGCGTGTTCTCGCCGAGTTAGAGCAGCGTGTCGGTCCGACTGATCGCGTTTTCATTCTCCTCATCGGTCACGGGAGCGCCAATGGAGAGGAATCCCGCTTCAACCTCCCCGGCCCCGATATCACTGCCGCGCAATTCGCCGAGCACCTCGACAAGTTCCCGACTCAGATGGTGGTACTGGCCAATACGTCCAGCGCCAGCGGTGACTTCGTGTCGGTGCTTTCGGGGCCCAATCGCGTGATCCTCACCGCGACGAAGACGGGGTTCGAGCGGAACGAAACCATTTTCGGTCGGTTCTTCGTCGAGGCGTTTGCCCAGGACGGTGCCGATGTCGACAAAGACGAGCGTATTTCGGTGCTCGAGGCATTCAATTATGCGCGGCTGCAGGTGGCACGAACCTACGAGGCCGACAAGCGCCTGCTGACTGAGCACGCGGTGTTGGATGACAACGGCGATGGGGAGGGATCCACCGAGCCAGATCCGGACACGTCCGACGGCGCACTCGCGCGGGCGCTATTCCTGGACCGGCTCGGCACCGTCGCAGCAGGACCGGCCAGCGGAGACTCGGTGTTGGTCGCCCTGTACAAGGAAAAACGAGAGATCGAAACCCAGATTCAGGCTCTACGCAAGGTCAAGGACCAAATCGGCGAGGAAGACTACGAAGCGCAGCTGGAAGAGTTGTTGGTACGGCTCGCTCTCAAGAACCGGGAAGTACGAACCAGGGAGGAGGGCCGGTGAGCACCCGCTGCCGCATCGCCGCTTGGTGGTTGTTGAGTGGTGCCGGCGTCGTCGTTGCCGCTACGGCGCTCGCCCCCGGTACCGCGCTCGCGCAGTCACGGTCCGAGGCCGACCAACTGGTGCGTGTGGGGGAATACGACGACGCCATCCGCGCGTACCGGCGTATGGCGCGTACCGGTGATGTGGTTGCCGGCCGAGGACTGGTGCGCACGCTCATGGAAGTGGGGCGGTACGACGATGCCGAGAAAGAAGCTCGTGCTCTCAACGAGGCCCAATCGCCGCAGTTGTCCAACGTACTCGGCGACGTGCTGTACCACCGCGGTCGGATTGATGGTGCGGAGCAACTGTATCGGGCCGCAATAAGGGGAGCGTCTGACAGTGTGGTAGCCCGCCTGAATCTGGCAATTCTGCAGTACGAACGGGGAGAGCGCGACCTTGCCTTCGATGGCTTCGACCATTTCATCGATATTTACAATGTGCGTGCGGACCTATCGGCCAAAGAGCTCACGGCAGTCGCGACCGCCGCGCGATACTTGGGGACGAGGGATGCCGAGCTGTCTAAGGATGCGTTGCGAGTGTTCGATGAGGCGGCCGCGGCAGATCCCGATGAACTGGAAACCAAGGTGCGTATTGGAGAGCTGTTTTTGGAGAAGTACCAGAGCGGCGATGCAACGACCACCTTCGAGGAGATCCTGGCTGTCAATCCGTCGCATCCGCCAGCCCTCCTTGGCCTGGCGCGGACCCAGCACTTTGACGGATCCACCGAAGCGATGGCCACCGTCCGCAAGAGCCTCGAGGTCAATCCCAATCTGATTCCCGCGCGCGTCCTTCTCGCGAGACTGCATCTGGAGACAGAGGGATACGATCGGGCGTTGGCTGAAGTGGAGCGTGCCCTGGAAGTTGATTCGTCTTCACCGGAGGCGCTGGCGACCTTGGCTGCGATTCGGTTCCTCCAGGGTGATGATGAGCAGTTTGAGGCGGCCCGCCTTCGGGCGTTGGCGCGCAACCCTGCCTATGCGGACTTCTACAACACGCTCGCCGAGGTTACCGCACGGAATCGATTGTACAGTGAGGCGTTGGCGTTCGCCAAGCAGGCAGTTGCGCTCGACTCCCAGTCCTGGCGGGGATATGGCCTCGTCGGTATGAATCAATTGCGCACCGGTGCCGTCGAACTCGGGCGTGCCAACCTGGAGGTGTCGTTCGCGGGGGATCCGTTCAACCCCTGGACGAAGAACACGCTCGACCTCCTCGATACTTTCTCGAACTATACCAGCGTTCACAGCAAACACTTCGAGTTGGTGCTGCACCAAGATGAGTCTAATTTGATGCAGATCTACATGGCTGGGCTCGCCGACGAGGCGTATGAGACCCTTGCCAAACGGTACGATCACCGTCCCGCGACACCAATTCGCCTGGAGGTCTATCCGAGACACGCGGATTTTTCGGTTCGCACCGTTGGGTTGGCGGGTTTGGGTGCCCTTGGAGTTTCGTTCGGAAATGTGCTGGCGATGGACTCCCCCTCAGCCCGCCAGGTCGGGGATTTCCACTGGGGATCGACCCTATGGCACGAAGTGGCGCACACCTTTCACCTGACGCTCTCCAATTTCCGTGTTCCTCGGTGGTTCACAGAGGGTCTGGCTGTGTTCGAAGAGCGGCGGGCGCATCCGGGTTGGGGAGCCGACCCATCGGTTCCGTTCCTCATGGCGTACATGGACGGTCGGCTCAACAAGGTCAGCGAGCTGAACAACGGATTCGTCCGGCCGGAATATCCCCAGCAGGTGGTGTTTTCCTACTACCTCGCGTCGCTGGTGTGCGAGTTGATCCAGCGTGATTGGGGTGATCAGGCGCTGGTCGACATCCTCCGCGCGTACGGTGAGGGACAGAGTACCTCCCAGGTGTTCCAAACCGTGTTGGATATGGAACCGCGAGAGTTCGACCGCACGTTCGATAGGTACATGCGTGAACGTTTCACCGGGCCGCTCACGGCGCTGCGGTCGCCTCATCTCTCGGATCTCCGCGAGGGAGTGGAGCTGTCGGCTCTAATCCCGCTGGCGGCAGAGCGCGAGCAGGATTTTCCGGTCCAACTCGAGACCGGGCGAGCCATGGTCCGTGCCGAGCGGTTTGAGGAGGCCATCCCGTACCTCGAGAGAGCCGAGTCGCTGTTTCCCGAATACGCGGGAGCGGAAAGTCCGTATTGGTATCTCGGGGTCGCCTACCGAGCGACTGGCGATCTCGAGCAGGCGGCAGCGAAGTTGACGGCGCTGACCGCGATCAACGCCGACCACTACCGGGCACACCTGGAGCTCTCCGAGGTGCTACTGCAACTGGGTGATGAGCAGAGGGCGGCGGAGTCGCTCGACGCGGCGCTGTTTGTATATCCTTTTGATATGGATGTTCATGTAGGTTTGGCGGAACTCTATGTGGGGCTGGGTGATTGGTGGGGAGCCATCCGTGAGCGTCGCGCGGTGGTTGCGTTGGATCCAGTGGATAGGGCAGAGGCAGAATATCAGCTGGCCCTTGTTTACTTCCAGGCGGGCGACCTGAGGCAAGCCCGCCGGGTGGTGCTCCGGGCGCTCGAACGCGCGCCGAACTTCGAGAAGGCGCTTGATCTGTTATTGAACGTTCGCTCCCGCGGAACCGGGGAGGATGGAGGGGATAGGGGGGACTCGGAACAGTGATGAAGACACTGATCCTCTTGGCGCTGCTGACGGCAGCGACGGTACCTGCGCACGCGCAGTTCGGCGGCCGCCGCGGCGGCGGCTATTCGTTCGATCCTAGAGACAACGTCGAGTATGGGGAGCAATTTACGTTTGTGCGGTTGCGTTACGATGCGCGCTTCGGGGGCCGCGGCGGCTCGGGATGGATTCACGATTACCCTCGTGCCGAACGCAACTTCGCCAAAATCCTCGCCGAAGTAACGCTCATCAAACCCTACATGGGTGGTAGCAACGTGTTGAGCCTCGACGATCCGCAGTTGTTCAATTATCCGATCGCGTACATGTCGGAGCCTGGGTATTGGAGCATGAATGAGACCGAAGTGGAGGGGTTGCGGAACTATCTCTTGAAGGGTGGTTTTCTCATCTTCGATGACTTCGGTGGGTGGGAGTTCGAGAATTTCGAGCGCCAGATGCAGATCGCGTTTCCGGAATTACAGCCCACGAGACTCGATGGCTCGCACCCGATCTTCAACTCGTTCTTCAAGATTGCAAATCCGGAGCAGCATTATTCGTACCGTGGGTTTGCGGAATACTACGGGTATTATGAGGACAACGACACCAGCAAACGCCTCATGGTGATCGCGAATTACAATGCGGACATCGGAGAGTATTGGGAATTTTCCGATGAGGGCTTCTTGCCGATAGCGCTGTCGAACGAGGCGTACAAGCTGGGCGTGAATTACGTGATCTATGCCATGACACACTGATCGCTGTGGTATGTAGTGCCTCGGGCTGAAGTACAGCATCGCAAGTATGCAGATTGGCAACAGCCGACCATCGGCAGGCCATGACACCTCCAATAGGAGAGTTTGGTGGATTCCAAGATAACGGAACAGGCCGCGTTAGAATCCTCTGACGACATTGCGGTAGCGGAGCGGCTACGGGCCGGTCGTGACGAGATCTTGTCGGAGTTGCGCAAGCTGATCGTCGGGCAGGAGGACGTGATCGATCTCGTCCTGCTTTCGATTTTCGTGGGCGGGAACAGCCTCATCGTTGGTGTCCCGGGCCTCGCCAAGACGCTCTTGATTCATACGATCGCTCAGGTGCTGGATCTCAAGTTTTCCCGAATCCAGTTCACACCCGACCTCATGCCGTCGGATATTACCGGTACCGATCTCGTGCAGGAGGACCCAAAAACCGGACGTCGTAAGATGGTTTTCATGCCGGGGCCGATCTTTGCCAATATCGTGCTGGCGGACGAGATCAATCGTACCCCGCCGAAAACCCAGGCCGCTCTCCTCGAGGCGATGCAGGAACATAGGGTGACGGTGCAAGGCGAGACGTACGTGTTGGAGGAACCGTTTTTCGTATTTGCCACGCAGAACCCAATCGAGCTGGAGGGGACCTATTCGCTGCCCGAAGCGCAGCTCGACCGGTTCATGTTCCACATCGTGATGGATCACCTCCCGAAGGATCAGGAGATGGCCGTCGTACGATCCACGACGGGGTTGCAAAATTACGAGTTCAAACATGCCGTGACCGGTCGGGACATCGTGGCGTTCCAGGAACTGGTGCGCAAGGTTCCGGTTTCGGATGTCGTGTTGGAATACGTGTTGAACGTGGTACGCACCACGCGTCCGAGCCCGAATGGGTCACCGGACTTCATCAACAAATGGGTGGCCTACGGTGCCAGCGTGCGTGCCGCGCAATACATGGTGCTTGGCGGCAAGGCCCGGGCGCTGATGCAAGGGCGGTATCACGTGAGTTTTGAAGACATTCGAGCCTTGGCGCATCCCGTATTACGTCATCGAATCCTCCGGAACTTCCATGCGGAGTCTGAACGTATCACGACCGATCAGTTGATCGACCAGCTGCTCGACATCGTGCCCAAGCCGTCGTCGGGAATGTAATAAGACGTGTTGGGGACGAAGCCCTCGAGGGTCGGCCACGCTACCGCAGCGCGGTTCATCGACCCCAAAGCGCTCGCGCGGATCGACAACCTCGGTCTCGTTGCGAAGACCGTGGTGGAGGGGTTCCTCGGCGGGTTGCACCGTTCGCCCTATCTGGGGTTGTCGGTCGACTTTGCCGAACATCGCGCCTACATGCCCGGCGACGATATCCGGCGTATCGATTGGCGCCTGTTCGGTCGCACCGATCGCTTCTACGTGAAGGAGTTCGAGGCCGACACGAACGCGAACTTTAGTGTGTTGCTCGATATTTCCCGATCGATGGATTTCGGGTACGAAGGCATCACGAAGTTGGACTACGGCCGGTTCGTGGCTGCGAGCTTGCTTTACCTGTCGAGCAAACAAAGAGACCGTGTCGGACTGATCACGTTCGATTCCGACATCGTCGATTTCGTGCCCCCCGCCGCCAAGCACCTCGACATCGCACTGCACACGTTGGACAGGGTCCAGTCGACCCGCGCCGGCAACCTCCGCACTACACTGCCGAAGATCGCCGAGGCATTTCGGCGCCGGAGTATCATCGCACTCATCACCGATTGCTACGATGATCCCAAGGCGGTGGTTGATGCGGTGAATGCTTTGCGGCAAAAGGGCAATGACTTGATCGTTTTTCACATACTCGATCCGGTGGAGATCACTTTTTCGTACGACGAAGCGGTCAGCTTCGAGGATCTCGAAACCGGGGAGCGTTTGTCGGTCGTCCCGGATAAGATGCGGGACAAGTATCGACAGATGATGTCGGAGCACACGAAAACGCTGTCCAAGTTGATGGGGGAAACTCCCATCGACTACGCCCTGTTCGACACCTCCACACCGCTCGATTGGGCCCTGTTCACCTATCTCTCCAGGCGTGAACGCATGAGCCGGCTGCGCCGATGACGCTCCTCGCTCCGTTTTTCCTACTGGGTCTCGGCGCCGTCGTCGTGCCCATTTTGGTCCACCTCGTTCACCGCCAGAAAAAGGAATCGATTCCATTTCCGTCGCTGATGTTTCTCGAGCAGATTCCCTTCAAGGATGCTCGTCGGCAGCAGCTTCGCCACAAATTTCTGTTCGCACTTCGCTGCCTGGCACTGCTGCTCTTGGCGTTGGCGTTCGCTCGGCCGCTGCTCAAGGGTTCAGCCGAGGCGGCGGCGTTGGAAGCTGGCGGGCGCGAGGTGGTCATCCTGCTGGATCGGTCGCACAGTATGCGCTACGGCGATCGCTGGGACCGCGGCGTAGCGCAAGCACGTGCGCGGCTCGACGACTTGGGGCCGAACGACCGGGCATCACTGATCCTGTTCGACGAGCGTGCCGAGGCCGTGTCTCAACCGACCGGCGACGTGGTTGAGCTGAACGCCGCCCTCGCCGCGGCGCGGCCCACGGCAGGCGGAACGCGATTCGGACCCGCGCTCCAGCTTGCCGGGCGCATCTTGGCCGAGTCCGACATGCCGGAACGCGAGGCGGTGCTCATTACCGATTTTCAGCGGGCGGGTTGGGATGGTGTCAGCGACATTCGCCTGCCGGCCGGCACCGTCGTCACACCGGTAAACCTCGGCGCCGACGGCGCGAGCAACATATCCGTCGCCTTCGTGGCGCTGGATCAAGAGGTCAGCGCGGGAAACGAACGCGTGGGTGTCTCGGCGAGGGTCGTGAATGGGGGGCCCGAGGCCGTTCGTGGGTTGGCGGTGACGCTGTCACTGAACGGTCAACGGGTACAGCGCCGATCGGTCGATATCGATCCCTACAGCTCGGCCGCCGTGACTTTCTCGCCCGTCCTCATTCCACAGGGGATCTCGCGTGGCACCGTGACAGCGGGCACGGACGACCTCCCGCAGGACAACGAATACCATTTCGTGTTGACGCCCCGCAGCACGCTCTCGGCGCTCATTGTGGAGTCATCCAACCCACGAGAAAACCAAAGCCTTTTCCTGAGCCGCGCGTTGAGCATCGGGGACAACCCCGCGTTTCGCGTCGACGTGCGTCCTCTCAGTGCGCTGAGGCTCTCGGACCTCGCCGACAGATCGATCGTGGTGTTCAATGATGCCCCATTCCCGGGGGGTCAGGCGGGTCAGGCGATCCGCGAGTTCGTTATGGCCGGGGGCGGCTTGCTGATCGCGCTCGGCGAGCGGACGGGTCCGGGAACCTGGCCGCAGCAAGCCGCTGATCTCCTGCCCGGTCGAGTCGGCGAGAGAGTGGATCCGGCCCGTGGCCCGATCGCTCTGACGACACTCGAATACGGAAGCCCCATCTTCGAGCTATTCAGCGCCCCGCGCAGTGGGGATTTTTCGGCCGCCAAGTTCTTGCGATATGCCAGGCTGACTGTATCCGATCCCGCAGCAGTGCTCGCGCGCTACAGCGACGGGGCGGTCGCGCTGGCGGAGAAGGCAGTGGGGACCGGCAAGGTGCTGGTGTGGACCTCAACGCTGGATACATACTGGAACGACCTGGCGTTGCAACCCGTGTTTCTTCCGTTCATACACCGGGTGGCGCGGTATTTGTCGGGATACCAAGCAACGCGCTCGGCCTTTGTGGTGGGGGACGTACTGGAACTCACCGAGCAATCTCCGGATCCGGCGGTAAGGGCGTTGGTGGCCGCCGGGGGAGATCTCGTCGTCGAGGCACCCTCGGGCGGACGCCGACTCCTGCGGGAAGAGGATGGGGGGCAAGTCGTGGAGCTGACGGAGCAGGGTTTTTTCGAGATAAGGCAAGCCGATGGAGCCGACGTGCCGCCGGCCCTGGTCGCGGCCAATCTGGACCCGGTGGAGTCCGATCTCGCCACCCTGGATGCAGACCAATTTCTGGGAGCGGTGGCACCGCTGGACATGGCACGGGGTGTCACGGAGGGATCGCAGGCGCTGACTAGCGAGGATATGGAACGTCGCCAGCAATTGTGGTGGTATGTCTTGATGGCGGCATTGGTCATATTGTTAGGAGAGACGGTTTTGTCGAACCGGTTGTCGCGCGCCGTTCGCTGAGACCACCGACCCACCAGGGGAGTGCAGATGTTACGGCTTCATGAAACGCTGGGTCGTCGTCCGCCACCGAGCCAGGAACTGCTCAGGGCGATACGGTCGGTGCGGACTCGCTGGCGGATGAAAGTGGCTGCGCGCGGGCTTGCCACGGTGCTTGCCGCGAGCTTCGTCGTGTTCCTGGCGTCCACCTACGGCATGGACAAGCTGCGTTTCACGCCGGAATCCGTGCTGATTTTCCGCGTGGGCACCTACCTGGCCCTACTCGCGATCGTGATCCGCTACTTGGTGCTTCCCCTCAGCAAGAGCGTCTCCGATGAGCGCGTGGCTCTGTACATCGAGGAGCGCGAGCCCTCGATGCACGCCGAACTGATTAGCGCGGTGGAACTGCGCAGCCGCAGTGCCGACAGTCTGGACCTACTGTCCCCGGCGCTCGCAGAGAAACTCGTGCAATCCGCAGCCGATCGATGCCGCGATATCCAATTCGGGCAGGGCATCGACCGGCAAGGCTTGCGGCGCTCGTCCGGCGCCCTGGCGGGCGTGCTGCTGACAGGGGCCTTCCTGCTCATCGTGAATCCATTATTCATGCGAAACGGGGCTCCGTTCTTGTTCTTTCCCTGGATGGGCTCTGTGGCAGAGAACCCCTATGCGATCGACGTGACTCCGGGTGACACGTTGTTGCCGCGCGGTGCCGATCTGCGGGTCAACGCCAAGCTCCTCGGATTCGACGCCGAACAGGTGATGATCGCCGTGAGGCGCGGCGAGATGGGCCAGTGGGAGCGTTGGTCGATGATCTTGGGGGAGGGGGGGGGTGCCGAGCCCGGCATCTACGAGATCTTTCTTTTCGACCTCGAAGAGGCGACCGACTACACCATCGAAGCCTCGGGTGTGCGGTCCCGTGTATTCAACATCGAGGTGGCGGATCTTCCGTTCGTCCAGCAGCTCGACTTGCGGTACCGGTTCCCGGCCTATACCGGATTGAGCCCGGTGATCGAGGAGGACGGCGGAGACATTGCAGCGTTGCGCGGGACGGAGGTGGATCTGACCGTGAGTCCCACGATGACGGTCACCCGTGGCATGATCGTGATCGACGGGAGTGGAGGGGTGGGCGATTCGATTGCCCTGGACCTCCAAGACGACGGGAAACTCACGGGAACCATCACCGTTCAACGCGAGGCGCTGTATCGCGTGATGCTGGATGGGTTCGACGGGCGTTGGGTCGTGGCCTCTCCGGACTACGTAATCGACGCGCTCGACGACCAGCCCCCGATCATCCGGTTCGAGAAGCCGGGCCGGGACATCAAGGTCACGCCGATCGAGGAAGCCTACATAGAGGTGAAGGCTCAGGACGACTACGGCCTGCGGGCGTTGCGCCTGATGTATGCGGTCAACGGGGGGCCGGAAGACACTATCGAGCTCTACGACGGATCGCGGCGCTCCAAGGAGGTGACGGCGAGCCACACGTTTTACCTCGAGGAGATGAGCCTCGAGCCGGGCGACCTCGTGGCGTACTACGCGGAGGTTGCGGACAACAACCGCGTGGGGGGTCGGCAGCGTGCGACGACCGACATCTTCTTCCTGGAGATGAGGCGGTTTGGGCGTGACTACCGGCAGGCCGATCAGGGGGGCGGCGGCGGTGGGGGGGGCGAAGGCCTCGACGGGCAATTCTCCCAGCAGCAGCGACAGATCGTCGCAGCAACCTTCAACATGGTCCGCGACCGCGAGGAGTATGCGGACAAGGATTACGCCGAGAACATGGCAACGCTGGCGCTGTCGCAGGGTCGGTTGCGCGAGCGGGTCGAGGCCGTAGTCCGCCGCATTCAAGACCGTGGTGTCATTCAGACCGACTCTGGTTTCATCAAGATCGCGGACGAGCTGCCGGCGGCGGCAGCGGAAATGTTGACCTCCGAAGAAGCGTTGGGCGCGCGCAGGGCCCGTCAGGCGCTACCCGCAGCGCAGAAGGCGCTGCAACATCTGCAGCGTGCGGAGGCGGCTTTCCGCGATGTGCAGGTGAGTCGGGGGCAGCAGGGTGGCGGTGGGGGCGGTGGGAACGCGAACGTCGAAGATCTCGCGGACTTGTTCGAGCTGGAACTGGACAAGATGCAGAACCAGTACGAGAGCGTGCAGCGCGGGCAGCAGCAACGAGTCGATCAAGAGATCGACGCGACGCTCCAACGGTTGCAAGAGCTGGCCCGTCGGCAACAGCAGGAAAACGAGCGCATGCGTCGCCGTGCGGCCAACTTGCAGAACAATCAGGTTGGGGGTGGAGGGCAGAGCCAACGGCAACTGGCCGACGAAGCGGAGGAACTAGCCAGGCAGCTCGAGCGGTTGGCGCGCGCGCAGTCCCTGGACCGCCTCGAGGAGACGGCGCGCCAGTTGCAGGAAGCCGCGAACGCCATGCGGCGCGCGAGCTCGCGCCGCGGCGACCTCGCCGAAGCGCAATCAGCGTTGGACAGGCTCCAAGAGGCACGACGCATGCTCGAACGCGGCCGGTCGGAGCGACTCGAACGCGATGTCGAAGACGCGTTACGTCGCACGGAGCGCATGGCGCAGCAGCAACGCCGTATCCAGTCCGAGGTCGAACGCATGGGCGGCCAAACCGGCCAACGTTCGGTCGAGACCATGAACCGAATCATGGAGCGAAAGGACGAGCTGGAGCGTCAAGTCGAAGAACTCGAGTCGGATTTGGATCGTATGGCGAGGGAATGGCGTCGGGAGCAGCGCGAGGCGGCGCGGGGGCTGCAGGATGCCGCCAACTCGATTCGCGACAACCGTCTCGACGACAAGGTCCGATATTCCAAGTTCGTCGTACAACAACGCAGTAACGAATACGCACGCAATTTCGAGGAGCAGATCAGCTCCGATATCGAGGAGCTGCGGGGATTGATCGAACAGGCCGCGGGAAATATCGGCGAGAGCGACCAGCAGCGACTCGGTGCCATCCTCGAGGAAACGCGCGGGCTGGTGCGCGATTTGGAATCGCTCGACGAGCGCATTGAGGATCGGGCGGAGCAGTTGGGCGGGGAGAATCAGGGGCAGGGGCAGGGGCAGGGGCAGGGGCAACAGCAAGGTCAGCAGGCAGGCGGGCAACGAGGAGGCGTGGGCGACCTGGGGCAACCGGCCACGGATCCCCAGGCACGCCGCGCCGACGGTGGACCGCCCCCGCCCCCGTCCACGGGCCCCACGGGTGGAGGATTCGGTGGTTTCGGTCCCGAAGACGTGCGGCAGTTCCGGCGAGAGTTCCGTGAGCGGCGCGGTGAACTCGAGACCCTTCGCCAACGGATGCGGCAGGAGGGCATCGATGTCGAGGCGCTCAGCCAAGTCCTGGCCCGGCTGCGCGAACTCGACCGTCGACGGACATTCGACGACCCGGCCGAAATCGCACGACTTCAGGCGGCAGCCATCGAGGGCCTCAAGGAGTTCGAGTACGCGTTGCGGCGGGAAGTGCAGGGACCCGAAGCCGATCGGTTGCTGCTGTCGGGATCAGACGAGGTGCCTGACGGATTCCGTGAGATGGTCGAGGAGTACTACCGCGCGCTGTCGAATAACCGGCGTTAGCGGTGGCTTTCGAGGGCAGGGTGTGCGGTAGGGAGCGTGCACCCGGCTCTCATGGACGTCCCGCGAGACACAGTGGACACAGCCTGAGCGCGCAACTTTCGAGGAGTTCTATCATATGAAACGTGGCCCGGTGGCCCTCGGCCTCCTTACGGTTTTCTTCATCATGACGCTCGCAGCCCTGCCCGCCACGATCACGCTGCTAGCGGACTGGTACTGGTTCGTCGCGCTCGGTTTCCAGACCATCTTCCTCAAGACGCTTTGGACTAAGGTGTCGCTTGGTCTCGGGGTGGGTGTCCTTGCGTTCGCGTTCTTCTATTCCAACCTCCTGTTTGCGCAGCGGGGCTTGGTGCCCGATCCCTTGGTCGTCAACATCAACATAAAGGTGCCGAAGGTAGACATTACGCGGCTGCTGAAGCTCCTGGCACTTCCGATATCGGCGTTCCTTGCCGTGCTCTTCGGGATCTCGTCCTCCAGCGCGTGGCTCGTGGTGTTGCGGTTTTGGTACCGTTCGCCCTTCGGGGTGAGCGACCCAGTGTTCGAGCGCGACATCGGCTACTACTTCTTTTCGCTTCCCGCGATCCAGGCGGTGGTGCTCATGGTCATCGCGGTGACCATCATTACACTGTTCATGGTGACGCCCCTGTATCTCGTCAGGGGAGATCTCCTCGTACAGAGACGGCGCTTCACCATCGAACCATCCGCCGGGCGTCATCTCGCAGTGCTCGTCGCCCTGGTTTTTCTCGCTACAGCAGCCAACATCATGTGGGTGAGGACCCCGGCGCTGCTTTTTTCCAACACAGGAGCGGTGCTCGGTGCGTCGTACTCGGACCTGACGGCGCGGTTACCGGTCCTGCGGATTTCGGCAGTGGTCGCGATCATCGGGGCGGGGCTCGTGTTGTGGGGCGCACGTAGCAATCGGCTGCCGGTGTTTCTCGCGGTAGCCGTGGGATCGTACATGATCGCGGGGATCCTAGGCGGCGCATATTCGACGGCCATCCAGCGATTAATCGTGGCGCCGAACGAATTGGTGAAGGAGACGCCGTATATCCAGCGGCACATCGACGCGACCCGGGTTGCGTGGGGATTGGATGAAGTCGACTCCCGGACGATCAGCGGCGAAGCGCGCCTCACGCTCAGCGACATTCAGGCCAACAGCGGGACCGTCAAGAATATTCGCTTGTGGGATCGAGCACCCTTGCTGCAGACCTTCGGTCAACTTCAAGAGATTCGCACCTACTACGATTTTGTTTCCGTCGACGACGACCGGTATATCATCGACGGCGAGTTGAGGCAGGTGTTGCTTTCCGCGCGAGAGCTGAACAGCGCGTCTCTTCCGAACCGCAGCTTCATCAACGAGCGCCTCAAGTTCACTCACGGGATAGGTCTCACGTTGAGTCCGGTCAATCAAGTGACCCCGGAAGGTCTGCCAGTGTTGTTCGTGAAGGATATTCCTCCGGTGTCGAGCATTTCCATTTCGGTCACACGGCCGCAGATCTACTACGGCGAACTATCCAACGACTATGTGTTCGTCAACACGCACCAGGCTGAATTCGATTATCTCTCCGGCGATTCTACCGCGACAACGGTATACGATGGAGAGGGCGGTGTACGGGTCAACTCGGTATTCCGTAAGGCGATTTTCAGTGCCCGGTTCCGATCGCTGAAGATCCTTCTTTCAGAGGACATCACCAATGAGAGTCGAGCGCTGTACCACAGAAACATTCGCGAACGTGCACGCAAGGCGCTGCCTTTCCTGAGCTGGGACGCCGACCCCTACATCGTGGTCACTGCCGACGGAAGAATGAAGTGGATCCTGGACGCCTACACGCGGGGTAGTCGGTATCCATACGCGCAGGCGTTGGCGGACGGCACGAACTACCTACGCAACAGCGTCAAGGTGATCCTCGACGCGTATGATGGGACGCTGGAAGCGTATATCGCGGACGAGGAAGATCCTGTCATCAAGACCTATGAGAAGATGTTTCCTGGGATCTTCCGCCCGCTGGATGAGATGAGCGCCGATCTGCGGTCTCACCTTCGTTATCCGGAAGATCTGTTCCGAGCCCAGACGGCTCTGTACACGACCTACCACATGACGAATCCTGACATCTTCTATCCGGGGGAAGACCAGTGGCAAATCCCCGTGATATCGCGGGGAGAGGGGAGTCGGGATGCCTACGTGCGGCACATGGTGATGCGACTCCCGGGCGAGGCGAAGGAAGAGTTCATTCTTATGACGCCCTTCACCCC
>SMUY01364329.1_pt1 | contig 17014 bp, 20 predicted proteins | sample 2456441 | NCBI WGS metagenome assembly SMUY01 (sample SAMN11095931, study PRJNA526329) | marine sediment metagenome | biome: Marine sediment; feature: Surficial sediment; material: Deep marine sediment; isolation source: Hadal surficial sediment | place: Pacific Ocean | collected 2014-11 | depth...
TCTATCCCCGTCAGGAAGCGCCCATGACCGAGTCCGGACTGCACTCAACGCTACTCCGAGATGTCTATGTTATTATCAACGAACGAAGCGGTGATAAATGGATATTCCGCGCGTTCGTATTGCCTCTGGTGAACTTCATCTGGTTAGGAGCGGTCATCATTCTTGCTGGTCTTGGCCTTACCCTCAGTAGTAGACGGCGCAAAGTGAAACAAGAAGCGACCGACCATTCTGGTCTGGCACACGCGAAATGACCAACATAAAGTGTGCATTTCTCGTTTTGGTGCTGGTAACTACGCCCTTATTCGCAGTCGATGTAAGCGAAGATCCGCTGGAGCGCCAGATGCTGGAGATTGCCAAGTTGTTGCGCTGTCCGGTCTGTCAGAATCAACCTATCTCAAATTCCAATGCCGACCTTGCGCGCGATATGCGGGCGATCATTCGCGAACAATTACAGGCCGGAAAGGCGCGGGACGAAATCATCGCCTATTTCGTAGAGCGCTATGGAAACTACATCCTGCTCAAACCACCCGTCGATCGCTCGGGCGCCGCAGTTTGGTTTCTGCCCCCATTATTACTTTTGGTGATAGGCGCCTTTGCCATCATGTTTGTTCGCCGTCGTCTTCGCCAGCCGTTGCCGCCGGTGCCTGAACTTTCTGATGAAGATATCGCACGGGTGCGCGCTGCGCGTGAGCAGGACTGAGCCATGATGGGTCTGATCTTTTTGGCGCTGTCCATTCTCGCCGGCACCGTCTGGTTGCTTGTGCGGCCCTGGGCCCCTGTTGGTGAACGGCGCGGCGAGCGCTACCACCAACTACAGCTCGTACGTGAGCGTCTGCTTGTACACCTCGGCGAATTGGAAGCAGAGATGGCCAATGAAGGTATGGACGCACAAGTGGCGCACGATGAGAAACGACGGCTGGAAGCAGAGTTGGCCGATGTCCTGCGTACGCTCGAGGATCTAGAAATATCATCCGGCGATCAGCAGGCAGCGCCCACTGCGGCTGCGCGTGGCGCCACGGTGGTGGTATTGGCGGTGGGGCTGCCACTGGTGACCGCTTTGCTGTTCATCGGTACCAATCAGACAATGCCACAACGCTTGTCGTCCAAGGGGGCCGAGGTCGCGCAAACACCGCAGGTGCCGCCCATGGTGCTGGATATGGTGGCCCGTCTGGAGAAGCGCTTGGCCCAGCAGCCCAATGATCCAGCCGGTTGGGCGAGATTGGGGCGCTCCTATCAGGTTCTGAACCGCATAGCCGACGCGAAGGCTGCATACGCCAAGGCCTACCGACTGGCGCCCGAAAACCCCGAGGTGCTATCCGAATACGCGGCGCTCTTGTATAACGAGAACCCAAGACAAACCAGTGGCCAAGTTATCACGTTATTTAGCAAGCTGCATGAATTGAACCCGGATCATACCGGCGCCTTGTGGTTTCTTGGTGTGGCCGCGTATGAGAAGGGCGAGTTCCGTGTAGCCCTAAACTCCTGGGAGCAATTGGCAAAGCAGTTACCGGCGGACAGTCAGGTTCTGCCGCAAATACACCACGCTATCACTGAAGCGAACTCTCGCCTTCGAGAGTAGCTCAGCTGCCAGTTGCCTTGAGTTCTTTGATCTTCGGAAGTAGGACTTTGCTCAGGACCTCAGCATCGATCGGACCGATGTGCTTGTAGCGTATGATGCCTTTGGCATCGATAACAAAAGTTTCGGGAACCCCATAGACACCGAGCTCGATGCCGACACGGCCGTCGGTATCCATGAGGCTAACTTGATAGGGATTGCCGTGGTCAGCCAACCATGCAAGGCCATCGGCGCTTTCGTCTTTATAGTCGAGCCCAATTATCGGCGCGATTGCCTGGCGAGCGATTTCCATGAGGAGCGGATGTTCAACCTTGCAAGCGACGCACCACGACGCCCACACATTGACCAAGTAGATTTGCCCCTTTAAATCTTTGGTGGATACTTGTCGTGTCGGCTCGTGCAGTACCGGTAACGTAAACGACGGTAGTGGCTTGCCGATTAATGGTGATGGAATCTTGCGTGGCGATAACTCGCCCGCTTGCATTTGTGACAGCGCATAGGCTAGTAGTAGGCCGATCGCAGCGAACGAACCGATCGGGATAAGAAACTTTTTCACTGGTCCTTGGCGTGTTTGGCTAAGGCATCAGCGACTTCTGGCGGCATGTAGTTTTCGTCATGTTTGGCGAGTATCTCGTCGGCGACAAACCGATTGTTCGCCATGAGCCTGCCTTGTGCCACAATCCCTTGTCCCTCACGAAATAGGTCGGGCAAGATGCCCTCATAATGCACACTGATTTTTGCGTTCATATCGGTAACAATGAAATCTACTTTCGCCCCGCTTCTCTTGACGCTGCCTTGTACAACAAGGCCACCAACGCGAAAGCGTTGTGCCCGCGGCGCCTCGCCGGCTAACACTTCGCTGGGACTATAGAAAAATACCAGATTGCTACGAAACGCGTTTAACACGAATAATGCGGCGACAGTAAAACCCACGACGCTGACCACAATAAACGCCATTCTTTTGTGTCGTGGTTTCATTTCTCTTGAACTGTTTGTGTAACGATAAACTGGCGCAAGGCTCTAAGCACCACGCTTCGCCGTCGCATGGGTATAATCACGTTAATGACCAGAACGATGATCGTGAAACCATAGGCGCTCCAAACATAGACACCATATCCACCCATCGAAATAAATTCTGACCAGCTCATTGCGCTTTTGTTCCCACTACCTCTGCGACCCATTGCGTATATTTTTCGCGCTCCAAAATCGCGTAACGCATACGCATTAAGACAACAGTAGCAAAATAAAGCTTGAAGCCAATGACCATTATCAGCAGCGGTACCAGCATACTGGGATGAATGGAGGGTGCGCCTAGCTTGCTGACTGAGGCCGGCTGATGCAGGGTATTCCACCATTCGACGGAGAAATGGATGATAGGAATGTTTACGACGCCGACTAGGGCAAGGACAGCGGCGGCTCGGGCTGCCCGGCGAGGTTCTTCAATGCTTGCCTCCAACGCCATAAAGCCAATGTAGAGAAACAAAAGGATGAGTTCTGAGGTTAGCCGCGCGTCCCAAACCCACCACGTGCCCCACATGGGTTTGCCCCATATTGAACCGGTAACCAGCGTAACAAGGGTAAACGATGCGCCGATCGGCGCGCAGGCGCTGGCCAGAACCTCAGCGAGCTTTGTCTTCCATGTGAGCGCTAGCGCGCCGGCTGCTGCCATAACGACATAGACAAACATGGACATCCAGGCACTAGGGACATGGATAAATATGATGCGATAGCTTTCACCCTGTTGATAGTCAGCCGGTGCGACGAATAGGCCCCAATACAAGCCAACGGCGAGCAACAGGGCGGCCAATGCCCCGAGCCAAGGAATGAGGCGTCCGGCGAATGGATAGAAGTTCTTAGGAGAGGCGTACTTGTACATCCGTGTTGCGCGCTTAGTCGAGTGAAATTCGCAAGGCGATAGCGGTAACCCAAGGGGTAAAGATCACAGACAATACCAAGAGGGCTGTCAACAGCGACAGGTGGGCTTCCACATCCATGCCCAAGGCGTAGGTTGATACCGCCCCAGCACCAAAAATGAGCACCGGAGTATACAACGGCAAAACGAGCAACGAAAGCAACACACCGCCACCGCGTAATCCCAGTGTCAGCGCCGCGCCAACGCTTCCAATGAGGCTTAACACAGGTGTCCCCAGCAGGAGTGACGCAACAAGTATTCCCATATTTTCATACTGAAAGTTTAGTTGTAGCGCTAACAGGGGTGAAATCAGCACTAACGGTAGGCCAGTGAGCAACCAGTGGGCCATTATTTTGGCGAAAACAAGCGTCGTCAACGGGTGCGGTGTGAGGGTAAGCTGTTCGAGCGTGCCATCGGCGTAGTCGTTGGCAAACAGACGGCTCAGCGACAACATGGTTGCTAGCAGTGCGGCTACCCAGATTACTCCTGGGGCCATAGTGCTCAACAGGTTTGGTTCGGGCCCGACCCCGAGTGGGAACAGGCTAACGACGATGACAAAAAAGACGAGTGGTGTCAGAACATCCGTGCTCCGGCGTAAGGCCACCGTAACCTCCCGTACAAACACGCAGCGGACAGCGACGAATAGACTGGATGAAGTCACGAGTCGAGATTAATGTGTTGAGTGGCCTTGGCGCTACAGCCGATTTTTTGGTGAGAAGTAATCACCACCATGCACCCACGCGCCAGGTAGTCGGTGAGCATGTCCTCCATTACCGCCACGGAATCGGCATCAAGCCCGGCGAAAGGTTCGTCAAGAATCCAAAGATTCTTTTCCGAAACTAGGAGTCTCGCCAGGGCCAGCCGCCGCTGCTGGCCCTGTGACAACACTTTGGTCGGAAGGTGAGCAAAGCGGGTCAATCCCATGCGTTCAAGCGCACCCTTCACCAAAGTATCGGTGCCATTGTCTAGGCGCGTCGCCACGCGTAGATTTTCTTCTGCTGTTAGATCTCCTTGCACGCCATTAGCGTGGCCGACGTAAGCGAGTAAGGCCCGATAGTCGTCGCCGAGCGCGTGGATGTCAGTGCTGTTCCATCTGATTCGGCCTGCGTTGGGTCGCGATAAGCCGCAGAGGGTACGCAGAAGTGTTGTCTTGCCGCTACCGTTGCGACCAACGATGTGCAATAGCTCGCCGTCGCGCAGGTTAAAGGAGAGGTCGCTGACCAGCGGTCGGTCACCGCGAACACATTCCACCTTGGAGGTCTCGAGCAGGTTCATCGTGCTGTGGCTCAGTTACGGGGAGGTGCTCTGAGGGCTCATAGATGAAACTGTGATGTGGCAGTCACGCCCGCACTTAAGTGCGACTATACTAGCCATTGATCGATGTGTGGCATCGGTGTGGACAGTCCCTGCTTCAAATGGCGCCCAGGAGACGATTCGAACGTCCGACCTGCTCCCCGTGACAAGCGAATTACTACATAGATGACTTTGTACCCGCTAAGTTTAGTCCTTCTGGGTAATCTAGAAATAGTCCCAGATTGGAACCTAAGTTCTGCTCACATCACGTTGAACCTTGAAGAACTGGCTGATGAGAGTCTATGATTTATTGAACTAGGTGTTTCTAGCACCGCGACTAGCGGCGAGTGGAGATCAGTATGGCAAAAGCAGACAATTCTCCAGGAATCGGGCCTGGACCTACTATGCGTGCCCGCGGGCTAATGGCCGTCGCAGGTCTGACCGTGTTGTATACGTCACCCGCGCATGCCTACCTCGACCCCGGCACCGGCAGCATCATCCTACAGGGACTGTTAGCGGGCATTGCCGCCGCTATGGCGGCGGCCGGACTATATTGGGCGCGCGTCAAAAACTTCTTTTCTTCCTTGTTTTCTTCCAAGAAGTTAGCAGATTCCAACCCCGAGCAAGACCCCGAGAACTAGGAATCATCATATGGATCCCGCGCGCACCGATGCCGGTTCGTTTCGGGACCGCAGCGGAAGGGTCTACGTGGTCGATGGCTGTGTGTTCCGCACCGTTATGCCCAGTGCGGCGGAAGACTTCGAATTTGTCAGATCCACGGGTTTTCTAGAGCGCCTCATTGACGACAGTCGCGTCGTCGCCGAAAAAAAAGTAGATCCCGGTGTGCTCGGACAATGCGCCCAGGGTGCCCATTATGTACTGGAGCATCCGATGTTGCCATTTGTTTCCTACCCGTACGAATGGCCCTTCGCCGCTCTTAAAGCCGCGGCCTTACTACAGTTAGACATCCATCTCGAAGCCTTAGACCACGGAGTAACTCTCTCCGATGCGACCGCGTACAACATACAATTCCGCGGAGTTGACCCTGTGTTCATCGACAACCTGTCCTTTCGACGCTATCGAGAAGGTGAGTTTTGGATTGGACATCGCCAATTCTGTGAGCAGTTCGTCAACCCGTTGCTGCTTAGAGCATTGCTTGGGATCCCACACAATTCTTGGTATCGCGGGGCGCTAGAGGGAATAACCGCGCAAGATCTCAGTCGAATCCTGCCCTGGACCCGCAAGTTCTCGTGGAATGTGTTGACGCATGTGGTCCTACAGGCCCGCTTTCAGAAGAAGTCTACCGGCAGAGACGATGCGGAACGATGGGTCAAAGAAAAAAAGCTGCCACTGATTGCTTTTCAACAGATGCTGCGCGGGTTACGTAAATGGATTGCAAAACTCGAGCCGGCAGATACAGGAAAAACTGTGTGGGCGGATTACGCACGAGACAACAGCTACGCGTCCGACGAAGCGCAGGCAAAAAGGCAGTTCGTTTCAGAGTTCGCAGCCGCGACAAAGCCTAAGATGTTGTGGGACATCGGTTGCAATACGGGGGACTACTCTAAGGCCGCTCTGGAAACTGGGGCTGAGTATGTGGTGGGGTTCGATTTCGATCAAGGGGCTTTGGATACTGCATTTGCTCGCGCCAAGACTGAGCGCTTAAACTTTCTGCCATTGTTTCTCGACGCCGCTAACCCGCCCCCTAGCCAGGGTTGGGGGCAAGCCGAACGCATGGGTCTTATGCAACGTGCTGACGCCGATGGTGTGTTGGCACTCGCGGTTGTTCATCATCTTGCGATCAGCAAAAATATCCCATTAGGTGACGTGGTAGATTGGCTAGTGAGTATGGCGCCCACCGGAATCATCGAATTCGTACAAAAGTCCGACCCCATGGTGCAGACGCTATTACGATTGCGGGAGGATATATTTGATGACTACAACGAACAGTCGTTTGTCAGTGCCCTGGAAGCGAGAGCGGCCATTGTGAAGTCCGTTACCGTGTCTGCAGCCGAGCGCCGGTTATATTGGTTCAGACGGCGTTGATGACAGCACGTCCACTCAACTTCATGGAGTCATCGTCGGGCTGGTTGCTTCGCAAGGTCACACAGACCCGCTCCCCAGCTTAAACTAGAGACTAGTCTGGGACCAATAAAAGTACAAATTTACGGTCGGCACGCCACTTCAACGCTTAAAACGTCCAGCGAGAGCTACAAAGTGGCGAGAGAGGAAGATGGCGGTGGCGATCAGCATATTGTGTATTGGGGTTTTTCGGATCATAAGCTATATCTCTTAAGTAGTGGGGAGATTCTGCACAAACCGAGGTATTGTCAATGAGCCGTGGTCGCGAATTGCAAACAGTCAAGGCAATGGGCTTAGGCGCGATATTGGCATTCAATGTCTTTCTGTTTGTTCCTTTCACCCTGTATGTCGGCAACCTTGATGAATTCATCGCCTCGTTCTCAACAATCCTAACTTTCTATATTCGTCCCGCCATATTTTTCATTGCCGCGCTCTCATTGATCGGAGCGTTTCTGACCAAGTCGGTTTTCCACCGCTACCTGATCCTGCTCGCTGCAATCAGCCTGTTGTTTTGGATCCAGGGCAACATGCTGGTGTGGGACTACGGATTAATGAATGGCCGGGGTATCGATTGGGCACGGGACTCGTGGCGCGGGTGGGTAGATCTGGGAATCTGGTTTGGCGTGATCCTAATCGCCATTGTTTTTCACCGCCGTATCGGGAGGCCGATAGTCTATTTGGCGGTTGCAACTTTTTCTCTGCAGCTAATCGTCGCTCTAGTTGTGGGTATTCAGAATCGTGCCGTATTGGCGGAAAAGGCCGACAAAAAGTTCTCTACCGATGCGCTAGTGGAAATGTAGCGGTTCTCCTCTCGCAAAAACGTGCTGCACATTGTACTCGACGGATTTCAATCGGACATATTCGAGGAAATCGTCAGCGATCGTGAGGATGGGGCGCGCTTTAGATCTGCGTTGAAAGGTTTCGTCTTTTTCAGAGAGAACCTAGGCGTTTTTTCCTATACACATATGACAATTCCCGCTCTGTTAAGCGGTAAGATTTACCGGAATCATATGCCTACGGATAGATTTATCGACAAGACCATCGGTGGTAAGACCATCTTGAATGCTGCGCACAATGCTGGTTACGAGATAGATCTTGCTGGCGCAGCGCTCTTGGTCGGTATGTACGCTAAAGGCAGTTACACCAACGCTTACAACATACCGGTAAATTCTCATGTGACTAAGCCCGAGTACGAGCGCGATGATTCCGCTAAGCTTCTCGATCTCGCATTGTTTCGGCTTGTCCCTCATTTCTTGAAAAGACACGTATACGGTGATCAACTTTGGCTGGTCCAATCTCTTCTTAGCGATTCAAAATATATGCACTTGGAGTTTTTCTCGCACAACGCCTTCCTACGTCAGATGAAAGACAACATGTCGGCAAACAGATCGACTCCGGTTTACAAGCTGTTCCACTTGATGTTGAGCCACGAACCTATGGTGGCGAATGAGAACTGCGAATATGCGGGGCGAGTGCTCCCGACAGTGCGAGCGACGGTCGAAATCCAGGCTAAATGCAGTCTAATCGAAGTAATCGGCTTGCTAGAAAGGATGAAAGAGCTCGGTATTTACGATGATGCTATGATCATTCTCCAGGCCGATCACGGTGCCTGGGTACAGCCCGCAGGACTAGTAGGGGACGGAAAGCCCATCGTGATGACCATCAGGCATGTGGCGCAGGCGCTGCCGCTGATGGCGATCAAGCGGCCGGGCGCTGATGGCTCACTGCAGATGTCCCTGGCACCCAGCTCAATTATCGACACGCCGGCAACTGTCGCGTCGGTCTTAGGCTTGAACGAGGAATTCGATGGCGTTTCAGTTTTTGATTTGCGGCCTGACGAAGCTAGGGAAAGAAGGACTTACACCTACGAGTACAGTCGCAATGAATGGACAAGAGAGTACTTGACTCCCATCCAGGAGTTCATTGTTAGTGGTAGCGTCTTCGACACTGCGACTTGGCGATACGGCGATCAGTTCCTCCCTAATGGGGTTGTGAAGAAAAGATAGGCGGCTGCGCTTGGGGCCCTTGGCTCTGGTAGGGCGAGCTGGATTACGGACTATACAAAACTTGCGCAACGTTATTGGCGCCCCGGAGACGATTCGAACGTCCGACCTGCCGCTTAGGAGGCGGCTGCTCTATCCGACTGAGCTACCGGGGCGTTCGAATCATTGTAGCGGAAAATCAGTGCTGGGCACCGCTTGGGCGCGAGTGCCACGTTAGCAGGACAACCGCTTTAGCGGTCATCGTCGAAATTGATGGTGGAGCGGAGGAGGATCGAACTCCCGACCTTCGCATTGCGAACGCGACGCTCTCCCAGCTGAGCTACCGCCCCTTCTTTATGTTAGAGCATACCTTCGGAGCACAGGTTGCTCGCGGTCCAAAGCCCTATTTTAGGATATCTGTCATGGCTGCGGGAAGTTTTAGGCGCTTGTAGTTGTGGAGAGCAGTTAGTGGGCGGCCTGGTTGTCGCCGGTGCAAATGATGGCATATGGGCTAAAATTAGCTAGTAAGCCCGTACCAACGTGTAGCTCAAAGGCATTCTGATAGATGCTCCAGTTCCCCTCAACGTGACCGTAAGCCTGTGCGCTCAGAATTTCTTGTCTTTGGATCCCCATCGATAGCGGAGGCGGAAGTAGAAGAAGTTGTCGCCGCCTTAGGTCGGGCTGGCTTGGCACGGGACCAGCAAGGCGGCGTCTGATCACCTAGTGCGTGCTTATGGTGACACTTATGGGCTGCCGATTACGATTTCTAATTGTTCTAACAATTATGGGCCTTACCAATTCCCTGAGAAGCTGATCCCGTTAATGATTGTTAACGCATTAGATGGTAAATCTTCGCCAGTATATGGTGATGGCCTCAATATTCGCGATTGGGTTTATGTAGGTGATCATTGCCGCGGTATCGATTTGGTTCTAAACCACGGTCAGCGAGGGGAGACATATAATATCGGAGGGAACAACGAATGGGCGAATGTAGAAATCGTCAAATTACTCTGCCGGCTAATTGATAGCGCTTTTAGCCGCGATGAGAAAGCCGGCTAGGATACTGCGGTCAGTAGCGAACGGACGTACTTCCAGCCGAACAAATGGTTAACGCCGGTGCATGATCCTCGATAATACCGAAAATACGTTGAGCGACTGTTCTTAGAACAAATATGCCAAGATATCTTGCAATACGTAGCCTGGATTTGCTTAACAAAGCAGGGAATCCCATAGATTCTTTGTTTCTGAAAAATGGTAGGCCGGTTAATCCTCCCTTGTTTATCGTAGGAGCGCCGAGATCAGGCACGACTCTGGCCTACCAGATAGTTACCCAGCAAATGAAGGTTGGCTATCTTACTGGAGTGATGAACTATCTCTACGGCCTGCCAAATTTGATAACCCGCACGTTTAAGCCGTTTCTAGGTCGACCGACACCAGTATTTGAGTCACAGTATGGAAAGATTCGTGGCGTTTGGTCTCCAGCTGAGAACGCAAACTTCTGGTTTCGATGGTTCCCTAGAGATGGAGAGGAGGGCCACTATCTACAACCCACCAACTTTTCATTGGAACGGTATTGCAAACTCAAAGATACTATCGATTCAATGACTCGCATTCTTGCGAAGCCCATGGTATTCAAAAGCGTATATCTTTCTATGGTGGTCGGGGCGCTCGCACAGATTTTTTCCGAGGCCCGATTTGTTTTCGTACGCCGGGATCTCTTCTTTACATGTCAATCCTTGCTTTTGGCGCGGCAAAGAAGGCACAAACCTAATGAATGGTGGTCGGTAAAGATACCTGGATATCGTCAACTAGCCACGAAGCCGATTTGGCATCAGGTCGTCGACCAAGTTGTTTCAACACAGGCCATCATCCAGAGAGATCTGGAGGAGTTTGCACCGCGTAGATATCTTGTGCTGAATTATGAGGATGTGTGTATCCGTCCTCGTCATGCTGTTAGTAAACTCGAAGAGTGGCTGCGTCCAGTTGGCTATTCTTCATATTCTGATATCCGTGTTCCGGAAAGCTTTCAGATTTCCGACCAACCGAGACTTCCAGCCGATGTGGTTGCAAACATCAAGGAGAGGCTGGCTAAGAGCGTGAGTGAGGAAGAAACAGCTTGAAGAACAGCAATACCCGTCGGCTACTGGCCGCATTGCGATTCTGGGGCGGTTACGCACTGTTCGGTGGTGTTGTTATCTATGGCATTTATCACGCACCAGAAGAAATCTGGAAATTGAAGCTGCAGTGGCTATTATTGGCTGTTCTTGTGTTCTTGGCGATGATGGTGCTTCAAACACTCCAGGTCTGTATTTTTCTGAAGGTTCACGACATGAAGTGTGGTTGGTTTTGGCCTGCGCTGTTCACAGTCAAGAAAGGCGTACTCAATTCTGTGCTTCCCGCTAGGACAGGCACACTGGCATTGATGTATATGTTAACGCAGCGTTACCAGGTCAAATGGCACGAGTATCTAAGGTTCAGCATAGTTGCAAGCTGTGCATCTTTGCTTGTAAGTGGCCTGGCGTTTGCTTGGATCGTGCTTTCCCAAGTGAATTTTCTAATGATGTTCGTCGGATCTATCTTGGGCTGTTACGTGCTATCACACGTCTTTTCAAGGACCTATATGGGGCGATTTGTCGCTTTATTCGGTGTCGGATTGGGTCTCTATACCACGATGTTGATATCTTTTTGGTGTCTCTTGAACGGGCTTGGTATGCCTCTTGATTTTAGAGCTACGTCGTATTTTGCTACTGCAGTGAACACACTTGCACAGCTCGCGGTTACGCCTGGTAATATCGGGATTCGGGAGCTTGTCACTGGAATGGTAGCTCCATACGTTTCATTAGATATTGCAGTTGGGATTATTGTTGGCGGGATTTTTCATGTGGTTAGAACCACAGTGTATGCCGTTGCCATGGTTGCATTAGAAAAGTTGGCCAAGAGTCGGTCGGAGCTCTCATATGCGGCTTTATCGGATATCGATCAGCGCAAGACTCGATAGAACGTTTCGGCGACTCTGAAACAGAGATGAGGAAGCGCTCTTATCGTCAATGTATAGGTTTTGTGCTGTTTGGTAATGCCTCCCCATTTTTCCTTATAACGTACCAGCATTTGCTGGCCGCCCGGTGAAGTCATAAGATTAAAACAATCCATTTCCTGGTGTTGCGCCCATGTGATGGCTTCATAAAGCAACAAGTCTGATGGACTATGTTGTTTGAAACGAGGGTCTGTTGCACCATGTAGATAGTTGGCGATTCGGCCATGTCTCGCGACTACGAGAAACCCTCCGATTTGTCCATCCAAGACGGCTAATAGGCAACGCAAGCCGTTGTGCTTCTGAGAAAGTGCTATCAAGCTACTAAAATAGTTAGTGTTGTACCGCAAATTGCCACTATGACGAAGCACGGTTTTACGATATAGGCGATAGAGAATTTCTGCTGACGTAGACATCGTTGCATCGGTAACGATGAGGCCGGATCTCCCGGATTTCTTGACATCTCTGCGTAGTTTTGGGAACTCATCAAGCTTCCAATTCTGCAGGCCAGTAATCGCCGTTTCGGGATTGCACTTCGATGGAAGATGTAGATCAATAGGATGATCGAACGCGCTTATTGGTATACGTACACAGTGCGGTGTAAGCGGCAAACGTGCCTTTTTCCACTCTGTCAGCATACTGTGATCTAGCTGATGTTCTCCGATTGTTCCACCGACGGGAAAGCCGACATAACCAATCCTAAACGGTCCTGCCCTAAAAACGGTGATTGCTAGACCCATTTTCGAATTGGTGTTCCAACCGTATATTGTTTGGCTACCAAAAGATTGCTGCAGTAAGACTTGCCAAGCAGTGGTATGAAATAACGCGTTGTACATCGAGCAAAACTCATCCCAATGTTTGGGTGGCTCCGACGTGAATACAAAGCTACTCATCTTGTATCTGCATTCTTCCCGCCGTTAAGGGCCCTAAGGAACTGGTTGCAGGCATTATCAACACTGAACTGCCCCAACACGGTTGCAAGGCCAGCTTTGAATAACAGCGGTGGTTTGTCGAGGGCCGCACGAATAGCCGCTGCTAGCCCGTCTGACGAAACGTCTTGTGATAGGACTCCCAGTTGATAGCTGTTTAAGAGTCTCGGTAGATCGCCAACGGGAGTTGTGATCAGGGGGCAACGTGCCTGTACTGCGTCGGAGAAGACTACCGGTATACTCTCGAGGCGAGAAGGTATGACCACATAGTCCGACTGAGTAAGTAGTTTTGTTGCTTGTGCTTTATCCAGGTAACCACGAGTAGTAACGGGACGGCCTACGGATCGTAAGTAGGCGCAGCCAGCATGAACCGACACCTCTAAAGGACCGCCACCGCATATCTGTATGTCCTGGATCTTTTCCCAATCAGCATCTCGTAATAAGTTGAGCGCAGCAATTAATAGATCCACCCCTTTGTTTGGGTGCCAGCGCCCAAGAAAGGCTAAACGGTACGGAGGTTTTGTAGCGAACGCTCTTCCTTTCTCGATTCGTAACTTGCGGATGCTTGGCAGGAACTCGCACGTACGCTGACCAAGAGACTCAACCTCATCCTTCAACAAGAATCCGTCTGCGAAGCATTTATAGCTGTCTCGAAGTACGGCCTGCAAAATGTTTTTTACGAACGGAATACGGGCTACTGCCCAGATATCGCTACCTAGGGCCCATACGCTATAAGGGATATGGTGTTTCTTATAGACGTTTCGAGCCCAATAACCAGATGGTAGCGCCCATAGTGCCAGGATGTGATCTGTTGATTCTGCTTCTACAAGCCGGCTCAAAGCCTTCTGGCCGTTGTACAAGGTCCTAACAATCGCTACCCAGTGGGCTGGATTACCTACTTTGAGCAATGAAAGGGGTAATTTGGGCACGGCGAACCGTTCAATTCTGAGATTGCCCCGACTTTCTACATGTGCTCGGGTACTTGGAGCGAGCACGGTAACGCGACAATGTTGGGTGAGTTCCTCGGCGAAGTCGGCAACAAAGGATCCCGCTGCTTCGCTGCCCAGCCGCTCGTCGGGGAACGACGTCGTCAGGAGGAGGATGTGCTCCATTTATCCTTTGTACCACGACATGCGGTAGCCGCTGGGCATGAAGTTATCTTCAGGCGCGATTTTTGCTATTGCCCATGCCAACGTATTTATGACTAGAACGACTATGGGCAGCAGAACCAGTAGCAACGCAAGCGTGTTCTTCTTTCTTAACCAGTTTAGTACTGTCTTGCTAATAGCAATGTTTGCTAAGAGAGCGGCGCTTTCTACTGGGCTGCCAAAGGCAATCTCTTCTTTGACTACAAAGTGGGTTCTGTCGGCGAGTTCACGCAGCCCATGGATGGTCCATCGATGAAAATCCAGTGGGGCATCATGGATCGGGTACATAAAGGGTACTTGGATAGTCAGTCTTCCTCCTGGTTTCAATACACGCTCGATTTCCCTGATACAGGTTTCCGGTTTCGGTAGGTGTTCGAGAACATCTAATAGAAGCACGTTATCGACGCTATTAGTCGAAATGGGCATGGAGTGTGCGTCACCATATACATGCGGTCGCGTACCGTACCAGTGGGTAGCTGTTTCGTAGTAATCTAGGCCAATATATCGGCATTCTGCAGGAAGAAAGTTGCGCGGCCGTTGATCTGCGCAACCGATATCGAGAACAAGACCATTCATATTCCCACAGATTTCCGCGAGATTATGTTTCTCCTTGTAGTAAATCAACCACTGGGGGTGTAATGGGATGCATCTAAATCTAGAGAACGTTCGTCTAAGACGCTTGAATTCCATGTACGGGTAGCTATTCAGATTTTCGGGTGTATAGAAGATTTGTGATCTGTTCCGAAACCAATCCGATGAGAAAAACGAGAATGGACGTTGTCAATAGAAGGGCGCTCATGTTAGTAAATCTAGATGCTGTTAGGTAGGTGTACAGGTAGTAACCCAATCCCAGGAAAAAGAACATCACGCTAATCGGGCCGAAGAGCTTGAGAGGAGAGTATAGAGTGCCGACACGAAAGATAATCACCAGGAACCGTACCCCATCTCGTATAGGCCGGATATGGCTTTTCCCATGCCGTGCACGCGCATGAATAGGCACGTAGCCCACAGGATAGCCTGCCCGAAAAAACGACATGGTAATTGTGGTTGGGTACGAGAATCCATTTGGAAGCAAATATAAAAACTCCCTAAATTTCTTCGCTCTGGTCGCCCGAAAACCAGACGTAAGATCTTCTATCTTACGACCAACCATCCAGCTTGCCAGACGGCTGTAGATAGCATTTGCGCCCCACCGGCCGATGTTCGTGTGCGTACTGCCATGGCGCGCGCCGACAACCATATCGAATCCCTTATCCAGTTCAGATAATAGCTTAGGAATGTCATTGACATCATGCTGCCCATCTCCATCCAGAAAGATCAGTATGTCATTGTTCGCAACACGGGCCCCCGTTTTCACTGCCGCGCCATTGCCCATGGAATATGGGTGCGAAACGACCTTGACTTGATTTTCCTTGCAGACACCGACGGTGTCATCTACAGACCCATCATCAACGACAATGATCTCGGCGGCTGGATACTGTGCCCGTAGCTCGGGTAAAAGCACCGCCAATCCTTTTTCCTCATTTTTTGACGGTATTACTATGGATAAAGATTCACTCATGGCGTGCCAATCTCCTATATCGTGCTAAGCGTACAGCACAGGTTAGGTTGGATGGCTATATCATCGAAATTTAAAAGGCCTGTTGTTACGCGTCAATGCAACACCATTTCGTTGTCTCTCCTGCACGAAGTTATCGCGACGTACTCTGGCCGCGTTGAGACGCGATTTGAGTGGCCAAGATATCTGCCTGTTGCTTCACACTCGATGTTATCGCCAGACCTGCCATATCTAAGGATAAGAGAGTTCTTTCTGACTTATCCAGTTGCCCAAGACGAAAGTAAAGGTCTGCTTCCATAAGAACGAAATTTGGATTCGAAGGATCGATAGTCCGCGCCCTTTTTGCCATTTCCAATGCCTCGATCAAATCTCCATATGCCAGATAGGTTTCTACCAAGCTGATAATCATATCATTGCGAACGCCGGAGAAGGTGCGCGGGTTTTGAATTGCAAGCGGATACCATTCGACCAGCCTAGGGTAAATATAACCGCATTGGTCCCTATTTATCCTGGCACACTCGGCCAGTTCCGCAAGCCCTTGCGCAGTTCTGGGGTGTATTGGTCTACTCCCGAGCTTTTTTGTTATTTCGTCCAGTACTGAGTCGGCTAGCTCTAGCCTTGTGCCTTCATTTGACTGCCTAACACTTAAAAAAGCGGGTAGATCCGGGTATTTTGAAGTTGTGGCGTTACTTTGCGGCGGAACCTTCAGCTGTGCGACGGTTGTAGTTGCCACTGTTAAGGCGAGCCGCAGGAGGTAACCCGTTTCGAGCGGTGCGAGTTCAGCCGCGCGCTTGTAATGGTTAATTGCCTTAACGGGGTTGCGTTTTTGTGCATGCACCTGTGCAAACATCAAATGAGCCCTAGCTGACTGTGGGTGATTCCTTACAAGCTGGGCGGCGATGCTGTCCTCGCTTCTCCAAATATCCGCCCGTATATACGTAGTCAATGCCAATGTTATCAACATCAATAGAAACACGCCGATCGGTATCGTGATTGCGCGATATCGCTCGAGTATTCGAGCGAGCGCGTACGCTATCCCAAAGATAGGTCCGAATGTGGATAAATAGTTTCGGTGTTCATGCGCAAGCTCGAGCCCAAGAAAGCTAGATTCCATGGCGTGTCCGGCAAGGAACCAGAGTATGGAAAAACTCAATACCGGTCTTCTTTTCACCACCACAACTGCTACCGTAAGGGCAACAACCAAGCCTGCGAGCGCCACAACTGTTGTCCACGGTTGGAACAGGCTGGTACTTACGGCTATGTCGTCATGAAATAATCCAAAGCGCTGTATATTGGGGTAAAAGATCAAGCTGGTGTAAAACCAGAGGATACGTGGCTCTGTGAGTAACCGCTCAGAAATACTGAAATCCCGAAAGACGTACGCGCTCAGAATAAAGTCCAAGTGGGTAAGCAGCCAGAGTAGAGCGAGTGTATAGGGGACAAAAACCGCCAGAGAGTAGAACCACTTCAATCTGTTGCGATCAGCTCGAGTTCGGCCATGAA
>SMUY01110974.1_pt1 | contig 17013 bp, 9 predicted proteins | sample 2456441 | NCBI WGS metagenome assembly SMUY01 (sample SAMN11095931, study PRJNA526329) | marine sediment metagenome | biome: Marine sediment; feature: Surficial sediment; material: Deep marine sediment; isolation source: Hadal surficial sediment | place: Pacific Ocean | collected 2014-11 | depth 0-1...
AAATGTTGGCCATGGCCGGCGACGAGACGAAAAAAATGATGGCCCGCGGGTCCGCGGCGGGTGCCGCGGAGGAAGCGGAGCCTGCGGACCCACAGGTGCTGGTCGTGGCGACGATGCTGGGGTCGCCCGCCTTCCAGAAGCGATGAACGGTCGACGTGCGATCCGGATCCGACGTGCCGTCGAAAGGGGACTGACATGATTGGTCGACGAGTGTTTCTGCGGGACGGCGCGATGTCGGTGGTCGGGCTGTCCATGGTGCCCGGGTTTCTCCAGCGGGCCACGTTCGCCGCGGCGCCGGGCAGCGGCAACGGCAAGGTCCTGGTCGTGGTCTTCCAGCGCGGCGGCGCCGACGGTCTGAACATGGTCGTGCCCTTCGGCGAGAAGAGCTACTACGACTACCGGCCGAGCATCGCCCTCCAGCCGCCGGGCGAGCGTCAGGGCACGGCGCTCGACCTCGACGGTTTCTTCGGCCTCCATCCGGCGCTGCAGCCGTTGCTGCCGATCTACAAAACTGGCGACCTGGGCATCATCCACGCCGTGGGCTCTCCCGACACCGGGAACCGCTCGCACTTCGCGGCGCAGGACATCATGGAGTCGGCCGCTCCCGGTCGGGGGGCAGGGACCGGCTGGATCAACCGCCACTTCACGGCGAGCCCGGACCCCGACGCGACGGCGTTCCGCGGCACGGGGCTGGGCACGGTGTTGCCGAAAGCGCTGCGTGGTCCGGCGCCGGTGGTCGCCATGGGCAACGTCGAGACGTTCGGCATGGGCAAGGGGTCGATCTACGAGACCCTCTACAACGACGAGTCGAACGCCCTGTTGACCGGTGCGTCGCGCGACATGTTCGACGCCATCGATCTGCTGAAAGAGGCGAACCCGGCGCAATACAAGCCGGCGCCGGGCGTCCGATACGGCAGCAACCCCAACAACAACAATCCGAGCCCATTCGGCCGCGCGTTGATGCAGGTCGCCCAGCTCATCAAGGCCGACATCGGGCTGGAAGTCGCCTTCGTCGACGTGCAGGGGTGGGACCACCACCAGAACGAGGGGTCGACCGATGGCCGAATGAATCAGCTCCTGCAGCCGTTCGGTCGGGCGCTGGCGGCCTTCTACCAGGACCTCGGCGACAAGATGGAGGACGTCGTCGTCTTGACCATGTCCGAGTTCGGACGCACGGCGCGCGAGAACGGCAACGGTGGCACCGATCACGGCCACGCCAACGTCATGTTCACGATGGGCGGTGGGGTGAAGGGTGGCAAGGTCTTCGGCGACTGGCCCGGCCTCGCCCCCGAACAGCTCAACGAGGACCGAGACCTGGCGCTGACCACCGATTTCCGCGACGTGTTCGCGGAGTTGCTGGACAGACACCTGGGTGCCACGAACCTGGGTGCGGTGTTCCCGAGATTCACGCCCGACCCGGCGCGCTACAAGGGTCTTATCTAGCAGTTCGCGCTGTCACCACGCTCTGCCGGCCGCCCCATGCCACCCGGGGCGGCGCGGCCGGGCTACGCCGAGCCGCAGCCCTCGGTGGTGAAGGACTCGGTTCCGGCGATCGCCTGGCCTGACCGGGTGTTTCCCGTAAGCGACGCCGAGGTGTCGCCGCAGCTGATGTGCGTCTGCGGCGCCCGGAACAGGAACAGCAGGTCGGTGTCGCCGTCCTGGTCGATATCCTCCCTCATCGAGCGGACCGGTGCGGCCTCGTCGCCGTTGGCGCCGAACCGGACGGTGCCGGGGTCCACGCTGGTGGCGTCGAACTCCGGGCTCGAGAGAATGGCCACGGGGATCATGCCCCCGCTGCGCGGATCGATCACGGTGGGCTCGTCGCCAGGCTTGATGTCGATCGTCACGTCGATCGGCGCCTGCCGGGCACCTGGGAGCGCCAGCCCGAGGGTGCTCATGGCCACGATCAAGAGAACCGAAGTCCTCCTAGCGCGGACGGTCGATACCTGCATCTTCGCCTCCTTCGCTCTCCTCGAGAGCCCGGTCGGGTAATACGAGCACATCGCGTCTGCCAATTGCTTGCTCTAGCGTCGCTCCCGAGGTGATGCGATCGCGGTAGCGGACCGCGAACAGCTTCAGCTGCGGCAGCTCGTTCTGCAGCGAGTTGACCCAGATCGTTTCCAGATACATCAGGTCGCCGCGCACCGGCAGGAGCAGCGTGCTGCCGCGCAGGACCTCGGAGGCGTGGCGGATCCACATGGTGACCTGCTGGTGGACCGGCCGGTCGTTGTCGATGTAGGCGTCGACCTGTTCCGGTCCCGGCACGAATTGGCCCTGCGGGATCTGCAGGCTGATGAGCCGGCCGTAGTTGCCGGGATCCTGGAGCGCGATGATCAGCGCCCTCAGGTTCCGGCTCGCCTCGGGGGTGAAGGGCATCAGCATGGCGTACTGCAGATCGCCTGGTGAGCCGATGTCCACACCTTCCGGAAGGTCGGCGGGATCGAGGAGCAGATTGTACCCCTCGTATGAAAACGTCATCTGGTCGGTGGTGCCGTAGCCACTGAGGCCGCGACCGAGCGATCCCAGCGTCTCGTCGGCGTCGTCCCACAGATCCTCGACGTTGTAGAACTCGATCGGGTGTTGCTGGTGGTAGCGCTTGTAGATGTCGTCGAACTGGATGTGGAACCACTGCAACGGGTAGGTGAGCTGCGCCTCCACCGGCGCGGGCATCTCGGGCGCGGCCTCGAAGAGGTCGGGGTAGATCGCGTCCCAGCTGTTCACGATCGGGTCATCGGCGACCTTGTAGAAATGCACCTCGCCGCTGTACGCGTCGAGCGTGACCTTGACCGAATCTTCGGCGTAGTTGATGCGTCGCTCCGGAAACGCCTCAACCGCTCGCTCGTCCGCCTTGTCGCCCAGCACCTCGCGGAACGAGTACGGATACTCGTTGCTGGTCGTCAGGCCGTTGATCATCCAGAGGACTTTCTTGTCGGCGATGAAGGCGTAGGGGTTGGAGTCGAGAAAGAGAAACGGCGCGATGCTGCTGACCCGCAGCATCGGAGTCCGGTGGATGTGGACGCGCGTCCGCCCCGTCTCGATGTAGCGGGAGAACAGGAACGCGGTGACGTCTCTGGTGTAGAGGGCGAAGACCGCTCGCTTGAACCACGAGTCCAGCACGATCCCGTCCCTCAGCTCCGCCGGGTAGACGAACTCGGCGCGCGCCTGGTCGGTGGCGTAGTCGAACTCCCGCAAGCCCCGGATGTTGGTCAGAATGTAGTCGTCCTTGGCGCCCTCCCCGAAGTAGATCCGCGGCTCGTGCTCGAACGCCGCGTGCTGGGTGCGCGGCGGCACGCCCGACGCCACGTAGACCGGCGATCCGGTTTCGTCCACCTCGTTTGCCGGGCTCATGACCAGACCCATGCCGTGCGTCAACAGCAGCGCCGCGGAGCCCCAGTACTGCAGCCACGCCTGCTGACCCACCATGGCGACCGAGGGCAGCTCGCGGACCGAGCTCACGTACATGCGTTTCTGTCCGTCGACCGAGTACCGCACCCCGTCGACCGACAGAAAGCCGTAGTAGGGGCGGAGCTGTTGCTGTTGCTCGAAGATCTGCAGCATCGGGCCGAAGACCATCGTCGAGTCGGAGACGGCGATGCGCTCGTAGTGCTGCACGTCCGGCGGCTCCTCGAGATAGCTGACCCAGCTCGGGAGAAACGGCGCGTTCTGGACCGTCTTGCTGGCGAGCAGATCCCGGGTCGACAGCGGCTCGTTGGGCAGCTCCCACGCGTGGACTTCAACGGCGTCGAGCCGGTAGCCGCGCACCGTCGCGTCGATGTGCCGCTGGATGTAGTCGAGCTGGATGTAGGGCTCGTTCGGCATCACGACGACGTGGTCCTTCACGGTCACACCGACGAAGAAGGCCAGCTCGGCGGCCAGGAGCGCGAGCCCGACCCGCACAGGGGTGCGAAGCGACGCGTGCGTCCTGTACACGCGGTGCAGCACGATCCCGACGGTGACCGCCAGGCCCAGCTCGACGACGCTCGACAGGTAGATCTGATTCAGTGTGGAGAACACGCCGTCCAGGTCGAGGTAGTCGGCGCCGGCGCGGACCCCCGAGGACTCGTTGTCTTTGAGCAACAGGCCGTAGCGGGCGAAGAACGTCTGCACGGCCAGCACCGTCCCAAAGCCATAGACGAGCGCCTGAACGTAGGGCGACGCGAACAAGCGCGCCGTGTCGCCGAACCGCCGCGTCGAATCCCCGAGCGCGCCGCGGGCCTCGAGCTCGCCGTAGCGCGCGAGCAACAGCGCCGCCGCCGCCAGCAGCAGCACGACCTCGAGGGCGACGAAGACCAAGCGGAGGGCCGGCAGCACGTAGACGTAGAAGCCGATGTCCTTCCCGAACACGGGATCGACGGCGTCGAACGGCACGCCGTAGATGGCGAGCAAAAACTGCCCGTAGTGGCGGGCCATCAGCGCGCCGCCGATCAGCCCGACCCAGGCGCCGACGTGGAGCGCGGCCCGTTTCAGCTCCCCGCTGCAGGCGTGCAGCCGCGGCGGGAGGGCAATCGCCGCGAAGATCGCACCGCCGAAGCAGGCGAGGACGCTCGCCTGGGCGAACAAGTTGGTCCAGAAGATCGTCCGGTATCCGAGGCTCTGGTTGAACCAGAACTGCACCAGGATGTCGGGGACGGCGGCGAGGCCGAAGAACAGGAACGCCGCCCAGGTCCAGAATCGGCATGCCCTCCAGAGCAGCGCTGGCGCAGGGATGTGGGGTCGGGTCGTGGAGACGATGTCGTCGGGGGGAGGGCGATTCCCCCCGGACGGTGTCGCTGTGGCTGCGCCGTTCATGAGGCCTACGCCCCGCCCGCCGCCAGCCGCGCCACGGACTGATCGAAGAAGGTGCGCCACGTCTCGAGGATGCTCGGGGTGCGTGAGAGCCACAGCGCGCCCAGGAAGAAGACCAACGTCATGCCGTTGATGAGGAGCGAATCGAGGATGGTGACGGTCGTGGCCGTGAGGAAGCCCTCGTCGAAGACGCGAAACATCAACACCGACGCCAGCTCGTAGATGCCCACGCTCGCGACCGTGTAGGGCACGACGCGGGCGAGGTTGGCCACCGCGATGACGATCGAGAAGTGCACCAACGTGATGTCCTTCATCAGGACGTGGCCCTCGAGGCTCGAGGAGAAGGCTTGCTTCATGAGCCAGTAGCCGAGGATCTCGAGGGCGAAGAGCCACAGCGACAACAGCGACATGGCCACCAGGAAGCGGGGCCCTTCGGCGAGCTCTCGCGTCGCGTGCATCAGGGCCCGGCCGTTGAGCGCCGCCCAGAGACGCGCGAGCACGCTCCGCCGAGTCCCTCCATCGGCCGACCGGCCCAGCGGTCGGGTCAGCGACACGACCGACACGACGATCACCGCGCCCCAGAAGAACGGCACCACTGCCCCCTCCCACCCCAGGTAGACGAAGCCGGCGACCAGCAGCACCACGATCGCCAGCATCTCGAAGAGCCTGTTGTACAGGACGACGGTCTGTGCCGCGTCGGGCGACGCGCCACCGTCGACGAGGCACTGCACCGTGCCGAGCTCGCCCGGGCCGAAGGGAAAGAAGAGGTTCAGGCCGCGGCCAAAGAAGTGGCTGGACAGCTGGCCCGGAACGGCGGCCGGCACGCCGACGCGGCTGGCGAGCAGCCGCTGTCGGATCCCCCGCAACAGCAACGACGCCGACACGAAGACGATCGCGAGCCAAAACGGCGCCCAGGCGAACGTCCGGTTCGACACGCCGATCAGGTCGAGGTCGACCTCGAGGAACCCGCTACCGACGTCGGCCACCTTTACGATGCTCAGGTCGGCCAGCTCGTCGAGCAGGCGGAAGTTGGCCGCCATCTCGAGGATGCCCTTCCGGAACGATGCACCATCCCACGGGGACGGTCCCTCGGCTTCGGGCATCAGGATGAGCAAGACGAACAGCATCAGCACGACGCCGAAGCCGTATCCCCACGCGACCGACAGTCTGAGCTGATCCTTCACTGTCCGATGACCCTCCCCTCGCGGAACCAGGGCAACTCGTTCGCCCGCTGCTCGTCGGCCTCGGACACGCCGAGCATCTCGATGGCGCCCGTCAAGGACGTCGACATCGCCGTGCGGCCCCGGTAGACGACCGAGAACAGCTTGATCTGCGGCAACGGATTCTGGACCGAGACGATCCACAGCGGCTCGACATAGATCAGATCCCCCGCCACCGGCAGCAGCAACGTGTGGCCGCGCACCACCTCGGAGCCGTGCCGCACCCACAGCGTGATCTGCTGATTCACCTGCGCGTCGGTGTCGATGAGCGTATCGGCCTGCTCGGGTCCAGGAAAAAACTCTCCCTGCGGCACGCGCAGGTTGATCAGCCGGCCATAGCTGCCCGGATCCTGGAAGGCCAGAACGACTGAGCGCAAATTGCGGGCACCCTCCGGCGTGAAGGGCATGAGCATCGCGAACTGCAGGTCGCCGCGTTGGCCGACGTCCGTGCCGTCAGGCAGGTCGGCAGGATCGAGCAGCAGGTGGTAGGCCTCGTAGGAGAAGGTCATCTGGTCGGTGGTGCCGAACTCGGTCAGGCCGCGGCCGATCGAACCCAGTGTCTCGTCGGCGTCGTCCCACAGATCTTCGGAGTTGTAGAACTCGATCGGGTGTTGCTGGTGGTACCGCTTGTAGATGTCGTCGAACTGGATGTGGAACCACTGGAGCGGATAGGTGAGCTGCGCGCGCACCGCGTCCGGCATGGCAGACTGCGGCTCGAAGAGACCCGGGTAGACACGCTCCCATGCGTCGACGATCGGGTCGTCGGCGATCTTGTAGAGGCGGACCTCCCCGCTGTAGGCGTCGATCGTCGCCTTCACCGAGTCTTCGGCGTAGTTGATGATCCGCTCTGGAAACTCCTCCACGGCGCGCTCGTCGGCCTTGTCGCCGAGCACCTCGCGAAACGAGTAGGGGTAGTTCGCGGAGGTGGTCAGGCCGTTGACCAGCCACAGCGTTTTGCCGTCCGCCATGAAGGCGTAGACGTTGCTGTCGAGGAACAGGAACGGTGCGACTTTGCGCAGCCGTTGCATCGGCGTGCGGTACAGGTGGATCCGCGTCGTCTCGTGGTCGATGAACCGTGAGAAGAGCAGGGCCATGAAATCTGTGGAGTCGAGCGCCAGGACGAGACGCTTGACGATCGAGTCGACACGAATGCCGCTGTCGACGTCCATCGGGTAGACCGATTCATGGCGGAACTGATCGGTGGCGTAGTCGAATTCCTTCAGGAATCGAATGTTGGTCAGGATGTAGTCGTCCTTGGCGCCCTCGCCGAAGTAGATACGGGGCTCGCTGCCGTCCAGCTCGGCGTGGGTGGCCTCGGGCGGGATGCCGCCGACCGCGTAGATAGCCCCGCCCTCGTCGGTCAGCTCGTTCACCGGGCTCATCACCAGGCCGAGGCCGTGCGTATACATGAGCGCCGCGCTGCCCCAGTGCCGCAGCCATTGTCGGGGGCCGGCGAATCCCAGCGAGGGGAGCTCGCGGACCGCGCTGGCGTACATGCGCAGTTCTCCGTCGACCCGGTAGCGCACCGCGTCGACCGACAGGAACCTGTAGTAGGAGCGTAGCTGTTGCTCCTGCTCGAACAGCTGCAGGGTTGGCCCGTACACCATGGTGTCTGCCGCAGCCGCGAGGCGTTCGTAGTGTTGGACGTCGGGCGGCTCTTCGAGATAGCTGACCCAGGTCGGGAGCACGGGCGCGTTCTGTAAGGTCTTGCTCTCGAGCAACGTGGCCACCGACAGCGGCGACGCGGGTGGTCTCCACTCCACCGTCTCGACGCTGTCGAGGCGATAGCCGCGCAGCGTGGCGGCGAGATGCTGGCGAATGTAGGGCAGCTGAATCGTCGGCTCGTTCGGCGCAACGCGCACGTGGTCCTTGATGATCAGGCAGAGAAAGAACATCAGATCGACGGCGAGCAGGCCGGCTGCGACCTGCAGCGGTCGCCGTAGTCCGAAACCACCTTCGACCCCGAGCCCGTCTGCGCCTCCCTCACGCTCGGCCCCCAGCCTGTCGTCGCCTCCGTTGCCGGCACGCGCCGACGCGCTGCGCTGCTGTATCCGGTAGAGGCTCCAGGCCACCGTGATCATGATCCCGACCTCGACCAGGGTCGAGAGGTTGATCATGTTGAGCGCCGAGAAGACCCCGTTGAGGTCGAGATACTCCGCGCCGGTGCGGACACCCGAGGGGCCGTTGTCCTTGAAGAGCAGCGCGTAGCGGCTGAGGAAGGTGCGCGACACCAGCGAGAGCCCCACCAGGAGCAGCGCCAGATTCAGCGTGTCGGTGATCAACAGGCCGAGCTTGAGCCGATAGGCGATCCCGGGCTGCGTCCACGTGCCGGCGGCGCGGAGCTGGTCGCGCTGGGCGACGACCGCCGCCGCGGCGGCGGTGAGCCCGAGGATCGTGACCAGCCACACGGTCGTGTGAATCGCCGGCAACGTGAAGACGTAGAAACCGACGTCGTGGCCGAACACCGGGTCTGTCTCGCCGAAGCTGCCGCCCGACAACGCCAACAGATACTGCTGGTAGCTGCCGGACCAGAGCCAACCGGCGAGGGTCCCGATCCAGAGGCCCAGGGGGATGCCCGCCGAGCGCAGACCGGGGCTCGTCGCGTAGCGGCGCAACGGCACCGACACCGCCAGGGTGAACAGCGCGACGCCGATGCCGAACAGGAGCGCCTGCGCCGTGAAGTTCGTCCAAAAAACGCCAGCCTGGCCGACACTGTCGAGGAACCAGAAGTCGACGATCAGCGCGGGAACCGCGCGCAGGATCAAGAGCACGTAGGCCACACTCACCCACAGGCGCATCGAGCGCCAGAGGTGCAGCGGAGACGGAATGACGGGGAGCAGCGCGTGGTTCATCAGCGTGCGGGGTGACTCACCAAAGCTGGAGGAACAGGAGCGACGCGGCGAGCGTCGGCATCGTCACCAGGAATCCAATCTTGACGAACTGGCCCAGCGAGACGTCGACCCGCTGCCGCCGGCAGGCCTCGAGCCAGAGCAGCCCGGCCAGCGAGCCGATCGGCAGCAATCTGGGACCCAGGTCACCGCCGATCAGCACGGCAAGGATCTCTTGTGGGCCGCTGCCGGGTGTTGCCTCCAGCGCGAGCAGATTGATGATGGCCATCGGATGGTTGTTCAGCACAGCGGATCCGGCTGCGGCGGTCGCCCCGACCACGCCGAGGCTGGCCCCCTCGTAGATCGACGCGAGCGAGTCGACGAACCCGACGTTGCGGAGGCCGATGGCCAGGATGAAGACGGCGAGCAGAAAGACGAGAATGTTCCAGGAGACACCGCGGCCCAACAGATCCACCAGGTCGGCGCGGCAGCTGATCCGGGCGAGCGCGACGGCCAGCACGGCTCCGGTGGCCGAGACCATCCAGATGGCCCCGCCGTCGATTGACGCGACGATCGGGTACGACCCCACGACCAGTACCAGCAGCGCCAGCATCAGGCGCTGCGCCGGCTCGAGCCCGGCGCCGGAGCGCGACACAGTGGCCATCGCCGGCCTCAGCCCGAGCTCCTTCGCGAAGATGACCCTGAGGATGGCGTAAGCGATCAGCCAGCCGACGACGGCGATCGGCAGCATCCGCGCGGCGTACTCGTTGAAGTTCAGCCTCGCGTGCGCGGCGACGATCATGTTCATGGGGTTGGACACCACGAATGGGGCCACGCCGACCGCGGTGAACACAGCGAACGCGAAGGGGAGGTAGAGCCGTGGCTCGCTCGGGTAGCGGCGCCGTACCAGCGACAGCACCAGCGGCGTCAGCAGCAAGACGGATGCGTCGTTGTTGAGCACCGAGGACGTGAGAACGGCGAGGAAGAAGACCGAAGAAAACAGACGCGACACGGACGTGTCCGAGCGGGAGAAGACCATCTCCCCGAGCCGCATCAGGAGGCCGAGCCGGTGCGCCGCCGCGGTCGTGATCATGATCGAGACGATCGTGACGAAGGGGCGCCAGAGCGTGTGGGCGGCCGAGAGGAGATCGGAGACATGGACGATGCGGGCGGCGAAGAGTAGTGCGACGCCGGCCGTTGCCGCCTGAGCCGGGCCGATCTGCCACCGTGGCCCGATGCGGGGGCGTGTGATGGAGAGGCTGACCGTCATCGCGAAGGCCGAGTATGCGAGGAGCGTCAGCATGAACAGGTCCCATCTACCTCTTTCGACAAGCAGCGACGACGAAGCTCTGGTAGCAGACGGCCACCAGACCTGGGCCGCATCAGAGGCCTGTCGCAGTGGGCCGCCCCGCCTCGGATACAGCCGTCACGGGGATGCCACCAGCGCTGGGGGGGGCTCGTAGCTCGGATACAGCGCCGATTATCGCCGATGCGAGGGTGGTGTCAAGGGCTCGGCCGGCTCTGGTACGCCAGGTGCGCGGCCAGCGGGGACACCTCCGGCAGGCCGACGCCCAGTGCGCCGATCAACAGGTGTCGAAGGCTCTCAGGCTGCCGGAAGGATGTGGGATGACCGCTCGCATGTCCGTCTTGGGCTGACACGTCCACGCTTCCCGGATGCAGTCAGCCCCGCGCGTCGGCGCTGGTTGTCCCCCGCAGGCGATGGAGCACTTGAGGTGGCATGGCATAGGGCTGCTCTGGTGGCAGATCCGACAACGAAATCGGTTCAGGGCCTGCCTCGTCGGGGGGGGCGGCCTGCACGGAGTGGGGTGACCACTGCAGTTCCGAGGGGGGCACCGTCTCGGACCCCACCAGGAAGAGGCCCCGACGGCGGGTCCATTGTCCCAGCGACCGGCTGCTGGTCCACCGAACCAGCGGTGCCGCCAGGAGCAAGCCGATGAAGACCGGTGTCAGCCACAAGAAGAAGGCCGGGCTGTAATACAGCGTCAGGCCCGCCCAGCTCAGGCCGACCGCCGTGATGCCCGTGGTGGTGCGCCAGGCCTCTGCCCAGGTGACGGTCCGCCCATCGCGCACCTGGGGGGCCCACCTGATGTCATGACCACTCAGGACGCTCATCACGAAGCGGGTGTGATACATCATCATGATCGGTGCGATCACCATCGCGAACAGCAGCTCCAGCAGGGCGCTCAGCAGGAGCCGCGCGGTGCCGCCGAAGAGCCGTCGATGGTGGACCAGCGCCAGGATCACCCCAAGGACCTTCGGCGCGAAGAGGAGCAGAATCGTCACCCCCAACAGCGGGATGATCTGCCCTGGGTGCCTCCAGGGGAGGGACCAGTCGGGAAACACCCGATAGCTGTCACTGATCAACGGGTCGGTGCTGAGGGAGGGCAGCACGACATAGGCGGTACTGGCCAGGAGCATCAACAGCCAGAGCACTGACGAGACGTAGCCCATCGCACCCAGCAGGAAATGCAGTCGGTTCATGGGGTGTAGGCCACGCGCCGGCAACAGTCGCAGGTGCTGCAGACTGCCCTGGGTCCAGCGGCGGTCGCGCGTGGCATAGTCCACGATGTTGTCGGGCACGTCTTCGTAACTGCCGCCGAGGCATGGCAGCAGGTAGACCTGCCAGCCCGCCCGCCGCATCAGGGCGGCCTCCACGAAGTCATGGCTCAAGATGGCACCGCCCAGCGGCGGACTGCCGGGGAGCACGGGCAGGCTACAGTGATCGGCAAAGGCCCGTACCCGGATGATGGCGTTGTGGCCCCAGTAGTTCGCGGCGTCGGTCTGCCAGAAGCTCTGGCCAGTCGCCAACATCGGACTGTAGAGACAGCCAGCGAACTGCACCAGTCGACCGAACAGGGTGGTGCGGCGGGCCGGAACTGGTACCGTCTGGATCAGGCCGGCGCTCGGGTTGGCCTCCATGGTGCGCACCAGTTCGACCATCGTCGACCCGCACATGACACTGTCGGCATCCAGCACCACCATGAACTCGTAGTGAGTGCCCCAGCGCTGACAGAAGTCCGCAATGTTCCCGGCCTTACGACCGAGGTTGGTGGTGCGACGTCGGTAATACACACCGGCAGAATGACCGAGCCGCTGGCGCAAGGTCGTCCATGCGGCCTCCTCTGCCCGGGCGATGGTCGGATCGGTGGTATCGCTCAGCAGGTAGACGTCGAACTGGTCACCGTGACCGGTGCGGGCCAGCGAGCGTAGCATGGCGGCCAGACCGTTCATGACTCGTGCCGGGTCTTCGTTGTGGACCGGCATGACCAGTGCGGTACGGCTCCCGAGTGGTCCATCACCCTCCCGCGCGGCCGGGGCTCGCTCGAGGGACAGCGGATCGCGTCCGAGCGCTCGCAGCACGAACCCGATGACAGCGTTCCAGAACGCGATGGCAATCCAGTTGAAGGTCGCCGCGAACAGCCCCAGAATGGCAAGCTCCAGAGCGGTGATCCCATTGGCTCGCACGATATCGAGCATCATGCCGACGCCGATCATCGTGGTGCCGGCAACCACCCCGAAGAAGAGCCAGCGCCGCAGCCGCCCGAGCGGTAGACGGATGCTGCCAGGTGGGCCGAGCCGTGGACCCGGCACGTTACTGGACATGATCCGGATACCAGACATAGCTCCACGTTTCGCTCAGCCGCCGGCCGTCCAGCGTCAGGTATAGCCGCATGTCGGCTGGTTGGTTGCCGGCTGGCGCCAGCCGGAACGCGGCGCGCCAGCCCCGGCCGCCGGGGAGTGGCTGGACGACCAGATTGGACGTCCGCCCGGCGGAGGTGTCGAGCACCGCTTCGACCTGCTCGGTACGGTCGAGCGCGGGCATGTCCCCACCGCTGAAGTCGATGATGAATCGGCGCCGCCTGCGCGAGGGGGGATCGCTCTGCCCCGGGAGGGCATCCGAGCCGATACGAGTGCGTTCGACCTGAGCCAGCGTCTGTGCGTCGAGCCGGCTGTTGAAGGTGATCAGGCGATAGCGGTACTGTCGTTCATCGCCCGTCGTGAACGGCTGGTCAGGTACCCAGTAGGCGGCGATGTTGTCGTTGAATTCGGAGGTCGTGGGAATGGCCAACAGTTCGACGCCCCCGCTGCCCCAATCCCCCTCCCCGAAGGTGACCCATTCGCTGGGGCGACGATCATATCTGGCCTCCAGGTCGAGGTAGTGGTCGAAATCCCGGTCGCGCTGAAGCAGGCCAAACCCCCGTGGGGTGCGGTCGCGCAGCGACGTCACCTGTAGACCTGGCCCGTTGCTGAGCGGTCGCCAGATCCACTCGTCGGCTGAGGTGTGCATCAGCAAGCCATCCGAGTCATGCACCTGGGGCCGGAAGTCGTCAAAGGCAGGCACCCGGTTGTGGCCATACAGGAACATGCTGCTCAGCGGTGCCACACCGAGTTTGGCCACGTCCCGACGCGCATACAGTCGAGCATCGACGTCCAGCGTCGTATGGGATCCCGGTTCGAGATCGAAGCGATAGGCGCCAGTGACCGACGGGCTGTCGAGGAGGGCAACGAAGGTCAAGGTCGATGCCTCCGGCGTCGGTCGGACCAACCAGAACTCTCTGAATGCCGGGAATTCCTCGCCACTGTCCACGGCGATGTCGACAGCCAGGCCCCGTGACGAGAGTCCATGGACCTGATCGGGGCCCAGGAGGCGAAAGTAGGAGGCACCGAGGAAGACCACGACCTCCTCTCTGTTGCCGTCGCTCGTGAGCGGGTAATATACACGGAATCCGGCATAGCCCAGGTCCGGCGCGGCGACATCGGCCACCCGTGCGGCGTCGCCGGTGTAGCGATAGAGGGTCTTGTCGAAGTGAAGCGGAGCGATCTGCCCGTCCTGCAGCACGGATATGCGGACCGGCGCCTGGGACAGAAAACCTGGATGCAGGAGTTGGACGGCGAACCGCGCGTCGTCTTGCCACAGGGACGCTTCGGGACGGAACTGGATGGACCGATACTGCTCGTAGGTGAGGCCGGTCAGGGCTTCTGGCAGCGAGGGTCCCCGGGGCGCGTAGGCTACCCGTGCCAAACGCCGGGCACGCGTGGCGACATACTCGAACAGCGTTGCCGGAGTGGCCGGTTCGAGCAAGGGAGGCGACGACTCGATCCGGGGTTGCGGGTCCGCCGGCGTCGGGTTGGCGTCCGGTCCGCGCTGTGGCGGCGTGGAGGGTCGTTCGAACGTGGAGTTGCACGCGATGGCGAGGCACTGGATGAGCGACAATGCAGCGATGAGGCGGCGAACGTCCATGGCTTTCGCACACTCCAGGCGCCGGCAACCAGGCGGATGAGGTGCCAGTAAGAATCCTGAGTCTGCTGATTGCGCTGGTGCTTGTCAACGTTCTGTTGCTGGCTCCGCAGTGGCTGCTCGCGGGCCGTCCTGGTCCCACCTGGATCGCGCTGGAGGCATGCCTGGTCGTTGGCCTGTTTGCCGTCCTGCCCCGAGGCAGGTGGAGTGCGGTGCTAGCCACGGTCACCGCCCTTGCGCTGGTGCTGCTGAGCGTGCTGGCATTCGCGGACGTCGCTGCCAGGGAGATCCTGGCACGGCCCTTGAACCTCTACCTCGATCTGCATCTACTGAGCGCGGTCTACAACCTGATGACCGGGACGCTGGGTTCGGCCATCGCGGGGCTGGTCGTACTGTGTGTGGTGCTGGGTGCCGCGGTGCTGGCCTGGTTCCTGGCGTTCCTGCTGTCCCCCATCGAGGTCCAGAAGGGGAGACGGATCATCCGGGCTGTCGGAGTGGCGCTCATCGCGTTCTTCTGCATCGCGTTCGCGAGTCACACGATGCTCGGGCGCACGCGGCGGATGGCGTTGCCCGCAGTGCAGATCACCACGGATCAGGTCCGCTACGTCTTCCTGATGCTGAATGAACGGGAGCGGTTCGCGGCCGAGCTGGAGGCTGCCCCTGCCGGCTATGCGTCGTTGCCGCACCCCCTGCTGCAGCTGCAGGGGGTTGACGTGCTGCTGGTCTTTCTCGAATCCTACGGCGTGTCGGCGCTGTACGACCCGCGGTATGCTCCGGTGATTCGACCTCGACTGGAGGACCTGGCCGCGCGTATGGCAGACGCCGGCCTGCATCTGACCACCGGCACGCTGGTGGCACCGACCCAGGGCGGTCAGTCCTGGCTGTCGCACCTGTCGCTGCTCAGCGGGATGTGGGTGGACAATCAGTTGCGCTATGACCTGCTGCTGACCAGTGGCCGCGAAACGCTGATCAACGACTTCAGCCGTGCGGGCCATCGCACGGTTGCCCTGTTGCCGGCGATTACGCTGGCATGGCCAGAGGGCGAGCGGTTGGGCTATGACGAGATCCTGGCCCACCAGGATATCGATTATGCGGGTCCATCCCTGAACTGGGTCACCATGCCGGATCAGTTCACCTGGTCTGTCCTGGAACATACCATCCGCGCCGCTGACGACGTCCGGCCGGTGTTCGCCGAAGTGGGTCTGATCAGCAGTCATGCCCCATGGACACCGATCCTGCCTGTGCTGGACTGGGCCAGCATCGGCGATGGGTCGGTCTTCGCGCGCTGGGAACACGCCGGGGAGCGTCCGGACGACTTGTGGCAGGATTGGGACAGGGTCCGGGAGCACTACGCGCTGTCGGTGGACTATGCGATCAATACGATGATCGGGTACGCAGAGCGCTACGTTGACGATCGGACCTTGCTCATCGTCCTCGGTGACCACCAGCCGGCGCCGATGATTACCGGTGACAATAGCAGCCGAGCCGTGCCGGTGCATGTGATCAGTGGTGATCCGGCCCTGCTGCAGCCGTTTCTGGACTGGGGCTTCAAGCGCGGGGCGCTGCCCGACCCGGACCAGCCAGCGCCACGTATGGATGCCTTTCGTGACTGGTTCGTACGGGCGTTCAGCGAGCCCGCCGCCGCTCCGGGGACGAAGGCTACGGTGGCCCGCGAATAGGCTCCTGTCTTGGAACACGCTCTGAGGAGGCCGATGTCCCCACACAACCAGACACGTCCAGCCGGCGGGACGTCTCGCTGTCGGTCAGGCCTGTGGCTCGTCGTACTGGGGGGACTGCTGAGCACGATCCTGGCGCCGGTGGGATCGGCCCAGACGCTGGCGGCCGAGGGTCCGTGGTTCGGGGTGCCGCTGCCGCCGGTGTTCGAGCCGCACGTGGCGCCGGTGATCATCGGTGACCGCGGCCCGGCGCCGGCCAGGGTGCCGCCAGGCGAGGGGGAGTATCTCGAGCTGACCGGCGCGGCGATCCGGGCCGACCTGGAGACGATCATCCGGTTCTCGAGGCAGAGCCGGGAGCGGCGGGAGATCGGGTCCGGGCAGCTCTGGGGACGGATTACGGGGTTTCCCTCCAGCCGCGACACCATCGCATGGGCGGCGGAGCAGTTCCGTCGGGCCGGCATCGAGGAGGTGGAGCTCCAGGTGTTCGATCAGGACGCCGACGCCGCGTTCTGGCTGCCGCTGTCGTGGGAGCTGCGGCTGGTCGGCGACCCCGCCTTCGGGCCGAACAGCGAGGATGTGGTGCTCACGACGGCGATGCCGCTGTCGCCGTCCACGCTGCCGGTGGCGGGGCTGACGGCGCCGCTCGTCCACGTCGGCACCGCGCGCGCGGCCGAGCTCGTGCACATCGACGTGCGCGGCAAGATCGCCGTGCAGCACGTGACCCCCCAGGCGCACATGGTGTTCGAGCGGACGCCCACCGTGCCGCGCGCCCGGGCGCTCTTCGCGCGGGGCGCCGTCGGGGTCATCAACGTCGTCGATCAGCCGGGCAACGAGCGGGCCCGGGACTTCAGCAACTGTGGTGGTCCCTGCTTCAACCTCGGCGGTCGAGACGGGGTCTTTCTGGAGAGGGTCATGGACCGCGCGGCCGAGGCGGGTGTGCTGGGACAGCTGCGCGCGCGGCTCACCCTGGACACCGATCGGCGGTCCGGACTCTCGGCGCACAACGGGGTCGCCATCCTCCCCGGCACCGGACCGACCGACGAGACGATCATCATCAACGCCCATGCCGACGCCTGGTTCGACGGCGCCGGTGACAACGGCGACGGCCTCGCCGTGCTCGTCGCACTGGCGAAACATTTCGCGGGCGGGGCGTATCAGCCGCGGCGCACCCTGGTGTTCGTGGCGAGTGCCGGCCATCACTCGCCCGGCCTGAACGGGCCGCGGCACGTCGTGGCGATGAACCC
>SMUY01390889.1_pt1 | contig 17001 bp, 16 predicted proteins | sample 2456441 | NCBI WGS metagenome assembly SMUY01 (sample SAMN11095931, study PRJNA526329) | marine sediment metagenome | biome: Marine sediment; feature: Surficial sediment; material: Deep marine sediment; isolation source: Hadal surficial sediment | place: Pacific Ocean | collected 2014-11 | depth...
AACATGGTGAATGTCGGCTTGATCCTGTGCGATATACGCATGCCCAAGGTCAATGGCGTGGAATGCATCGATTTCCTCAAACGGGAAGCGCCTGGGATCCCTGTGGTGGTGGTCACCGGTTATCCCGATACGGACTTGGCCGCGAGCCTGCTGAAAAAGGGGGTCAAGCACTATCTGGTGAAACCCGTTGAAAAAGAAAAACTGCTGGCCATCGTCGATGAGATCGTTGCCGCCGGGAAAGATTTTGAAATGAAATGAAACCCTGATAAACGAAGACCCGGGCTTTGCAATCTGAATGGTTGCAAAGCCTTTTTTTTTCGTCTAAATTGGTGTCACTCTTATGAAAATGGTCAAGTGTTACATCCAATATGAAAAACTTGAGGAAGTGAGGGAAAAACTTTTCGCTTTGGGAGTTCCCGGACTATCCGTTGCTGAGGTGAAGGGGATTGGCAAACCCATGAGCCAGATGCGAGCCCATCCGGAATCTAAAACCAGCAAGCTTCCGCAGTTTCATCCCAGCCTGGAAATCACCATTGTTCTTGAAAGTGACGGCGTGGACGAGGTGGTTGAAGCTCTGGTGTCTACTTTGCGAACCGGTAATTTGAGCGATGGCAAAATTTTTGTCCTTCCCGTAGAACAGGCGATTCGTGTGCGGACCGGGGAGAAGGGAAAACAAGCGCTTTACTGACGCGAGGCTCGGACTCTCTTGCTGAATACCTGCCTTGGGCTAGACCCATGACCGTGATTGCTGAAAACCTTGCTTCCATCGAAAGCCGTATGGCGAATGCGGCGCGCAATGCCGGTCGCGACCCGAAGGCAGTGCGCCTGGTGGCGGTGTCCAAACAGGTGCCGATAGAAAAAATTGAGCAGGCGGCGCAGGCCGGGCAGAACCTGTTTGGTGAAAACAAGATTCAGGAAGCTCTGCCAAAAATAGAATCACTGGACGCCCGGAACTTGCATTGGCATTTCATCGGACACGCGCAGAAAAACAAGGCCAGGCATATTGTCGGCCGGTTTGATCGGGTTCATTCCGTGGATAGCCTGCCCCTGGCGGAAACCCTGCACCGGTTGAGCGTCGCCAGAGGGGTGGTGACCAATATCCTGATTCAGGTGAACGTCTCAGGGGAAAAATCCAAGTTTGGAGTCGCCCCGAAATGTTTAGAGGCATTGCTGGCGCAGGTTTCCCAATGGTCCGGAGTTTCCGTGCAGGGCTTGATGACCATCCCGCCCTACGATCCAGATCCTCAAAATTCGCGGAGGTACTTTTCTGCCTTGAGGGAATTGCGGGATCGCATGGTGCAAGTGGCGATAGACCATATTGGCTTGAGCGAGCTGTCGATGGGAATGTCCAACGACTTTGAAGTGGCGATCGCAGAGGGCGCGACCTGGGTCCGGGTGGGAACGGCCCTCTTTGGGCCTCAGGACTCAACGGGTTAAGATCACGAATAACATTCATCGTAAGGAAAATAGACGGTGCTGAAAAATAAAAAAATTGGTTTTGTGGGCGGTGGCAACATGGCGGAAGCCATGATCAAAGGCCTCCTATCGGCCGCCTTCATTAAAGCCAAAAATCTGATGGTTTCCGATGTCGTCGCGGAGCGGCTGGAGTACCTGCATCGCGAGTATAAAATCAGGGTCACTGCGGACAACCGCGAACTTGCCAAAGCCAGCGACATCCTGGTGTTGGCGGTCAAGCCCCAGGTCATGAAGGATGTGTTGTCGGGCATCGGGGATCTGGTGGATGAGGGGAAACTGGTGATTTCCATAGCCGCCGGAATTCACATCCAGGCGATCGAGGATCACTTGAATCTGGAGGGTCGAAAAAAGGTCGGCGTGGTCCGCACCATGCCCAACACTCCGGCTTTGGTGCAGGAAGGGGTGACGGCTCTGGCGGTCAGCGCGCATGTCTCCAAAGCCGATCTGAAAGTGGCCCACCGTATTTTTGAGGCGATTGGTAAAACCGTTGACGTTGAGGAATCCCACCTCGATGCAGTGACCGGCTTGAGCGGCAGTGGCCCCGCCTACATTTTCATGATCATTGAAGCTCTGTCGGATGCCGGGGTCAAGATGGGGTTGTCGCGCGAGGTCTCGAACATTTTAACGATTCAAACCGTTCTCGGCTCAGCCCGGCTGGCCTTGAATTCCGGAAAACATCCGGGCGAGCTGAAAGACATGGTCACCTCTCCCGGCGGCACCACCATATCCGGCCTGCACACTCTGGAAGCGGGTGGCTTGCGGACCACGCTCATGAATGCCGTGGAAGAAGCCACCAAGCGCTCAATATGGCTGGGGCAAAACGCGAAAAACGAGCACACCCGCAAGGAGAAGTGATCGTTGGTAGTGAAGGTTTAAATATTTATAGAATTATTGACAGCGGCGGCAACCGGAACCCTATTAGTGCTGGGAGCCGGCAAAGCCAGTTTCTGTTATAGCCACGAGAAGTGAGTGTTAGTCGGGTTGCCAGGCTATAACGCTGTCGGGGTTGTCTCTTAAGTGAGCAGTGAGGCAACCCCCCTTGAGATGGGGGCCGTTCCGGGCAAAGTCCTGAACGGTCTTTTTTGGTGCGCGACGTTCCGCTATTTGGCGCGGTACTTCTGCCATTCCCCCCAGGCGCAAAGCCCCAGCCCGGTGAACAGCAACCAGGTGGGGTGCAATACGTTTTCTGGATCTTTAAAATAAAGGATCATCATCAAGGCCACTCCCGACATCGCGATGATCAATCCCCAATGGAGCGTATCCATTCCCTTGCAAAACAGTTCTGGGTTTTTCAATGCCTTCCTGACTTCCGGTCTCAGTTCAAAATGAAACATGGGCGAACCCTTTCCGATCAGTTGCATTTAAAACTTCATTCAAACTTCCCGAGCGGAATCCCTGCATGTCCACCGTGACAAATTGAAACCCAATCTGTTTGAGCCGGGATTGCGCGGCGGCGGCATGCCCTGCTGAAAAAAACCCGGCTAAATCCTCAAGGGGCAACTCAATGCGGGCCATGTCTCCGTGATGGCGGACTCTGAGCTGGCGGTATCCAAGAGATATTAAAAAATCCTCCGCCTGTTCGATCATGGATAATTTTTCGAGAGTGACGGGCTGGCCATAGGGAATCCGCGATGACAGGCAGGGCATCGCGGGTTTGTCCCAAGTGGGAAGATTCAATTTCCGGGACCACTCGCGCACCTCCTGTTTGCTGAATCCCGCCTCGCACAACGGACTCCTCACGTTGGCTTCTTGCGCCGCTTGCAACCCGGGACGATGGTCGCCCAGATCATCGACATTGGTGCCGTTGACCATGAAGGAAATGTTGCGTTGCGCGATGACCTTTTGCAGACGGTCATACAATTCAGATTTGCAATGGTAACAACGATTGACCGGATTGCTGGCGTATTGGGGATTGGTCAGTTCTGCGGTCTGAATAATCAGGTGCTCCGCGCCCAGAGTTTGAGCGATAATTTTAGTCGACTGCAGTTCTCTTTGCGGCAGGCTCGGCGATTGCGCGGTGACCGCTAAAACCCCATCGCCCAGCACCCTGCGGGCAACTGCCAGCACTAGCGTGCTGTCGACCCCGCCCGAAAAAGCAACCGCCACGCGGTCCATTTCGTGAAATAAAGATTCCAGCTTTTTAAATTTTTCGTTGGAGGACATGCCGATGGTTTTGCAAAGGGTTCACCGTTCGGGTTCAAGGTATCACATCCACAGCGGCGGGAAAAAAAATATCCGGGAGCGGCAGGGGAACCACTCCCGGATTTGGAGGAGTTACAACTATAAAAGTTGTAGACTTGATTGCTTCCATTATATCTAATTTGAACTTCGGCAAAAAAATTTCACCAATTTGGGGTAGTAATGATTTTCATTTGCATAATGAGTTGCCCCTGAAATCGCGTTAAAAAAAATAAGGGATTTAATATCAATAATGACCAGTCCATCGTTCCCGGCAGGGGATAAAAAGGGTCAACAGTAGTTACAGTAATAAAGACAAGCTAAGCAGGATTCCAATCAGGTGGGTTGATTTGCAAGCGGTCAGCCGCCGATGGCGTGCATGGCCCGAGTGGGTCTTTCAAAATCGTCGAGGTTGATTTTATGCCCAGGCTCTTTAATCACCAGAGCCTCCCGGATTTTATTTTCAATCTCCTCATCATTGGCGCCGCCACGAATCAGTTCTTTGAGATTGTGCTCGTTGGTCGAGAACAGGCAGGTCCGGAGTTTGCCATCGGCGGTCATGCGAATGCGGTTGCAGTAATCGCAAAACGGGTTGCTGACCGCGGTGATGATACCGATTTTGCCTTTGCCGTCGGTGAACTTGTACTCGCTGGCCGGCCCGATTTCCAAGGAGTCTTTAATCGGTTCCAAAGGGTACTTTTTGTTGATGATGTCAACAATTTCGTGCCCAAAAAGTACCTTGCCACGCTCCCAGATTTTATCGGCATCGAGCGGCATGAACTCGATGAACCGAACTTCAAGGTCCTGCTCACGGCCCATTTCAACCAGTTTGATGATTTCCGATTCCGAGAAGTTTTTAACCGCTACTGCATTGATTTTAATTGATTTAAACCCAACCCTCCGGGCTTCGGCGATGCCTTCCAGCACTTGGGTGAGGCAATCGCGGCGGTTGACCTCGGTGAATTTATCCTGATCGAGCGCATCCAGGCTGATGTTCAGCCGTTTGAGGCCGGCGTCTTTCAGCGATTGGGCCTGTTGTTTCAGGAAAAAGGCGTTGGTGGTCATGGCAACGTCTTCGATGCCTTCGACTGCGGCCAGCATTGCCACCAACACCGGCAGGCTCTTGCGGAGTAACGGTTCGCCGCCGGTCAAACGCAGGCGGTAAATACCCATTTTGGAAACGACCTGAACGATGCGGGTGATCTCCTCAAAGGTGAGGAGTTTGTCGCGGTCCATGAATTCCACATTGTCCGCGGGCATGCAGTAGGTACAGCGGAAATTGCAACGGTCGGTGACGGAAATCCTCAGGTTCACAATGGTCCGGCCCATGCCATCCATCAATTGCGGTCTGTTATTTTCAGTGAGAACTGACATGATCCATCCTTTATATGGCGTTCAGGTCAAACTATTCAAGAGCCTGTGTGGCGGCTGCTTTGGGTCTCTTTTAGATGCACTTGATTCAAGCGAATTATACCTTTTTTACTGAAATTGTGCAGTCGAATATTGGAATAAGCTCAAATCAGGTGCTGGATTCAAAAGGGCTGGGCCGAAGAGATAAAATATGGGAATTTGCCTATAAGAATATTTTGTGGAATACATATAGACACCCATCCCATTTTGATCTATGATTGCGGCCTCTCGGGAAAAACTTTTAAATTCAATCATTAACTATATTTTTGCTGTCCCCCTCCCAGAAATAATTAGGTTTTCCCCCCCAATACAGTGTCATCAAACCTTTCACCTGGAGATGAATGAATAACAGTCATTTCAATGGGAATCCTATCACCACAGCGTTGTTGCTGGCCGCTGGCAAAGGCCACCGTCTACAGCCCTTGACCGATTCTATGCCCAAATGCCTTATTGAAATCAATGGGATCACCATACTTGAGCGGTTGATTGACAACCTCTGTGATAACGGATTCAAGCGGCTGGTTATCGTGGTGGGTTATTTGGACCACTGCATCCGCAGGTTCGTGAACGAATATGGTGGGGATCTGACCATAGAATTTGTCACCAACCCGCTTTTTCAAACCACCAACAATATCTATTCCTTGTGGCTGGCGCGGAAAAAAATACGGGAATCCTTTCTTTTGGTGGAAAGTGACCTGGTATTTGAAAGCTCGCAACTGGAGGGCCTGCTCAATCCGGACCGAATTGCCATTTCCTATCGGCAACCGTGGATGAATGGCACCACGGTAACCATGGACTCTTTGAACCGGGTCACCGCCTTTGGCATGGGCAGTAATGGATTTGTAGAAGATACGAGCTACAAGACAGTCAATATATACAGCTTATCGAATGCGTCGTGGCGCCGGGTTGTTGAACGGTTGGAGCTTTATATCTCTTCCGGCAAGGTGAACGAGTATTACGAGGTGGTCTTCAAAGAGATGATAGCCGATGGCAGTCTTTCCATGGAGGGTGTTTTCTTTGATCCTGAGTTCTGGTATGAAATTGACACCCCTACCGATCTGGTGAATGCTGAACGTATCCTGGGGGAGACCGACACGCGTTCCGAAGTCTGCTAAACCGGGTATTTTGACTCTGGCGTTTTATTTTTGGCCCATCCCCTCCCTTATTTAAAAGAGCGAATTCCTCAGATGAATGGTGAACCCCATACGGATGCCGGTAAACTGGATTATTCGGTTGTTAACCGCTATTGGAAGAAGGTAAAACCCTCCATCATGGGTCCCTATATGATGGACGGTTTTGGTTTTCCTGCCAGCGCCGGGCGTTTTCGTTTCGACGCCGAGAGGGTCATCGTGCAACAACTGATCCGCACCGCCAAGGTGGATGCCACGGGCGCCGTCCTGGATTTGGGAAGCGGCGTCGGCTATTGGGCCGAATACTTTGCGCCGCAATTCAAGCAGGTCGTGGCCGTCGAAGCCAGCGCACCGTTGTATGAGAGCATGGTGCGGCGTTGTTCCTCGTACAGTAATTTCACTGCCATCCATGACGACGTATTGTCTTTTGAACCCGAAGGCCGATTTTCACTCATTTTCCTCGGTGGGCTATTGATGTATCTCAATGAAAATGATGTGGTCGCATTGTTGCAGAAATTGAAATCATGGCTTACCCCGGAAGGTATAATCCTGTGCCGGGAAACCACGGTGCGCGCGGGTACTCTCACGCGGGAAGGGGATTACCAGGCGGTTTACCGTTCCGTCCCGATTTATCTCAGCCTGTTCCACCGATGCGGTTTGAGCGTGGCTCAAACATATTTAAACGTACCGTATATTCTCATGCAGATGGGTTGTGAGCTTATCAGGAAATGGCAGGCGAACGTATCCAGAAACCTGCTGATCGTTGCCGCGGTAGGCCATCTGACCTATTGGGGTTTGCGTTTGGGCCATCCCTGGATAACGCGCATGCCTTCGGCAATGGGGGTGGATTTCCCTGAACTGACCAACCATTTTTTTCTGGTTCGTCCCGGCCCGCAATCGCCGCCCGGCGGCACGACGAGCCCCGTCAGCCAATGAAGAGTCCGTCCACGCGGATGTTCTTATACAAAAACCTGCCCAATATTGTTTCCCTGCTCGGAGTTCTACCCCTCACCCTCCTCTTTTTTGAAGGCGGGTTTCAATATTTGATCCCCTTGATCATCTACAACAATATCATGGATGATCTCGATGGCATCCTGGCCACCAAGCTGAATCTCAAGAGCGATTTTGGGGCGGCATTGGACAATGTTTGCGATGCCGTCGCTCACATAATAATTGTCATGGCCATTGGCATTCACTACGGTGTGGTCCCAAGCATAGTCAGCCTGGTGGCGGTGGTCGCGATTCTCCTGCGGGTCACCTCCCGGTTAATTCCTACTGAAAAAATCAGCGCCGGATCGCCCACCAACGAACTGATGCGCCACCTGCTGTTAGTGCTTCTGGCGGCCAATTATTTTGAATTTGCCCCAGCACCAATTTTAATATCCGTGATGCTTCTAAACTCCATTTCCATGCTGGCGCCCCTCCCCATGCCTTATCTGATAAGAAGTCTGGCCAAATCGGCCACGGCCATCGGGTTGGTAAATGTTTCCTTGCTGATCGCCTGGTGGGTGCCTTTGACAGCGCCCATCATCGCCTTTTGCTTCCTGGGCACTCACCTGTATGCGCTCATCGCAGGGGGAACACGATGGCTCAGGAGAGCTTCAAATGAAAAAAGTCCCACTCTTGACCACTAAGTGTTGCTGGGCCTATCGGAACCTTTTGGTTTAAACCCACCGGACTTCATGCTCCCGGTGGGGTGGATATTGCGGAAATGGTGAGGCGAGCGGCTCCTCAAACCGAAAAAGCGGCTTATTTCACTGATTTAGAGCAACTTTACGGCCCCACCTGCATCTAAATTACAGTGGAGGAACCTATTAAATGGTATATTATGCATCTGCCCAGACTCTCTTGATATAAGATGAGATCAGTTCCCAGAGTGTGGCGCTGTGGTTTTCCCCAGGGTCTTTACCTTAAATAATTGAAGTTTTGAGGGAATAAATCATGTCTGTTGTTGAAGAAAAATTTTCCGCCAAATTTGAATCCGCCGCTTCCCAGCCTAAAAACCGGGGCGCCTATTATCAGGAAGAAGCCGCCGAGAAGGGCATGGCTTTGGTGGAAGCCAAATTCAAGGATATGAAACTGTATTGGCTGGTGGATGTCGAGGAAGACCGGATCTACAGCGCCAAGTTTTTTGCTTACGGTGGCAAGGTATCCGTCGGAATTTGCGAAACGTTGTGTGGCATGGTGAAAGGCCTGACTATTGCGGAGGCGTGTTCCCTGCTGGGAGCCGATATCGAGAGAGCCTTGCGCGACGACCCTGAGATACCGGCGGTTCCTGAATCCAAGAAGCTGGCTTTTGGCAACGTGCCGGAACTGCTGAAGATCATCAGCGAGAATTACACCAGCGCCAAGGCGTTGGCCGCGGCCAGCCAAAGCATCAAGGAAAGCGATGTCAAACCTGTCAGCCTGAAAGAACTGACCATGCAGGAACAGGCTTGGCTGAACCTCAGCGAGGAAGATCAAATCCAGCAGATCGATATCGTGCTAGATGAGAAAATCCGCCCCGCCCTCATGCAGGATGGCGGCAACGTGGCGGTGCAGGAAGTGGTGGACGGCGAAAAGGTTATCGTTCAATATCAGGGTGCCTGCGGCAGTTGCGGGTCGTCCCTCGGCGCCACCTTGTCGTTTATGGAAAAGATCCTGCGTGAGAATGTGTACAATGATTTGCAAGTCGTGCCCAATATGTAACTCGTTCCTTTGGAAAAAAGGAGTTTAGATAATGTCAAATGAAACAATCTCCAGAACCAGTGTGGATGATGTCCTGGGAAACAATGAATACAAGTACGGGTTCACCACCGATATCGAAACCGATACCCTGCCCAAGGGTCTGGATGAGGGTGTGGTCCGGGCCATTTCCGCCAAGAAGAAGGAACCGCAGTTCATGCTGGATTTCCGGCTGAAAGCGTACCGGAAATGGTTGACGATGAAAGAGCCGACTTGGCCCAACGTGCATTACCCCAAGATCGACTTTCAGAATATTTCTTATTATTCCGCCCCCAAACAAAAGAAGAAGCTGGAAAATCTGGACGAAGTCGATCCCGAAATTTTGAGAACCTTTGAAAAGCTGGGCATTCCGCTGGACGAGCAAAAGCGTCTCTCCAACGTGGCCGTGGATGCGGTGTTCGACAGTGTCAGTGTGGCCACCACTCACAAGAAAAAGTTGCTGGAAGTCGGCATCATTTTCTGCTCCTTCTCGGAGGCGGTGCAGGACTATCCGGAACTGTTGGAACAGTACCTGGGATCGGTGGTGCCGATCGGCGACAATTTTTACGCCGCTTTGAACAGCGCCGTCTTCACCGACGGATCCTTTGTCTACATCCCGCCGGACACGATTTCTCCCATGGAATTGTCCACCTATTTTCGCATCAACACCGAGGAAACCGGGCAGTTCGAGCGCACCCTGATCATTTGCGCGGAGAACAGTTATGTCTCTTACCTGGAAGGTTGCACGGCGCCTCAGTTCGACACCAACCAACTGCATGCGGCGGTGGTCGAGTTGATCACGCTGGACCATGCGGAGATCAAATACAGCACCGTGCAAAACTGGTACTCGGGCGATCCCGAAACCGGCAAGGGTGGCATTTACAATTTTGTGACTAAGCGCGGCAAATGCCAGGGGGACTATTCCAAGATCTCCTGGACCCAGGTGGAAACCGGTTCGGCGATCACCTGGAAATATCCGAGCTGTATTCTGCAGGGCGACTATTCGCAAGGCAAGTTTTACTCGGTGGCCCTCACCAATGGCTACATGCAGGCCGATACCGGATCGAAGATGATCCATTTGGGGAAAAACACCAAGTCGAGCATCATCTCCAAGGGCATCTCGGCGGACCATTCCAGCAACAGTTACCGTGGGCAGGTCAAGATCAGCAAGAACGCCCATAATGCCCGGAACTACACGCAATGCGACAGCATGCTGGTGGGCGATAAGAGTAGCGCGCACACGTTCCCCTACATTGAATCCGCTAATCAGTCAGCGCATTTGGAGCATGAAGCCTCGACCTCCAAGATCAGCGAGGACCAGTTGTTCTATTTCGAACAGCGGGGCATTTCAAGGGAGAACGCCATCACTGCAGTCATCAACGGATTCTGTAAAGAGGTTTTCAAACAGCTTCCCATGGAGTTTGCCGTTGAAGCGCAAAAACTCCTGACCTTGAAGCTGGAAAACAGTGTGGGATAAAAGGAGTTCCGAAGGGCCGACCGCCCTTTGCTGATTTCCTTTCCATAGAAATCATGGGAGCCGGGTATCGGTTATACCTGGCTTCCTTAATTTTGGGCCTCCGCCGTAAGAGGGTCTCCGAAATTAAAGATCATCAATCGACCTCTAACAGTAGGGACGCAATGCTAGAAATCAAAGATTTGCATGCCGGGTTTGAAGGGACCCAAATCATCAAGGGTATTTCCCTGACCATCAACAAAGGCGAAATCCACGCGATCATGGGACCCAACGGTTCCGGTAAAAGCACCTTGGCGAAAGTGCTGGTGGGTCATCCGGATTACGAAGTGACAGCGGGCCAGGTCACCTTCAACGGCAAAGATCTTTTGGCGATGGATCCGGAACAACGCGCGCTGGAAGGGCTTTTTATGGGCTTCCAGTATCCGGTGGAAATCCCCGGCGTCAACAATGCCGAGTTCCTGCGGTTGTCCTACAACGCCAAGCTGGTACACGCCGGACAGGAAGAAGTGGATCCCCTCGACTTCGATGAAATTCTGGACGAGAAAATGAAGCTGGTGGGAATGGATAAAAAATACAAGGACCGGTCTCTCAATGAGGGGTTTTCCGGCGGCGAGAAAAAGAAAAATGAAATCCTGCAGATGGCAGTGCTCGATCCCAAGCTGGCGATTTTGGATGAGACCGATTCCGGCCTCGATATCGACGCCATGAAAGTCGTGGCCCAGGGCATCAACAAGCTGATCAACAAGGACAAAGGACTCATCCTGATCACCCACTACCAGCGCTTGCTGAATTATATTCAGCCCGACTTCGTGCATGTTTTCGGCGACGGTAAAATCATCAAATCCGGTGACAAGAGCCTGGCCCATGAACTGGAAGCACAAGGTTACGACTGGCTGACGGCGGCCAATAATTGAAGGAGAAGGCATGACCGGTACTTTGACCGAAGCGACGCAGGAAAGCGCGGTATTGGAACTGCATAAAAAGTTCCTGGAAGACGCGGGCTCGGCCCACCCGGCCTTGGCTCCGCTTCGCGAATCGGCCATCCGCCGGTTTGAGTTGCTCAAATTTCCTCACAAAAAACACGAGATGTACAGCTTTGTGAATACGCAAGGGCTGGCCGGTACCGCCTTTAAGCTGGCGCAACCAAGCCCCATTGATGCGGAATTCATTCAAAGCCGAATTTATCCGCAGAGCAAAAACAGCGTGCTGGTTTTTGTCGATGGATTTTATCAGGAAAGCCTCTCTGATTTGAGCGGGCTGGGATCTTCCCTGAAAATCCAGCGGCTCAGTGCGGCCATGGCGGACTCGAAAATCAAACAATACTTATTGGATACGCTGGAAGCGGAAAACGATGTGTTCGCGGCGCTCAACTCAGCTTTTTTGAGTGACGGAATCGTGCTGGATGTGGCCGCCAAATCCCAATTTGAGATGCCGCTCCAGATCATCTACCTGTCCAACGGGGCTACCTCAGGACCGGTCACCTCTTATCCCCGACTGCTGGTTCAACTGGGAGCTTTGGCGGAGCTGAAAGTGATCGTCAATTACATCGGCGCCGGCGACGATTATTTTGTCAACGGAGTTCAGGATTTTCTGGTGGGCGAGGGGGCTGGGGTGACGTTTTCGCAATTTCAGTGCGACACTCCCCACTCCTGGCATTTTTCCAAGACGCGGGTGCAACTGCAACGCGACAGCCGGTTCATATCCACCAACGCCTGTTCGGGGAGCCGTCTGGCCCGTCTGCATTATGAGATCCATCTTAAGGAAGAGGGTGCCGAGTTGGAGTTGAACAGCGCGTCGGTTTTGGTGGAGGACGATCAGGCGCATAATTTTGTCCGCATTCATCACGAGGCGCCCCATTGCACCAGCCGCCAGCGTTTTAAAAACGTCATCAACGACCGGGGCCGGTCCAGTGTAGACGGTACCGTGATCGTCAATCGGGGCGCCCAGCTGACCAACGCCGATCAGCTGTTGAATAACCTGATGCTTTCGGATGATGCTCGCGCCGACAGCAAACCCAACCTCATGATTTTTACGGACGATGTGAAATGCACCCACGGGGTCACTGTCGGTCAGATCAATGAGGATCAAATGTTTTATCTCAACACCCGTGGACTCAGTGCTGAAATCTCCAAGACCCTGCTCACCACCAGTTTTGTGGAGAGCGTCCTGCAGTCCATTCCCTTTCCCGACCTGTTGAAGGATGTCAACCGGGTGTTGTTGAAAAAACTGGAGGCGCGTCGTGCCTGAAACCATCACCGCAAAATCTCCGTTTGATGTGGCCAAGATACGCGAGGACTTCCCCGTGCTGTCCCAAAAAGTGAACGGCCATCCGTTGGTTTATCTGGACAATGCCGCCACCACCCAGAAGCCCTGGCGGGTGATCAAGCGCATGGAGAAATTCGAGTCGGAAGAGTACGGCACGGTTCGGCGTGGCGCCTACCAGTTGAGCGAAAGTTCCACACGCATGTATGAGGAGGCCCGGCAGAAAGTGGCGGACTTCCTGGGAACGCCCGATCGCAACGAAATAATTTTCACCAGCGGCACCACGCAGGCCATCAATCTGGTGGCCTACAGTTACGGGCGCAAGTTCGTTAAGGCCGGGGATGAAGTGATCATCTCCAACATTGAGCACCACGCCAATATCGTTCCCTGGCAGGTGTTGTGCGAAGAAAAAGACGCGCACCTCAAAGTCATCCCGGTGAATGACCGCGGCGAATTGATCATGGAAGAATATGAAAAACTGCTCGGGCCGAAAACCCGTGTGGTGGCGGTCAACCATATGTCCAACGCGCTCGGCACCATCAATCCGGTGAAAGAGATCGTCGACATGGCCCACGCGGTGGGCGCCAAAGTGCTCATCGACGGTGCCCAAAGTACCCCGCACCTGAATCTCAACATGAAAGACCTGGGTTGCGATTTCTACACCTTTTCCGGCCACAAAATGTTTGCGCCTTCTGGTATTGGCGGTCTCTACGGCAATATGGAGGTGTTAAAAACCATGCCGCCTTATGTCACCGGTGGGGATATGATCCGGCAGGTGACGTTGGAGAAGACTTTGTATGCCGACCCGCCCAGCCGATTTGAGGCCGGGACGCCGCCTATTTCACAAGTCATAGGATTGGGCGAGGCGATCGATTACCTGCAGGCCATTGGCATGGATAAAATCGCCGAGTACGAGCACAGTCTTTTGGAATACGGCACCAAGGTGCTGGAGGAGATTGAAGGCCTGCGCCTGATCGGGACCGCCGCCCGGAAAGCCAGCATCCTTTCCTTTTACACGGATCAAATTCATCCGCACGACATGGTGACCTTGCTGGATCAGGACGGCATCGCTGTTCGGGGCGGGCATCATTGCGCCCAGCCCACCATGCAAAGGTTCAAGGTGCCAGCCACCTCGCGGGCCTCCGTGGCTTTTTACAACACCTATGAGGAGTTGGATTTGCTGGGGGCCAGCATTCGGAGAGCCATCAAGCTGTTTTCCTGACCCGTGGTTTCGTTGATAAAGTATTTGCCGATTCCTGGAGTCGGCAATATAATAATTTCAGGGAGAGGGTGGTTTTTGGATTTTCAACCGGGAAGGTGTCATGTCTTACAACCAAGAGCTTTACCAGCAGGTCATTCTGGATCACAATAGAAAGCCCAGAAACTTTCATGAAATGGAAGACGCCACTCATTTCTGTCACGGCTTCAATCCGTTGTGCGGAGACGACTACACGGTGTATCTCAAAGTGGATGACGCCGACGTGATCCAGGAAGTCAGTTTCACGGGCCAGGGCTGTGCCATCTCGAAGGCCAGCTCCTCCCTGATGACCGGGTTCCTCAAGGGTAAATCGGTGGCAGATTCGAAGGTGGTTTTTGACGAGTTTCACCGTATGGTGCTGGGAGAAATGGACCCGGAAAAGGAAGACCACCATTTGGGGAAACTCACCTTGTTTGTGGGCATTCGGGAATTTCCCTCCCGCATCAAGTGCGCTAGTTTGTCGTGGCATTCGATGATGGGCGCTCTGGAAAAAAGTGCGGATGTGACGACCGAGTGATCTCCCGGTAGCCAGTCTCTCACCCATGATTTGCCAGGCGGAGCGGGTCCGCAATAGAGTGCCGCCATCCCCGGCGGCCAGGATTTCCCCCGAACGCCACCGTGACCCGGTTTAAAATTCATCCCTCTGAAAAAACTCGCCGGATTTTTCTTTCTCTAACTTAATAATTTCAATTACGACCGAGGATATTACGATGTCCCTTTTTGGTCTAGATTCAACCCAAATGGGCTGAGTTTTCCGCGTAAACTTTCAATACGATTGAATTTAAATGCTTTAGGGTATCTAATTTTAAAAGGATTGGGTTAAACTGATGGCATAAGGGAGGGGCCAATCCTTGTCCAAACCAACACTTTCATTGAAAAACAGAATGTCGCACTCGCCATGCGGCGGCCAGGCATTGCTGTTGGCGTCCTTTGGGGTGCTTGTTACAGCGATCTCTGGCCATGCCCAGATTTCTTTGCCCCCGGCCGGGGAGTCGGGCATCGTTGAAAAATCCCTGCGTCAATCCCAACCTGAATTCCGGCCTCCTCTGGAAAAACCCCCTGAAATTGTGATTGAGGACAGTCGTTCCGTCGAAGATCCGGGGGCGGGGCCCACCTTTGTGGTGAAGCGAATCAAACTTGAGGGCAATACCCTGTTCAGTGATGAGGACCTGGCGCCTTTCATTGATATGGGAGACTCCCTGAAGGTGACGTTGGGAATCCTCAACCTGATGGCGAACGAGATCACCCATCATTATGTCCAAGCAGGTTATATTCTGACCCGAACGTTTATTCCCGCGCAGAGAATCGAAAACGGGGTGGTCAAAATTCTGGTGGTGGAAGGCACGCTGGGAGACATTGAAGTCTTCGACAACGAGCGGATCTCTACCGAGGCCATTTTGGATCGCATGCAACCGGTGCGTGACGAAAAAATTTTAAGGGAACAAACTCTGACCCGAGTCTTGTTGCAGATGAACGATGCCCTCGGCTTCGAGGTCAAAACGGTATTGAAACCGGGAAGTCGGGTGGGAACTACGGACATGGCGCTCAAGGTCAAGGAAACCCGGCCCTATGCCATCAGCCTGGACGCCGACAATTTCGGCTCGCGTTTCACCGGCAAGCTACGTATGGGTGTGACGGCGAAGGTAGGAAATATTTTTGCCCTGGGAGACCGATTTTCAATGAGGGCAGTTAAAAGCAATGAAGACCAGCTGTTTCTAAACCTGTCATTTGATTATCCCATAAACAATTACGGTACCCGGGTGGGACTCTCATTCATTTATTCCGATTTCATCCTGGGAGACAGCTTGGCCCCGTTGCTCGCGGGAGGCGATTCGGCTCTCTATACACTGAATGTTACCCACCCGTTTTACCGCTCACGGAGTGCGGAGTTTTATCTCACGCTCGGTGGGGAATATAGAGAATTCAGGAATTCCGACCTGTTCGGGCCCACCAGTGACGATCAGCTGGCGGACGTTTTTCTGACCGCTGGTGGATTATTCACCGATGCCTTCCAAGCCCGGACTTATTATGCACTGAGATTGCAACAGGGATTCACCGAGGGTGACTTGAGTGATCCCCTGAACTCCAGAAATCTGGGAAGCGGCGAAGTTTTAATCGCCAGTTTGAGTATCAAAAGGTATCAAAAGGCTTTCATCGGCAAAAGTTATTTCATCATTCGAGGAAATTTTCAATGGGCGAATGACCGGGTGTTGTCGGCGGACCAATTCGCTATTGGCGGGTTCGGATCGGTGCGCGGTTATCCCCTGGCCGAGTTCGCCCAGGACAACGGGCTGGCGGTGTCGCTGGAATACGTGGTGCCTTTTCCATTCAAGGTGGCGTTGACAGACAATCCTAAAATGAAAACCCTCGATCAACTGGTGTCCTTTTTTGGTTTCATCGATCACGCCCGTGTTTATGCGATTGATCCCCAGCCCGGCGAAGTGAACCGGGAAATCACCGGGGTGGGTTTTGGTATTCGCGTGAACATTCCTCCATGGAGTCCCGCCATCCCCGCCTTCAGTCTGACCACCTCGATCGGCTTCCCGGAATTTGTCAAAACCGAGCCCTCTGATCGATCGGATCATACTTTCTACCTCGGTGGGGTGATTTCCTATTAATACCTCGATCGAGGTATTTTAGATCAAACCTTAAGATTTACATTGCTTATAGCTATTTCAGGCTTATCCTAGTACTATGATAGGCATCAGAGAGCAACAGATAAGAGGTTAAAAATTATATATAACCCAATTAGGGGCCTTATGTCAATGCGCTCAGTTCCCCTGCTATTTCTTGTAACCTTCACTATTTCCATGGGTCTGTCCCATGTGGCAGTGGCGGATGAAAACCCGGTGGGCAAGGTCATCGCCATCATCGGGTCGGTGGACTACCTCCCAGTAGAAAACGTGCCCGTTGCAGAAAACCAAGCGGGGCAGGTTCGCAAGGTTTCCCTGCCGGCCTGGCAGAAAGTGGCGCCTCGCCAGCCGGTGTTTACCCAGGACCAATATCGAACTTCACGCAAAAGTCGATTGCGGGTGTTGTTCGACGACTCCAGTCTGATGGCTCTGGGTCCGAATTCTCAAATGAAGGTGGCCCATTACCTGTACAAACCT
>SMUY01054138.1_pt1 | contig 16985 bp, 13 predicted proteins | sample 2456441 | NCBI WGS metagenome assembly SMUY01 (sample SAMN11095931, study PRJNA526329) | marine sediment metagenome | biome: Marine sediment; feature: Surficial sediment; material: Deep marine sediment; isolation source: Hadal surficial sediment | place: Pacific Ocean | collected 2014-11 | depth...
ATGTGGTCGATGGGCGTCTTCTTCGAGAGACTGTTCACGTTCTTCCAGGCCGGCAAGCAGTCCAAGCTGTTCGCACCACAGGCGGCGAAGCATCTCAAGGATGGCCGTCTCAAGGACGCCATCGCGATCTCGCAGTCGAAGTCCTACAAATACAGCCACCTTGGCAAGGTCGTGCTGGCCGGGCTGCAGGAGTATCAGTTCCAGAAGGACTCCGGGACTCAGCTGGAGCGTGACGACGTGGTCGACAGTGTGCGCCGGGCCATCCAGCGCGCGAGCGCGCTGACGGCGGCCGACCTGAAGAAGGGCATGGGGTCGCTGGCCACGATCGGCGCAACCGCCGTGTTCGTCGGGCTGCTCGCGACCACTCTGGGCGTCATCAACGCATTCCAGGGCATCGCGGCCACCGGGTCTGGCGGTCTGGGCGCGGTGTCGGCCGGTATCTCCGAGGCGCTCGTCGGGACCGCGGTCGGGCTGTTCGTGGCGATCCCTGCGGTGTGGTTCTACAACTATCTGACCGGGCGGATCGAGTTCTTCAACGTCGAGATGGACAACTCGTCGTCCGAGCTCGTCGACTACTTCATCAAGAAGGCGGACTAGCGCCGGTTCTGGCCAGGCGCCAGCGGCGCCGGGCCGTTCCCGCGAGACGAGCCGAGGAGGCATATCCATGCAAGTTGCCCAGCGAAAGAGCGCGCTGAACTCGGAAATCAACATCACGCCGTTGTGCGACGTGATGCTGGTGCTGCTGATCATCGTCATGCTCATCGCGCCCCTTCTGCAGGCGGGCGTCGACGTGACGCTGCCCGAGGCGGCGTACACCTCTGAAAAGCCGGAGAACGATGCGCAGACCGTGCTGGCGGTGACCGCTGACGGCCGGTTCTACATCGACAAGGTGCAGGTGTCGGAGCAGGATCTGCTGAGAGAGGTGCAAGCGGTGCTCGAGCGAAAGTTCGAGAAGATCGTCCTGATCAAGGCGGACCAGGATGCGCAGTACAGCAGCGTGATGTCCCTGCTCGACCGGCTTCAGCGCGCCGGGATCGAGGACATCGGGTTGATCACCGAGCGCAAGGTCGGCAGTTTCGGTGCGGCCGGAGGGGGTGAGTAGCCGATGGCGAAGAGACACTTCGGGGCAGACGACGTCGTCGCTATCTCACAGCCGGAATCGAATGCCGAGATCAACATCACGCCGTTCATCGATGTGTTGCTGGTGCTAATCGTCATCTTCCTGGCGGCGCTGCCGCTGTCCCAGCGGGGGCTCGACATCAACCTGCCGCTCGAGACCCGTGGCGCGAATCAGGCGGCCGATAGCACCCAGATCGTGCTGGAATACACGGCCGACCGTGTGATCACGGTCAACCAGCAGCCGATTCCGATTCAGCAGCTCGAGGAGCGTCTGCGCCAAATTTTCGAGCAGCGCCGTGAGAAGACGATGTTCATTGCAGGCGCCGGTAACCTGCGCTATGGCGAAATTATCGAGGTGATCGACGCGGCCAAGGGCGCGGGCGTCACCAAGGTTGGTATCGTGACCACACAGATGCGGCGGCGGGGCGGGGCGGACACGCTGTAGGACGCACGACCCGGCAATACAGACATGGAGCCGGTGCGCCATCTGACGATGGCGTACCGGTTTTTTCGTATGTGGCCGTCACAGGCCGCATCAGGCTTCGGACGTCAGGCGCCCTGGAACGGCGGGCTCTCATGCAATGCGTTGCTGGGCAGCTCGCGCTTCGACCAGTCCGGCCAGGCTGCTGGCAAGACACCGCCGGGACGGCCGCTGCTGGCGCATCGACCCCTGCGGTGTCGCTCGCCGCGCCCGGCCTGCGAGCAATGTCCTTGAGCTGGAGATGTCGTGGGCGTGCCCCTCAGCGCGTGCCCTGGAGCGTCTGAAAAGCCCGAAGCCAGTAGCCTGAGGCCAGAGAAAGATGCTGTCCGCTCCCTCAGCCCACGTACACGAGAAAGGGCCGGGCCGCCAGTCCCAGGTAGGCGGCCCAGCCCCCACGAATCGAAGAGGACAGTGCGAGGGAACCTCTTGACTGTGGCCTTCTAGCTGACGCCAGACGTCCGCAGCTTCTGGAGCTCCTCGGCCCGGTCACGCAGGGTGTCGGCCTCGGCGATCAGCTGTTCCTGCTGGTCGAGGTCCTCGGTGAGGTTCGCCTGCATCCGCATCAGAATATTCTTGTAGACCAGTGCGTCGATGTAGTCGGTGTTCAGATCGAGCGCCTTGTCCACCTCGGTGAGTCCCAGCATCACATACGTTTCCTCCTCCTCATCGCTGAGGCGGAAGTCGCGGAACGCCTTCTCCCAGTAGTAGGTGGCGATGGTGTAGAACGCCTCCGGATTGTCCGGCTCGATCGCCGACCGCTGGCGGAGTGCCTCGATCGTCTTCTCGAACTGTTCGCTGCGGTTGTAGAACCCGGCCAGCTGCAGATAGACAGCGGGGTCGTCGGCGCGCAGGTCGAGCACCTGCAAGAACACCTGTTCGGCCTCGTCATAGAGCCCCGAGTCCTCGTAGAGCTTGGCCAGCGCGAAGTAGTTGTCTGGATTCGACGGGTCCATCTGGATCATCTGCTGCAAGACCGGCTCTGACGACGCCGGGTCGTTCGCTTTGTCAGGGCCGTACGCGGCCACCAGATACTGCATCGACAGCGTTCGCATCGCCGGGTTGGTCTGGATGTCCACCGATGAGATGTAGTTGTCGATAGCCAGCTCGAGCAACCGGTCGTTCTCGGCTTCGCCACGGAGCGCCGGTCGAAACAGGTTGTCATAGCTGTTCGCCAGATAGAAGTAAGCGTCCATCATATTCGGGTCGTTGACGAGGACCTCCTCGTACAGCGCTGCGGCGCCCTCGTAGTCGGCCCGCTGGTACTGCGTGTGGGCGTCCTGGATCACCTTGATGGCCTTGAGCTGGTCCACGTACTGGCATGACACCAACGGCAAGACCATGGTGGCGACGAGCGCGAGTCTCGTTCCGAACGATCGTATCTGCATGACGGTCCCCTTCCTGTGCGTGTCGCGCGTCCTCTCGAAGAAACGACGGCCGGGGTCTGCCCATGGGTGCTGGCGGCGTGCGGTCTGGGACAGCGGCGCGTCTTCGCGCCGCGAAGCACAGGCGACCCTGCGTTGAGGACGCACCAGTATAGTGAAGCGAAAAACGCCAAGTCAAGGGACTCGTCCGGTCCAGCAACCAGCTTTCTTTTCAAGCAGTTTGCGCCGATTGCATCCGTTCCGTGGCGGGTCACGGTCCCGTCGGCAACGCTTGCTTGACGTTGGTCCGCGACCCTTCCTATGATGGGCTCAGTCAGTGCCCTATCCCAGAGGTGCACCGCATGACTCCCGGGCGGGGGCATCCCGCCTGCACGGCGCTGCTCCTTGGTCACAGACTGCCGGTCTGGTTCCTCGTCGCGCCGTGCACCGGCCGGGCGCGGCGTCGTCTACAACGGGTCTTGGTGCGACGCCGGACTGTCACCACCGACTGCTAGCTGTATCCTGTTGGTGAGCAACAACTTCTGATGATCAGCTTCGAGAAGTTGGCCGACAAGGCCCTGGCGTCCCATCCGGACGCGGACACCGACCTGCTGCGCAAGGCCTACGACTTTTCCGCGGCGGAGCACGCCGGTCAGACGCGCCGCTCGGGCGAGCCCTATGTGACCCACCCGCTCGAGGTCGCGTCGCTCGTCGCCGACATGCGGCTCGACGACGTGGCGATCGCCGCCGGGCTGCTCCATGACGTCGTCGAGGACACGCTGACGTCAATCGAACGGGTGGAGGAATTGTTCGGCCCCGAAGTGGCCCACGTGGTGGAGGGTGTCACCAAGATCAGCACGATCCCGTTTTCATCGAGTGAGGAGCGTCAGGCAGAGAACTTCCGCAAGATGCTGCTCGCCATGGTCGACGACATCCGGGTCATTCTCGTGAAGCTGGCGGACCGGCTGCACAACATGCGCACGCTGGACCACCTGCCGGAGGACCGCCGGCTCACGATTGCCAAGGAGACGCTCGAGATCTATGCGCCGATCGCCCAGCGGCTCGGGATGAAGAAAGTCAAGAACGAGCTGGAGGATCTCGCCTTCCGGCACCTCGACCCACGGGCCTACGAGACGCTCCGGGCGTGGGTGGACCGGCGCCGCCGGGCCACCCAGAGCGCGGTGACCGGGTTGCGGCGGACACTCGAACGCACGCTGAGGGAGGCACAGGTCCCGTTCGTGCGGGTCGAGTCGCGGCTCAAGCGGCTCTTCGGCATCCACCAGAAGATCAAACGCCAGCGGATCTCCCTGGAGCAGGTGTATGACCTGATCGCGCTCCGTGTCATCACGACGTCGGTGCGCGATTGCTACGCGACGCTGGGCATCATTCACCAGACCTGGTCCCCGGTGCCCGGCCGGTTCAAGGACTTCGTCGCCATGCCGCGGGCAAACGGGTATCAGTCGCTGCACACCTCGGTCGTCAGCGACCAGGGCGTCCAGTTCGAGGTCCAGATTCGCACCGAGGAGATGCACGCGGTGGCCGAGGAGGGGATCGCCGCGCACTGGAAATACAAGGAAGGACGCGTTGGGGTCGCACCGGACGAGAGACACTTCGCCTGGTTGCGCCAGCTGCTCGACTGGCAGCAAGAAGTGCGGGACCCCGGAGAGTTCATCCACAGCCTCAAGGTGGACCTCTATCCGGATGAGGTCTACACCTTTACGCCCAAGGGCGAGGTGAAGGCGCTGCCGCGCGGCGCCACGCCGATCGACTTCGCCTACAGCATCCACACCGACGTCGGGCATCAGTGTGTCGGGGCACGGGTGAACGGTCGGATGGTGCCGGTGCGGACACGACTGCGGAGCGGCGACATCGTCGAGGTGGTCACGGCGCCGGGGCACACACCGAGCCGGGATTGGCTGAACATCGTCGTCACGCCCCGCGCGCGCCACAAGATCAAGCACTTCATCCACGCCGAAGAGAAGGTGCAAGCCGTCGAGCTGGGGCGCAAGCTGTTCGACAAGGAGCTCCGACGATTCGACCTCAATGCCAAGTCGGTGCTCAAGGGGGATGCGCTGAGCCGGGTGGCGGGCGAGTTTGGCGCGCAGCGCGCCGCCGACCTGTTCGCCGCGATCGGCTACGGGAAGGTCGCGGCCAGATCGGTGCTGGCCAAACTGGTACCGAAGCAGCTCGAGGAAAAGCCCGGTGCCCCCTCGATCGGCACGGTCGTCCGGCGGATTCTGCGTTCGAGCGAGGAGAAGGTGAAGGTCCGTGGGTTCGACGACCTGCTGGTGTTTCGGGCCCGGTGCTGCAACCCGATCCGGGGAGAGAAGATCGTCGGATATGTGACCCGCGGCAAAGGCGTCTCGGTGCACGCAGCTCGGTGCCCGAACGTGCTGAACCTCCTGTACGACCCGGAGCGGCGGATCGATGTCGTCTGGGACAAGCGGGCGGACGACGCGGGCTTCGTCGTGCTGCTCGGTATCCAGGTGGAGGACCGGCGGGGCATCCTCGCGGAGGTGACCTCCAAGATCGCTGGTCTCAAGACGAACGTGCTGAAGGTCGAGGCCTCTACGAGCGACCGACAAGGACAGATCAGCGTTGTGATGGAGATCGACGACCTGAAACACCTGCAACGGGTCATCAAGGTGATTCGCGGCGTGCCCGGAGTGTTGGAGGTCGAGCGGCGCATGCGCTAGGTTGTCCTGGCGAGGCGCCCGCCTGGACGGCGTTGCTTCCTCGGTCACAGCCCGCCTGGCTGCTCCCTCGTCGCGCCTTGCCAGCCGAACGCCTCGCCAGGAAAACCGGCCACCCTTCCGGTTAGACGGCGTTGCTTCCTCGGTCACAGCTCGGGCGCGCACCTGCGCGCCCCGCGAACGCGGAGTGGGGTTCTCGGGGCCCCGCGTAGCGTTCGCGGGGGTTCGGGGCGAAGCCCCGTCTGAGTACGGTCACGCCGCGCCAGGACAACCGAGACGTGTCGTTCCGCAGAAGCCTGCCAGTTTCCCGGCCGGACGGTCAGCCGAGGTGGGCAATCGCGTCGATCTCCACGCGGACCCCCTTGGGGAGCGCGGCGACCTGCACGGTGGCGCGCGTGGGCGCAGGGGCGTCGAAGTAGCTGCCGTAGGCCTCGTTGACCTTGGCGAAGTCGGCGAGATCGATGAGGAAGATGGTCGTGCGCACGACCTGGTCGTAACCGGCGCCGGCGGCACGCAGAATGGTGCCGATGCTCTGCATGACCCGGTGGGTCTGTGCAGCGGCGTCGCCCTCGACGACGTGTCCCGACGCGGGGTCGAGCGGAATCTGTCCCGAGATGAAGAGCAGCGATCCGGCGCGGATGGCCTGGGAGTAAGGGCCGATCGCCGCTGGCGCCAGGTCGGTCTGGACGGCCTGACGCTTCGGCAGGTGACTCTGGATAGACTCCTTGAACACCGTGTTGGGTGACAAGTGAGTCGAGTTTCGATCGTGTTTTTTCGCTCTCACCACGACAGCCTCCGTTCAAGGAGTCTCGCCCCCGCGTAGCGGGGCTGTGAGAAAAGCTCGGCTAGCGAGGCGGAGCCATCCTGGTCAGGACGGTCTGAGGCAGAGCCTCGCCAGACATCGGTGCGACGACAGTCAGAGCGGTTCGCAGTCGGTGGTGAATGTCCGGCGTCGCACCGAGACCCGTCGTAGGTGAGGCAGCGCCCGGACCGGGTCGGGCGCGACGAGGGAACACACCGGCACGTTGTGCCCGAGGAGGCACGTAGGCGGCTGGGAGAGAGCGCCGGTCGACTGCAGTGGGACGTGCACCACGGGCTGTCAGAAAAGACGCCTCGCACGGCGACGGCGGTCTTGGCAGGCGGCTACGCCGCCTTGACCACCTTGTTCGAGCGGAGACAGCGTGTGCACACGCGGATCCGTTTGACTCCGCCGTTGATGACCGCTCTCACCCGCTGGATGTTGGGCTTGAATTGACGCCTCGTGACATTGTGCGCGTGACTGACGTTGCGCCCAAAGACCGGGCCCTTCCCACAGATCTCGCAACGCTTCGCCATGGTGCTTGTCTCTTCCGTTCGTCCAGACGCCACAGTATATCAGACCGGGGTCTGAGCGCCCTGGGCGGAGCCTCGAGCTGACGCCCATCCGCCTGCGCCTCGGATCCCTACGGCAGAATCACAGAGGGTGCTGGCTCCCTGGTGTCGTCCGGGGCGGTGGCGGTCGAGCTCCCCGTGTCGCCGTCGGACGAGAACCGCATCAGACGACCCACCAGGTCGAGATAAGCGCGATCGCCCCCGTCGAGTGTCTTGCGCGCATCGGTGGCGGCCCGCTCCACGAGTCGCAGCACCTCCACCAGATCCCGCTCGTTGGCCACGGGACTCCGTCCGTTTGCGCCCTCCAGCAACGGTTTCAGCTCGCGCGCGATCCGCTCGGCCGGCAACGACGACGGCCGGTGCTCGTAGATGATGCCCTTGCTGGCGGTCTCATAGGTGGCGGCCAGCGCCTGGGCGGCGTCGCGAACCACGTCGTCGTTCACCGGCATCTCGCCGGTCTCGGCGAGCTTGTGAAACGTTCCCTGGACCACGAAGAAGAGCTGATACTGCCGCCGGCCGAGCCCATCGACGATCGGCAGCAGGAACCGCGCGTCACGTTCCTGCTGTCGTTGCACCACCGCTGGCGGGTGCGTCTGTGCCGACACGAGATAGTGGCAGTCCGACGGGCACCGGATCTCGGTCAGGCGCTTGGTGCCACAGCAGACCGCACAGATCTGATGTCCCAGAGCCGGACAGGCGCGGCGCGCCCGGCGTCGTCGGCAGAGGGGGCAGGTTTCAGCGCTCATTCCTGTCTCTAGGTGGCTCAGTTTGGCACACCCCGAATCATGCCGTCAACGGGTGTTGGACATCCGTCCGATCGTCGCCTCCGAATCGATCCCCTGGTCCGGCCAGACACCCGACGGACCAACCGTGACAACCACAGCCACCGGAGAAATGTCCTCTTTCGATGACGAGTGAAACTGGAAAAAGATCTGAAACCCTACACTCCCCTTCGTCGTCTAAGACTGTAGGACCGGTACTCGACGACGCGATTCGAGTCGCGCAGGAGGCCGGTAAAGCGTAGTCGATGAAGCAGATAGAACGGGCTCGCGAGGAAGGGCGAGACCCCTGAGGGCCATCCACAACCCTCTGGACAACCTCCCTCCTCTTTTCGATCCCAACTCGAGTCGCTTCGTGTCCGTGACGCCTGCGAGCCGCGTGTCGGCCTGGTGTCTTGGTATCTAACTTGCTTACAACACTATCGTTTTCGGGGCTTCGATCCGACACGATCCCGAGCGTGCAACACCAGCAGGTCGGACAAGAAGGAGCCGTATCATGAATACCCACACACTTGGCATGGCCGACGATCGGTATCAGGAACTGCGTCGGATCCTCGAGGAGCGGCGCGACGAGATCGCTGGCGAGGTGCAGCACAAGATTCGCAGCGTGCGAACGGAGGGGGCGCAGACGACGAATCACCGCGCTGCCGACGCCACCGAGACCTCGGAAGCGGATATCCAGGACGACATCGAGTTCGCGTTGATCCAGATGAAGGCGGAGACGCTGAGCAAGATCGGGGCAGCGCTGACGCGGCTCGAGGAAGGTACCTACGGGTACTGCTACGAGTGCGGCGACGAGATCGCCGAGCGGCGGCTACGGGCGCTGCCGTTCGCCGCACGGTGCAAGGACTGCGAAGAGGTGTGCGAGACGGAGCGGAACCGCGAGCGCGTGCTCGAGTCTCGCAGCAAGGCCGTCGCGTTGTTCAGCACCGCTTCCAGCTAGGCACCGCGAGCGTCGCGATCGCGGTCATTGGCGCGTCCGTTTGTCGGCATTCGGGTTAGACTCCTACTGCATCGGCCTCGTCCGCTCGGGCGAGGCCGGCCACACACTGTCGCTAGCTGTACGCGAGCTGTCGCGATGAGTACGAATCGTGTTCGACTGTGTCGGCACGGAGCGGCTAGCCCCGCGTAGCGGGGCTGTGTGACATGCAGCCTCGCGAGGCGGAGCCACACAATTTTAGACGGCGCGTCGCTGGTCGTGCTCGACCCGTCAGCATGAGTAGGTATCGTTTCTCGATTTGGGCCGGTACAGCGCGCTAGTCCCCGCGTAGCGGGGCTGTGAAACTGCAGCCTCGCGCGGCGGAGCCACGCGGTGTCAGGCGGAGCGTCGCTAGAAGGAGAGTCGCACGATGAGCGATGAGCACGAGCTCCCCGACGAGGAGGTCTCGGGTGGGGAGCGGCCGATCTCGATCCCACCCGAGCTGCCGGTGTTGCCGCTGCGCGATACCGTCTTGTTTCCGAATTCCTTCATGCCGCTGGCGGTGGCCCGCCAGAGCTCCGTCCGGTTAATCGAGGAGGCGATCGCCGATAGCCGGGTCGTCGGAGTGTTCACCCAGCTCGAGCCGGGTACCGAGGAGCCGACGCAGGAGGATCTGTATCCTGTCGGCACGGCAACGCACATCCACAAGATGTTCAAGCTGCCGGACGGCACCCTGCGTCTCATTGTGCAGGGCCAAGCGCGTTTGCATCTCGACGAGGTGATCGAGACCAAGCCGTATATCCGGGCGCGGGTTCGTCACGCTGAGGAAGGGATTCGCGAGGAGGACCGACTCGAGATCGACGCGCTGCAGCGCAACATCAAGAATAACTTCCAGCAAGTAGTCTCGTTGTCGCCGCTGCTGTCGGACGACTTGCAGGCGCTGGCCGGGAGCATCAGCGACTCGAGTAAGCTGACCGACTTCATCGCGTCGAGCCTGACGACCATCCCGACGGCGACCAAGCAGGAGGTGCTCGGGACGCTCGACGTGCGAGAGCGGATGGAGCACCTGAACCGCACGTTGATCAAGGAGCTGGAGGTGCTGGAACTGGGCTCGAAGATCCAGTCTGAGGTGCAGTCCGAGGTCGGCAAGAGCCAGCGCGAGTATCTGCTGCGCGAGCAGCTCAAGGCGATCCAGAAGGAGCTGGGCGAAGGGGGCGACCAGACCAGGGAGATGGAGGAGCTCAGGGAGAAGATCGAAGCGGTCGGCATGCCGGAGTTGGTCGAGAAGGAGGCGTTGCGCGAGCTCGACCGATTGTCGCGGATGCCGGTGGCGGCCGCCGAGTACACGGTGTCACGCACGTATCTCGACTGGCTGGTGGTCCTGCCTTGGAACGTCCGCACCGACGAGGTGATCGACCTGGGGCATACCAAGGAGGTGCTCGACGCCGACCACACCGATCTGGCAAAGGCGAAGGACCGGATTCTCGAGTATCTGGCGGTGCGCAAGCTGAACCCGAACCACAAAGGGCCGATTCTCTGTTTCGTCGGTCCGCCGGGAGTCGGGAAAACGTCGCTGGCGAAGTCGATCGCGCGGTCGCTCGACCGTAAGTTCGTCCGGGTGTCGCTGGGCGGTATGCGCGACGAGGCGGAGATCCGCGGGCACCGGCGTACCTACATTGGGGCGCTGCCTGGACAGATCATGCAAGGGTTGCGGCGTGCCGAGTCGAAGAACCCGGTGTTCATTCTCGACGAGATCGACAAGCTGGGCTCGGACTTTCGCGGCGACCCGTCGTCGGCGTTGCTCGAGGTGCTCGACCCCGAACAGAACAACACGTTTCGCGACCACTACCTGGACGTGCCGTTCGACCTCTCCGAGGTGCTGTTCATCACCACGGCGAACGTGCTCGACCCGGTAGCGCCGGCGCTTCGAGACCGCATGGAGGTGCTCGAGCTGCCGGGCTACACCGAGGAAGAGAAGTTGCTGATTGCCACCGAGCACCTGGTGGATCGTCAGGTCGAGAACCACGGCCTGACGCCGGAGCAGCTCTCGTTCACCGATGACGCGCTGCGCGCGGTCATCCGCGGCTACACCCGCGAGGCGGGGGTGCGGAACCTCGAGCGGGAGATCGGCGCGCTCTGCCGCAAGGTGGCGCGGCGGCATGCCGAAGGGACGGTCGACCCGGTGGAGATCGTGCCGGACGTGGTGACCGAGATGCTCGGGGCGCCACGCTTCGAGGACGAGGAAGTGGCCGAGCGGACGAAGAATCCGGGTGTCGCGTTGGGGCTGGCCTGGACGCCGGCGGGCGGCGAGGTGCTGTTCGTCGAGGCGTCGCGGATGCCCGGCAGTGGGTCGCTGACGCTGACGGGACATCTGGGCGATGTGATGAAGGAGTCGGCGCGCGCCGCCCTGTCGTGGTTTCGGGGCCAGACCGATGCGTACGGCGTCGCCTCGGATTTCTATCAGAGCTCCGAGATTCACCTGCACGTGCCGTCGGGTGCCATCCCGAAGGACGGCCCGTCGGCCGGCGTCACGATGGTGACGGCGCTGGTGTCGGAGTTGACCGGCCGCCCAGTCCGCGGCGACGTGGCGATGACCGGGGAAATTACCCTCTCGGGTTACGTGCTGCCGGTCGGCGGTATCAAGGAAAAGGTGCTGGCCGCCCGCCGACACGGGGTCTTCGAGGTCATCATGCCGAGGCAGAACGAGAAGAACGTCAACGAGGACCTGAGCCCGGACCTCCGGCGCGACATGACGATCCATTTCATCTCGAGGATCGAAGAGGTGCTGACGTTGGCGCTGCAGCCCGCCTCGTCGAGTTCCGCCACCGAGGTGGCGAATGCTCCGGTCGAAGAGCCGGAGGTGCGCGGCACCGTCCAGTAGCGGCGTGACGGTCGTCTACTCGGCCCGCTACGCGATCGACATCGGGCCGCACGTGTTCAAGACCGAGAAGTACCAGCGCGTCCACGACCGGCTGCTGGCGACGCGTGATCCAGCGCTGCAGGGCGTCGTCGAGCCAGAGCTGATCTCGTGGGACCAGCTCGCCGAGGTGCATACGGGCGAGTATCTCGAGAAGGTCCGCACGCTCTCCCTGTCGTCGGAAGAGATCGTCGAGCTCCAGCTGCCGCTGAACGAGCCGATGGTCGAGGGCTTCCGGTTGATGACCGGCGGTACTCTGACCGCCGCCCGTCTGGCGCTGGCCGACGGCATCGCCGCCCACATCGGAGGTGGGTTCCACCACGCCTTCGCGAACCACGGCGAAGGGTTCTGTCTGTTCAACGATATCGCAGTCGCGATCGAGGTGCTCCGGCGGGAAGGGGCGGTCTCACGCGCCGCCGTGGTCGACCTGGATGTGCATCACGGCAACGGCACCGCGATGATCTACGGCCGCGACCCGTCGGTGTTCACCTTCTCGATGCACGAGCAGCACAACTACCCGGTGTTCAAACCGAGAGGCTCTCTCGACATCGGCCTCGCAGCCGGCACTGACGACGCGACGTATCTGGAGAAGCTGGCGGCCGCGCTGCCACAGATCGCCGCGCACGATCCGGACCTGATGGTCTATCTCGCCGGCGCCGACCCGTTCGAGGACGACCAGCTGGGGAACCTCGAGCTGACCAAGCACGGGCTGTGGGAACGAGACCGCCTGGTGCTGCGCACCGTACGCGCCGCGGGTTGCCCGGTCGTCATCCTTCCGGCCGGCGGCTACGCCCGCGAGCTCGTCGACACGGTCGACATCCACGTCGCGACCATCGAAGCAGCGTTGACGCCACTCCCGTGATGCCGTCTCCCCCTCTGGGAGCGAGGGCGGAGGTGAAGGCCACGGAACGTGCGCCGCGGTGAACAGCCCGCCCGAAGGCTCGACGGCGCATGTCAGCGTCATCGGCTTGCTCTCGCGAGGCTCCGCTTCAGACCGTCCCGACCCGGATGGCTCCGCCTCGCGAGCCGAGCTCTTCTCACAGCCCCGATCCGCGGGGGCTAGACTCCTGACACGGACGCTGCCGGGGTGTCAGCGAAAAATACCCGATCACAATTTGACTCACTTGTCACGAGACACGTCGTTGAAGGAGTCTAGCTGCCCTGCCTGTCCTCGCCGACGGAGATCGGCCGTCCATCGGGGTCGACGTGTTGGGTGACCCGAGCGCCACAGACGTCCTTCGGCTCCTGGAGACAGGGCATGTTCCTCTCGACCATTCTCCTGTAACCATCATCGACATTCGGCACACGCAGTCCGGGACGGCACCGACCGGCACCCTCCTGTGCATTGTCCCGTGCACCGCTGGAGCCTTCACTGAGGTGGGGAGCGGGCTGCGCCATTGTGTTCAGCGGTCACGCCGTTCTCGAAGCGCGTCGACGATCGTCTGGAGGTCGTCTGGCAGCGGGGCGGTGAACTCGACTCTCCGGCCGTCGCGAGGGTGCGTGAAGGCGATTCGGTAGGCGTGAAGGAACGGGCGGTCCAGCGTGGCGAGCACGCGATGGTCAGCCGCGAGATGGCGGCGGACACCGCCATACACGGCGTCGCCAACGACCGGGTGGCCGATACTGTTCAGGTGGACGCGGATCTGGTGCTGACGACCGGTGGCGATGGTGAGCTTCGCGAGTGTCAGACCGCGAAGACGCTCGGTGCCGGTCACTCGTGTGACGGCCGACCGGGCGCGGCGCGCGCGGGTGGACATCTTCTGGCGGTTCACCGGGTCGCGGCCGAGTGGGGCGTCGATCCGGCGGCCGGTGTGGAGCAGACCCCAGACCAGCGCCACGTACTCCTTCTCGACCTCCCGGTCGGCGAACTGGCGGGAGAGCTCGGCGTGGGCAGCGTCGTGCTTGGCGACGACCATCACGCCTGATGTGCCGCGGTCGAGGCGGTGGACGATGCCGGGGCGCTGCTCTCCGCCAATGCCGCTGAGGCCCGTGACGTGGTGCAGCAGCGCGTTGACCAGGGTGCCGTCGGCGTGACCGACGGCCGGGTGGACGACCATGCCAGCCGGCTTGTCGACGACCACCAGGTCGGGGTCGTCGTGGACGATCGAGATCGGGAGCGCCTCGGGGACCGGGGTGGAGGGCACCGGCGCCGGAATCTCCAGGTCGATGACGTCGCCGGTGTGCACGGCGTGGCTTGCCCGGACCAGCTTCTGGTTCAGGCGGACGTGGCCGTCGCGGATCAGACGCTGGATCTGTGAGCGCGAGCGCTCGGGCAGCACCGCCGTGATGCAATGGTCCAGCCGCGCGCCGTCGTGCTCGTCTGTGACCTCGAGTCGCTCTCTCGCCTCATCAGGAGGCATCGCGACCGGAGAGGAGCCGACACAGAAGCTTGGTACGTTGCGGCCACCCGTCCTGCTCGACTCTGTCGGCCTCGTCGCGCACCTGCTGAGCTTGTGCCCACGCCTGGCGTAGACGTCCGACCTGGCCCCAGCCGGCCCGCTCCATAGCGTGTGTTGCGGCCCGCTCCACGAATTCGTCGCGTAGGGCCGCGCGTTGCAAGGTTCTCATGGTCAACCTTCTACGTGGCTCGTTTCTGCTGGCGCTTCGCAGACGTGTCGTCGCCGTGACTTCGTCGGCTCAGCAACACAAGCATGACGATGCTTACGGGCACGATCAAGACCGAAACGAACTGCGAGGTCGGAAGTGTGCCGAAGACCATCCCGCGTGGGTCACCGCGGTAGAACTCGATCATGAAGCGGGCGGTCGGGTAGAGCAGCAGGTAGGTCCAGAAGGTCCGGCCGGGAAACAGGCGCCACCGGCGCTCGCCGGCGAGCAGGATCGCAAGGACGATCAACTCGGCAACCGCCTCGTAGATCTGGGTCGGATGGAGCGCGATCTCGAGCGGGGTGCCGACGTTGGAGGCCGCCAGCGTGTTGGTGAAGGTGATGCCCCACGGCACGTCGGTCGCCCGACCGTAGCAGCAGCCGGCCATCAGACAGCCCAGGCGGCCGATGGCGTGGCCCAGCGCGATGCCGGGGGCGAACAGATCGCAGGTGGTCCAGAGCGGCAGCTTGTGCCGGCGGATGTACCACCAGGCGACCGGCACCGCCAGCAGCAGCCCGCCGTAGAACACGCCACCCGACTTCAGCAGGGTCCAGAACCGCGCGGGGTCGGCGGTGAACTGGTCGAAGTCGACCACCAGCAGCATCAGCTTGGCGCCCAGCAGCGCGCTGATGATGACGAAGATGCCCAGGTCCATCACGCGCGGGCCGTTCAGGCCCGCGCGGTCCGCGCGGCGCAGCGCGAACTGCAGCCCGACGATGTAGGCGGTCGCCAGTAGCAGGCCGTAGCTGTAGATGCTGAGCGGACCCAGCTCAAACAGGAGTGGATACATCGCGGGTCACGACCAACATGTCGAGGATCAGCAGACAGGCGCCCACCGTGATCGCCGAATCGGCCACGTTGAACGCCCAGAAGTGATAACTCCGCCAGTACACGTCGACGAAGTCGAGGACATAGCCGGCCGCGGCACGGTCGATCAGGTTGCCGACCGCGCCGCCCAGAATCAGTGCCAGCCCGGCGCGGGCCAGCGCCTCCTGCGACCCGACCCGCCAGGCGTAGAGCCCGATCGCCGCAAGGGCGACCAGCGCGACGGCCGTCATCAGGAACTGCTTGTTGGCCAGGACGACCGCGTTCAGGAACCCGAAGGCGGCGCCGGTGTTCCGCACGTGCACGAGATTGAGGAGCCCCGGCACGATCTCGATGCTGTCGTTCAGCCCGATCTGCGTCCGGACCAGCAGTTTACTGACCTGGTCGAGGATCAACACCGCCACACTGATCGTCCCCATGACCCGTCGGGTCATGAAACCGGCAGCGGCCGGGGCGATGTCGGGTGCCGGAGTGACGACCGGCGCCGTCTGGGATTCGATGGTCATACTGAGGGCCAGGTCAGCCGACCGGGGCGACCGTCTCGGACAACGCGTCCGCGCAGCGGCCGCAGACCTCCGTCTCCGCCTCGGCGTCGTCGGTGGCCGCTACGGCGGGGCGCACCCAGCGCCAGCAGCGTGGGCACTTGGCCGCGTCGACCCGGCGTACCTCGATACGGACCGTGCCGGCCGGCTCGCGGTACACCGTCCCGTCGCCGATGTCACCCGACGGCGCGCACGTCTGCAGTGTCACCGTCGAGGTGATGAACAGCATCGGCAGCAGGTCCCGATACGTCTCGAGCAGCCGCGCCAGCTCGCCGTCGGCGGTCAGGGTGACCGCCGCTTCCAGCGATGTGCCGACGACCTTGTCCTGTCTCAGCTTCTCGATCTCGCCGTTCACCGCGTCGCGCAGTTTCAGCAGACGGGTCCACCGGTCGATCAGCTCTGGGTCCACCAGCGTGTCGATCCCGGTCGGGAAGTCGGCCAGGTGCACGCTGTCGGCCTCGGCGCCCGGCAGGGTGCGCCAGAGCTCGTCCGCCGTAATCGGCAGGATCGGCGCAATGAGCCGGGTCAGGCCGTCGACGATGGTGTGCATCGCCGTCTGCGCCGACCGACGAGCATCGGACCCAGGGCGGAAGGTGTAGAGCCGGTCCTTCGAGATGTCCACGTAGAACGCGCTCAGGTCCACCGTCAGGTAGTTGTTCAGCGTGTGCATGACCGTCTGAAACTCGTATCGGTCGTAGGCGCGCAGCACGCGGGTCGCCACCTCGCCATAGCGGGCCAGTGCATAGCGGTCCACCTCGCTCAGTCGGTCGAGCGGCAGCGCGTCGGCCGCCGGGTCGTAGTCGTACAGGTTCGCGACCAGGATCCGCAGGGTGTTGCGGATCTTCCGGTACGCCTCGACGACCCGGGCGAGAATCTGCGGTCCGATCCGCACCTCCTCCCGGTAGTCGACCATCGCGACCCAGAGCCGAAGGATCTCTGTGCCGCTCTGTTTGATGATCGTCTGTGGCTCGATGGTGTTGCCGATCGACTTCGACATCTTGCGACCCGACTCGTCCACCACGAAGCCGTGGGTGATCACCTGTCGGTAGGGTGCCGCGTTGCGGGTGCCCAGCCCGACGAGCAGCGAGCTGTGGAACCAGCCACGATACTGGTCGCTGCCTTCCAGATACACGGTGTAGGGCCACCCCAGCTCGGGGTGGTTGTCCAGCACTCCCTCGTGGCTCGACCCCGAGTCGAACCAGACGTCGAGGATGTCGTGCTCGCGCTCGAACTCCGCGCCGCCGCACGCCGGACAGCGCAGGTCCGGCGGCACGAACTCGGCGATGTCTCGCTCGTACCAGGCATCGGCGCCATGCTCGGCGAACACGGTGGCCGCGCGGTCGGTCAGCCCGGTCGTCAGCACCGCCTCACGAC
>SMUY01421554.1_pt1 | contig 16975 bp, 15 predicted proteins | sample 2456441 | NCBI WGS metagenome assembly SMUY01 (sample SAMN11095931, study PRJNA526329) | marine sediment metagenome | biome: Marine sediment; feature: Surficial sediment; material: Deep marine sediment; isolation source: Hadal surficial sediment | place: Pacific Ocean | collected 2014-11 | depth...
AACGGTTCACCCCAAGGCATCGCTGGCATGACGACACCTGATGGACGTTTCAGCATACTTATGCCGCATCCAGAGCGTGTGTTCCGCGCTGTTCAACATTCGTGGTATCCCAATGATTGGCATGAAGATGCACCCTGGATGCGGATGTTCAGGAATGCGAGAAAATGGGTAGGATGAAGAATATGCTGGTAGCGTCGACTAGAAGAATTAAAAATATGATGATGTATAGAATGAAAATTTCTAAATGTACTTTGCATATTGGTGTTTTTGGTATCGTTTTTTTAGTACTTGGTGCTAATCTAAATGAGGTGTTTGCAGAAGTAAACTCTGGCAATAAAAAAGAATCAGAGTGTGTGCCGGTTGGGAGTTGGGTGGTGCCCGGAGGTGAGAAGGTATCTGACACCGAGGTCATTTCTCTCGCAGTGAATCAATCAGTTGTGCTACTAGGAGAGGCGCACGCTAACCTAGAGCATCATCGTTGGCAGCTACAAATGCTGTTGTCGCTGCACACTGTACATCCCAATTTGGTAATTGGTTTTGAAATGTTTCCACGTCGGGTGCAGGGGGTACTTGATCAGTGGGTAGCTGGTAAACTTTCTGAAGCAGAATTTCTTGTCGCTACAGATTGGAAGCATGGCTGGAATACTGATGCAAGTGCTTATTTGCCTTTTTTTCACTTTGCGCGAATGAATCAAATACCCATGGTGGCGCTAAACATCGATGCCGCCATGAGACGGGAAATTTCTTTAAAAGGTTTTAATGGTATAGCAGAAGAGAAACTCAAAGGCTTAACACGTCCTGCTACACCAAGTGTTGCATACCTTGATTACTTGATGCCAATCTACAAGAAGCATAATCGGGATGGTAAGCATAAAGATGGGATCAGCCGTGACGATTTAGATTTTCGGCGCTTTGTTAGAGGTCAGCAGCTATGGGATCGAGCGATGGCACAAGCACTATATTCAACAATGAAGCGACCAGGGTATCCGCTAGTGGTCGGGATCATGGGTGCAGGGCATATTAAGTATGGCTACGGGGTACCTCATCAATTGAAAGACCTAGGTGTTGAGGACGTAGCTATGTTATTACCTTGGGACAGTAGTACGTCATGCAAAAATTTAGTTACTGGATTAGCAGATGCAGTATTTGGTGTCACTTCCTATCTTGTGCCACGCGTGCCTTCACGTCAACGACTCGGTATCCGCTTTGAAATAGTACAAAACGGGGCACTGGTCATTCAGGTCGAAAAGGATAGTGTGGCAGAAGTCGCAGGTATCAAGGATGGAGACCTTATCACAGAAATTGCAGGTTTAGAGGTTAAGAAAACTAACGATGTTATTAGGGTGGTTCAGAGGCAAGCACCTGGCACTTGGTTGCCACTAAAAGTAAGACGTGGTAGTGAGACGATTGAGATTATTGCCAAATTCTCTATGGTGATGCAATGATAATTTGTATGCTGCTAGGGTGGTTGTATTTCATCCGACGTATCCTGTCCGCAATGTTTTTAACCATGGCAGTAATCGTTGCATCTAATATAACTATATCAATCGTTATCGCAGCTCCTCTATTAGCACAGGATCCTTTAGCAGTTGAATACGATATTGTCGTGCATATTGACCCTGTCGAACAAACTATTAAGGGACGTAGTGTTATTGCTACAACGTCTTCACACGAATTAACACTGTTGTTGGGGCAACGTTTTAAGGTGACTCATGCCTTCATTGATGGAGTGACTCTTAAACCTTCGGGTTATGGCCATTTGATGCATACTTGGAGTGTTCCAGCTAGCCAGAGAAATGTTCGGCGATATATTGAAATTCATTGGGATGGAAAGCTTTCGCCACTTAATACTTCACTTGATCACCAGCAAACACTTGGAAGGGCCGAGCCAGTAAGTGGTAGTTTAGGTACTTTTCTTCCTGATTCAAGTGGTTGGTATCCGCGTATTGCTGGAGAGCTTGCAAGTTACCGCGTAAGCATTGAAATGCCATCCGGGCAGCGTGGTATTGTTGCTGGCCGGCTCATCAAAGAATCTGAGACGAGTGAAAGCTATCATGCAGTTTTTGAATTTCCTTTTCCGTCTGAGGGTATTGATTTTATGGGTGGTCCATACATTGTTACGACAGATATGATGAAGAGTGCAGGTGGTAAGCGAATCCAGCTGCGAACTTATTTCCATCCACAAATCAAAGAATTAGCACGTGGGTACCTTGACAAAGTAAAGGGCTACATTGACCTTTACGAATCGAGGATCGGAGAATATCCATTTACTGAGTTCAGCATCGTATCAAGCCCTACACCTACCGGTTTTGGTATGCCGACGCTTACCTATCTAGGTATAAACGTACTGCGGTTGCCGTTTATACGAAATACATCGCTTGGACACGAAGTACTACATAACTGGTGGGGAAATGGAGTTTATCCTAATTACCAAGTTGGTAATTGGTCCGAGGGGTTAACAACATTCATGGCAGACTATGCGTACAAAGAACGTATAGGCCCAGAAGCTGCGCGTGAGATGAGACTGGGTTGGCTACGTGATTTTTCTGCTCTTTCACTTGGACAAGACTCTGCACTTGAAAGGTTTGCAACACGAACACATGGTGCCTCGCAGATTGTCGGCTACAACAAAGCGGCGATGATGTTCCTGATGCTACGTGATTTGATTGGATATGAGAGTTTTGATCGTGCAATCCAGGCGTTCTGGCATCATCATCGTTTTCGTATCGCGTCGTGGTCGGATTTACGGCATGCATTTGAAACCGAGTCTGGGCAGGATTTACAAATTTTTTTCAAACAATGGTTAACATATACGGGAGCCCCTACAGTGCATATTGCAAAAGCAATTCGCAGACAGTCAGACTCTGGTTACCGGGTAACAATTACTCTTGAGCAAACAGGTGTCTCTGCCTTATACAGTATACGTGTACCAATTGTGGTATATACAAAAGATAGTAAGGAAACCAAGACGTTTGATCTGGATCGTGGCCGACAGACTTTTTCGTTTAAATTACGTGCTAAACCCCTTGAAGTGGCTCTTGACCCAGATTTTCGGTTATTTCGAAGGCTGACACCTGACGAAGCGCCACCGATTTTGCGTCAGATCATGGTGAATCAGGCGGCAGTGACCGTTTTACTGTCTGAAAAGGGTGGGGCGCATGTCGCTGGTTATGAACTTGCCAAAAAGCTTCAGAACCGTATACCAAAAATAGTCTTATCGAAGGATGCTTTTACAGCGACTTCGGTATTAGTAATTGGACTGCAGGAACAGGTTGATAGGTGGATTAGTTCGCACAAGTTACCTGTACGTCCCGTAATCATGCGCAGCAACGGTACAGCACATGCTTGGACGGTTAAACATGATGGTGTGACGCTCGCGATTGTGTCTGCAAAAGACACAACTTCACTGAAAGCTTTAGTTCGGCCGTTGCCACATTACGGTCGGCAAAGTTATGTTGTCTTCGATGGTGCGAAGGCTATCGAGCGTGGCACGTGGCCAGCAAGAGTGCAGGTGGTGAAGTTGAATTAATCTGTATCACTAGTGCCCAAGCAAAGACGGAGAAAGCCATTTTGTCATGTTAAGGAGTAGCTCGCAACTTCCAGGTTACATCTTTAAGGTCAATGTAGAACTACCCCCTTGTGTCTTGTATTATTGATTATCTAGGGCGCTCATTTTCTTGCATTACTTATTAGAATATTGACTGCATTGCGGTAAGGACTCTACTGGGCCCATCTATCTGAAAAAAGTAGGTCATTTATGTAGGTAGAGGGTGCGGGTATCGAATGATGAGTATCTAAAATGGGACGCTAGCTTTTTAGTTGTAGAGTTGATTCGTCTGCTATTTATAAAATCAAATTACAGTTGATCACTAAGCTTCTTGTTTTTCCGACTTTAGGACAAGTTTTTTGTTAACATACACTTTTAGTTTGTTAATTTAGCGGTGTATTTAATGGCGATCGAAAGAACTTTGTCTATTATCAAACTCGATGAACGGGTTGAGAATTATTGCTGCGCGCATGCAATATCTTTCCCAGGCCGATGCAGAAGGTTTCTATGATATACATCGTGGACGTCCATTTTTTAATGATCTGGTTAAATTTATGACTTCTGGGGCTGTGATGGTACAGATTTTAGAAGGCGAAGATGCGATAAAAAAGAACCGAAGTCTAATGGGTGCGACAGACCCGAAAAAGGCAGAGAAGGGAACTATCCGCGCGGATTACGCTGTTAGCGTACAGGTCAATGTGGTACATGGTTCCGATGCACCTGAAACCGCAGCAGTTGAGATCGCCTACTATTTTCCAGAAATGAACGTTTATTCTCGATAGAGGCTGAATTTTAGCTCAACATATGACTGTTAATTTGCTTGATTTTAACGCGAAAAATCTTGCCAGTTTCTGTGCAGAGATTGGCGAGAAATCATTTCGCGCTAAGCAATTACTACGTTGGATACATCAGTCTAGTGAGGCGAACTTTGCTGATATGAATAATTTGGCGAAGGTATTGAGGAGAAAGCTCTCTGCTATTGCGGTGGTTGAGCCACCTCAAGTCATCAGTGAGCACATCTCCTCTGACGGAACACGTAAGTGGTTGCTAGCCGTGGGTGCCGGCAACGAAATCGAGATGGTTTTTATACCTGAATCTAGTCGCAGTACGCTGTGCATTTCCAGTCAGGTGGGGTGTGCGTTGGGATGTACATTTTGCGCTACAGGTAGACAGGGTTTCAATCGTAACCTAAGGGTAGGGGAGATTATCGGTCAGCTATGGTGGGCAAACAAAGCACTGAGAGCTTCCCATAAAGAGATTGCATCGAAATCGGAACATTTTGCTGATGAATCAAAAGTAGTTCAGTCTGCAGGAAACAGCCACACTGTAAGTAATGTGGTAATGATGGGTATGGGCGAACCACTTGCCAATTTCGAAAATGTAGTGACAGCGCTTGACCTGATGTTGGACGATAACGCGTACGGGTTATCGCGTCGGCGTGTAACGGTTAGCACTTCAGGTTTGGTTCCAGCTATGGACCGGTTGCGTGAGCGTTGTCCTGTAGCGCTAGCGGTATCGCTGCATGCGCCAAACGACAAGCTACGTGACCAATTGGTACCAATCAACAAGAAGTACCCAATCAAGGAGTTGCTGGCTGCTTGTCAGCGCTATCTTGAAACTGCACCAAGAGATTTCATAACTTTTGAATACGTCATGCTGGCAGGGGTCAATGACAGTGTGACTCAAGCGCGTGAGTTGGTAAAATTAGTACGGGAAACTCCCTGTAAGTTTAATTTAATTCCATTTAATCCGTTTTCCAATTCCGGTTACGAGCGTTCTTCGTTAGAGGTGACGTATCGATTTCGCGATGTATTGATGCAGGCTGATTTGGTGACAACAGTACGCAAGACTCGTGGCGATGACATTGCTGCTGCTTGTGGTCAACTTGCTGGAAGAGTATTGGATAAGACCCATCGGAAAAATCACGTAATTATGGAGGCAGCAAGATGAGGCAGTTGCTGACAAGTTTCTTAATTGCGTTATTTATACTGATAGGCGGTTGTGCCAGTTTTTTTGCGCCCTGGTTTCCGCCTAAACAAAAGGAGGCTTATGAGGAGTTGAGGTCGGAGCATACTTGGCTTGGTAAAGAGCAGAGTGAAAGTGCAAAAATAGAAAGCATCAAACTTCATACTCTGCTGGCTGGAGAGTATTACAGTCGCGGTCAATATAAGGTGGCAATAGAAGAAGCAAATATAGCTTTAAGTAGAAATCCCAGCTATGCCCCTGCATATAATGTGCTTGGGTTGGTTTATATGAAATTGAAAGATGACAAGTTGGCCCAACAAAATTTCGAGCGTTCGTTAGATATTGCACCCAACGATCCTGAAACCCATAATAATTTTGGCTGGTTCTTGTGCCAGCGGAGGCCCAAACAAATGGACCAAGCCGTGAAGCATTTTGAGATAGCTCTAAAAGATTCTCTTTATTCAACACCAGAGATGGCCAATACGAATGCTGGAACTTGCGAACTGAGTCGTGGAAATTATAGAAGTGCGGAGGAGTATTTTCAGAAAGCACTAATGTTAAAACCAAAATATTCACCGGCTTTAATAGGGTTGACGAAGATGCATTACTCAAGCGGAAACTTGGCTGCGGCCAAGTTGAATCTCGCACGCTATATGCATACTTCCATACCTACGGCAGAGAGTCTGTGGCTGGGGGTGAAGATTGAACGTAAGGCTGGGAATCGCCAATATGCTGCCAGTTATGCTTCACAGTTGAAGAAACGTTTCCCGGATTCTAAAGAGGCAATCGCTCTTAGTAAGGGCGAATTCTAGTAATGAGCGATACCGATAATAATAACGGCACAGTAGAAATAGAAGCAGCTGAAAAAGTGCAAAGTATTGGCCAAGTATTGCAAGCAGTACGGTTGGTTCATGGTATGAACATCCAGGATGTAGCGCGACAATTACGGTTATCAGCGCGGCAGGTCACGGCAATTGAGGAAGATGATTACAGTAAATTTCCAAGTCGTACTTATTTACACGGTTTTATCCGAAATTATGCAAAACTCGTACAAGTGGATACAGTGGAATTTTCGCATTTGTTGCAACAAACTTTTCCGCCTGTTTCTTCTCAAGCCATCTCGTACCCGGTAGATGGAACTATATTTACATCTAGCCATAAACAATCACGTAGTAGCCCAATCCTTGTATGGGGGGCAGTTCTGGCGTCGATGTTTTTGATTTATGAGGTTTATCGCGGTGGGGAAGAAAATCAACATACAGATGCGAACGTTGAATTTGGAACCATGGCAAAGAATACAACTAAATCTGAAACCGAGGACAAACAGGCAACAGAAAAGATTCAACTTCAATTTCCGCTTACTATCAAATCAATCGATTCCAATGCAGTTCAGTTCACTGAAGAGGAGGGGATAGCTCAACAGGAAAATGATAGCTCGTTTTCAGCGCAGCAAGTAACGACACAAACAGTGGTTGCTCATAAGCCAGTGAAAAGTGGTGAGGGCATCATCCACTTCGTATTTGATGAAGAATCGTGGGTTGAGGTCATAGATGCAGGAGGCAAGAAGATTGTTTCACGGATTAATCCAGGAAATACAGAGAAAATGGTATATGGTAAACCACCGTTTTCTCTAACGATCGGAAATGCCGCTAATGTCAAGCTAGAATACAATAGTAAGCCGGTAAACTTGACGCCATATACTAGAAATGGGGGAGTGGCACGTTTATCACTCGAATAGAATTTTCACCTATTATAAGATTTCCGTACTTATCATGACTACATCACAAAACGAAATAAAAAAACACCGCAGTAGTGTTGGCGTCCGGATCGGACAGGTCGGTGTTGGGGGTGGTGCCCCAGTAGTAGTGCAGTCCATGACCAACACCGATACAGAAGACGAATCTGCAACTGTATTACAAGTGGCCCAGCTCGCACGCGCAGGTTCAGAGTTAGTGCGTATAACGGTCAATACTGCCGCAGCAGCGAAAGTCGTGTCGGCTATCCGCACGCGCCTTGATGATATGGACTGTCATGTACCGCTAGTGGGCGATTTTCATTTTAATGGCCATAAACTTTTGACTGAATATCCAGATTGCGCACAGGCGTTGGCTAAATACCGAATCAATCCTGGAAATGTAGGACATGGTAAAAAGCGAGATGAACAGTTTGCTACCATGATCGAAACGGCTTGTAAGTACGACAAGCCAGTACGGATCGGTGTCAATTGGGGCAGTCTAGATCCTGAACTGCTGGCGCGCATAATGGACAAGAATGCAGAATCGTCAGACCCGAAAGATGCGGGGCACGTAATGCGTGAAGCCTTAATCACCTCAGCTCTAGAAAGTGCTGCTAAGGCAGAAGAAATAGGATTGGGTCGCGACCGGATCATATTGTCTTGTAAGGTAAGTGGCGTACAGGATTTAATTGCAGTTTATAGAGACCTAGCAGCATGTTGCAATTATGCATTGCATTTGGGATTGACTGAAGCAGGTATGGGTTCGAAGGGAATCGTTGCTTCTACCGCGGCGTTGTCAGTGCTATTGCAGGAAGGTATTGGTGACACTATTCGTATATCACTCACGCCAGAGCCAGGCGGTGACCGTTCCCGCGAGGTAGTCGTGGCACAAGAAATACTGCAGACCATGGGGTTACGTGCATTTGCACCGCTGGTGGCCGCATGCCCAGGTTGTGGACGAACTACTAGCACCTATTTCCAAGAGCTCGCTGAGAATATTCAGAGTTATGTGCGAAATCAGATGATAGTGTGGCGCGAGCAATACGATGGTGTGGAGAACATGACGTTGGCAGTGATGGGTTGCGTGGTTAACGGTCCTGGTGAGAGCAAACATGCCAATATTGGTATTAGTTTGCCAGGTTCAGGAGAAAGGCCGGTTGCACCGGTTTATGTGGATGGTCAGAAGTCCGTCACTCTAAAAGGCGACAATATTGCTGGTGAATTCCGCGAGATTGTTGATGATTATGTGCAGACAAAGTATCCAAAGAAAGTAGTTAATGTATAGAAACATTCAGGCTGTCCGTGGGATGAACGATGTTCTGCCTGACCAGGCGCATATTTGGGAATTTTTTGAGCAGACCATACGAGAGTGGATGGCGGCTTATGGTTATAGAAACATTCGCATGCCAATTGTCGAACATACCGACTTGTTTGTTCGGTCCATTGGTGCAGTGACTGACATCGTAGAGAAAGAGATGTATACCTTTCTCGATCATCTCAACGGGGATAGTTTAACGCTGCGGCCTGAAGGTACTGCTTCTTGTGTGCGTGCAGCGATAGAACATAATCTACTGTATACAGGGCCGCAAAGACTATACTATTCGGGTCCCATGTTCCGACATGAGCGTCCGCAGAAGGGGCGATATCGCCAATTTCATCAGGTGGGTGTTGAGGCGTTAGGGTATTCCGGGCCAGATGTTGATGTCGAGTTAATTGTCATGTGCGCAGGATTGTGGAAAAAGTTGGGTATTTCTAATGTGCGTCTAGAGATTAGTACACTTGGTAGTGTTGAATCGCGTACTTTGCACAGGTCTAGATTGATTGGATATCTAGAGAGACACTTGGATAAGCTCGATGAAGATGCGCGCAAGCGGCTCTATAGTAACCCATTACGAGTACTCGATAGCAAAAATCCTGAAATGCAGAAAATCATTGGTGATGCCCCTGGATTATTAGAAAACATGGATGAGGATTCACTTAAACATTTTGAGAAATTGCAGCAAATGCTACTTGATCAGGGAATTAGCTTTGAAATTAATCCACGGTTGGTAAGAGGTTTGGATTACTATAACCGCACTGTATTTGAGTGGGTCACCAACAAGCTCGGTGCGCAAGGTACGGTATGCGCTGGTGGTCGTTATGATGGATTGGTAGAGCAGATTGGTGGTAAGCCAACACCAGCCTGTGGTTTTGCAATGGGTGTAGAACGTTTATTAGCACTGATAGTAGAATGCGGTAGGGAAATACCAAATCCTGCTCCGGATGTCTACGTGATACATCAGGGTGAATCTACAGAAGGACTTACCTGGAAAACCGTAGGTTACTTACGTGATCAGGGAATCAACGTAATCCTACATTGTGGTGGTGGTGGTTTTAAGGTACAGATGAGGAAAGCCGATGTTAGCGGAGCACGTTTTGCTGTCATTATTGGAGATGATGAGGTAAAAGCTGGAGTAATAAGTGTTAAATCTCTGCGTGAAGAGGTAGAACAAGTGAAAATAGGATTGACAGAAGCAGTGGGGCTAATTCAGGGAATTGGAGTCAGAAATGTATTTCAATCTAGTTAGGAAAGAAGATGGCAACATATGATCTGGAAGAACAAGAAAAAATAGATGGGCTGAAATCCTGGTGGGAAGTATATGGCACACTGGCAATCATAATTGTGGCAACTTTCATCGCTGGTATATTTGGTACTCAGGCATGGAAGTACTACCAGAAACAACAGACTGATCAAGCAGCAGAGTTATTTGTTTCTTTGCAAGAAATTGGGGTAGGTGAGGACGCCAAGAAAATAGGAGATGCTGCTCGTTTATTAATGGAGGGTTTTCCCAGTAGCGGCTTTGCATCGCGTGCCGCGCTAATTTCTGCGCGGGCGAGTTTAGATGCGAATGATGTGCAAAATGCCAGGAACCAGTTTCAGTGGTTGCTGGTCAATAGTGATGAAGCTGAATTAAAGGATGTTGCTCGGCTTAGGTTAGCGGGCTTGATGTTGGATGAGAAAAAATACGACGAAGCACTGAAGTTACTAGAGAGCAAACACAGTGAATTTTTTGCTGGTCTCTATGGGGATCTAAAAGGTGACGTCCTTGTCGCTAAGAGAAACATTTCAGAGGCACGCGTTGCCTATAAAATGGCGATGGACAAAATTGTTAGAAATGGTACTCACTATAAAATTGTTCAAATGAAACTTGATGCATTAATAGAAGCGAAGTAATGTCCATAAACAAAATTATATTGAATGTTGTATGTGTTGTTCCTCGGCATGTTTTCTTGCTGCCCTTGCTGCTCATGTTTGTCGGATGTGCGAGCACTAGCGATTTGTTTAGCAGCGATCTTAAGGCTGATTCAGAGCCGGTCACTCAATCCAATAGTGATGTGGTTAATGACGATCTTAAGGCTGATTCAGAGGCGGCCACTGAATCCAGCAGTGAGGATCTCAAGACTGATTTAGTGCAAGATGCCCAGCCTGGCAGCAAAGATATAAATACCAAGAAGGATGAAGTTTCAGAACCAGAGACAATTACTAGTGTGCCCCCATTGTGGGAGAACAACGTTGGTGATGCAGATTATGATGAGTTTTCAGCGCGGGATGCAGTAGATGATTTAGTCAGCCTTTCCTACCGAATAGGAACAAGTGTAACGGGAACAACGGCGCTGGTACCGGGATTTCATAATGATGCTGTGTACGCGGCTTCTGCGAGTGGGCAACTTACACGTTTTGATTCTGCTACAGGCAGCGAAGTGTGGAGTATTAATACTTATAGTAGGTTGTCTGGTGGAGTAGGAGTGAATGATGAAATGGTTCTAGTAGGTACTTTCAAGGGTGAAGTTCTAGCATTTGATGATCAGAGTAATCTTCTGTGGCGATCACAGGTAACCAGCGAGATACTGAGCCCGCCACAAGTAGACGATGGTGTGGTGGTAGTTCGCACCGGAGAGGGTAGAATTTTTGGCTTGGACGCAGTCAATGGCAAACGTAAATGGGTGTATCAAACCTCTAAGCCTTCGCTAACTGTACGAAGTTTTGCTGGAGTGTTGGTCAAGGGAGGCGCGGTATTTGCCGGGTTTGCTGGTGGAAAGCTCGCAGCGATACAATTGTCCGATGGCAAGGTAGCCTGGGAAGTTGCCGTATCGAAAGCACGTGGTGTGACAGAACTGGAGCGAATCACGGATATCACCAGCCTTCCAGTCGCAGATGAAAAACAGATATGTGCTGTAGCCTATAAGGGACGTGTTACCTGCTTTGAAATTACTAATGGCAATCAAATTTGGACGCGAGATACTTCTAGTAGCGCCGGTCTAGCCATGGATAATAAATATGTTTATGTGAGTGAGGATGATGGTTCGGTGGTGGCTTACGATAAAAATAACGGGACCATTATATGGAAGAAAAAGATACCTAAAAGAGAAGTTAAAAGATTTGCCGAGTTCACTTGGACTGGCGGAGGTGACCAAGCGCGGGTTACGTATGAGCAGGAGCAGTATAGTGGGACAGCCACTAAAGGCGGCAAAAAGGATTCTAGTATGTGGGATTTCTTGGGTTTAGATTCAGAGTCCAACGATAATGAGGAAGACGATTGGGAGCAGAGTGATAGACCCGATATACGAATGGAAGAAGGTGGTTTTTTGGGAAATTTCATAGTTAGGAAATTTGGCGGCGACGACGATAAAGTCCTTGCCAATAAATTGTCTGCGCCTTTTGTTTATGGTTCCCAGGTAGTGGTGGGAGATTCTCAGGGTTATGTGACGATCCTAAAATATGATGATGGTGCTATTGTCTCTCAATCTGAGACTGATGGAGGTGCCATCCTTACTCGTCCTGAGCATGTGCCTAATGGTTTAGTGGTACAAACTATTAATGGTGGACTTTACGCGTTCAGCATTCAGTAGACACAATTCGGAAAAATTCATACATTGTAGAAGACAACATTTTTTCTTCAGTAGGAGAAGAGAGGTGGATGTTCTCTGTGGCAATAACTTGAAACCATGAAACCTATTCTCGTATTAATTGGACGGCCCAATGTTGGGAAGTCAACTCTTTTTAATCGGCTAACCCGTAGCCGTGATGCAATTGTTGCAAATATCCCAGGTTTGACGCGTGATCGTCATTACAGTCACGGTAAACTGGGCGATAAATCTTATTTGGTAGTGGATACCGGTGGTTTTGAGCCAGCAGTAAAGGAAGGCATCCTGCATGAAATGGCAATGCAGACAATGCAAGCGGTGGATGAAGCTGATGTAGTGTTATTCATCGTCGACGCAAGACAAGGACTAGTATCACAAGACAAAATTATCTCCGACCAACTCCGGAAGACAGGACGAAGAATTGTTCTGGTAGTAAACAAAACTGAAGGAATGGCGGCATCTGTCATTACCGCTGAATTTCACGAACTGGGTCTGGGTCAACCCTGTGCCATTTCTGCTGCTCACGGGGATAATGTAAGTGAGTTAGTAGATATGGCACTGGTAGGTTTCCCCGAACGACAAGAAGATGGAGAAAAAGACAAGCACCCGAAGATTGCCATCGTGGGTCGACCCAACGTCGGCAAGTCTACGTTGGTGAATACGTTGCTGGGAGAGGATCGTGTGATTACGTTTGATCAACCTGGAACTACTCGCGATAGTATCAATATTGATTTTGAGCGTAACAATCGTCACTACACCTTAATCGATACTGCTGGCTTGCGTCGTCGTGGTAGGGTATTAGAGACTATAGAAAAGTTCTCAGTAGTTAAAACCTTGCAAGCCGTAGAAGGCGCCAATGTTACGGTGCTTGTGCTGGATGGGAGAAACGAAATTTCTGAGCAGGACGCACATATAGCCGGATTTATATTAGAGATGGGGCGTGCGTTGGTATTAGTTGTGAATAAGTGGGATGGGTTGGATGATTATCAGCGTGAAACTATCAAGCGCGAGATTTCCAGGAAACTTGCATTTCTCCTAAGTTTTGCCAGACCACACTATATATCGGCATTGCGAGGTAGCGGCATGACGGGGTTATTTCCATCAATTGATTCTGCATATGCCGCTGCGATGGCAAAATTGTCTACCCCAAAACTTACACGCACACTCTTAACAGCGGTAGAAAAACAGCCACCACCGCTTGCTGGCATGTTCCGTCCCAAGTTACGATATGCTCATCAAGGTGGCTCCAACCCACCATTGATAGTGATTCATGGAAGTGCTCTTAATCATGTACCGAAAACGTATCAGCGTTACCTAGAAAACAAATTTCGTACAACATTCCAACTAGAGGGGACGCCACTGCGGGTTGAGTTTAAAATGAGTCGCAACCCTTATGCTAACAAGAAGCCTGCACCTCTCAGCGAAGCTGAAGAAAAACGCCTTCACCGCCACCGTAGATATAATAGAAAGAAATATGGTTAATAGCAGATTGCCTGGGAATTAAAAGTATCTCTAGATTCTTTTCTATACATTGTTTCACATTGTTGGTTACGGTCATCATTTTTTCCTGAATGTACAAGCAGGATGATTTTTAATGTAGCACTCTTGGCACACTCAGGGTGAATTCGGGAATGGGCGCATCAAAACGGAGGCCGTCTTCAGTCACCATTTGGTAGCTGCCTTTCATTGATCCAACTGGGGAGGAGATGGCTGTGCCACTTGTGTATTCGAAACTGTCACCTGGCTTTAGTAGAGGCTGTTCGCCTACTACTCCTAATCCACGTACCTCCTGAATATCGTTTCCCCCATCCACAATAATCCAGTGGCGACTGATGAGCTGAGCAGCGACCATACCAGTGTTAGCGATGGTGATAGTATAGGAGAACACATAGTGGTCTATCGCCTCGTCTGATTGTTCAGGAAGATAGGCAGTGCGAACTATTACATTAATTTCATATTTCTTATCTTCAACCATATCCGTATTGCACACTATTTTTCGCTTTACGGCAAGGGTAGAGTTTGTAAAACATGTTCTTGCATAAGTAAAGCAGGTTGAATTTTAGCATATGATCTGAAGTAAATAGCCACTGGATAACCTTTTACGGTTAAAATAGCGTTCCTGATTTTGAGGAATATATTAATGGCCAATTATCTTATTGCTCCAAGCATTCTTTCTGCAAACTTTGCTAAATTAGGCGAAGAAATTACCAACGTTATCAATTCGGGTGCAGACATTGTCCATTTCGATGTGATGGATAATCATTACGTTCCTAATTTAACAATCGGTCCTTTGGTGTGCGAGGCAATTCGTCCGCTCACCAATGCAATTATCGACGTACATCTGATGGTGGAACCGGTAGATCGTATCGTTCCTGATTTTGCAAAGGCAGGAGCCAACATTATTTCATTCCATCCAGAAGCATCTAAGCACATTGACCGCACCATAGGCCTCATAAAGGAACAGGGTTGCAAGGCTGGCCTAGTATTCAATCCTGCAACACCGTTACATTATCTCGACCATGTGCTTGAAAAGCTTGACCTTGTCCTAATTATGTCAGTGAATCCTGGTTTTGGTGGGCAGAAATTCATTCTTGAAGCACTGAATAAGTTAAAAGCGGTTCGCAAGCGTATTGATTCTTGTGACAAGAAGATTCTTCTGGAAGTTGACGGCGGGGTGAAAGAGGATAATATTGCCGATATTGCCCGCGCTGGAGCTGACGCCTTTGTTGCTGGCTCTGCAATTTTTAGTGCGCGTAAAGACAGCGATCCGCACCACTATGATACGGTAGTGGCTGCATTAAGAGCAGAACTAGCCAAGGTTTAGTTATAGTTGTTTAGTGAAAGAATCCAGTATCATTTTTCTTTCAGATTTGTGGGAGAGAGTATAACGTAGTATGAATAAGAGTCTCTACCCTTATACTAAACCTTCTCCAACTCAAATAGAATTTCCCTTGGTGGTCAAGGCCGTTATGATTGATTTGGATGGTACGCTGCTCAATACGGCGGGCGATCTTGCTAACGTGGCCAACATAATGTTACGAGAATTAGGTAGAGCAGAACTGCCACTTGCTACTATTCAATCTTACATAGGCAAAGGCATACAGAATCTGGTTAAGAAATCACTTAAAAAAAGTCTTGACGGTGAGCCAGACACCGAACTATTTTCTCGAGCGATGACAATTTACGAGCACGAATACGAGAAAAACTTGTGTATCAACACGCATCCCTATCCGGGGGCAGTAGATGGGCTAGCCGCTATGAAGGAAGCTAGTTTTCAATTAGCCTGTATCACTAACAAGTCTGAGGTCTTCACTTTACCCCTGCTGCGTACTACCAGTCTACTAGATTATTTCGATATTGTCCTCTCTGGTGATAGTCTACCAAAAAAGAAACCAGATCCAATGCCATTGCAGCATGCCTGTAAGCTATTCGGGATTCTGCCCCATGAAATGTTGCTGATCGGTGATTCGCTCAACGATACCGTGGCAGCACGCGCAGCAGGGTGCTATGTTTTTTGCGTGCCGTATGGTTACAACGAAGGACGTGATATTCTTGAACTAGATTGTGACGCCATTATTCCATCCATTTACGATGCAGTGCAACTGATCAAGAGATCGTTATGAACTACGAAAATAGTGGAACTAAAGAATGTAATATTTATACACAGTGCTCTCGCTAGATCCTTAGCTATTGGCTTAGTTGGCGTGCCTAGTACCCCATATAATCGTATTCTTTTCCTCTCGTTTTATTGAAGTTTTATCATGACCGAAACTGAATTCATAGACCTTACAGCGAAAGGTTACAATCGAATCCCGGTAGTGCTGGAAACCTTTGCTGATCTTGATACTCCCCTGTCGATTTATCTCAAATTAGCCAATCGGCCATATTCGTATCTACTGGAATCAGTGCAAGGCGGCGAGCGTTTTGGGCGTTATTCCTTCATTGGATTACCTGCTACGACCCGCATTGAAGTACATGGCAATAATGTTAGCATCATCAACAGAACTGGGTTGGAGGAGGTCAAAGTGGAGGATCCTCTATCTTTTGTTCAATCTTATCTGTTACGTTTCAGGGCCGCTCCATGCTACGGATTGCCGCGTTTCTGTGGTGGACTAGTAGGTTACTTCTCTTACGACACAGTACGATATATCGAGCACAAGCTTGCTAGCCACGCCAGTTCAGATACATTAAATGTGCCTGACATACTATTGTTACTGTCAGAAGAACTGGTAGTTATGGATAATCTTTCTGGCAAACTCTATCTCATCATTTATACCGATCCGGACACATCGGATGCGTATATAAATGCAAACAATAGATTGAAAGAATTGCTTGCAAACTTGCGCAAGCCGGTGGAAATTCCAAATGAAATTCCAGTTAAACCAGGCAAAGTCGTTTCTGAATTCAGCGAATCAGATTTCATCAAGGCAGTAGAACGTGCCAAGCGCTATATTTTTGATGGAGATATCATGCAAGTAGTGTTATCGCAACGTACAAGCAAGTTTTTTAGTGCACCTCCGCTGGCATTGTATCGAGCGCTACGTAACCTCAATCCTTCTCCATATATGTTTTATTACCACTTTGATAGTTTTCACGTAGTTGGCGCTTCGCCTGAAATCCTGGTACGTCTGGAGGGTGATACTGTGACAGTTCGCCCCAACGCAGGTACAAGGCCACGTGGAAAAACAACCCAAGAAGACGCAGTATTAGCTGCCGATTTACTGGCTGACCCGAAAGAACGTGCAGAACACCTTATGTTGATGGATTTAGGGCGCAATGATGTCGGACGAGTTGCGCAGATTGGCTCGGTCAAGGTTACCGAG
>SMUY01290230.1_pt1 | contig 16970 bp, 17 predicted proteins | sample 2456441 | NCBI WGS metagenome assembly SMUY01 (sample SAMN11095931, study PRJNA526329) | marine sediment metagenome | biome: Marine sediment; feature: Surficial sediment; material: Deep marine sediment; isolation source: Hadal surficial sediment | place: Pacific Ocean | collected 2014-11 | depth...
GCAGGGCAGAGGAAGTACCATCTTACTGGCGAACGTTTCCTGGGGACTACTGTCAGGTGAGGATGAGTGGGAGGACTCCAAGGCAAGCGATTTTCAGCGTGGTAAGCTGATATTTGTCCAAGAACATCTCGGACATTGAGCGGGTCAAACTGCTCCACCAAGTAGTTGTGTTTCTTAGGCCATTTTTGCTGTTCAAAAGCCAGACTGTACATACTTTAAATCTAGCACAGCCCACTCCAAAGGCAACCCTCCGGAAGCCCCGCTAAATTCATGCTGAGCAGTCATTTCCACTGCTTAGCAAATTTGCATAGCAAAAAGTCGGATGTAAAAAAATGATCTCTGTTTGGAAGAGCACTTACATCCCTATCTCCACCAAGGCGGTGGGGGTCCCCCCCTCCTTTGATTTTGTAAATAGTTTGCCAGTCATACTGCCCGCCACCCTTCCAGCTTCGTAAACCTTCCATCTCTACTTTCAACACCCGAACTCTGTCACAGAGTCGCACATAAGTCGCACAAAAGAAAAAGGGTCTACGCCTGAAGCGCAAGACCCTTTATATATGGAGCCACCGAGCGGAGTCGAACCGCTGACCTACTGATTACGAATCAGTTGCTCTACCAACTGAGCTACGGTGGCATATCGGTTGGAAACGGAGTATTTAACAAGTTTTTGATCCAGAAATCAATGGTCCTATTATAACCCATCCAAATCCCCCCTCACCCGGCCCTCTTTCCTCATGGGAAGAGGTTTAAGAAAAGAATCCCCCCGGCCCCCTTTACAAGGAGGGGAGGGACTCAATTATCCGTGTCCATCTGTGTTCCCTTCGGCAAGCTCTTTAAGAAAAGGCAAGAGGAGGAATCCCCCTAACCCCCTTTACAAGCGCGTTTACAAGGGGGGATAAAAGCTCCCCCTTCTCCGAAGGAGAAAATAGCCCTGGCGCTACGCCAGTTTGATACCGACTTTTAAACCTGTCATAATGGCCGCATGAAAAAGGTCATTATCATCGGCGGGGGCATCGCCGGCCTGGCGGCGGCTTACCGCATCCAGGAGGAAATCAGGAACAACGCCCCGGTCTCCTGCATCCTGCTTGAGGGCACCGACCGCTTCGGCGGCAAGATCCACACCCTCCGCCGGGACGGATTCATCATCGAGCGCGGGCCGGACTCGTTTATCTCGCAGAAGCCCTGGGCCGTCGAGCTGTGCCAAAAGCTCGGCCTCGGCGATCACCTGCTGGGCACCCAAACCGATCACCCGCAGACCTTCGTGTACCTCAACAACCAAATGGTAACCATCCCGGACGGACTGAGCCTGATGGTGCCGACGAAGTTCATGCCGTTCATCACCACGCGGCTGTTCAGCTGGCCGGGCAAGATTCGCATGGGGATGGATCTGTTTCTCCCCCGGCGGCGCGGCAATTCGGACGAGAGCATGGCCTCGTTCGTCAGGCGCCGGCTGGGCACCGAGGCGCTGGAGCGCATGGCGCAACCCTTGATGTCCGGCATCTACGCCAGCGACCCGGAAACCATGAGCCTGGGCGCGACGTTTCCCATGTTCCAGCAGGTGGAAAAAAAATACCGCTCTCTTCTTCTCGGGATGCTGGCCCAGAAACGGAAACGCGCCACCGCTCCCCCAACCAGGAAAGGCGACAAACCGTTCTCGTTTTTCCTGACGATGAAAAACGGATTGAGCGAGATCGTCGACACCCTGATCGCCCAGTCGCTCGACATCCAGTTCCGCAACAACGCGCCGGTGGAGTCCTTCCGGAAGCAGGGCAACGGCTGGCAGGTGTGTTTGAAATCGGGCGAGGAGCTGGAGGCGGACGCGGTGATCCTGTCCACCCCGGCCAACCTGGCGGCGCGTTTGTTGGAAGGCTGGGCGCCCAGTATCGCCGCCCGGCTCGATCAGATTCCCTACGTTTCCACTGCGGCGGTGGTATTGGGATTCGACCGCAACCGGTTCGCGCATCCTTTGCGGGGATTCGGCTTCGTGGTGCCGCACGTCGAAAACCGGAAGATCACCGCCTGCACCTGGGTGTCGTCGAAGTTTCCCGGCCGCGCGCCGGACGACCGCATTCTGCTCCGCGCCTTTGTCGGTGGCGCGGTGAACGAAGCCCTGGCCGAGCAGGATGCCGACACCATCAAACAGCAGGTGCGGCAGGAGTTGCGCGAAATCATGGGAGTTACGGAGGAACCCTTGTTTTGCGAGGTGTATCCCTATATAAAGGGCAATGTGCAGTACCAGGTGCATCATCCCCGGCTGGTGTCGGAGATCGAGAAGGATCTGGTTGATTTCAAAGGACTTTACCTGGCGGGGTCGGCCTACAAGGGAATCGGAATACCCGATTGCGTGAAAAACGGCACCGAAAACGCCGCAGCAGCGCTCGATTTTCTGGGCCTGAAAGCCGAATTGAGCCAATCCGGCGCCGCCTGATTGCATCTAATGATGAAATTCCCCAGTAAAATGCTGATGACAGGAGACGATGAATGAAGTGGGCATCCCATATATCGACCGAGGAAACTATTGAAGCGTGCGTGGAGGAAGCGGTGGCGGCGGTGGTCCAGCAACTGGCCGGTAAGGACGCCGATTTGACCCTTCTGTTCGTATCGCCGCATTTTCGCACCGAGTACCGGGCGATCCCGCAAATGCTGAAGGACCGCATGCCGGTCGGCCTGCTGTTGGGATGCTCCGGCGGCGGCATCATCGGCGGCGGCAAAGAGGTCGAACAGAGACCCGCCTTCAGCCTGACGGCGGCGCATTTGCCGGGAGTGGACCTGCAGGCGATTCATTCGGATACGCTCAACCTGCCCGATCCCGATACCGCCCCTTCCGTGTGGCGGGAATGGCTGGGAGTGGACGCCGCGAAGAATCCCCAATTCATCCTGCTGGCAGACCCGTTTTCGTTTCGCGGCGAAGAGTTTCTGGGGGGCATGGATTTCGCCTATCCCCAGTCCTCGAAAGTCGGGGGACTGGCCAGCGGCGCCCAGTCCCAAGGCGGCAACGCGCTGTATCTGGGAGACAAGATTTATAACGAGGGCCTGGTGGGAGTCGCCCTGTCTGGCAACGTCCAGATCGATACCATCGTCGCCCAGGGGTGCCGCCCGATCGGCAAGCCCCTGAACATCACCCAGTGCGACCAAACCCGGCTTCTGGCGGTCGACGGCAAACCGCCGCTGGAAGTGCTGGAGACAATGGTCGATACCCTGAACGAATACGACCGCAAACTGCTGCGCACATCCCTGTTTCTCGGCATCGAAATGGACCCTCTGAAAGACGATCCGGGACAGGGCGATTTTCTGATCCGCAACCTGATGGGCGTGGACCGGGAAACGGGTTCGCTGGTAGTGGGCGCGTTATTGCGGGAGGGTCAACTGGTCCAGTTTCATTTGCGCGACAAGGTGATGTCGTCCGAAGATCTAAAAGTGATGCTGTCGCGCTACCAGAGCAAGGACGGATGGCGCGATGCCAAAGGGGCATTGTTGTTCTCCTGTCTGGGACGGGGCGAACATCTGTACGGGCAACCCAACCACGATTCCGACCTGTTCAAAACCAAGATGGGCGACATCCCGCTGGGCGGGTTTTTCTGTAACGGCGAAATCGGGCCGGTGGGGAAAACCACCTTCCTGCACGGCTACACCAGTTCGTTTGGCATCTTTCGTCCGTCGTAATTCATCGTCAACCTAAACAATTTCACCGGGAGGAGAAAACCGAATGGCCGTCAACGTTCAAGTCAGCACCACCCCCAACGAGCACGCACTGAAATTCACCCTGGATAAACCGGCGATCGAGTCCGGCCACAAAACCTATGCCAATGCCGAAGCCGCGGAGGAATTACCGGTTGCGAAAGCGCTGTTCGCGATTGACGGTGTGGCCAGCGTGTTTCTGATGGCGGACTTCGTCACCGTCACCAAAAAGCCCGAGGCCAGTTGGGACACGCTGCAATCCGGCGTCATGAGTACGATCCAGACCTCCTATGAATGAACCATTGATCCACGCGCCCCGGCTGGAGGCCGCGGCTCCCGCCTGTGGGAACCCGCCGGGGTTTTGTGAAAGTATCCACCCTTACCTGTTTATGGAGATGCACTTTGGAGCAACTGGTTCAGTGGTTTGAAGCTTTCCTCAACGAACTGCCTCCGTTTTTGCAGCTGATCGTTGGCATGTTTATTTCCCTGGGGATATTCAAACTGTTGACCGTCGTGGTCGACGCCTACCAGAATCGCAAAACCAAAGACGAATAATTCCTGCCCTGTGAAGCGGTTTGCTTGAGGTCTTGCAAAGAAATTTAAAAAGAACAATGGGGTAGGGGCCCAGTTGCCTGGAAGGGGAGGTTGGTGCCCTTGTGCCCTCCAGACAACCGGGGAAGCTAAGGAGTCATCGCCTTAGCCTTATGCGTTGAAATCAACTTCGTGCCAGCGGCCGAAGAGAGGGTGGCCGGCCAGAATAAAAAAGGGGGGAGGGGGATCGGCTCCCTCCCCCCAACCTCAACGGAAGCCCACGATACCTCCGTTGTTGGGATTCTATTCTTCCGTATCAGGTACTTTTTGGTTCTGCAACTCGGCCTGCAACTCGCTGATTTTTTTGAGATCGGGGTGGTCCAGGGCATCGTCTCCGGAATAAACCTGCAGGGGAACCCAGTGGGAACGCACGGTCTCCTTGTTCGGCCCGGAAATACGAAGCATGACTTTGACGAGTCCCATAACCAGTAAAAAACTGACGCATATCACTGCGAATACCGTTAAACCCATCCACAACACTTCCATTCAGCACCTTCCTTACCCCATATGGGGCATTAGTAATTCTATCCAGAATACAGCAAGTCACGTTCCTAAATCATTGAAAAATTGAGTATTACATTTAGTGTAAAGGTATGGGACCCCTAAATGGTTGTAATTTATCAGGCACGGGTTGTGAGGGGAGGGCATTTTAAACAATATTTTTCTGTGGGGGAGAAAGCCGGGAGGAAGCTTTTTTCAATAATGGACAGAAAGCGTCAGTTAGCCAGCAAATTTAGGTCCACTCCGGATCCAAAACGGTTCAACAAGACGGCAGAGTCAATAGGCTGGACTTTCTAAGGACGAGTATGAGATTTTATTGGGAACGTAAACGGTGCAAAAAGGGGGCTCTAAAAAAAGGCAACCGGAGTATGCGGCCTGCTGATCGCATACTCCGGTACCCAATCTGGCAAGTCACTTGGAGGAAAACCTGCCAAAAAGAAAAGCCCTTGCCCTAAATGCTCTTGGCAAAACATTTACTTTTATGTTGAATGAAGTCGCTCGGATCTAATGTCACCAGTATAAGATAAGCAAAACACATTCCAAAGTGCATCGGTTCCAATCGATTTTCCAACAAAAATCCGGTGAAAATTTAACTGCAAATAATTCAATTGAATACCATTAAGGCAACCCATGGGAATTTTTTCTGTCCGTTCCTCGTCAAACTTCAGGAGAGCAATTTGCACCACTTTTGATTAAAAACCGGGCCGGAGATGACAACTTTTCGTACGTTTGCCGGGGCCGGGTACGTTGCACTTGCCGTATTTTGAAAGAGGTGAGCCAGCTATTCGGGGATTTGCGGCGCTCGAATTCCGCATCCCCGAATAGCTGGTCGGGGGAGATGGTAATCTTATGCGTACGGCTTAATGCCTGTTAAAATTTTTGAGCCGGTAATTCGGTCCGTCCAGCCAGCCGATGACTATCACTCCAGTTGGAAAACCGCACTCCAATTTGCAATTGCTTTAAATTCTTGAGAGCGGGGTCATCCGCTTTCGATGGCTTGTTTGGAACCGGCGCATTCGATTCTTTCCGGTACATCCATTTGACCGCACCGATTCCCGCCAGCAGGGTCAGCATGACACCGAGACCGATGAGCTGTCCCAGGGTGGCGTGCGCAGTCAGGCACTGGCATTGGGCCTCGATTTTATCGAGTATTCCTGCCGATGCCGTACCGGGTAACGTCAAACCCGCTATTAAAGCCGTGAGTCCCATGCTGTATTTATAATCGTGGTTCATGTGGTGGCCTTCTAAGGGTTTAATTCACTGTTAATCTAAATTAAGCAATTGCCATTCCAAAGCCGGAAATGCATGCCGGTTACGGCCACGCCCCTGCCGGGAGACTTCTGGTAACCCATGTTTTTTGAGTCTTTCTCCCAGGGGCCGGAAATTCGCATTTTTATTTGGGCGGGACGGGCGGACAAGATCCGGCAAGCCGGAAAAGACAAATTCTGTCACCCAATGACATTTTTGAGGGCTGAAAAATGGAAGCGATCAGGAGTATCCGGCGCTAAATGTCCACCACCGTCAAATCGTCCGCCAAAATGATGTTGCCGGCAAACTCCCGCCGGCAGACGTCCATCACCGAGGGGCCGTCGCACGGCGGGTAAAAATGGGAGAGCAGAAGCGTGCGGCATCCGGCCTCCCGGGCGATCTGTCCGCACAGTTTCGGGGTGAGGTGTTTTTCGACTTTCATGTCGTCGGGTGTGGAACATTCCAGAATGAGAAGGTCCGCGTCCCGCCCCAACTCCACGATCTCCGGGCAATAGTCGGTATCGCCGGAGAACACCACCGATTTTCCCTGGCCGTCGGTGAAACGGAATCCCCGGCTCATGTCAATATGCGCCACTTTGCAGGAGGTCACCGTCAATCCGTCGAAGGTGCGGGTTTCCACGTCCAGTTCGACGATCTCCACTTGATAGGACTCGGGCGTCAGCCAATGGTTGAACGCCTGCATCATCCGGTCGAAGTAATCGCCGAATCCCGGTCCCGCCACGATCGGCAGGTTGCGGGTGCGGGGATCGAGCGGATACTTGGTGGCAAACAGAAAGGGGATCAGATCGCACATATGGTCCGGGTGGTTGTGCGTGAGGAAAATCCGGTCGATGGCGTGATAGGTGATCCCCAGGCGCAACAGCTGATGGATAGTGCCGTAGCCGAAATCGATCAAAAACCGTTTGCCGTTCTCCTCCAAAAGGTAGCCGGCGGAGTTGCGCTTCAGGTCGGGGACCGCCGTGCCGGAGCCCAAAACCGTCAATTTCATAAAGATTTCCCCATTTTTAGCCGGATTAAAAAGAGATTGGTTTGGCCGTTGGCGATTAGTATAATAAGATGCATGTCCAAACCAAAATCTATTTCCTATGAAATTTCGAGATAAATTCAGGCGTTTAGGTATGCTTTCCCTGCTGCTGGCGGCGATGCTGGCGGTTCCCGGTTGGGCCGAGCCGGCGCGCTTTATGGCGGATTCCAATAGCACCGTCCTGGACACCCGCACCGGTTTGATGTGGCAGAAGACGGACTCCTACCACGATATGAAAAAAGGTATGAACTGGTACGAAGCCTTGGAATATGTAGACAGTAAGAATGCCCAGAAATTTGGCGGGTATGACGATTGGCGGCTGCCCACTCTGAACGAACTCCAGCAGATATGGGATCCCCAACGGCCGGTGGCCAGCAAGGACGGCGAGCCCATTGGCCTGCCACAGGTGTTTGCCTCCGGCGGCAGTTATTATCTGTGGACCGGCACCGAGCGCAACCTCAACAACGCCTGGTACTTCGGTTTGGGACAGCGCGAAGATTACTGGAACCTGAAAGATTTGGGTGACCTGGACCAAGGCGTTAAAATGGTCCGCAAAGCCCGGTAAAAGCCTCACGGGTTAACACAGGGAAACCCCTTTCTCTCCCACATGAGGTGTTGCATGAATAACAAAATACCACTCTCTTTCGGAGGCGGCCTCGCCGGTATTGGGGTGCTGGCGGTCTTCGGTTGGTTATGGAGCATCCCCGCCCCGGTGTTCTCCAACGGTATGGAGAAGCATACTCACGATCTCGAAAAACTCCCCGCCAAACCCGAAGGCATGATCGAATTTGGGAAAGAAGCGGCTCCCGGTTCCGAGTACCTGCAGGAAACCCCTGATTCCGGCATGAAGCACGACCCGCACGATATGGGGCACATGGATCATGGCGTGCCGGCCGACCCGTTCCTCAAGCGCGGCGAACATGACATGGGCAACCTGCAAAAACCCGCCACCTCGGCGCAGGCCCTGTTGAACCGCGGACGCAACATCTACCTGCACATGTGCGTCTTCTGCCACGGGCGCAACGGCAACGGCGGCGGCACCGCCACCGATTACCTGTACCCCTGGCCACGCGATTTTCGCAAAGGCATTTTTAAATTCCGTTCCACACCGACGGGAACGCTTCCCAAAGATGAGGATTTATACCGCACCATCATCCGCGGCGTGCCGGGAACCTCGATGCCGGCGTGGGGGCAAGCCCTGTCGCCACAAGACACCTGGGCACTGGTCAACCTGATCAAAAGTTTTTCCGACCGCTTCCGCAATGAAGCGCCGGGCGAGAGCCTGAAAATCACTCCGGTCCCATCTTCCGAGGCGTTGATCGCCAAAGGTAAAAAACTGTACGTTGAGCATAAATGCACCGAGTGCCACGGCGCCTCCGGTCGGGGGGACGGACGTCTCGCCGAATCGCTGATGGACGCCTGGAAGCACGCGGTGTTCGTGCATGACATCACCAATCCCAACTATTTCAAGGGCGGGCATGAGGCGAAGGACATTTTCCGGACGATTTCCACCGGGCTCGGCGGCACGCCGATGAGCTCCTACGTCCATCTCCCGGAAGAGGACCGCTGGGCGCTGGTGCATTTCATCCGGGCCAATTTCCGCACGGGGTTCCAGCAGGCGGAATTTGAAACCGATTTGCACTCCTACTATGTTCCCTACGAGCTGGATACCAACCCCGACAGCCCCGTCTGGAAAGACATCAAGTCCACCAACCTGATCCTGCGTCCGCTGTCGGCCCGGCGGGATGCCATTGGAGTCATCAACGTCACCTCTGTCAACAACGGCGTAGATTTGGCCATCCGTCTCAAATGGAAGGACCCGACGCATGACGGATTTGTGGAGGGCCGGATCGACGTGTACACCGACGGCGTGGCGGTGCAACTGGCGCTGGGTGACGTCACCCTGCACACCCACGGCCATAACGAGCCGTTCTTTGGCATGGGCAACCGTGGCAAGCCGGTCAACATCTGGCACTGGAAGGCCGGCCTGGAAGAAACCCTCGAAGCGTCGGAGGATTCCGAATACTCCACCGGCGGCGTTGATATGGACGCCCTCATCTTTGGCGGCGTTATGAACAACCCCGTCACCAAACTGGGCACCACGCAGTTAAATGCGGTGGAAGAACTCAACGCCGAAGGGTTCGGCACCATCACCCCGCAACCGATGGAGTACCAGAACGTGGAGGGCTCGGGCGTTTGGAAAGACGGTGAATGGACGGTGGTCTTCATGCGCAGTGTGGCGGTGTTCGGCAAATGGGACGCCGTCATGGACAAAAAAGGACCCTTGCTGGTCGCGTTCGCGGTGTGGGATGGCGCTAAGGAAGACCGCAATGGCCGCAAGGTAATCAGCGTCTGGCAGAGGCTCGATATCATCCATCCCACATCCACCGCCAAGGGGGGTTGATGCGCAGGCCCGGACTGGGGGCTTGGATCGCATTAACAGCCGTCCTGTGGGCGGCGGGACCGGATCGGGTCACTGCTGAACCCGCCATCGGGGTGGGTGAGCTGGATTGGCTGATCTCCCAGCATTTGCCGAAAAAGGATCCCCGTTTAACCGGCGAAATATTGAAAAACGTAGTGGTTGAGCATTCGGTCGGCGGAACCGGCACCACCACGTTTCTTATTCCCGGGTTTGAGAATTACGATTGCGGCAAATGCCACCAGCCGGAACAACTGATCCAAAAGGCGTCGGTGCGTATGAAGCGCGTGCTGGGACTCCTTAAAAAAACTCTTCCCGAAATCAACAAGGTTCCCCTGCGCCAGTACATCATCCAGCCGTACTCCGACGCGCTCCTGCAACCCGGCCAACTGGCGCACGCCACGTTCGACACCATCCGCATCTCGCCCGGCAGTATCCTGATCGACACCAAAGCCTACGGCGAGGCGACCCACCTGCATGAAACCCTGCACCTGACGCAAACGTTTCTGGGACACGTCAACGAACTGGAAGCGTACGGCCTCAACATCCGGTCCGATCCGCGCTTTCTGATCCTCAACTTTCCCTATTTCGCGAAGGTGTTGGAGGCGTTTTTCATTCCGGATATGGACCGCATCCTGAACGCGTATTTTAAGAGGGGCATCCGGGAGAAATCGAACGTGCCGCGCGAGGTCCAGTGGTTTCTGGAGGAGTTTGATGAAGAATCCTTGCAACGCCTGTCGCAGGCCATCACCCAAATGGAGCCGCTCCTGAAAGAAGTCAGCCGCCTGAACCGCAAATATCCTCTGCAGTCCGCTTACTGGAGCGACCGCACCGGCGTGCGTTCCCTTCTGTTGGAATTGGCCGCGGTGAAGCACCTGCCCCTGCCGGAGCTGACGGTGAGTGACCAAGCGAAGGAATGGGCATTTGGTGTGTTTGATCTGCAATTTGATAAAGACGACAACACCCGCCTCGGATACATCATCGACCGCCGCAAGGAAGCGTTGATGCATTTGCAGTTCGGCAAGGGACCCAAAGATCCGGCCCAGCGGCTCGCCCTGTACTTTCATTATCTGAAGAAACGGTTTGTCGATGATCACGGGGAGGTCTGCCTCACCGTTTCTAATAAGCAGGCTCTGGCGGATTACGTGAGGCAGAAGGTGAAGGGCATCGTCACTATGATCCAGCGCCCCGGCTTTACCCCGGTGGAGAAAGAAGCCGCCCGCAACTGGATCGCATCCATAAAAAAAGAACTCTCCGCTTGGGAGTAAGCGGAGAGTTCATGAATATTTTTATGGTTTTTTAAAGTGGCTCGGTCCATCAAGCGTTTTTTAATCACCCCACCAATAGGGCAACACCATTCCTTCCTGGTGAAAACGCTTAAATGTTGACGAGGCGTTCGGGTGGGGTGACTGGTGCCGGACCCTTGACGTGGTCCGCCAGGGTTTCCGCCTGGACCTTGTCCTGCAGTTTCATCAGGCCGTCGATCACCATTTCCGGGCGCGGCGGGCATCCGGGTATATAGACGTCGACCGGAATCAAGGTGTCGATGCCCATGACCGTGGCGTAATTGTCGTAGAACCCGCCGGAGACCGTACACACGCCGTAGGCCACCACCCATTTTGGCTCGGTCATCTGGTTGTATACTTTGACCAGGATCGGCGCCTGCTTGTGGCTGATCGTCCCCACCACCATCAACAGATCCGCCTGCCGGGGCGAAAAGCGCGGAAACGCCGCGCCGAACCGGTCGAGATCGTACCGCGGGCCGGCGGCGGACATGAACTCCATCCCGCAGCAGGCGGTGATGAAGGGGTATATAAAGAAGGAATATTTTCTAGCCCAGTTGACCGCCTGGGTAATTTGGGTCACGATAACGTTGTTGCCGAGGCTCACTTCCAGCTCGGACTGGATTAAATCTGGCATGTGAAAAAACTCCTCAATGACGGATCGTTTCGGGTTAACTCGATGCCGCTATCATAGCAGAGAATGGCCGGGAAAACCAAGAATTAGGGTCCCCGGCCCCGCTATTTTGAGGATTTCCACCTGGCCCAACCAGGGTTTTCCTTGAGCTTGGGGGTGGTTGAGGGTATGATCGGGGTTCAAAGAAAACAGACTGAGCCCGGCCTGCGGTTGACCGCAAAAACAGGGGCGGGGCGCATGATAGGTATATGGAGGAAATGGTTTTATTATGGATATGTCACAAAATAAAGAAGCCATGGGCCAGAACCGGGGATTCGAGGAGACGTTGGCCCTAGTCAAGACCGACCTCAGCAAGGACGGCAAAACCCTCGATCTGACGGCGGCGTATCTCAAAGAATACGGCGCCAAAGACATCGCCAACATGGATTTTCTGGAGAACTTGCAAACTCTTGAGTTGGGCACCAACCTCATGGGGCCCAAAGGCGCTAAACATATTGCCCGGTCGAAATGCCTGATCAATCTCAAATCGCTCAACCTGTTTTACAACAACATCGGCAACGAGGGCGTGCAGTACCTCGCGGTGTCGGACAATCTGCTGAGCCTGAGCAGTCTCACGCTGTCCGACAACAGCATCACCGACGAAGGCGCCAAATACTTCGCCAAGTATTTGCCGCTGTTCACCCACTTGGTGCGGCTGGACATGCGTCTCAACAAGATCAAGGACGAAGGTAAAAACGCCCTGCGCGAAGCCGCCAAGATGGTGGAGCTGAAGCAACTCCTGCTCGACAAAGTCGAAGGCTTCCAGGTCAAAACCAGCGGCCACCTTTAAATCCAAAAAGCGGAGCAGGGAACAGGGGGAAGGGGAACTTCCATGCTCCTTACCGGTTGCAAGGATGGTTCATTACCCCCGGCGGCTCGCCGGACAGGCCATGCCCGGAAAGAATTATGCCTGCGGCGGCAAGCCTCCCAGCATTGCGCTGGGCCCAATAAAATCTTTCCTTCTTTTCCTCATTTAGCTGGTTGCTCGATTCATCGAGCGCTTTTAACATCGCCCCATTAATGGGGCAACGGCACTTTCATTTCTCCACGTTCTCTGCGGTCCTAAATCCCCCCGGCCCCTTCAAAAAGGGGGAGCTTTTTTTCCTGTAATCCTGTCTGAATTTTTTTATACAACGGTGAGGGGAACCTGCTCGGGGTCGAACAGGGGGGTGATGTCGGTGAAGTGGATGCCGGCGAGGCCGAGGGTGGTCGGCAGTTGCGTCCCGTTATAAACGAGGTTCCACAGTCCGTTGCCCAGCTCGCTCAGGTTATCGATCGTCTGGGCCAGCTTATCTGCTCGAACCACGCGAAACAGATCCAGCCCCGTCACCGCCCATTTGATATTGATCTCCAGGCACCGGTGATAAAACGCCAGCTCCAACTGCACCGCATTGAGGTGCTTGCGTAACGGATGCACCCGGCGCGCGTCGGGGAACAGCGCTTCGAAATCCTTTTCGATCGACCGCGCTTGCCATCCGGTCAGCAGGAAGCCCACGCCGCGCCAGTCGAGTCCTCTCAAACCTTGCAGGTGATTGGTCACCCGGCCCACCAGGTCGCCGGTCATCGCAGACGCCAGCGGCAGTTGGGAATATTCCCTGTTCTTGAGATCGTTGAGGCCCGACAGGTCTTTGTGGATTTCCCTGAGACAGGTGTTGAGGTTGGAGATGGTCACCGGGTCCTCCGGCTTGCGGCTGTCTGTGAGGGAATGCCGAACCACGTCGAGGTTGCGGTCCGACTCCTCGCTGGTGTTGATCTCCGGCAGATCCAGCAGGCTGTGAAACGCCGCCGGTTGAAGGGCGGCGTCGATACCGGTCTGGTCGATCAGCCATTGCCGGAACTTGCGCACGCGCTGGACTTCGCGCAGGGTTTCGACCAAAAGCTCCAGCGGTTCGCCGGACTGCTGGAACGGCTCGAGGTCGGTGCCCTCGCTCAAAATTTTTTTGAGAATGCGTTTGGGATCGCGCATGCCAACGGTTTTTGAGAGGCGCCGGGCGCCCCGGTTGTGAACATTATGATCGGGTTGGCAACAATTATATACTACCTCGTTCGATGAGGACGGACAACTCCGGGGAAATGTTCTTCTGGAGGATGCTTTGGATGGCCATCAGGGTGCCGGACTCGGCTTTCGAACAACTGCCGCAGGCGCCCTGGTAGCGGACCCGGACGATATTGTTCTTCAAGTCTTCGACCACCAAACCGCCGCCGTCCGCCGCCAACAGGGGCCGGATATTTTCATCCATGTAGGCGTCGATGACATCCGCCTTGACGGCGTCGCTGAAGCTGTCGAAGTCTTTTAGATCGATTTCGTCGAGGATGGATTTCTTCTTTTCGCTCGCTTCCTCTGCATTGTCGTAGTAGACCAGCGACTCCTCGATGGTCTGGATGATCGGGTCGATCAACAGTTCCCATTCCTCGGCCGAGGCGAGAGTGACCGACACGAACCGGTCCTGAATCAAGAGGGCGGTGACCACGCCGAAGCTGAACATCGTCTCGGCGAACGGATCGCCTTCCGCTTCGATGTCATCGTTGTATGCCTTCACGCCGTGGGCGATAACCCGGCTGTTGAGGTTGAATTTGAACGCCGCCGGATTCGGGGTCGGCTCCGTGGCCACGACCATGAATTTACGAGTTTGAGTTTCCATCAATTTTCCTTGGGGGTAGAGATTATGAGCCACCTGTTCCGGGAGGCTCCGTGGGGGGGAGGCCCGGGTTTGAAGCGTTTCCGTGTTTAGATGCCGGGGGCGGCGAAAGGGATTCAAACCCGCCTGCGTTGGGGGTGGCGGGGATTGGATTTTACCGGAAAACCTGTTACATTTCCGAAGGCAGGCCAGCAACGCTGGCCCTAACCGGGAAACACCTGAAGAAACAAAAAGCTCCTCTCCCCTCAGGGGGGAGAGGATTAAGGTGAGGGGTGGAATTATCCATAACCTCCCCTTTATCCCCTCCTTGGTAAGGAGGGGAGTATTGTTGTCATCCTGAACCTGTCGAAGGGTGGCTTGGCTATCCAAAGATTTCCTCAAGACATTGGGGCCCGATTGCTGGTGATTCAAAGCGAGGGTGGCGGAATTGGTAGACGCCCAGGACTTAAAATCCTGTGAGGGAAACCTCGTGCGGGTTCGATTCCCGCCCCTCGCACCAAATACATTAAGGAGTTAGAGCCTCCCGGCTTCAACCCTTTTTATTTTGACCCTGCCTTGTGTGTAATCTGTGTGTAATTGTGCCAGGAAAAATGGCTTATAGAGCCTTGTACCTTTCCTCCAATTTGTCCATTGCCGTTTGAATGTGTTCCCCGTTTTGATGGCAATACCTTTCCACCATGATTAAGGTTTTATGGCCGGAAATGCGCTTCACCGTGGGCAGGTCTACCCCCGCTTGGACCAAATGAGTAATAGTCGTATGCCTCAAAGTATGAGGAGTGATCTGCTTTGGGTCCAGCTCCGCATTTTTCGTTACCCGCTCAAAGGGTTCCCTGATGTTGACGTAAAAGTTTTTCGGATGAATGGGAGAAGGAAACAGCCATTCCTGTCTAGGTTTAGCAATGTCCATATACCCTTTTAAAAAGGTGGCCAGTCTGCCGGTGATCGGTTGTTCCCGAGCACCTGCCTTTGCTTGGGGAATGTAAATGACCCGCCGGGGCAGGTCGATATGCTCCAACCGGATTGACAGGATTTCCATTTTCCGCATCCCGGTTTCCAGGCCAATTACACAAAATGGATAAATGAACGGGCTTTGATCTTCCTTGGCGGCTTCCACCAATCGGGCGGCTTGTTTGGGAGTTAAATAAACGATTCGGCCAGAATCTTCCTTGAGCCGTCTGATGATCGCGGGTTTGGAGTCCATCCACCGCCATTCGAGGGCCTTATTGAACAAATGGGAGAGGGCGGCCAGCTCCCGGTTGATCGTACCCGGAGAAGTCTTTTGCCCCAAACGAGATTTCTTGTATCGTTCAACGTCAAACGTATGGATTCCCGTTAAAGGTTTATTCTTAAAAAAGGGAATCAAATGTTTTCGTAGACGCCATTCCTTGGCGGTCAAATCCTTTCCGCCTTCTTCTTCCAGCTTCTTGAGATAATTTTTAGCGGCCTCCCGGAAGTTCAAAATAGTTTTCCGGCCTTTGGGCAGGTTCAGCCGCCCTTTGCGCGCATCGGTCTTGATTTGTTCTATAAAGTCTTCAGCCTGCTGGCGAGTAACTCCTTCTGACTCCCTGCCAATGACACGGTGGACCCTTTGACCATCCACCATTATATTGACTGTGTAGCGTCCATCCCCATTGGAGAACCGTTCAAAAGTGGTCCCATGCTCGGCGATCTTTTGATTCTTTTTAAGTTTCCGAATATTTGGCCGGGTGAGTTTAATAAATTTTAAGCTCATAATTCCTCCTACAGTGTTCCTTCAATTCTTTCTCGTGTTTGATTCAGTATGTTCATAAATAAATCCTCGCCATCTCCATATTCTCCGGATGCCATTAATTTAAAATCTTCAAAATACTCTTGGAGAACTGCAAGGCTAATTTCCCTTGGATTCTTTTCAACATTCAGACCTTTATCATATTGCTTTCGGAGCATCCATACGTGTTGGTAGCTGCGGATACATTTCCAAAGGCGTTCCTCTTCATGATTCAACAATTCAGGATATTTTGCGGCCAGCTTTACAAAGCGATCCGCTTCGTCCGGATCCCAAACATCTTTCAGGGCCTGACGGACTGTAACCTGTGAGTCAGAATCAAGAACCACACTGTCCATCGCTTCATCCACTGCCCATTCAATAAAACTTGATAGGGAGCGTCTTTGTTTCCTTGCCGCGAGTTCAGCCGCAAATCGTAATTTCGGTTCCAGTCTGAAGCCAATGGTTTCAGTCCTACCAGTCTGTTTGTTTGACCTCTTTTCTCCCTTGAACATGAAATCCTCCTGTCTAAAACATCCTAATAGTTCTAGCTTTTTCCATAATAACAGATTCGTACTTGTTAACCAAGTTTTTATTTGTTAAACTTCTATCAAATACACTTTTTTAAGGAGTTATTATGATTAAGACTAAAGAAATCAATATGTTTCCCGATGGTCGACTGGACACCCCAAATGCAGCTGAATATATAGGATTGAGTCAGAAAACTCTGGCCATGATGCGGTGTCACGGATCCGGCCCCAAATTCATCAAACGTGGTCGAATCTTTTATTTCAAGGATGATCTGGATTCTTGGATTCTTGAAGAAGGCAAACAGAAAAGCACCGGGAGGCGGCAGTGGGACGAATAGCACCACGAGGCATTCTTGATCAGGATCAGGAATCGAGCAACGATGGGAACGGCAACAGTCAAGCTCAACCTGCTCCTGAAGATTCTGGCCCGCCTGTCAACAATGTTCCAACGGCACCTCTGGGTGGTGGAAATACCTGGACGAACTACATGCAAGGCGCGGTGGGAGAGGAACGTCATAATGTAGCCGTGGGGCTTTCCAAAAGGTATTTGGATCTCGGTCTGACATCTGAGGAAGTGGAGTTCATTTTGACCGACTTCGCAAGGCGCTGTAGTCCGCAA
>SMUY01244072.1_pt1 | contig 16964 bp, 15 predicted proteins | sample 2456441 | NCBI WGS metagenome assembly SMUY01 (sample SAMN11095931, study PRJNA526329) | marine sediment metagenome | biome: Marine sediment; feature: Surficial sediment; material: Deep marine sediment; isolation source: Hadal surficial sediment | place: Pacific Ocean | collected 2014-11 | depth...
CAGAAGAGCCAAAAGAAGCGGTGCGCGATGGGCGATGAGGTGTAGGGGAGGGGTATATCCGCTCCCATTCCTTCCGTTCTTCTTCTTCCCCCTCGTCCCTCGTCCCTCGTCCCTCGTCCCTTCCCCTTCTATCATGATCCCATGACGGTCCCTCTCCTCCACTCGATCGTCGCGTCGTTGTCCCTTGTTGCGACCCCGCCGGCGCAAGCCGAGGGCGACGGGGCGGCCGCGGCCCCGCAGCGTCGCCCCAGCGATCCCCAGGATATCTATAAGGATCCCGAGCAGCCCCTCGATCAGCGCATCGAGAAGCAGAAGCTCACCGAGTACGACCCGCCGCCTCTTCCCGAACAGGTCATGCTGCCCCTGCCTCCGTCCTTCCGCATTGCCGGCAAGCCCGAGCAGGTGCCGATCAGCCGGGCACACTGGGAGAAGGCGCGGCGGGCGATCGACGAGGGGATGGGCTATCTGCGCTCGACCCAGGGACCCGGCGGCGAATGGCTCGGCGACGCTCGGATCGCGCCCACCGATGATCCGAATCGACCGTCGCCGGTCGCGGTGGCGGTGACGGCGCTCGCGATCAAGGCCCTCGTCCAGGCCGACCCTGACGCCGGGAGCGACGAAGGCCTGCGCCGGGCCCTGCGGTACGTGCTCGCCGCTCGGAGCGATGACGGCTCGTTCGACCGCAGCAACCTCGCCAACTACGTGACCGCCGCGGTCATGAGCGCCCTGGCCAGCATCCAGTCCGACGACCTGCGCGACTACCTGCAGGAGGGCTGCGAGTGGCTTGTGGTCAAGCAGTGGGACCAGAGCGAGGGGCTCGCGGCCCGGCAGGACTGGTTCGGCGGCGCCGGCTACGGCAATCGCCGGCGGCCCGATCTTTCCAACACGCAGATGCTGCTCGATGCGCTCTACGACGCCGGGATGAGCCCCGATGAGCCGGCCTGCCAGCGGGCCCTCGCCTTCGTCTCTCGGGCCCAGAACCTCAAGGCCACCAACAAGGCCAAATGGGCGGGCAACGACGGCGGTTTCGTCTACACGCCGGCCAACGGGGGAGAGTCGATGGCGAGCGAAGCCGCCGGCGAAGGCCGCCGGGGCGAGAAGATCGTCGTGGGGCAGCCCCGCAGCCTCCGCAGCTACGGGTCGATGACCTACGCCGGCTTCAAGAGCATGCTTTACGCGGGCCTCTCGCCCGACGACATCCGCGTCCGCGCCGCCTTCGATTGGATCCGCCGCCACTGGACGTTCGACGAGAACCCCGGCCTCGGCCAGCAGGGGCTGTACTACTACTACCACACCATGGCCCGGGCCCTGGCCGTCTCGCAGCAGACGATGGTGACCGACATCGACGGCGTCGCGCACAACTGGCGGCAGGAGCTGATCGATGCGCTTCTGGCCCGCCGTCGCGAGGACGGAAGCTGGCAGAACTCCGCCGATCGCTGGCTGGAAGGCGAGCCCGTGATGGCGACGATCTACGCGGTCCTCGCCCTCGAAGAGACGCTGAAGCCGGTGGAGGAGGCGGAGTGACGGAGGGTTCGGGGTTCGAGCGACGGAGCGACGAAGGGGGGGAGAGAAAACCGAGAACCGAGAGCCTCTTCCTCCCGCTCACTCTTGACTCGTCCCTCGTCCCTCGTCCCTCGTCCCGGCTGGCAGCGGAGCTGTCAGCCTTCTTTGCCATGCGAAGAGCGCGGCCGCCGCGGCCAGCAGGATCGCGCCGGTGGCTTGGTGGGCGGTGGTCAGGGCGACCTCCAGGGGTGGGATCTCGATGCCGTCGCGGGGGCCTTTGGGCACCACGATGTACGATCCGAGCCCGAGCACCACCTGGAGCATCGTCGTGTGGATCAGGATCGTGCCCAGGCGCTTGATGATCGGCTGGTCGTGATAGATCCCCCACGCTCTCACCCCGCACAGCAGCACCATCGCGATCACCAAGACCGAGCCGATGAAGGCGTGGCCGTTGAGCAAGCCCATAAGCGCCGTCCGGGGAACGTCCGGCAGCGGTTGCAGGTGGCGAAACGCGGTGCCGGCGGTGATCTGCACGAGGATCACCACCACCAGCACGATGCTCAAGGTCCGATCGGTCGCGGCCGAAGCGTGGACGGTCGGCTCCCGGTCGCTGTACCACGCGAACGAGGCTGCCGACGCGATGACCACGAGCAGCGCGAAGATCATCTGGGCGAAGATCCCGTGAACGACCGCCAGGGCGACACTCTCCTCGGTGACCCGCGTGCCGCCCAGGACCCCCTGCCCCGCAACGGCCAAAACCGCAAGGACCGTCAGCCAGCGCAGCCACCAGCGGCGATCGCCCATCCACACCAGGACCATGAGCATGATCGTCGACACCCCCACGAGCAGACCCAATAGCCGGTGCGCGTGCTCGGCGAAGGTGTCCATGTCGCGCTGCATGAGCGAGAGGGGGAAGAGGATAAGCAGATGCCCTTCCGGCCGCAGCCACCCCTCGACAGCCATGCCCGCTTCCAGACTGGTCACGAGGCCTCCGGCAACGAGCATGAATAGCGTGGTCAGGGCGGTCATCCACGCAAAGCGCGCGGTCCAGTTCGCCGGGGGGCGGGCCCGGGCCGTGGTCTTGCCGATCGCGGCGCCGATCGCACCCAGCACAACCGCGGCCGCAAGGAATCCGCTGATCCATTTGGCGGTCGAGATCATCTGCTCGCCCAGCCGGTCGCCGCCCAGCAGGCTCAGGAGAACCAGCAGGTTGACCGCGCCTACGGCGACCCCGACGGCCGCCCCCCCCGCCCAGCCGCGACCGGCGTACCGCCCGGCCACCAAGCCGGCAGCCAGCAAGCCCACCGCGATGGCGAACGCAACCGGCCAGAGGGGGATAAGCCCCGGGGGCATGGCCGCCACGTAGAACAGCGTCCACATGGCCACGGTCGTGGCGAGGCTGATCGCGAGGATGTCCGCACCCCGCGGTGCCGTCATCGCTTGTTCCCGGTGATCTCCCCCCGGCCACCACACGCGCCTCCCCAGCGGTCCTATCGACCACGTCCTGGGGCGTTCGTATACTATGTGACGAAGTTCACAATCACCACCGGGCGAGGTGCCAGCGACCCGTTTCGCGCAGGTTTCCCATGAATCCGAGCCCGCATTGCTCACCAGTTTCGTCGCGAGGGTGCGTAGCGCGTTCGCTGGCAAGGAGATCAGGCCATTGGGGTGGAGGCGGCTTGCACATGCCGTTGGAGCCCCAATGTGCCGCAGGCGACGCCGCCAGCGGGCGTTCTACGCAGACGCAGCAGAAAGTGGTGGGGAATGCGGGCTAGCTCAATGCCGAGCGAGATCGTCGCGGACCCGGCCGTCGTGACCCGGCGGAGTCTGCCCGCGCTCTACCTCGAGCTGACCAAGGCCCGGCTGAGCCTTCTGGTGCTCCTGACGACGGCGGTGGGCTATGTGCTGGGGGCGGGTGCGGGGTTCGGGTCCGGGTTCGGCGGGGGGATCGACTGGTCGGTTCTGCTCTGGACCATGGTGGGGACGGCGCTCGCGGCGGGGGCGGCCAACGCCCTCAACCAGGTCGTCGAGTTCCGTCGCGATGCCTTGATGCATCGCACCCGCAACCGGCCGCTTCCCTCAGGCGCGCTGGGCCTGGTGCACGGCCTGGCGGTGGCGCTGGTGATGGGCTACGCGGGGGTGTTCATCTTGGCGCTGCTGGTCAACCTTGCCGCCGCCGGGCTGGCGCTTCTGACCATCGTGGTTTACGTGGGGGTCTACACCCCGCTCAAGTGCCGCAGCACGGTCAACACGCTGGTCGGCGCGATGTGCGGCGCTATTCCGCCGGTGATCGGATGGGTTGCGGCGTCTGGGTCCCTGGGTCCCGGGGCGTGGGCCCTGGCGGCGCTTCTGTTCGTCTGGCAGATCCCGCACTTTCTCGCCCTGGCGTGGATCTACCGTGAGGACTATGCCCGCGGCGGCTTTGCAATGCTTCCGGTCTTCGATCGCAGCGGTCAGCTCACCTGCCAGATGGTCGTGCTCGGAAGCCTGATGCTGCTTCCGGTGGGGCTGATCGCGACGCTGGCCGGTCCGAGCGGCTGGATCTACGCCGGCGGCTCGATGATCCTGGGCCTCTGGCTGGTCGGGCTTGGTATCCGCCTCTACGCGCGGCGCACGGACGGAAACGCCCGGAGCGTGTTCCGCGCGAGCGTGGTGTACCTGCCCGTCCTGCTCTGCCTGCTGGTCCTCGATCGGCCGCCGCTCGGCGGGGCGTCGATCGGGCCGCTCGCGCAGGCGTCCGCCGCCCAACCGTATGCAGGCGAGGCCACGCTCGCCGAGGGTCCGGATGGGCAGGTCCCGTCGTCGATCGTCCTGGCCGCCGAGCGGCGACGCGATTGACTCGATCCTGCCACCGCTCGGCGTGCACAACACAGAGGAGCAACCGACATGGCCCCCGACCCCGCTCCGCGACCGCGGCTGTTGACCTTCAGCAGCGGGGGGTGGGTGCTGCTGGTCGCGGGCCTCCTGATGGTGGCCGAGGTGGTGTGGGCGTTGGGGGGGGTGTTTCTGCGCGTCGGGCCGCGCCCAGTCGGTGACGGCCGCAACGTCGAGACCTACGGATTCGACCGGTCCACCTGCCTGGTGCCGCGGGAGCGGATCATAGCCGGCGGGCTGCGCAAGGACGTGCTGCGGGCTCTGGTCGATCCGCCGGTGTTCGCGGGCCGGGAGGTCGCCGACTACAACGCCACGCTCTACGGCAAGTACCTCGTGTCCTCCGATCGGGTGATCGGCGTCGAGATCAACGGCGAGGCGCGGGCCTATCCGTTGCGGGTCCTCAACTGCCACGAGATCGTCAACGACACCCTCGGCGGGGTGCCCATCGCGGTGACCTACAACCCGCTTTGTGACAGCGTGGTCGTCGTGGGGCGGGAGGTCGACGGGGAGATCCTCGAGTTCGGGGTGAGCGGGCTCCTGTACAACTCCAACATGCTGATGTTCGATCGCCGCCCGAACGCAGATGGCGAGAGCCTCTGGAGCCAGTTGCAAGCCCGGGCGATCGCCGGCCCCGCCGCGGCGGACGGGCGGACATTGCGAGTATTGCAGGCTTCACTCGTCCGCTGGGGCGACTGGCTGGCCGACCGGCCGCAGACCACCGTCCTGGAACTCGATCGCCGGATGTTCAAGCGGTATCAGGAGACCACCTACCGGGTCTATTTCATCTCGGATCACCTCATGTTTCCCGTCGACCCGCCCCCGCCCCCGGGCGGGCTACCACCCAAGGAGCGGCTCGTGATCGTCACCGCCGGGGACCGGCAAGCCGTCTATCCATACTCGTTGATCGCCGACCGTGTCGATCCGAGCGGCGCCTGGACGGATTCACTGGGGGACGTGACGGTGAGATTCGACTATCAAGCGGATCCGGAAACGGTGATGGTCACGAGCGAGGGATCGCAGGATTCGCTCCAGATCATCTACAGCTTCTGGTTCGCGTGGCATGCGATGTATCCGGGGACGAGCGTCGACCGGTAGGGTGGGCATCGCCCACCACGATCGGCAGGCCGTCGTTATTCTTGTATTTCGCGCAGCACGCTGCGCGAGACCGCAGGATCCCGGCTTCCTCTCCTCACACATTCATCCCAACCATCAACGTCACGAACAGCACCACCCACACTGCGTCGAGGAAGTGCCAGTACATCCCGCAGTACTGCACGGCGGCGTGCTCTTGGGCGCCGTAGCGGCCGCGGAAGGCGTTGCGGCTGACCACGAGAAGGGGGATCAGCCCGCCGATCACGTGCAGGGCGTGGATGCCCGTCAGGACGTAGAAGCTCGTCAGCACGTAGATCCGCTGCGTCTCGTCGAGCGATTCGGCGAGCGGGTCGGCCCACTCGATCCAGCAGACGGCCTGCACGGCGAGGAAGCCGAAGCCGAGCAGGGTGGTCGCGACCATCGCGGCGCGAAGCGCCCCCTGGCGGTCGCGGCGTGCGCTCGCCAGCGCCCATTTCATCGTGCCGCTGCTGACGAGAAGAAGCAACGTGCTCAGCCAGAGGATGGCCGGAAGAGGGGGCAGGTCGGCGAGCGGCTCGTCGGTGCGCGCGAAACGAATGGCCAGGTAGCCGATCAGGCAGGCCCCGAAGAGCATCCCGAGCGAGACCAGAAACAGGCGGATCCCCAGCATGCCGGCGCTTTGACGGGCCTGGGGGTCGGTAAACGGCGACGGCCCCGCGGAGGCCATCATCACGGCTCGATCTGGGTGAGCTTCTCTTGCACCCGGGGCGCGTCGTCGGTGTCGATCTGGTGCGCGTACTCCTTCGTGTCCGTCAGCGCGAAGCTGATGAAGAGGGCCACGAAGGCCAGTGACGTCACGAAGACCAGGCCGTTGAAGGGCCGGTCGTACTTGAGGTGCATGAAGAACAGCAGCACCAGCGATCCCTTGACGACCGCGATGCCCAGCGCGAACCAGATGTTGAAGTTGCCGAAGTCGATCTTGGAGACGGCGACGGTCACCACGGTGAGGATCAGCAGCAAGGTTGCGGTCGCGAAAAGGGTCCGCACCGGGACGATGTGCCCGATCGCGTGATGCTCCTGTGACGTGCCGTGGGTTGTCTCATTGTCCATGATGGTTGGTAGTCTCTCGCCGAACGCCGTTCGCCCTGATCACTGATCACTGATCACTGATCACTTCCTAAATCAAATAAAACAACGGAAACAGAAAGATCCATATCAGATCCACCACGTGCCAGTAGAGCCCGCCGAGGTCGATGGGGGTGAAGTATTCGCTCGTGAAGCGCCCCTTGGTGGCCCCGATGAGCAGCCAGGTGAGCACGATGATGCCGATGAGCACGTGGATCCCGTGCAGGCCGGTCATCATGAAGTAGATGTTGAAGAACATGTGGGCGTTGGCCGGGCGGTTGGGGTCCTGGAGCGGGTGGACGAGGTGGTGCTCCTGGTCGTGCTCGGCCGGCGCCCCGAAGGCCCCTTCGGCGAGGCCCCCCGGTCCGATTGCCGCGCGGGCGATGTTCGAGGGCTCCACCGGCGGTCGGTCGGCAAGCGTGGGGTCCATCGGCGGGGGCTCGGGTTCCGCCGCCTCCCCGTGCGGCTCGTCGGGCTGCTCGACCCAGGTGTGGGCGTGCTCGCCCGGTTTCTCGTAGAACTTCATGCCCGGGTACCAGCCTTCGTCGAACTTGTGCGTGTACTCGAAGTACTTGATGACCAGGAAGGTCACGGCCCCGGCGAGGGTGAGGACCAGGAAGACTTTGAGGAGCTTCTGCTGGTTCCGCTGGGCGGCGGTGACGGCCCAGGCCATGGTCAGGCTGCTGAGGATGAGCACCGCGGTGTTGATGGCCCCCATGGTCGTGTCGAGGAACTGGCTGCCGTACTTGAAGAGCTCGGGGTGGTTGCCGCGCCAGACGGAGTACCCAACGAAGAGACCCCCAAAGAGAAGAACCTCCGTGGCCAGGAAGAGCCACATCCCCAGCTTGCCCGCCTCGAACTGCTGCTTGGGCGTATCGAAGTGGTGCGCGAGGAAGTCGGGATGGTCGTGCGCGTGTGCGTCGGTAACAGTCATTGAGTCCCGGCCGTATTAGTCAGTTGGGTGTCGTTTGCTTCGTTACTTCGGCGGTCATGCTTCCCCCGGCGGATGCTCCAGGTCCCGGCGCCAGTGGTAGCCCTGCTCTTGCTCGTCCCACTCCAGGACGCTGTAGTCGTAGCAGTCACCCACGTGCGGCTGCACGGCGAAGTTCTCCAGCGGCGGGGGTGAGGCGCAGTGCCACTCGAGGCTGCGGCCGCCCCAGGGGTTGGCGGGCGCCCTGCGCCCCCGCACCAGCGAGTGGATGAGGTAGCCGGCCGTCAGGAAGAAGCCCACGGCCATGACGTACGAGCCGATCGTCGAGGCCACGTGAAGTTTGTGGAACAACGCCGTCGTCTCCGGCAACCACCCCGGACCGCTGTAATCGTGATACCGCCGGGGCATGCCCAGAGAGCCCAGCACAAACTGGATGAAAAACGTGATGTTGAACCCCACGAAGATCAGCCCGCAGGCGATCCGGCCGAGCGTTTCGTTGTACATCCGCCCCGTCATCTTCGGCCACCAGTGGTGCAGGCCGCCGATCATCGCGATCAGTGCGCTGCCCATCATCACGTAGTGGAAGTGGGCCACCACAAAGTAGGTGTCGTGCAGGTGCACGTCGGTGGCCAGGGTGCCGAGGTGCATGCCGGTCAGGCCGCCGATGGTGAACAGGAAGATGAACGACAGCGCGTAGAGCATCGGGGTGTTGAGGCTGATCGACCCCTTGTACAACGTGGCCACCCAGTTGAACACCTTCACCGCCGAGGGGATCGCCACGCTGAAGGTGATCGCCGAGAACAGCACGTTCAGCAGCGGTGACTGGCTGGAGAGGAACATGTGGTGGCCCCACACGATGAAGCTGAAGATCGCGATCGCCACCGAGCTGAAGGCGATGAACCGGTAGCCGAAGATGTGCTTGTGGCTGTGAACGGAGATGAGCTCGCTGATGATGCCCATTCCCGGCAGGATCATGATGTACACCGCCGGGTGGGAGTAGAACCAGAAGAAGTGCTGGAAGAGGATGGGATCGCCCCCGAGCGCCGGGTCGAAGATGCCGATGCCCACCGTCCGCTCGAGGATGAGCAGCGCCACCGTGATGCCGATGACGGGGGTGGCCATCACCTGGAGGATGCCGGTGGAGTAGATCGCCCACAGGAAGAGCGGCATGCGGAACCAAGTCATCCCCGGCGGCCGCAGCCGGTGGATGGTGACGATGAAGTTGAGCCCGGTGAAGATCGAGCTGAAGCCCAGGATGAAGACCGCGGTGGCCAGGAGAATGATGCCGTCCATCGCCCCCGTCCCGTCCACGCGGGTGCTGTACGGCACGTAGAAGGTCCAGCCGGTATCGACGCCGCCGAAGAAGATCGTCGAGACGGCGAGGATCGCTCCGATCATCCACAGGTAGAAGCTCATGAGGTTGAGCCGGGGGAACGCGACGTCCTTGGCCCCGAGCATGATCGGCAGCACGAAGTTGCCCAGCGACGCGGGGACGCTGGGGATGATCACCAGGAACACCATGATCGAGCCGTGGAGGGTGAACATGATGTTGTAGGCGTCCTGGCCCATGATCGTCCGGCCCGGGGCGATCAGCTCGGTGCGCACCAAGAGCCCGAAGATCCCCGCGAAGAAGAACGACGTGAGTATGCCGATCAGGTACATGACGCCGATACGTTTGTGGTCCAGCGTGCCCAACCAGGACATGATGCCCGTGGTGACGTTGAGATAGTTGGTGCCCGGCGGGGAGCCGTGCGGCTCGGGCTCGATGGGTTGGGTGGCGTCGATTGTGGTCATGTCACTCGTCTTCTGAATCCTCTACCACGATGTCCGCCCGGTTCACCGGGATGAGGTTCCACTCGTCGTCGGTCACCTCGTCGAGACGCATGATCATCCGGATCATCGCATCGACCCTGCGCGGGCCGAGCTGGTCGCCGATCCCCGGCGTCATGGAGCTGGGGTAGGCCTTGTCCGTCTGGTGGTTGCGGGCGATCTGGGCGAGCGGCTCGAGGATCGACTTGCGGAGGTACGCCTCGGTCACCGGCTCCGAGCGTCCGTCGGCGAGCCGTCGGCTCCCGCCGCTCTTGAAGAGCTCGTGCGTCTCCTTGAAGGAGGGCCCGATCAGCGCCGAGCCGTCCAGCGTGTGGCAGAGGCCGCACTGGTTGTAAATCAGCGTCCCCGCGAGGTGGAGGTTCTCGTCGGGCACCTTGTCCATCCATTTCGCCTCGATGTCGATTCTCTCTTCGAACTCGTATTCGCTGAGCACCTCGACCGTCCCGACCATCTGGGAATGCTGGGTGCCGCAGTACTCGGCGCAGAACAGGGGGAACTTGCCCTCCTTGGTCGCCTCGAACCAGAGGTGCGTAAACCGGCCGGGCACCACGTCCTGCTTGACGCGGAAGGCCGGGAGGAACATGGAGTGAATGACGTCGTTGGATCGCATCAGCAGCTTGACCGGGCGATTGACGGGCACGAGCAGCGGATCGTTGGGGGTGGCGAGCTTTGCCCCGTTGGGATAGTTGAACGCCCAGGACCACCGCGTTCCGATGACCTCGATCACGTAGGCGTTCTGCGGCGGGGTGCGGATCTTCACGTAGCCCTCGAGGCCGATGTAGAAGATCGCGATCACCAGGATCAGCGGGATGATGGTCCAGGTCACCTCGAGCAGGGTGTTGTGGGTGGGACCGCCGGTGTCCGCCACGTGCTCGCGGCGGCGGTACTTGAACATGAAGTAGAGCATCACCCCGACGATCACCACGAAGAAGAAGCCGCAGATCCAGTTGATGATGTCGTAGATCCGGTCAACCTGGGGCGCGAGGGTCGACGCCTGCTCCGGCATCCCGAAAGCCGATCCCGTCGACGCGAGCGTCGCCGAGCCGAGCGCTTCGAAGATGGCCGCGCCGAGGATCACGAGTGGACTCCTCCCATGGCCAGCTTGTGTCGTTTTACCCGCAGCTCGTGCCGCCAGAGCAGGGCGATCCCGCCGAGGGTGAGGACGACGATCACGACGCCGCCGAGGAACATGACCTTGCGGGCGGCCACGACGTACTTGCCGGCGCTGGGGTCGTAGCTGGAGCACCACAGCAGAATCCGGTCCCAGGCGGAGCCGATCGATCCCTGCGAGGCTTCGATCAGCGCCGTGCGGAGCGTGGCGGTCTCCGGCATGATGGTGTTGATGTAGCGCGAGATGCGCCCGTCCGGGGTGCAGACGATGATGCTCGGCGGATGGGCGAAGTCGCCGGTCCGCTCGACTGGGACGAACTCGAAGCCGAGCGCTTCGGTGATGGCGGTGATGCTGGCCTCGTCGCCGGTAAGAAAGTGCCAGCCGGCCGCGGCCGTCGGCCGCTCGTAAAGGGTCAAATAGTTGCGCTTCTTGACCTCCGCGAGCTGGTGGGTCTCGGTCGGGTCGAAGCTGAAGGTGACGATCTCGAACTGGTCGCCCGCCGACCAGTCGATCTCGCCGAGCGATTCGGCGAGGCCGCTGAGCAGGGCGGTGCAGATGTTCGGGCAGCGGTAGTAGACGGGGGTCAGCACCACCGGCACCCCGCGCTCGAAGTACGAGCCGAGGGTGACCGTGCGGCCCGCGTCGTCGGTGAACCGAAGGTCCAGGGGCAGCGCCTCGTCGAGCCGCTCGGTGACCCCCGCGCCTTGCGGCGGGTCCACCGGGACCTGCGCGGCGGCGGGGCCGGGCAGCGCGGCGATCAAGGCCGCCAGGAGCGGCGGGGAGATCCGGGATTGTCCCATGATGCTCATGTTCCTCATCACCTCGATGTTCCCTCCGCGTCGCGGACAACCAGCTCCATGGCCTCTTCGATGGGAATGATCAGGGCGATCACGACCTCGCCGTCGACCAATCGCTCCTCCCAGCGGGCCGGCCCGGTCAGGTGTAACGACTGCTCCCGGCGGAGCTTCTCCAGCTCCTCCCGGCCGCTGTTGATCACCTTCTCCACCTCCTCCTCCGTCACCATGTTGTAGTACAGCGCCGTGAGCCCCAGCAGCATCGCCACCAGGATCAGCACACCCACGAGCCCCACGTACGAGCTCGGCCCGGTCAGCGGGTCTTCATGGTCGCCCGGATTGTGCTCGAAAACGTCGGTCATGGAAGAAAGTGAACAGTGAACAGTGATCAGTGATCAGGAAGTTCTGAGTCCCTTAGTGCCTTAGTGCCTCAGTCCCTTCTTCTACATGTTTTCAAACGCCAGTGATTCGTGCAGTCGCGGGTCGCGGATGGGGATGAGCGAGCAGCGGCGGAGCCGCAGAGCCACGCCGGCCAAGGCGAGGCCGCCCAGGGCCACCAGGCAGGTCAGGTCCAGCGGGTGGAAGCCGACCGGCGCGTCCTTATAGAGCTCGGCGAGCTCGGCGTAGCTCGTGGCGGACGCCAGCTCGGGCGGAGTCCGCGGCATGACCAGCCAGTAGAGGTCGGCGAGGTGCATGAACAGCATCCAGCCCGCCGCGACGGCGAGCACCCCCTTCATCCGCTTGGGGTGCCGCGAGAGGAGGATCAGGAACGGCCCGCAGAAGTGCCCGAACAACAGGAACAGGCTGAAGGCTCCCCATCCTCCGAGCTGGCGGCCGATGAACCATCCGGTCTCCTCCGGCATGTTGCCGTACCAGATCAGCATGTACTGGCTGTAGGCGATGTACGCCCAGAAGAAGATGCCGAAAGCGAAGAGGAACTTGCCCATCTCGTGGTAGTGGTCGGCTGACACTGACGCCGACAGCCGCCCCGCCCGCTGGAGGCCGTAGAAGAGCAGGATGATCGTCGCGCCGAAGCCGCAGCAGCTGGCGGCGAAGAAATAGACCCCCAGGATCGTGCTGAACCAGCCGAACTCCAGAGTCATCACCCAGTCGATGATCGCGAAGGACTGGGTGAAGGCGTAGAGGATCATCGCCACGGCGCTCACCGACTGGAGACGCGAGGTGAGGTGCGGGTCGCCGCTCTTATCCTGGGCCACCGACACCCTGAAGAAGAACCGGGCGATCAGGGCCCAGATCGCGAAGTAGATCCCCGCACGGATGAGCCAGAAGGGGGCGTTGAGGTAGGGCGCCTTCTTGATCAGCAGCTCGTCGCTCTCACGCAGCGCCGGATCGTTCCAGTTGTAGAGCTCGCCGGTGAGCATGCCGATGGCGATGGGCAAGAAGAGGATCCAGATCCAGGTCAGGTTGCCCGCCAGGGCCTCGGCCACCCGCCGCAGCACCACGCTCCACCCCGCCCGGGCCAGGTGCTGCATCAGGGTGAAGAACAGGCCGCCCAGCGAGATGCTCAGGACGAAGCAGAACGCCACCAGGTAAGAGCGGAAAAAGCGCTCCCAGCCCTCCACGCTCCGCCAGCCGATGACCAGACTGATGACCAGCCCCACGAGGCCGACCGCCAGCGACCAGCGGAAGGTGCGCAACGCCAGGTCGCCGAGCTGCCGGTTCTCGGTGGTGGGCTGGTCGAGGGTCACGGCGCGGCTTCCCGAGGCGTGAGCTTGATCGTTCTCAGGTTGTCCCGCTGGGAAGCGGGAACGTCGTGGATGTCGGCGTTCTGGCTCCGCTGCAACGCCTTGACGTAGGCCACGATCGCCCACCGGTCACGAACGGGGATCTGCGAGTCGTAGCGGGGCATGTTGCGGATGCCGTTGCTGATGGTGTTGAATATCTGGCCCACCGGCTGGGCGCGGATGGCCTCCTCGTGCAGGCTCTTGGGCTGGACCCAGACCGTGCCGTTGGTGTTCGTGTTCACGAGCTGCATGGCCCGCTTCTGGACGATCCCGTCGCCGTAGGCGGCCAGACCGTGGCATGGCTGGCAGTAGATGTTGAACCGCTCCTGGCCGCGGCTCAGCAGGGCCGGGGTGACCGGCACGTCGTCGGGGAAGGTCGTCGCCCACGTGCCGCCGGCGAGGCCGGCGTTCAGATGCTTATCCTCGGCCAGCTCGCCCCGGGCGACGGTGCCCGGCACCGGCGGGCGCATCGCCCGCCCGTCGGCGAAGAGGTCGTTGGGATGCTGGGCCCGGAACTTCGGCTGGTTGTCCATGTCCTGGATGAGGTGGATCCGCGGGCGCGGGCTCTTGACGGCCCGGGTCCGGGCGATCAGCGCCGGCGGGATCATCGCCAGAGCGATCAGCACCAGGGCACCGTAGAGGATCACTTTCCGCATCGGGCTAGGCCTCCAGGACCTCGACCACCGTCGGTTCGAGCGAGCTGAGGAACGTCTCGGTCTTCTGGCGGTAGAAGAGCGGGTCGCGGGCCTCGATGACGATAAAGAAGCGATCGTCGGAGGCCCGCAGGAACCGCTCGCTCTTGAAGCACGAGTGGTAGAAACGCGGCAGCCCGTTGAGGGCGAGCACGAAGACGAAGCACGCGACCGCCGACAGCAGCACCGTCAGCTCGAACATGATCGGGATCCACGCGGGGACGCTGGAGAGTGGCTTGCCGCTGATGAGAAAGCCGTATCCGGTGACCGGGAAGCCGATCCACGCGTCCAGGTTGGTCGCGTTGGTGTACCACTGCAGCAGCATGCCCAGGAGCAGCCCGGTCACCCCGGCCCCGAAGACGAGGATCGGCAGGATGGTCGGCCGGATGCCCATGGCCTTGTCGAGCCCGTGGACGGCAAAGGGCGTGTGGCAGTCCCACCACTTGAAGCCGGCCTCACGGACCTGATGCGCGGCGGCGAGGATCGCCCCCGGCGTCTCGAACTCGGCCATGAGCCCGTAGAGCTTCTTCGGCGCCCCCTTGGCGCCTCCCGGCAGGTCGCGCGGAAGCTCCTGCGGTCGCTCGGGGGCCAGGGTGGTGCCGCCGGGGTCGCTCATGGCTGCCCCTGCGGAGTGTGGCCAGGGTCGGCGGGGGCGTGGGCGGCGTGCGGATGCGCCTCGGGCATGACCGACTTCACCTCGGCGATCGCAATCATGGGCAGGTACCGGCAGAACAGCAGGAACAGCATCAGGAACAGCCCGAAGCTGCCGAGCAGCGTGAGGAGGTCCACCCAGGTGGGAATGAAGTAGCCCCAACTGCTGGGCAGGTAGTCCTGGGCGAGGGAGCCGACGACGATCACGAAGCGCTCGAACCACATGCCCAGGTTCACCAGCAGGCTGACCGCGAACATGATCGGGATGCTCGTGCGGGCCTTCTTGAACCAGAAGACTTGGGGCACGAGCACGTTGCAGGAGACCATGATCCAGTAGCCCCAGGCGTACTGCCCGAACGCCCGGTTCATCGCCGCGAAGGTCTCGTACATCGCCCCGCTGTACCAGGCGGTGAAGAGCTCCATCACGTAGGCGTAGCCCACCATCGACCCGGTCACCAAAATGATCTTGTTCATGTTCTCCAGGTGGCGCATGGTGATGAAGTCGCGCAGCCCCCAGAGCTGGCGGGCGGGCACCGCCAGGGTCATGACCATCGCGAACCCGCTGAAGATCGCCCCCGCCACGAAGTACGGCGGGAAGATCGTCGTGTGCCAGCCGGGAACCTGCGCGACGGCGAAGTCGAAAGAAACCACCGAGTGCACCGAGAGGACCAGCGGGGTCGCCAGCGCCGCCAGCAGCAGGTACGCCCGCTCGTAGCGGTGCCAGTGCCGCGTGCTGCCCCGCCAGCCGAGGGCGAACACCCCGTAGGCGATCGCCTTCACCTTCGTGGCGGCGCGATCGCGCAGCGTAGCCAGGTCGGGAATCATCCCGAGGTACCAGAAGAGCAGCGAGACCGTGAAGTAGGTGCCCACCGCGAAGACGTCCCACAGCAGGGGGCTACGAAACTGTGGCCACAGCTCCATCTGGTTGGGGATCGGGAAGATCCAGTAGCTGACCCACACCCGCCCGAGGTGGATGCCGGGAAACATCCCCGCGCAGATGACCGCGAAGATGGTCATCGCCTCGGCGAAGCGGTTGATGGCCGTCCGCCACTTCTGGCGGAACAGGAAGAGGATGGCGGAGATCAGCGTGCCCGCGTGGCCGATACCGATCCAGAAGACGAAGTTGACGATCGGGAACCCCCACATCACCGGGTTCTGGTTGCCCCAGACGCCTACGCCGGTCCCGATCAGGTAGAGGACCATCACGCCGAGGATGCCGGTCAACACCACCGAGATCGCGAAGGCGATGTACCACGCCCGCGGTGCCCGGCGGGCCTCGCTGACCCGCGCGATACCCTCGGTCACCGACGTGAAGCTGTCGTGGTTGAGCACGAGCGGGGCCCGTCGGGTCGGATCGTCGAACGTGTTGTCGATGACCAGCGTGCTCATCCGTGGTCGGTCCCGCTGGGTGAGGAATGAGCCCCGTTCTCGGCGGCGAGGGCCGGCGCGGGGTTGCGCAGCTTGGCCAGGTACCGGGTTCTCGGCTTGGTGTTGATCTCCTCGAGCAGCTCGTAGGCCCGCGGCTCCTTGTGCATCGCCGCCACCCGGCTCCGCGGGTCGTTGAGGTCGCCGAAGACGATCGCCTCCGCCGGGCACGCCTGGGCGCAGGCCGGGACGAGCGAGCCGTCGGGCACGGTCACCCGCCGCGGGCGCTGCTCGGGCGGGGTTCTGACCCACTCGTTCTTGGCCTCGATCTTGGCTGCGCTGATCCGCTGGATGCAGTACGTGCACTTCTCCATCACGCCCCGGACCCGCACGGTCACCTCGGGGTTGAACTGCATGCGCTGCAGCGGATCGGCACCCGCCTGCTCCTTGAGGTAGTAGTCGGGCTCGACCTGGAGCAGGCGGCCCGGCTGCTCCCGGAGCGGGCCGCGGCGGTGGAAGTCGAAGAAGTTGAACCGCCGCACCTTGTAGGGGCAGTTGTTCGAGCAGTACCGCGTGCCGATGCACCGGTTGTAGATCATGACGTTGAGCCCGTCCTTGTCGTGGACGGTCGCCGCCACCGGGCACACCTGCTCGCACGGCGCGTTCTCGCAGTGCATGCAGGCGACCGGCTGAAGGGCCAGGGCGTCGGGTGTCTCGGGATCGGTGCCCTTGAAGTAGCGGTCGATGCGGATCCAGTGCAGCTCGCGGCCGCGCTTCACCTGATCCTTGCCGACGATGGGGATGTTGTTCTCCGCCTGACAGGCCACCACGCACGCGCTGCACCCGGTGCAGGTGTTGAGGTCGATCGACATCCCCCAGGCATAGGCGGCCTCGTCGAGACCGTGGGCCGAGTGGAATGGATGCGACTCGTCCCACAGCGAGAGCCGGTGCACGACGTGCGCCCGGTGCTTGGCGAAGTCGGGGTGCTCGCGGTAGTGGGCCAGGGTGGCCTCGCGGAAGATCGACGGGAGCCGCTCCTGCGTGCCCTTGCCCGCCACCGAGTCGATCGCGTGGTGATCCTGGGTGATCGCCAGCTCGTAGGTGCCGTTGATCTTCTTGATGGTGGCCCCGCCGCTGATTCCGTCGCCCTCGGCGGTGCGGAGCTGATAGAAGTCGAACCCTGCGCCGCTGCACACCCGGCCGGCGAAGCGACGGCCGTAGCCGAGCGTCAGGGTGGCCGAGGCGGCGTGCTGGCCCGGCATCAGGAGGACG
>SMUY01054594.1_pt1 | contig 16955 bp, 12 predicted proteins | sample 2456441 | NCBI WGS metagenome assembly SMUY01 (sample SAMN11095931, study PRJNA526329) | marine sediment metagenome | biome: Marine sediment; feature: Surficial sediment; material: Deep marine sediment; isolation source: Hadal surficial sediment | place: Pacific Ocean | collected 2014-11 | depth...
GCGCTTCTTGGCGGCGATCTGCCCGACCACGTACTCGTCGAGAAAGGCCTTGATCTCCGCCGGCTTGGGAAGGTCGAACTGACCTTCCCTTTCCTCGAGATCGCGCTCCTCGTCGATGATGTCGGTGCAGATCTCGATGCACTCATCGCAAATGTAAACGTTTGGTCCGGCGATGAGTTTACGCACCTCGCTTTGACTCTTGCTGCAGAAGGAGCAGCGTAAGGTGGATCCGTTTGTCGAGCTTCGGCTCATGTCGTTTCCCCACGCGGCGGGCACGCCGCGGCGGTTGCCCCCCCTACGCTTCCCGTGTGGCTACATGCTCCGCGATCACCTGATCGACTATCCCATAGTCCACCGCTTCGTCAGCGGTGAGGACAAAGTCACGGTCGGCATCGGCATTGATCTGTTTCGGCGTCTTGCCCGTGTAAGAGGCTAACAGATCGATGAGACGCTCACGCAAGCGCAGAATTTCTCTTGCGTGAATCTCGATATCGGAAGCTGTGCCCTGAATTCCGCCTTGCGGCTGGTGGATCATGACGCGTGAATTGGGTAGCGCCAGGCGCTTTCCCTTGTGGCCCGCAGCAAGTAGTAGCGCGCCCATGCTCATTGCCTGGCCGATGCACAGCGTCGAAACGTCCGGGCGGATGTAACGCATCGTGTCGAGGATGGCGAGACCAGCCGTCACCGAGCCTCCCGGGCTGTTGATATAGAGCTGGATGTCCTTTTCCGGATCCTCGGACTCGAGGAACAGCATCTGTGCGATGACCAGGTTGGCCACCTCATCGTCGATGGCGCTACCGATGAAAATGATGTTGTCCTTGAGCAGCCGCGAATAGATATCGTAGGCGCGTTCGCCCCGAGCGGTTTGCTCGACGACCATCGGGATCAGGGGCATGCCAGAGGCTCCGTTGATGGAGAACTTATGGGGGATGGAGGCGGCCGTTGCGCGCCGCTACTCGGTCTCCGACTCCGGGCTCGCTTCCACAGAATCGATCGTAGCATGGCCCTTCACAAAGTCTAGAGCTCGACGTCTCGTCATGGCGCGGCGCAGGCCGTCGAACGAGCCATCTTGGCGCATCTGTTGCACAATCCGGGTCGCTGCCCCCTCGGGTTGGCCTTGCTGGTGCTTCTCGATCTCGGCCACTACGTCGGTATCGTCCACGGAGATGCTCTCCGCTTCAGCGATTCCGTCGAGCAGGATTTCCTCGGTCACGGTGCGTTCGGCGTGCGGGCGGTTCTCGGCCCGGTAGCCGACCCAGTCGACGCTGTTGCGTGGGTCAACCCCCTGGCGCACCAGATCCTCCGCGGCACGCTGCATGGAGTGGTCGAGGCGCGAGTCGACGAGCGACTCGGGAGGCTCCACCCCATGGGCGGCGATGATTTGGTCCATGAGCTGCCGTGTGACGTCGCGGTCCGCTTCTTCTTCCAGGTGCGCGGCATAGTCTTCTCGCGTCTTGGCACGCAGCTCCTCGAGGTCGGCGAAACCCAGGTCACGTGCCATGTCGTCATCGACGGCGGGGAGCTGGCGTCGCTTGATATCCTGCACCGCTATGCGGCAAGAGACCTCCTTGCCCGCCAGCAGGTCGCTGGGGTAGCTGTCGCCGAGCTTGGTGACGAACTCGCGCGTGGCGCCCTTTTCCAGACCTTCGAGCTGGGTGTTCAGCGCCGGGATCGAGCGCTCCTCGCCGACGTGTACGAAGCGTTCATCTTCGGCGAGCCTCTTGCCCTTGCCGTCGCGAGCAAACAGCTCGATCCGCACGATGACGTAGTCGCCGGGCTCGATGCCGCCTGCATCGATTGAATCCAGTTTTGCGGCTTGCTCCCGCATGTTGCTGACCGCCTTCTCGACAGATTCCTCCGACACCGGGCGCATCATCTTGGTGGCCGTGAGCTTGGTGTAGCCGCTCACCTCGACCTCGGGCTCGACGTCGAAGTGCACCTTGATCAGCAGCGGTGTGCCGGGCTCGAAATCGACGTCCTCGAGGATCGGGTTGTGGATGGGCTTGAGCTTCCGCGCCTTGATCTCGTGGCCGACGTGCAGCGGGATGATCTGCTCGAGGCCATTCTCGCGGATCTCCTCGGCGAAACGCTGGCGAATCATGCTCATCGGCGCCTTGCCGCGGCGAAAGCCCTGGATCTTGGCGCGCCGGCGGAACGTGGTCGCCACCTCGTCCATCGCCGCCGAAACCTCGTCGGCCGATACGGTGATCTTCAGGTCGACGCGCGCGCCGGTGCGCTCGGCCGAGGCCTGGTGTTCTACGGGCGCATGGTCGTGATCATGGTCGTGGTCGTGGTCTCCACGATCGTGCCCCCGATGATCCTGATCGTCGCCGTCATGATCGTGATCGTGGCTATCGTGTTCCTGCTCTGCGGTGTCGTTTGGTTCGGTATCTGGGCTCATCGGGGTGTCCGGTTGAGGCCAAGGAATCCCCACGCAGGGGGAGGGCGTGAACTAGGTGCGAAAGGTGGGACTCGAACCCACACGGGCTATGCCCACTGGCTCCTAAGGCCAGCGCGTCTGCCAATTCCGCCACTTTCGCGGAAAATAAAAGAGAATTGTCCAATCGTGCGCCGCAGCCGGGCAACCGAAAAGGTCACCCGGCCCACGGCAATCAATGCTGGTGAGCCGCCTAGGAATCGAACCTAGAACCTACGGATTAAGAGTCCGTTGCTCTGCCAATTGAGCTAGCGGCCCACCAAACTCGAGACCAATGCGCCTGGCAGGAGTCGAACCTGCGGCCTTCGCATCCGGAGTGCGACGCTCTATCCTGACTGAGCTACAGGCGCGGGTTTGGTCGTAGCACGGACTTCGCAACAGGTGGCTACTACGCGAGTCCGGGCTGGGTACGTACGTTTCAGAGGGGTGAGCGAGGGGATTTGAACCCCCAACCCCTAGGACCACAACCTAGTGCTCTACCTAGTTGAGCTACGCTCACCATCCAAGCGATTCATTTTAGGCGGGCGTGTAACCGTCGGTCAAACAGTTGGGCGGTGCGCCGACCTTCGACGAACCGGGAGGCTGGTCAGTCCCACTCGATGACCACTTGGAAGGTGATCGCTTGCGCCAGCTGTGTCGTGCTCGTCACCTTGAAGGTGCCCGTTTCCTGCGGGGCAAGATCGGCGGGAACGGCGGTGCTGCTGGCGACGTCGATGAGGTTGTTGGCGCCATCGAAGATGTTGACCGAGACCCGAATGTTGCGGGCTGTGACGCTGCCGATGTTGGCCACCTGGCCGAGGTATTCGGCGAGGCCCGTGGCGCTGGCCTGCACGCTTGCCGAGCCCACCAGCACGACGTTTGCTAGCAGCGGCGAGGTGGGCGTTTCGTTGTCGTCGCTATTAAAGAGATCACAGCCGGAGAGGGCAAGCGTCGCCAACAAGACTACAATGAGAAACTGATTCCGAGACCGAGTGAGCATGGATCGAGAAACTGTGTGGGGCAGTTCAGGGTCAACGAGCGGATAGCGAGAGGGTAACGTACCGGTCGCGGGCCTGATAGGTCGCAGGGTTCACGCAGGCGCCCGTTCCGGCGAATACCAAGGAGAAGCGACAACATGCGCAACCAAGTAACCATCATCACCGTGGGGATTCTGGGGATCGTCGTTGTGGCACTGGCAGCGGGCCCCCTCGGTGCGGCGCCGCAAGCAAACGGCGCCGTCGCCGTGATCGATAACGCTCGCGTATTCGACGAGTCGAACCAGGGACGCGCCGCGACGCAGCAGATCCAGGCCAACGTCGATTCGTGGCAGCAGCAACTCGCCGCAGTCGAGACCGAGTTGCAGGGCCTGTTGGCGCAACGCCAGCAGCAAGCGAGCATCATGACGCCGGAGGCGCTGCGCACCCTCGAGCTCGACATCGAGCAGAAGCAGGTCGACCTGCAGCGCCTGCGCGACGATGCGCAGCGCCAGGCCGCGGCGATTCAGCAGCAGGTCCTTGCCGCCCTCGATAGCGCGCTTACCCCCGTGGTTGCCGCTCTTGCCGAGGAGCTCGGTTATGCGCTGGTGTTCAACTCGGAGAGCCCGGGGTTGCTGCATTTCGATCCGGCGAATGACATCACCGATCAGCTCGTTGCGCGGCTCAACTCGTTGGATCAATAGAAAGCACCCACCTGCAGCGCGGGCGTGATGGCGCGCTTGCTTCCTGACCCGTCGAGAAGGCCGGCTTACTGCGTTCGCCAGAGCAGGAAGCGTAGCTCCGCGGTGATTTCCGCGATGGCGGCGCTGACGGGGCGGCCGCCCGAGTGTCCCGCCGCGGCGTTGTAGAGCAACACCACCGGGTTGGAGGAGCCGGTTTCGGCCTGCAGCAGCGCCGTCATCTTGCGCGCGTGCAGGGGGGCAACGCGGGTGTCGCCGTCGCCGGTTACCAACATGACCGCGGGGTAGCGGGTGCCGCTGACGACGTGATGATAGGGCGAGTATCCGGCGAGGTATTCGAACTGCACCGGGTCCATCGCCGAACCATACTCGGGTACCCAGTAGCCGGCGACGAGGAAGCGGTGGTAGCGCAGCATGTCGAGCAAGGGGTAGCTGCACACTACGGCGGCGAATAGATCGGGCCGCTGGGTAAGCGCGGCGCCCACCAGCAAACCGCCGTTCGCCCCCCCCATGATCGCCAGCCTGTCGGCGCGGGTGTATTTGTTGGCGATGAGCCATTCGGCGGCGGCGATGAAATCATCGAACACATTCTGCTTGTTCTCCAACATGCCGGCGTGGTGCCAGGCCTCGCCGAACTCGCCGCCGCCGCGCAGGTTGGGCATGGCCCACACGCCGCCGCGCTCCATCCATACCACCGCCATGCGGCTGAACTCCGGCAGCAGGCTGACGTTGAGGCCGCCGTAACCGGTCAGCAACGTGGGGTTGTCGCCGTCGAGCTTGATGCCGGCCTGGTGGGCGATGAACATCGGCACCGCCGTGCCGTCGGCGGACGAGTAGGTGACTTGGCGGATCTCGAACGCCGCTGCATCAACCGGCGCTCGGAGCTCCGCCCAGGTTTGCTGTACTCCGTCGGATACGCGGTAGCGGTACACAGTAGGCGGCTGGGCGATCGAGCTGAACACATAAAACGTCTCGTCGTTTTCCCAGGTGCCACCGGCGATGTTGCCGACCGAGCCGATCCCCGGAAGCTCGATGTCGCGCACTGGAAAACCGTCGGGCTCGTGCACCGTGAGGCGTGGCTGGACGCCCTCGAGCCTTCGCACCACGAGCCGGCCGCCGACCGCGGCGAAGGTCTCGATGGTGGCGGCACCCTCGGGGATGATCTCCGTCCAGCTGTCCGCGGTTGGCTGCCGGAGGTTGCCGGCGAACAGCCGACGGTTGGGCGCTTCCCAGTCGGTGAGCACGAATAGCGTACCGTCGGCGATGTGGCCCTCGAATGTCGCGTCGATGTCGTTGACGATGAGGTGCATCTGGTTGCCGGCCCAGTTGTCGCGAAAGTAGAGCTCGTTCTTGATCGCCGCCGCGCCGTGGCTCACCGTCACCAGCAGGTAGCGGCCATCGGACGACAACTCGGAGAAGATGATCTTGTCGGGTGTGTAGCCGCGGCCGAAGACGACCCGGTCCGTTCCGGAGTCTTCGCCGAACACGTGGTGAAAGACGCGCGGGCCGTCGGGCGTCTGGCGGTCGTAGAATACGCCGGTGCGATCGCGGTCGATCGAAACGTTGACGTAGCGACCATGCTCGAGCACGTCGTCGAGATGCTCACCACTGTCGACGTCGATGAAGCGGAATTCGACCTCGTCCTCGCCGCCGCGACGCACCGCGTAGGCGGCCAGCGAGCCATCCGCCGAGACATCGGCATAGATCACCGACAGCGAGCCGTCGGGGGACATCCGGTGCGGGTCGATCAGCTCTTCGTCGGGACCTTCGGCGGAGCGCCGCACGTACAGCACCGCGAGGTCCTGATCGGCGTTGCGGCGCGCCGAAAAGTAGCGCCCGTTGCGCACCATCGGCGCGGACACGGCGTCGACCCGGTAGAGCTCCTCGAGACGGGCTCGAATATCGTTGTCGTCGGGGGCCTGTTCGAGCACCTGCGCCGTGTACTCTCGCTGACGCTCGATCCATTCCCGCGTTGCGGGGCTCTGTTGGTCTTCCAACCATCGATAGGGGTCTTGGATCGGGACCCCGTGCAAGGTATCGATGACGTTGTCACGGCGCGTCTCCGGGGGCTTCGGTGCGGCCGCCTGGCAGGCGACCAGAAGATACGTCGCGACGATGGAGGAGGCGCCCAACCATCGCCGCGCGGGCGACGTCTTTCTCGGCTTCATGCAGACCTCCGTGTCGCGCACATCAACAAGAGGCACATCAACGAGCGGTGTATTGGCGAACGGCGCATCAAGGAACGGAAGAGTAGTATGTCCACCCGCGACCAGCTCGTCCATGTGCGCGTTGTCGGAGCTTCACCATGACCCTTGAAATCGCCTTCTTGTTTGCCGTGATCGGGGTCATGGTGTTCTTTTTTCTCACCGAGAGGCTTCCCGTCGAGCTCACCGCTTTCGCCGGTCTCGTGGTGCTGGCGCTCACCGGGTACGTCGGCCCGGATGAGGCCTTCCAGGGGTTTTCGTCTCCGGCGGTTATCACCATGCTGTCGGTATTCTTTGTCAGCGGCGCGTTGTTGCACACTGGTGTCGCCGACGGCGCGGCGCGGGCTATCTACAACATCGTCGGCCCGCGCGAACGGCTGCTGATGGTGACTCTGATGCTGGTTGCCGGAGTGCTGTCGGCGTTCATGAACAACGTCGCGGCGACCGCGGTGCTCATGCCGGCGGTGGCGGCGCTCTCCAGGCAGGCCAACATTGCGCCGTCGCGGCTGTACATGCCGCTTGCCTTCGGCGCCATCCTCGGCGGCACCACGACACTTGTCGGCACGCCGCCCAACCTGTTGACGGCGCAGGTGATGAGCGAGCGTGGCATCGAGCCTTTCGGGCTGTTCGAGTTCACTCCCTTCGGCGTCGTTTTGCTCGCCGCCGGTATTGTCTACATGCTCACCATCGGGCGCTGGTTGCTCCCCGAAACCGGCATGGATACCACCCTTGCCGCCTCCGGCGACTTGACGCAGATCTACCGGCTGCGCGAGCGGCTATTTTCCATTCACGTGCCGCAGCACTCACCGCTCGACGGCATGACGTTGCGCCGGGCGCGCCTCGGTACAGCATTGCGGGTCAACGTGGTCGCGGTAGTGCGCGGTGGCAAGAAAGAGCTCGCCCCGGCGCCCGACTTCGTCATTCGTGCCGACGATCAGCTGCTGGTCGAGGGCAAGTTCAGCGATGTCCAGCATCTCGTCGGAGTCCAGGGGCTGCAGATGAGCACCTCGCGCCAGGCAAACCTGCGGGAGGCGTCGGGCATCTTCACCGGTGTCGTGATACGTGTTGCGGAGGGCACCGACATGGTGGGCAGGACAGTGCAAGCGTTACGCGTGCGCGAGCGTTTCGGCGTCTTGGTGGCGGCCATTTGGCGCGATGGCGAGGTGGTCCACGACCGCCCCGGAGGCCTGCCGTTGCGGGCGGGTGACGAAGTGTTGCTGGTAGGGCAGCGTGAGCAAATCGAAGAGGTCGCCGCCAGCCCCGAGACCGACGTCGTCGAGATCGGCCCCTCGGCGGTCGGCCGCCTCGAGGGGGTCGCCTTCGAGCTCGAAGTGAGCGCGGACTCCACCATGGTGGGCGCCAGCCTGCGCGAGAGCCGCATCGGAGAGCTCGTCGGGCTCACCATCATCGGGCTACAGCGTGCCGGCAAGCTGGTGACGGTAGGTCCGGAGGACAAGCTGGCGGCCGGCGACCGCTTGTTGGTGACGGGCGAGCCGACGCGCATCGCCAGCCTCATGGAAGTGGGCGACATCGAGCTCGATGCCGAAGAACCCGAAGCCCAGCTCGAGTCGGACTCGGTGCTCGTCGTCGAGGCGGTGGTGGCGCCGCGCTCCGCTATCGCCGGGCGTACGCTCAGTGGGCTCGACTTTCGCGAGCGCTACGGTCTGCAGGTACTGGCCATCTGGCGGGGTGGCGAGCCGGTCCACGAGGGACTGCCCGATCTACGTCTGGGCATCGGCGACGCGCTGCTGTTGCAGGGGCCGGCGGCGAAGGTCCGGTTGCTGGCCCCCGACCCCGATTTCCTGGTGCTGACACCGGGGCTGCAGGAGGTGCGTCGCACCAACAAGGCGCCGTTCGCACTCGCCGGCCTGGGCCTCATGGTGTTTCTCGTCGCCGCCGGTTTTTACCCCATCCAGGTGGCGGCCTTTACCGCCGCCGTCTTCGTTGTGCTCAGCGGCGCCCTCACCATGCCCGAGGCTTACCGTGCCATCGAGTGGCGAGCCATTTTCCTGGTCGCCGCGGTGCTCCCGGTGGGCGTCGCCATGGAGCGCTCGGGGGCCGCGGCGTTGATCGCCGACGGGGTCGCCAATACCGCCGGCGCGCTTGGCCCGATGGCGGTGCTGGTGGCGCTCCTGGTGCTTTCCAGCGCTTTGAGCCAGGGGCTCGACGGCGCCCCCACCGTGGTGCTGCTAGCTCCGGTGGTGTTCCTGCTCGCCGACCGGCTCGGCGTTAGCCCGCGCCCCTTGATGATGGGCGTCGGCCTCGCCGCATCGGCCGCGTTCCTGACGCCGTTCTCCCACAAGGCCAACCTCCTGGTGATGGGCGCCGGCGGCTATCGCGTCGGCGATTTCGTCCGCGTCGGCAGCATCCTCACCATCATCGTGCTCGGCCTGCTGGCGGTAATGATCCCCTGGCTGCTGCCCTTCTAGCCGGCCGGAGCGATAGGGCAGCGTCTGCTGCCTTTTCGCTCCCGCGGCGCAGGAAATGCGAAGGGTTGGTTAAGAAGAGTTAAGGACGCAACTTTTCCAGATATCCAGACGTCCTAAGTGTGAGAGGGAAGGTTCCCCCCACACCCGAAACGCTCCCGAGGTGGAGAACAATGGTTCCAGGGGCACAACGCAAGATCGATGTCGTGGTCGGTGGCTGGCCCGGAGTTAGCTCCGGGGCGCATCGCTTTGGCGGCACCGAATGGCGCCTTGGCAAGCGGGCAATCGGCCACATCCACGGCAATGAGCTGGTCGACATTCTTTTTCCTAAGCGCCTGCGCGACGAGCTTGTCGCGGCGCATCAGGCAGAGGCGCACCAGGTGCGCCCGGACAGCGGCTGGATCACCTTGCCGCTGCGCAACGACGAGGACCTCAAGTGGGCTGTCGTCTTGTTGCGCTGCTCCTATGAGCTCGCCCGTCAGCGTGTCGCGGGTCGCACCGGGCGGCAGGTAGCGCGGCCGTCCACGGCCAGCGCGGCTACATCGAAGTTTGCCGAAGTAGCCTGAAACAAGGGGTTTTCATGCGCCGCAAGGTTTTCGTTGACATCATACAAACCGGTCGGTATGATTGTCGATATCAGACCAAGCCGAGCGCGACGGGAACAAAAAGACGATGAGCGCCAAGAACCCAGATCTGACGCGGGCGAAGCTGCTCGAAGCCGGTTTTCACGAGGTCCACGAGCATGGGTTTCGTTCGGCCAGCATCGAGTCCATCCTCGCCCGAGCCGGCGTTACCAAGGGTGCGCTCTACCACCACTTTCCCAACAAACAAGCGCTCGGCTACGCATTGGTCGAAGAAATCATCGGGAAGTTCATCGCCGAACGGCTGTTGACGCCGCTGCAGCATACCGACGATCCCATCGCCGTGCTACAGCAGCACGGCCTCGACATGGTCCAAGACCACGGCGACGAAGCCTGTGCCCACGGCTGCCCGCTCAACAACCTGGCGCAGGAAATGTCCAATGAGGACGAGGGATTTCGCCAGCGCATCGAGGCCGTTTACCGGCGCCTGCAGGAAGGCGTTGCCGCGGCGCTGCGACGCGGGCAGGCAGCGGGCACGGTGCGTGCGGACATCGAGCCGGACGACATCGCGGCGTTCTACCTGGCCTACTGGTCCGGCATCATGGGAGCCGCCAAGAGCTCGCAGAACCCCGAGCTGATGCGCCGTCTCATCGTTACGGGCAACGATTTCCTCGATACCCTCCGCGCTCTCCCCCTCCACTAGCAGGAGCCCGACGTTGAGTCCATCCATTTCAGTTCGGTGGTTCTCTAAGCAAACCGACCGGTCCGTATGTTGCTCGGCCCTTTTGGATACCAACTAGTCGGAATGAATACCTCCGACGCCTGCACCGAGGAGCCAACCCCATGATGACTAGGCCCGAGAAACAGTCCCGTACCGGCCCCGCGGGCGCCTTCGCTGAGGGGGTGATTCGCTGGCGCTGGCCGGTGATCGTCGCAACCCTGCTGCTGGTATTCGCCGCCGGTGCGGGCGTCACCAAGCTCACCTTCCGCGACGACTACCGCGCCTTCTTCAGCGCCGACAACCCGCAGCTCAATGCCTTCGAGGCGATGCAGGAGATTTACACCAAGAACGACAACATCCTCTTCGTCCTGGCGCCGGCCGACGGCGACGCCTTCAGCACCGATACCCTCGCCGCGGTCGAGGATCTCACCGCCGGCGCCTGGCAGATTCCCTTTGCCTTGCGCGTCGACTCGATCACCAACTTCCAGCACACCGAAGCGTTCGAGGACGACCTCGTGGTCGACGACCTGGTCGCGGACCCGCGCCAGCGCACCCCCGAGGAGCTTGACAAGGCCCGCCGCGTAGCGCTGGCAGAACCGCTGCTGCTCAATCGTCTGATCCCCCGCACTACGCACGTCAGCGGCGTCAACGTGACGCTGCAACGACCCGGTGAGGCGCTCGACGAGACCGCACAATCGGTGGCCGTGGCACGACGGCTGGCGGAGCGCATCGAGGCCGAGCATCCCGGTATGGAGATCTACATGACCGGCATGGTGATGCTCAACAATTCCTTTTCGGAACAGGCGCAGCACGACGCCATGACCCTGGTGCCGGGGATGTTCGGTGTCATCGTGCTGGTGTCGTGGATATTGCTGCGCTCGCTGAGCGGCACGCTCTCCACCCTCGCGGTGATCGTCATGTCGTTGGTCAGCGCCATGGGGTTGGCCGGCTGGCTGGGCATCGCGTTGACGCCGCCATCGGCTTCGGCGCCGACCATGATCATGACGCTGGCGGTAGCCGACTCCATCCATATTTTGGTCGCCATGCTGGCGAAGATGGGCAGCGGCGCGGGCAAGCGCGACGCCATCGTCGAAAGTGTGCGCATCAACCTGCAGCCGGTGTTTCTCACCAGCCTGACGACGGCCATCGGCTTCCTCAGCCTCAATTTCTCCGACGCCCCGCCGTTCCGCGACCTCGGCAACATCACCGCCATGGGTGTGACCGCCGCATTCCTACTGTCGGTCTTCTTTCTGCCGGCCCTCATGTCGGTGCTGCCGGTGCGGCGCCGCGCCGCGGCGAAGTCGTACAGCGGCTACATGGTGCGCCTCGCCGAGTTTGTGATCCGCAATCGCCGGCCGCTGCTGTGGGCGTCGGTCGCGACGGTGGTGGTGTTCGCTGCCTTCGTTCCCACCAACGAGCTCAACGACGAGTTCGTCAACTACTTCGACGAGTCGGTGGCGTTTCGTACCGACACCGACTTCATCAGCGACAACCTCGCCGGCATCTATCAGATCGAGTACTCGCTGGGCGCCGGTGAAAGCGGCGGCGTCAGCAACCCCGCCTACCTCGCCAAGCTCGACGAGTTCGCCGATTGGTACGCTGCGCAGGAGGGCGTTGTTCACGTTGCCGCGTTGAGCACGACGATGAAGCGCCTCAACAAGAACCTGCACGGCGACGACCCGGCCTGGTACCGCATCCCCGGGCGTCGAGAGCTGGCGGCGCAGTACCTGCTGTTATACGAGATGTCGCTTCCCTACGGCCTCGATCTCAACAATCAGATCAACATCGACAAGTCGTCGACGCGCTTCACCGTGAGCACTACCAACATGTCGTCGGTCGAGCTCATCGAGCTCTCGACGCGCGGCGAGCGGTGGTTGCGTGACAACGCGCCGGAGCACATGTACGCCACCGCGGTGAGCCCCGGCCTGATGTTCGCGCAGGTCTCCAAGCGCAATATCTCCAGCATGCTGATCGGCACGCTGCTCGCCTTCGGGCTGATCTCCATCACCCTCGGGGTGTCGTTGAAGAGCTGGCGAGTGGGTTTGCTCAGCCTCGTCCCCAATCTGGTTCCGGCGGCCGTCGGCTTCGGTATCTGGGCGCTGTGGGACGGCACGGTAAACCTCGGCCTCAGCGTCGTCACCGCGATGACGCTGGGCATCGTGGTTGATGACACGGTGCATTTCCTCACCAAGTACCTGCGGGCCCGGCGCGACGGCGGTCTCAACGCGAACGACTCGGTTCGCTACGCGTTCTCTACCGTCGGTACCGCGCTGGTAGTGACGTCGGCGGTCCTGGCGGCCGGCTTCATCGTTCTCGCCCAGTCTTCGTTTGCGCTCAACGCGCAGATGGGCCAGCTCACGGCGATTGTCATCTTCGTCGCCCTGTTCGCCGACCTGCTGTTGCTACCACCGCTGCTGATTCGGCTCGATGGTCGCCTGCGCCTCGCATCCAACCCGATTTCTCCCGAAAGGAGCGTTACCAGCATGGCCACCACCAATCCGAACCAACGTGTCGTTACACCGTCGCAGCTCGGCAGCCTGCTGCTGGCCGGCGCGCTGATCGCCGCCATGCTGGCGGCTCCCGCCTCCGCAGTGGCGTCGTCGCCGGCCGCGGTGCCGTCGCTGGCCCTGGCCACGGTGCCGGCGTTAGCCACAGTGCCGGCGCTGGCTGTGGCCGCCAACATCGGGCTGGTGCCCGGCGGCGCCGCCAACCTCTCAGCCGCCCAGCTCGGCCGACAGATCGCCATCGAAGCCGATCGCCGTGACCGTGGCTGGGGCGATTTCGAGGCGACACTGCGAATGATTTTGCGCAACCGCCACGGCGAGGAGTCAACGCGCCAGATGCGCACCAAGAATCTCGAGGTCGATGATGACGGGGACAAGCTACTGATCATCTTCGACTATCCGGCCGACGTGCGAAACACCGCGTTTCTCACCTTCACGCACGAGCAAGGGGCCGACGAGCGGTGGCTCTACCTACCGGCTCTCAAGCGCGTCAAGCGCATTGCTTCGAAGAATAAGTCGGGGCCGTTCATGGGCAGCGAGTTCGCCTATGAAGACCTCACCTCGCAGGAAGTCGGCAAGTACACCTACAAGTGGCTACGCGACGCCACCGTAGACGGTGTCGATCTGTTCGTCATCGAGCGCTACCCGGTCGACGAGAATTCCGGCTACACGCGCCAGGTGGTGTGGATCGACCAGGACGAATACCGCACCTGGAAGATCGACTTCTACGACCGTAAAGGCGACCTCCTCAAGACGCTGCGCTACATGGGATACCAGGAGTACCTCGGTGCCTACTGGCGCCCCGACGTGATGCGCATGCTCAACCACCAGACCGGTAAGTCCACCACGCTGGATTGGAATGAATACAAGTTCCAGAGCGGCTTGCGGGAGCGCGACTTCAACCCGACCAGCCTGTCGCGCCTGAGGTGAGGCGCCGGCGCCCGGGCGCGCCGTTGCAAGGGACGGCGCGTCACGGGCGGCCGTGAGGCAGAACAAATCCGAAAGGCCCCGGACCATGACCCCGAGACACGATCGAGACGGCGCAGGTTGGCTAGAGCCTCTGGCGAGGACGATACGAGCCCTGCAGGTCTTGGTCGTCCTCGGGGCCGGTCTGGGGCTGCCCACGGGAGCCTGGGCGCAGGCCCCTGATGTGGCCGGCAGTGTCGGCTTTGAGCTGCGGGGCTTTCCCTACACGTCGATCGCCGGCTTACCCAGCGAAGCCACCCTGTCGGCGGTGATCCGCCCCGAGTTCGAATGGGAATGGGACGCTGGCGACCAGCAGCTGCGGTTTCTGCCCTTCTTCAGGGTCGACCAGACCGACGAGCAGCGCACCCATTACGACATCCGCGAACTTATCTGGATCAATCGCGGCGACACCTGGGAGCTGGCGGCCGGCATCGGGCATGTATTCTGGGGAGTCACCGAGTCGCAGCACCTGGTCGACATCATCAACCAGACTGATCTGGTGGAGAATCCCGACGGCGAGGACAAGCTCGGGCAGCCGATGGTCAACCTGACGCTGCTGCTCGATGGGGGTGCGATCAACGTCTTCGTGCTCCCCGGTTTTCGCGAGCGCACGTTCCCGGGCATCGACGGCCGTTTCCGTCCGTCCCTGCCGATCGATTCCGACCTGGCCTTCTACGAATCCGGAGCGCAGAACAGGCACGTTGATTTCGCCATTCGCTGGTCGCACTTCATCGGCGATTGGGACATCGGCATATCGCACTTCCACGGCACCGGCCGCGAGCCCACGCTGGTGCCGGTGCAAGCGGCCGTCGCGTTGCAAGCCGGTGTCGGCCTCGGCGATGTGCTCGCCGGCTCCAACGACGTTCCGGTGGACGCCACGCTGCTGCCCTTCTACTCGATCATCGACCAGACCAGCATGGATCTGACCGCTGCAAAGGGCGACATATTGTGGAAACTCGAGGCCATCAATCGTTTCGGGCAAGGCGAACGCTACGCTGCCGTCACCGGTGGACTCGAGTACACCCTGGTGGGGGCTTTCGGTACCAACTGGGACCTCGGTGTCCTGGTCGAGTATCTGTGGGACGAACGCGGCAAGGCGGCGCTCACCAACTTCGACGATGACCTCTTCGTCGGCACGCGCATCGCCTTCAACGACATGCAGAGCACCGACCTGCTCGCCGGCATCATTATCGACCGGCACACCGGCTCCAGCCTGGTGAACGTCGAGCTGCATCGGCGCATCCGTGAACGCTACACGCTGGAGATCGAGGCCCGGTTCTTCATGGGCGCGGGACCCAAAGACCGGATGTTCTTCTTCCAGGGCGACGACTACGTGTCGGTGGAGATTTCTCGCTACTTCTGAGATCGCGGCGCACCACTCATTGTCGGCGATTGTTTGTCGCCAGACTGTTCCCGGACTATCGTGGCTTCGAGCCGGGAGCGAGGAGCCCCCGCCGGGATCGCGGAAGCGCGCCGTGTTGCCACCACCCAAGCCCAGCCATAGCTACACCGCCGGTGTCGTGCTCCTCTTGTTGGTCGTTCCGGTGTTGGTCCTTCCGGCCTTGACGGTCGCCGGGACCTGGGAACAACAGGGGTCGATTCTGCGCGGCATCGTTGTCGATCAGGACGGCAAACCCATCGCCGGTGCACAGGTTCGGGTGCAGCGCTGGGACGAAGGCCGCACCGGCCGCTCGGTGACGACGACCGGCAACCAGCGTGCCCGCGTGGAAACCGGCACCAGCGACGAGGACGGCAGCTTCACTGTTCTGAGCCTTTTCCCGCGCGTGCAGTACCGGGTCCGCTACGAAAAAGACGGCTTCATTCCCCGCGAAGTAAGCATGGCTCTGCGGGTCGCGACCAACGATGTCGGTACTATCGCGCTGGTCAGCGGCGAGGTAGAACGCGCTCGTGATGCCTACCAGCGCGGCTACGCCGCCTACAGCGCCGGACGTCTACTGGATGCGATGACGCCGATGGAAGAGGTCGCGGAAGTCTACGGTGACTCGGACTCCTCCGATCAGATGCTGGTCGTCGCCCTGGGCGTGCTCGGGCAGGGCTATCTGCAACAGAATCGTGTCGCTGACGCCGAGGCCCGATTCGTTCGCCTGCTGTCGATCGTGCCCGACAGCGGCATCGCGTTGCGCGGCCTCGGCCAGGTTGGCGCGATGAGCGGGCACATGGCTGCCGCCATCGAGCACTTCGAGCTCGCCGTGGAGCTCGAGCCCGACAACGCTAACGGTCGCTTCTTGCTCGGCTATACGCTGCAGGTTTCCGGCGAAGCCGAAGCCGCAATTCCCCACCTTCAGGCGTGCCTGGAGCTGCAGCCTGGATTCGCCCGCGCCCACAAGAGCCTCGGCATGGCGCTTGCCGACACCGGCGCCGCCATCGCCGCCATCGAGCACCTCGAGGCCTATCTCGCCGCCGCGCCGGGTGCGCCGGACACGGGCGAGGTGCAGGCGAAAATCGCGTCGCTGCAGCGGTAACCCTCGCCGGACGCGCGCCGCGGCCACCGGCAAGCGCCGCCTCACGATAGCGGTACCGATGCCGGGCGGCTCTTGGCAAGGCGGCGCGTGAGGGGCTCAACCTGGCGACTGAGGCCTGCTTCGGGACGCGAGTGGTTGCAGGCGAAGTACGTCACGGCGCACTGAGTCCGACCCCGCGTGGCAGGACAACAGAGGCCGACGGTTGTGCTGGGTCCATAACCGGGTGAATACTTGCGCCGGCCGGCGCACCGCGCCCGGTGCTACTTGCCTGGTTGCGTGCTGGTGAGGATCTAGCGGGGTGCCTTCGGGAGCGCATACCCATCCGGACCCTCAACCCCAACCCCAAGAGGTGTCCAATGGATGGAATCAATCTCGGCAAAGCGGTCCTCGGCGGCGTCGTCGCCGGATTGGTCATCAACATCTGCCAGACGATCGTCCACGTGTTCCTGTTCGCCGAGCAGTCGACGGCGTTGACCGAGGCGATGGGCCTGGCGGAGCCGGCCGGAGGCCAGATCGGAATGTTCTGGGTCCTAGGCTTCGTGATCGGACTGGTGATGATCTTCATGTACGCCGGTTTTCGGCCGCGCTGCGGCCCCGGCGTCAACACCGCGTTGGCGGCCGGCACCGTCACGTTTATTCTCGGCGAGTTGGTCCCGACGCTGTTCTATACGGCGTCCGGCGCGTTCTCGATGAGCGACTACTGGCCGTTCCTGCTCTCCACTCTGGTTATCCTGATGGTCTCGAGCGTCGCCGGCGCGGCGCTCTACACGGAGGATGACGCCGGGGGAGCGGAGGCCCAGTAGCCCGCATTTCTCAACGGGTCACGAAGCGAGCGGGTGCAAGGGGCCGCGAGGACAAGGCGCGTTGCGTCAGTCCCGTGCCATGAACCACCAGATCCAGACCGCGATGATCGCTTGCACCGGTACACGGATGAACAGGTAGACAGGGCCCCAGGCGTGGCCGCCCATGGGTGCCCGGA
>SMUY01270231.1_pt1 | contig 16923 bp, 17 predicted proteins | sample 2456441 | NCBI WGS metagenome assembly SMUY01 (sample SAMN11095931, study PRJNA526329) | marine sediment metagenome | biome: Marine sediment; feature: Surficial sediment; material: Deep marine sediment; isolation source: Hadal surficial sediment | place: Pacific Ocean | collected 2014-11 | depth...
AGCCCAGGAAGAACTCGCCCAATTTGTCGAACTGCAGCTCAAGCTCGAACAGACCATGCAGGTTGGAAGTTGGGGACAGGTGACCTTTGACGCCGCTAAGTCACTGGCCAATGAAGGCGACGCGCAGTTTTTGCGCGACGAATACGAGAGCGCCATGGGCAAATATCAAGCTGCCCGTGCGGAACTCGAATTCCTGATCGAACAAGGTAGCCAGCTGTTGAGCGAAGCACTCCAGGCGGGTCAAATTGCTCTGGAAATCCGTGATCAAGCAACAGCAACCGACCGTTATCAGACCGCGTTAACCATTGATCCAAACAACACAACCGCAACCCGCGGTTTGCAACGCGCAGCACTGCTCCCGGAGATCGTTCGCCTGATGAGGGAAGCACGTAACCACGAACTCACCGATCGATGGGCACAAGCGCTCTCTACCTATCAGGAAGTACTGGCCCTCGATGACAAAACAGACGGGGTCGCTGCGCTCAAACGTACCGCACAGTCACGCTACACCCAACAACGTATCACCGAGGCGTTATCAACAGGCTTCGCTGCTTTGGACACTGGAAAACTCGATACCGCGCGTGGCGGGTTTCAAACCGCATTGCAACTGAACCCCGGCAACCAGATCGCGCTTGGTGGGTTAGAGCAGGTCGCTGAGTTGAGCGAACTGAGAAAGATCGCCGATCTGCACAAGCGTGCACAAGCTGCTGAAGATAGCGAGGACTGGACTGCGGCTTTGACTGCTTATGAGTCAATTCTGACTGTAGACGACAACATTCAATTCGCCGTGGAAGGTAAGCAGCGAGCCTTCGCCCAACGTCGCGCTAACCAGACGCTCGGCAACATTATCGCTAACCCGGACAAACTCTCATCGAAAGCGTTATTCACCGACGCACTGCGACTGCTTGAACAGGCAAGGCAACTCAGCCCACAGGGTACGATTCTCGGCCGACAGATTGCCGAGGCGGAGCAGCTGCTCATCCACTACGGCAAGCCCGTCCCGGTGACACTTCGCTCGGACAACGCCACTTTGGTGACGCTGTCGACCATCGGTAAACTAGGCGCTTTTACGGAGAAGCAGCTTGAACTCAGACCCGGCGCCTATACGCTTATCGGCAGCCGTGATGGGTGCAAAGATGTACGCCAGAACATCCTCGTGCGGCCAGATATGCAGCCGGTGGACATTCGCTGCCAAAAGACGTTCTGAAGATGAACGACACCACTAACAAGACGGCCGACCAATCGGAAATTTCCGCTGATGTTGTCCGGCCTGTCGGCTACACGCCAAAAACCGGTACGGCCAGGCGGCGTATCAGGTTGACCGGCGGGCAACTGATTTTGCTTGTCCTATCAATCCCCGTTGTGGTGGCGCTGTGGTTTCTGTTCGCTGCAAGGTCCGTTGTGCTGGAGTTCACACCGGATGTGGAGCAGGTAACCGTCAGCGGAGGTTTGAGCTTCGAGCTCGGCGGAGTTTATCTCCTCACAGAGGGCGCTTATTCGGTACAAGCACAAGCCGCGGGCTTCCAGCCCCTGGACGCTCCTCTGAGCGTGGGTGCTGGGCGCAGTCAGACCCATAGCTTTACGCTGATCAAACTACCCGGGCGGGTGAGCTTCTCCAGCGTACCTGATGGCGCAACAGTCAGTGTTGACGGCGAGGTGCTGGGCACCACGCCAACAGAGCCGATCAAAGTAGCCGCGGGTTCCGTTGCTGTCGTCTTCTCCCGCAAGCGTTACCAGCAGCTCAGCATGACGGTGGACATAGAAGGCCTCGATCGACCGCAATCGATCAGTGGAGAGCTACTGCCCGACTGGGCGGAGGTCAGCCTGTCGACCTTACCAGCCGGTGCTGAGATCTACATCGACGACGTCTCTACCGGGCTGAGTACCCCGGCTGTTGTGGAGGTGCTTTCCGGTGAGCGAGAAATTCGTCTGAAGGTACCTGGCTATCGCAGCCATCGGCAACGAATTCTTGCTGCCGCCTTAGAGCCGATGACACTCGAACTGGTGCAACTTGTCAAAGCCGACAGTCTGCTCACAATCACCAGCACGCCCGCGGGGGCTGGAGTCACATTAAATGGGCAGTTTCACGGAGAAACCCCGGTAGAGATCGCAGTAAAATCTGCAACTCGTTATCGACTACAGCTGCTAAAGGCTGGCTTTGCCCCAGCGGAACGCAGCCTCACGTTGCAAACGGGGGAAGAGCGCAAGCTCTCGCTGCGCTTGCGACAACTCACCGGCACACTCGTAGTACAGACTCAGCCGGACGAAGCGAAGCTGTACATCGATGGCCGTTTTGTCGGCGTGGGAAGCCAGACGCTGACCTTGACGACCGTCACCCACCAGGTCGAAATCAAACTCGATGGTTACGCCAGCTACGAAACTAAGTTAACGCCCAGGAATGGCCTGACTCAGGAGCTCAAAATACGCCTGCTCACCGTACAGGAAGCGCGCATCGCCGCTCTCAAGCCGACTATCGAGATTTCCCAGGGACACAAACTGGTGCTGGTTACGCCCAGTAAATTCACCATGGGAGCCTCACGGCGACAGCCAGGCCGACGAGCCAACGAGACGCTGCGCGAGGTGAATATGGAAAGACTGTTCTATCTGGCCCGCCATGAGGTGACCAACGCGCAGTTCAACGCGTTTGCCTCCGGCCACGATGCAGGTGAGTTTGAAGGCCAGCGCCTCAACAAAGCCGAGCAACCGGTGGTCAACATCAGCTGGGAGGAAGCAGCACTTTACTGTAACTGGCTGTCCAAACAGGAACTACGGCCCAATTTTTACCTCACGGAGTTTGGCAAGGTCATCGGCATCAATCCAACAGCAACGGGATACCGTCTTCCGACGGAGGCGGAGTGGGAGTGGGGCATTCGTCAGGTCAAGTCCGTCGAAGACGCGTTGCGCTTTCCCTGGGGTAATAATCTACCGCCTCCCGACCGTCATGGTAACTACGCCGATCATTCGGCCGCACACCTGGTCGGACGAATAATTTTTGGTTACAACGACAATCACATCGTTGCAGCCCCGGTTGGCACGTTCACTGCCAATGCGCTCGGTGTTTACGATCTGTCGGGTAACGTGTCCGAGTGGGTAAACGACTACTATGAAATACCTGGCGAGGAGCCGACCTCCGATCCACTCGGACCCCAATCAGCCGAATACCGTGTCATTCGAGGCTCCAGTTGGATGAATGGCACCGTGACGGATTTGCGGGTGTCGTTTCGCGACTACGGCCTCGACGGTAGGCAGGATGTTGGGTTTCGCATCGCTCGATTTGCGGAGGCCTCGTGAATAAGGGACGCCGTACTTTATGGCTCCTTTCCATTTGCCTTGCGGGTGTTACGCTTGTCCATCTACCTAATGCCTTTTCCGCCGAAGAGGCCTCTTCCATAGAAGAGGCCTCTTCCATGGAAGAAGCGGGCACGCTGGAGGTTGAGGATAAATCCAGCGAAACGCCAGCGACGGTTCAAGAACCGGTTTCCGTAGAAGAAACGCCGGAAGGTACAACCCAAACACCGGAGGAACAGCAGCCGGGTAAGGAAGTTACCGAATCACCCGATGTGTTTAATCCCACTGAAGAGATATCGGAGGATTTTGCTGTCGCGTTCCCGGTCGACATATAGAAATTTCGCAGCAACAAATTAGAATCAACCATGAAGCGCCAACTGCCATTCGAACTCATCTACCAGATCGGCGCCTTTCTCGCAGCCGTCATTGTCGTGCACCTCATCTATATAACGGTTATCAGGCCCCAGGCAGACGCCATTCTCGAGTTACGCGCAGAGCGTACGGCGGCTGGAGAGGAGTACGTGCAGGAACGCTCGATTTATATCGTTCTCAAAGACTTCGAACAGGAATCGTGTTTCATCCTGATGTTCTGGGCCATTGCAATCATGGGCTACAAGGGACGCAATACGCTGCGGGAACGAGGACTTTTACAAGAAGACATCGTACGGATCAGTGAAGGGATGAGTGTGCTGCCTGAGGACGCACGCGAGTACACGCGACCGATCCAGGCGCTCCCCGAGCGCACCCAGGGTTATCTGTTACCCCGTACACTGCTCTCGGCATTACAACGATTCGCCTCAACGCACAACGTACAAGACGTTTCAGAGGCGGTTAAGACGGTATGCGATTCCGAATCCGACCGTCTCGACAGCGAACTGGCCATGGTACGTTACATTGCCTGGGCGATACCCTCTATAGGTTTCATAGGTACGGTGCGTGGGATAAGCGACGCCCTGGGCCAAGCACACCGCGCAGTTCAAGGCGATATAGCAGGTGTTACCGAAAGTCTAGGTGTCGCGTTCAATTCGACACTCATCGCGCTGGTTATCAGCATCGTCATCATGTTTTTAATGCACCAGCTGCAGCTCATTCAGGAACGCCTGGTCCTCGACACTCACACCTATTGCGATCAACGCCTGCTCAGCCATCTACAGGTACGTAACTGATGAGCTACGTACTGGAACTGAACGACGTCGAGTTACCGCTTTATCGCGATACTGAGCTGATCCATCGTTCCCCCGCCATCGCAATCGTTCGCGACCAAGGCATGGTGTTCGGCGAGCAGGCGCAGCGCCTCTCCCGGTTGCACCCGCAACAAACCAACCAACAATACTTCTCGCGACTCAACGCTGATCCATTGCCAGATCCCGTTGCCAAGGCGGATAACCATGCTGATCTGGTTTATCTACACCTGTGTGAGCTCAAACCGCTTATCGATGGTGAGCTGATTCTCGCGGTGCCGGGATTGTGGAGTGCCGATCAGCTCGGCGTACTGCTCGGCATCATGCAGGAAGCCGGCATCGTAGTCGGTGGTTTTGTCGACAGCGCCGTAGTCGTCGCCACGACCACAACGCTGCCCGCCGAAGCCTATTATCTCGACATCCATCTGCAACGCGCTTGTGTCACAGCACTCACAGCAAGCGACGAAGTAAGCCGGCATAACACCGATGAGGTCGCGACCTGCGGATTCGCCAGTCTCCTTGATGGCTGGGTCAATGTGATCACCGACCGTTTCGTACAGGACACACGATTCGATCCGCTGCATTCGGCTGCAACCGAGCAACAACTCTACGATCAGGTTTACGATTGGGTGAACGGCGAAATTGGTAACGAAATCGCTGTGGAAATCATCCACGAGGATCAAATCCGCCGCGTCGAGGTGCCCAAGGCGTTGCTGGCAGAAAAAGCCCAGCAACGATTCAAAAGTTTACGAGACGTGCTTCCCGGTGGCGCGCATGTGCTGTTGAGTTCCCGCAGCGCAAAACTTCCCGGGTTGCGGTCCGGGTTGACCGACGCGGGCTACGCTACCTCGGTGGCCGCAGTCGGCGCGTTGGCCAACGGATGTGCAAAACATATCGAGCTAATCCGGTCACCCGTTGCGGAACTCAAACTCGTCACCCGCCTGCCGCACTCGCGAGGGAAATCCTTGGTGATCGAACCCGCAGAGCTGGCACCTACTCATATTCTGGCTGCTAACAGCGCGGTACCGATCGTCGAGAACGGCTCTCCGCTTAATTTTCAGCACAAGAAACAACAAGTGTGGCTGCTTGCCCAGGAAGGTGTGCTCGTTAACGGACAGAGCGTGACACATGAAATACTGCTCAACGTAGGTGATGAGATCGTCCACGGTGAGCAATCGTATCGTTTGATCATCGTCGAGGGGTAATCGCCGTTGGCTCGCAGACGTTTTTCCATCTTCTCACTGTCCTTTCTCGACGTGATGTTCTGCGGCTTCGGTGCGGTCGTGCTGATTTTTGTGCTCGTCAGCAAACAAACGGATGACGAGTTCAAGGTCATCAACAAAGAGATGCTTTCGGAAATCCGCCTGCTCGACTATCAGGTGCAAACCGGCGAGAAAGATCTGTTTCAACTGCAGGTACTACTTGAGGAACTCAAACAGCGGATTGCCGATTCCGCGCAGAAGTTGCTTACCACCGAAGTAGATATCGACCTCAGCCGCGAAGAGTTCAAAGATCTCGACTTGAATTCCTTCGCGCAACTTGCGCACCTAAATCGTCTGAAGAGCGATGTCGAAACTCGAGAGGAAGAGCTGAAGCGATTACGCGCACTCCAGGAGGCCAGCAAAGGCACGAGAATTCGTGAATTTGAGGGAGCTGGCGACCGCCAATACCTGACGGGATTGAAAGTCGGTGGCAAACACATACTGATTGCCATGGATACCTCAGCCAGCATGCTGGACGACACCATCGTCAACGTCCTGCGGCGCCGCAACATGTCCGAAGAAAGAAAACGACTCGCGCCTAAGTGGCAACGGGCCATACGAACCGTCGAATGGTTGAGTACCCAGATTCCCCTCGATGCCAACTTCCAGATATATGGCTTTAACGTCGAAGCCACTTCATTCCTTCCAGAGGAACACGGGAAGTGGATACCACTGGGCGAGGGTCGCGAGCTGGAACGGTCGCTAAATGAAGTACGCAACCGAATCCCGGATAAAGGTACCAGCCTCGAAAACCTGATTACCGCGATGAGCGAGCTGACTCCCTTGCCCGACAACGTTTACCTCATCATCGATTCATTGCCCACACAAGGGACGCGAGAGCCGCGCGCAGCAACCGTGTCCGCGAAAGAGCGGCTGAAACTATTCGGCGAGGCACTGCGGCGGTTACCCGCTAACGTACCCGTTAACGTCATCATGTTTCCCATGGAGGGTGACCTCATGGCGGCGGCCGCCTACTGGAATCTGGCGCGCACCACGGGCGGTTCCTTTCTTTCCCCATCGCGCGATTGGCCATGATTCGGAATCGCCGCGCGATGGAGGAATTCAGCGTTTCATTCCTCGATGTGATCTGCTGTGGTTTCGGTGCCATCATCCTGCTGCTCATGATTACCAAAACCGTGGAACCGATACTTCTCGAGAAATCTCAGCTCGATCTCGACAGTAAGGTCGCGGACAGGGAGCTTGCCCTGTTTGAGATCAAAGGACAGATAAACGAGCTGCGCCGGCAGCTGACAAACGCCGATGCGCAACTCGATGAAAACCTCACCGAACTGCTCGCGCTCGAGCGCCAATTGACCCTGATACTCAGCCAGTTCGCCGCCACATCCAAGCTCGCCGATGAAAACCTCACGGAAAGTATGAAGCTCGCGGAGGCCAAGCAGTCGCTCACCGATGAGATGCAACGACTTCTCGGGGTGGACTTCCGGCGAACCACAAGCCTGGTGGGTGGCATAGCCGTAGACAGCGAGTACATCATTTTTGTCATCGACACTTCCGGAAGCATGTTCAACGTCGCGTGGCCGCAGGTGTTGCGTAAGGTGGAGGAGACGCTCGCGATCTATCCCAGGGTCAAGGGCATCCAGGTCATGAATGACATGGGGGACTACATGTTTCCCCGTTATCAGGGCCAATGGATGAATGATTCGAACGCCATCAGGAGATCCATTCTGGACCGCCTCCAGTCCTGGAATCCGTTCAGCAACTCGAGCCCCGTGGAAGGTATCCAGCGTGCCATCGCAACCTTCTATGCACCGGACAAGAATATCAGCATCTTTGTTTTTGGCGACGATTTCACCGGTCGCTCCATAGAATCTGTCGTAGAAGAAGTGGACCGGCTCAACCGTGCTGACGATACCGGTCGGCGGCGGGTACGAATCCATGCGATCGGTTTCCCCGTTTATCTCGAACGACCCTCTGGGCGCGTTTACCGGTTCGCTGCACTTATGCGAGAGTTGGCCTATCGTAATGATGGTACTTTTGTCGGTTTGTCGGAATTATGAGTAGGCTACAGAGTTCAAACATGTGACGATGCCAAGGATGAAATATTCGCTTAAATCATGCATCGGCTTGTTGATGATAATGGCGTTGTCTGCTTGTACAGGCAGCGTCAGCGTCGCAGTGCCTACCCAGTTTCCCGTACCGTTGGTAGACAAGCTGCCACTGACCATGGGTGTGCACCTCGATGAAACCCTGACCCAGTACGTCCACAAAGAAGCAATCGAGGCCCGTGGAAACTGGCAGATCGTTCTGGGCCCCGCGCAAAGACCGATGTTCGAGAGCCTCCTGAGTGGATTGTTCGCTGGCGTCGAATTCGTCGACGATCCACTGGTTCCGAACAGTGGCACGGCCGGTGTGCTGCAGCCGAGCATTGAGGAACTGCAATTTTCTACCCCGCAACAAACCCACACCAATTATTTCGAAGTGTGGATTCGCTACAAGTTCATCCTGTACGATCGCGACGGCACAGTACTCGGCGATTGGGAATTGACGGCCTACGGTAAGGCAAACGAAGGTAACTATGGTTTGCAGAGCAAAGAGCCTGCGTTGCAGGCGGCAGCGTTCGCCGCGTGCCGTGACGCGATGGCTTTTTTTACCCTGGAATTTCACAAGGTTCCCACTGTGAGGAAATGGCTCCTCACCGCACTCACGGAGGCACGGACATGAAACTTACCCGCTGGAACGTATTCGCTTGCTGCATAGGTATGGTTTCCGTCATGACAGGTTGTGTGACCGCCACCGTGCAGCAAGTTCGTGAAGCGAGTACCGGAATGGAGAGCGAAGACTCTATCGTGGTGCTCGGGCGCCGCCACCGACCAACCCCTGGAGAAACCGAGCTCGACTTCGTGGCCTGCGTCAGCAAAAACATGGGCAAGGGGTCCGAGGGGGTGACCGTGATTGGCGAACAGGCATTCATGGACGCCATGTTCCCCTGGTTCGAGCCTCGTACGGCGCCGATGAACACCTCCGATCTACCAGAGATCATGGCCCAACCAGCACTTGCCGAGCGGCTCGAGGAGATCGGGTTACGTTACCTCGTATGGATTGACGGAAACACCCAACGTACCGAATCCTCTGGCTCAATGACCTGCAGCATCACCACCGCCGGTGCCGGTTGTTTCGGTTTCCTGTCCTGGGAGAACGACTCCTCCTACGAAGCCTCCATCTGGGATGTCAGGACCGGGATGGCAGTGGGGAAAGTGAGTTCGGACGCCACCGGCCAGAGCTATATGCCAGCGATCGTGGTGCCAATACCGCTTATCGCACGGGTGAAAGCTCAAGCCTGCACCACCCTGGCCGGGCAATTAAAGTCCTTTCTAATCGGCGACAAGAGTTAGCAAAATAACCGCAATAGTCCGGTCTCAAGCGTTCGCTACTCGCGACGAATATCCACTACCTCGCCCGTCACATGGTTAGGCTCGGTGGCGTACCATTCCTGCAGGTTAACGTCGTATTTCTTGCGGCATAAATCGCATAACTCGTAGAAGGTTGGGCGACCGGGGTCGGTAATGACCACTCGCTTCACGCCCGCCTTCATTGCCCGGTTTATTAGTCGATAAAGCGGCTTGACCATGCTGTCCCAGAAACAGATGTCCGAGCCCACCACTACGTCGAATTTGCCGAGTTGTTTCGTGGACAATTTTTCGAAACGGCTCACCAATGGGGTAACTTTGACATCATTCAGTTCCGCCAAAACCTCGAGAAAGGGGAACACCTCACTATCGATGTCCACCGCGGTTACCTTGGCCTTGAATCGCGATGCGCAGTAGATGGCTCCTGGACCCCAGCCGCAACCAGCCTCGAGTACCCGGACTTTTCTTGCCAGAGGTTCGTGTTGCAGATAGTCCATCAACAGGAAACTCGCATTCCAGGTCTTGTGGCCATGTACAGAGGGCTGATGGGCTTTTTTCAATCGCCGGATCAGACGGTGTTTTGACTCCAGTAGATAAATCCCGTACGCCTGATAGATGTTGGGTTCGGGGAGTCGTTCCAGCTTCGGCATACTCTTGAGAATACCATTGTGAGAAAAGTTGCGGATGTTACCCTTGATTCGTTGTTCTTGCGCGGCAATACATGGTTTTTCTCCACAGAGATAATACCTGACTAAATTACTCTGGTATTGCCAAGCAGCCTCCAGTTACAATGCACCTCCTTAGAGAAATACAGGCTGAATCTACGTGTCCAATCCTTTTGTCGAAAACCTCGTCGATCGCGAATATGACGCTGGTTTCGTCACCGATATCGAATCCGAGACCTTACCACCCGGCCTCGATGAGTCGGTGGTGCGGTTCATTTCAGCGAAAAAAGACGAGCCAGCCTGGCTGACCGATTGGCGACTCGAAGCCTATCGCGGATGGCTGGAGATGACCCCTCCGAAATGGGCCCACGTGCACTTCTCGCCCATCGACTTCTCCGCCATCTCCTATTTCTCGGCGCCAAAAAGCCAAGCCGACGGGCCCCGTTCCCTGGACGAGGTGGACCCGGAGATCTTGCGCACCTACGAAAAACTCGGCATTCCACTTCATGAGCAGGAATTTCTCGCTGGCGTTGTTAAAAACACATCCTCCGACCCAGCGTCCGATTTGACAGGCTCTGAGGCTCGGCCCCTGGTCGCCGTGGATGCCGTGTTCGACAGCGTTTCTATTGCCACAACCTTCAAAGACAAGTTGGCGGAAGCGGGAGTCGTGTTCTGCCCAATTTCCGAAGCCGTCCAAACTCACCCTGAACTCGTGCGTAAGTACCTCGGTAGTGTGGTTCCCCGCAAGGACAACTTCTACGCTGCACTCAATTCCGCCGTTTACAGTGATGGTTCGTTCGTCTATATCCCCCAGGGGGTGCGTTGCCCGATGGAGCTTTCCACCTATTTCCGTATCAACGCCCAGAATACGGGGCAGTTCGAGCGCACCCTGATCATCGCAGAAGCCGGTAGTTACGTGAGTTATCTCGAAGGCTGTACCGCCCCGATGCGAGACGAAAACCAGCTCCACGCAGCCGTTGTAGAGTTGATTGCCCTGGACGACGCCGAGATCAAATATTCCACCGTGCAGAACTGGTACCCGGGTGATAAAAACGGCAAAGGTGGCATATACAACTTCGTGACCAAACGCGGTGCGTGTATCGGCGTCCGCTCAAAAATCTCCTGGACGCAGGTCGAAACCGGTTCAGCCATCACCTGGAAATATCCAAGCGTAATACTGCGCGGAGATCACAGTGTCGGCGAGTTCTACTCCGTGGCACTCACCAACAACTACCAGCAAGCTGACACCGGGACGAAGATGATTCATCTCGGTAAGAACACCCGCAGCACCATCATCGCGAAAGGTATCAGCGCCGGTAGAAGCAATTCCACCTACCGGGGCCTGGTACGCACCTCCCCTACCGCAATTGGTGCGCGCAACTATACGCAGTGTGATTCGCTACTCATCGGCAGTAACTGTGGTGCGCACACTTTCCCCTACATCGAAAGTAAAAATGCTTCAGCGATCATCGAGCACGAAGCGACTACTTCCAAGGTCAGCGACGACCAACTCTTTCTTTGTCAGCAACGCGGCATCGATCCAGAAAAAGCGGTCGGCATGATTGTCAACGGCTTCTGCAAAGAAGTGTTTCGCAAATTGCCGATGGAGTTCGCAGTTGAGGCCAGCAAACTCCTTGAAGTGAGCCTGGAAGGGGCGGTGGGGTGAAGCTGCTCGAGGTTGACGATTTACACGTCACCGTTGATGGACAAAAGATTCTCAACGGCTTGAGTCTCACGATCGAAGCTGGCGAAGTGCATGCCCTCATGGGGCCTAACGGATCAGGGAAAAGCACCCTCGCCAACGTTCTTGCTGGTCGTCCTGGCTACCAGATCACGTCAGGGACAATTCACTTCAAGGGTGAGCAACTCAAGGATCTCAAAGTAGAAGAGCGAGCACATCTCGGGCTTTTTATGGCCTTCCAGTATCCCGTGGAAATTCCCGGGGTCAGCAACATGGAATTCATGAAAGCCGCCCTGGATGCGCAAGCGGCGGCAAGGGACGAAGAGCCATTGAGCGCCATCGAGTTCATGAAGGCCGTGCGTAAGATCGCAGAGGAACTCGATCTCAATCCCGATTTCCTGAAGCGAGGGGTCAACGAAGGTTTCTCAGGTGGCGAGAAAAAACGCAACGAAATCTTGCAGCTCCTCTTGTTGCAACCAACGCTCGCGGTACTGGACGAGACGGACTCCGGTCTCGATATCGATGCTATTCAGACCGTATCCGCGGGGGTAAACCGGTTTCGCAACACCGATAACGGCTTGTTACTGATTACCCACTATCAGAGGCTTCTGGACTATATCGTGCCCGACGTCGTACACGTTCTTGCCAACGGGCGAATCGTGCGTTCCGGAGATAAAGGTCTCGCACTCACTCTGGAAGAAAAGGGTTACGCCTGGTTGAGTACATCATGAACGTCGCCGAAATCCTCAACGACCTGCCGCGGCGCAACATGGCATGGCTGGATTCGAACGAGGCAGCGGAGCGACTCTCGGCGAGCCTCGTCTCGGGGGTTGTGAAGGAGCAGTGGAAATACACCCCGATCAAAGGGTTTATCGAAGGCTTCAATAGTAGCCTGGCAAATCCCGTCGATATGCCCGACCCCGTCGTTATGGCTATCGACGGCGCTGAACAACCACAAATAGAACTCGTTCCATTCAACGCAGCAGCGTCAGAAGATCTCGCCTATCTGGGTAATGTTTTACACGACGGGATATTCAGCGAGCGTTATCCGTTGGCAGATCTTACCGCGCTCACAGCGGGCAATGGGCTGCTCATCCGAATACTGGATACGCCGCAGCAGCCACTGCTCATTGATTTTTCGCACACCGGATGCAGCCCAGTTGTGATCTCAGTTGCACCAAATGCGCATCTTGAACTCATCGAAACCGCAAGCGCGGTTGGCTTTCATAGCGAATTCATACGCATCGACCTCGGTGAACATGCCGTGTTGCATCACGGGCGGAGCGCACTGGCCATCGCAACGGGTCATTGGTCGCTGTTGCAGGTGTCCCTCGCCGAGGGAGCAAGCTACTCACTGCAAAGTTATGCTACCGGCGCACAACGTCGACGCATCGACACCCAAGTGCTCCTTCGGGGACGCGGTGCCAGAGTCGAAATCGACGGTGCCTACCTCGTTGAAGACGGCTGTCACCTGGATCAGCAGACGATCATCGAACACGAGGCACCAGATACGTTCAGCAAACAACGTTTTCATGGTATCGGCCTCGGCAAATCCAAGACCACCTTCAATGGGCGTATTCACATTCACCGTAACGCGCCGCGAAGCGATGCCGCCTTGACCAACAAGAACCTCGCCTTGGACCCAGAAGCGGTAATCAACACCAAGCCTGAACTCGAAATCTACACGGACGATGTGAAGTGTTCACATGGCGCGACGGTCGGCCAGCTGTCTGAAGACGCCATCTTCTATCTGCGCACCCGGGGGCTGTCCGACGAAAGTGCGCGTGCCGTGTTAGCAACCGCATTCCTCAAGACCTGCCTGCACGGCCGATTGGCGAAAACCGTTGAGCAGAGATTTCTCGAGGCACTCTCAATGGACTCTCCAGGCTCAGGACGATGACAAGTTACCGGAAAGACTTTCCCATACTGGACCAGCAGGTAAACGGTGCGCCGCTAGTGTATCTCGACAATGCGGCGACAAGTCAGAAACCTCATGTGGTAATCGACGCGCTAAAAGATTATTACCATCGCTACAACGCAAACGTCCACCGCGCTGTTCACGCGCTCTCCGATCAAGCAACGGTTGCCTTTGAACACGCGCGCGATCGCGTGCGAGAATTTGTCAACGCCGGAAGTAGAAACGAAATTATATTCACCCGCGGTACTACCGAATCCATAAACTTAGTAGCAAATTGTTACACCGGTTTGCTGAAACCCGGCGACGAAATACTGATCTCGCACATGGAACACCATTCCAACATCGTCCCATGGCAAATGCTGGCAGCTCGCACCAACGCCGTTTTGAAAGCCTGCGATGTCAACAGCCAGGGTGACATTGACCTCGAGAGCTTCGCTGAGTTACTTACCGACAAAACCAAAATCGTCGCCATCGCCCATGTTTCCAATGCGCTGGGTACGGTAAATCCTCTGCAACAGATCATCGAACAGGCGCACGAAGCGGGAGCAGTGGTTGTGGTTGATGGTGCTCAAGCGGTTCCACACTTCGACGTCGACGTCTCCGCACTTGACTGTGACTTTTACGCTTTCTCCGGTCATAAGATGTACGGACCCACGGGAATCGGCGTGTTATACGGCAAAGAGAAGTTGTTGGACGTTTTACCGCCCTGGCAAGGGGGTGGTGAGATGATCGAGACTGTATCCATCAACAAATCGACTTACAACACCTTGCCTTACAAATTTGAAGCAGGTACGCCCAACATCGCCGGTGCGATTGGCCTTGGCGCCGCCATCGATTACCTTACTCAATTACCTCGCGATGAAATCAAAACCTCGGAAGACGAACTGCTTCGACTCACCTTGAGTCAGCTCAAGCAGATCGACGGGGTCCGGCTCGTGGGCGAACCAGAGAAACGCATTTCTGTGGTTTCTTTTCTAGTTGATGGCAGCCACCCCCACGACGTCGGCACTTTGCTGGATCAGCAGGGAATCGCCGTACGCACCGGCCATCACTGCGCAATGCCACTGATGGCGCAGCTTGGAATTCCCGGCACGGTGCGTGCCTCATTTAGCCTGTATAATTCGCCCGAAGACGTCGACCGGCTCATCGCCGGTGTGCGTAAAGCGGTGAGTTTTATTTAATGTACTGTCATGTACTAGTCACGGCGGAGCAGTAAACGAACGATATGAACGTAACAACCTTCGATCCGAACAAGATATCGGTTACCCCGGCGGCATGCGCGCACATTCGCGCGCAGATTGAGAAATCGGGGCATCGTCATCTGCGCCTCGGCGTAAAAGAGAGCGGCTGCAACGGCTACATGTACACGCTGGACTACATCGATGGCCCTGAGGTCGACGATTGTGTATTCGACGTTGCCGAGCAGCTGTCACTTTACGTCAGTAAGGAAGACCTTCCGCTGGTCAGAGGTACCGAAGTGGATTTCGTCACTGAAGGTCTGAATTCTCAGCTGAAGTTCAAGAATCCAAATGCCGAAAGTCATTGCGGCTGCGGGGAGAGTTTCTCGCTGAACCCGGAAGCTTAAGCGTACCCATCATGGAACGACGCATCATTACAACCGTCCGGGAGTGCGTCGCTCGTCTCGTGCCAACCGGCGACCCTATCACCATCCCTGAGAATACGTTTGTCACCCTCACTCAAACACTCGGTGGCACCTACACCGTAATCGTCAACGGCAACATGGCAAGGGTCGACGGTCGAGACGCAGATGCACTCGGGTTCGAATCCGAGTCCTTGACTTTCGACGATCCCGCCGACGGCAAAGTGGACTTACATCAGGTACACCAGGCGCTCGAGTCTGTTTACGACCCCGAGATCCCGGTTAACATAGTCGATCTTGGCTTGATCTACGGATGCGATGTCACCGACGCCGGTGAAGTAAACGTTTCGATGACTCTGACGGCACCAGGCTGCGGCATGGGACCCGTGTTGGTAGAAGATGTGAAAACACGTGTGGCTCAAGTGCCATTCGTAACCGACGTAGCGGTGGGGCTCACCTTCGATCCACCCTGGACGCGTGACATGATGAGCGAAGAAGCGCAGTTGGAGCTCGGAATATTCTGATGGCCGCCGGGTTAATGAACCTTGCGGATATCAAAGAGACGTTCGGATTTTTCGACTCCTGGGAAGACAAGTACCATTTTGTCATCGATCTGGGTAAAGAATTGCCGGATCTCGCCGAGACCCACAAAATTCCCGAAAATCTCATCCGCGGTTGTCAAAGCCAGGTCTGGCTGGTAGCCAGCTACGACAAAACGCAACAACAACTAGAACTCGCAATAGATAGCGATGCACACATCGTTCGCGGCCTCATATCGATAGTGCTTGCAGCCTACAACCGGCAAAGCCCTGACTACATATCACAATTCGATATCGAAGCACTCTTCGAAGAACTAGCCCTCATACAACACCTGAGCTTAACCAGAGGTAATGGTCTACGAGCGATGGTAGCCAGAATCCAACAACTCGCCGCGTCAATCGGTGAAGCTAATCTCTAAGGTTCTTGCAGACTTTCCGCTGGCGATCTGGCAAACCTATGCGAGTTCTTCTCCTGCGGTAGAGTGACTTTCCGCGGAAAGTGAGTAATCGGGTAAGGGCGAGAGGCGGCCCGGTGATGTATCTGCACAAGCGTTCCATTTAGCACCTTGGTGCAACTAATGATACGAGTGTCGAGAGATACCTGGCCGCTCGGTGGCGACTACCCGTCCCCTTGCGCGACCAAGGCTTCGTACTCCTCGATGGTGATCAGACCCATGGACTCTGCCTCGGCGTGGTCGGCAGTGCTGATCACGTCCTGAATGACGTCGATGCGCTTCCACAACGCAAATTTCGCCGAGCCGTCATCGGCTGGAATGTAAGGGGATTGTTCTACCGGCGACATCTTGTGCACGTAACGTGCGCAGTTCTGCCAGACGCGCTCTATGGCAACCTCCACCACCACCTTCGCACCAGGATAGCTTTTCAGCATCGGACCCTCGCGCAACAAGCGTGCCTCGCCGCGTACGCGTATGCGCTGCGGTGTCTCGAAGTCGATGAACAACAGTCCGACCTTGGCTTGGTCCTCTATGTTGCCGAGCGACATGAACATACCGTTGCCGTCATAGCTTGGGAAAACCAATGAGCAACTGTCCGGCACCCTTACGAACCCCGATGCGCCGCCCTTGTATGACGAGGAAGGGAAGCCCCACTCGTCAATCGTCGAAAGAAAGAACATGTTGCGGCTGTGAACGAACGCCGTCTGTTCGTCCGTGAGCTCGTCTGTAACGATCGCTTCGACCAGCCGGTCGGCCAATCCTCTCGTCGCAAACTCGTCCTGCAATTGACGTTGTGCGCTTGTGTAGAACTCTGTCATCCCCCTTCCTCCCAGACGGTAAAGCGGAGCGTCAGTCTATGGCGCGTGCCGGGATGGCGCAATCGGCTTGGGGGAAACGCCACTCAGTCCAGAACTCAACCCCTGAGGGCTCGATGTACGGCCCGTAAAACTGAGCGGTAAGCATTGC
>SMUY01166003.1_pt1 | contig 16922 bp, 11 predicted proteins | sample 2456441 | NCBI WGS metagenome assembly SMUY01 (sample SAMN11095931, study PRJNA526329) | marine sediment metagenome | biome: Marine sediment; feature: Surficial sediment; material: Deep marine sediment; isolation source: Hadal surficial sediment | place: Pacific Ocean | collected 2014-11 | depth...
CCGGCTGGACCCGACGTCGCATCACTCACGGCGCACGGGGCGCCGAACCGCAACCGGCCGCCGACCTGCGCAGACGGAGAAGATTGACCGCATCCTCGCAAAGATCAGCGCCGAAGGACTGCAAAGCCTTACCGAATCGGAGAAGCGCGCGCTGCGAGAGGCGTCGGAAAGAAGATAGGGAAGAAAGGCATCAAGGCATCATGGCATCATGGCATCAAGGGAGGAAGGAAGATTGTATCATAGTATGCTACTTTAATACATTCCGGCGCGCAGGGGAGAGGGATCTCGCCTTGATGCCTTATCTCTTGTCCCTTGATGCCTCGATGCCATGATGCCTTGATGCCTTCTCCGCTCACATTCACCATCACCGCTGAATGCCGCTCCTCGGCCGCTCGCGTCGGCCGGGTCGAGACGCCGCACGGGTCGTTCGAGACGCCGGCCTTCATGCCCATCGGCACCCGGGGCGCGATCAGGGGGCTCACGCCCGAGCAGGTCCGGCTCACCGGGACGCAGATTATTCTCGCCAACGCCTACCACCTTCTGCTGCGGCCCGGGGCCGAGCGGATCGCCGGACTCGGCGGCATCCACGAGTTCATGCGGTGGTCGGGGCCGATCCTCACCGATTCCGGTGGCTACCAGGCGTTCTCCATGGCGGATATCAGCGACGTCGACGAGGAGGGCATCACGTTCGCCTCGATCATCGACGGCTCAAGGTGTCACCTGAGCCCCGAGCGGTCGATCGAGGTGCAGAACCAGCTCGGGGCCGACATCATCATGGCGCTCGACGACTGCCCGCCGAGCGCGGATCCCGAGGCCCCGCGGCCGGGGGGCCCGGCCCGACGCGGTCGCCGGGGAGCCGCCTCGCCCGCGGGACGCGCCGACGTGGATCATCCACGGCGGCTGCGGGAGTCGCACGAACGGACTGTCCGCTGGCTGCACCGGTGCGTGGCCGCTCACGCCCGGCCGCAGGAGCAGGCGCTCTTCGGCATCGTGCAGGGCGGCACCGACCTCGACCTTCGACGGGCCGCGGTGGAGGCGGTGTGCAACGTCGACCTGCCCGGCTACGCGATCGGCGGGGTGGCAGTGGGGGAGGGACCGCGGCTTATCCACTCCGTGGTCGAGTTCACCTGCCCGCTCATGCCCCCGGACAAGCCCCGATACCTCATGGGGGTGGGCTACGAGCGTGACCTCGTGGCCGCGGTTCGGGCCGGAGCGGACATGTTCGACTGCGTCCTGCCCACCCGCAACGGACGCAACGCCAGCGCCTTCACTCGATCGGGCCGGATCCGGCTCCGCAACTCGCAGTTCGGGGACGACGGCCGGGTGATCGAGCCCGGCTGCGGCTGTCACACCTGCTCGGGCGGCTTCAGCCGGGCCTACCTGCGCCACCTGTTCATGGCCAACGAGATGCTGGGGCCGATTCTGGTCAGCCTGCACAACATCCACCACTTCCAGCGCCTCATGCTGGACATCCGCCGGGCAATCCGCGAAGATAGCTGGGCTTCGCTCTTCGGGTGCTGGCCGGTGCTCGAACGGCCGCTCCAAGAGCCGCTTACGGGCCGCGGAAGAGGGGCCTGACCGTCCCGACGACCAGCATGATCCTGCCAAACCATGTTTGAGTTCGATTCGATTCCAACCCTGACCCTGGCCCAGGGGGCGACGCCGCCGGCTCCCGGCGAGTCGATCCCCCTGGAAGGAACCTCCGCCACCGCCGGCGCGCCCGGCGGCCCCGGCCCCCCGACCGGGAAGTCGCCGTTCGGCGGTCAGTTCTTCGTCATCATGCTGGTGCTGCTCGTGGGCATGATCCTCTTTTCGGTCCTGGGCCAGCGGCGCGACCGCAAGAAGCGCGAGGCGATGATCAAGGCGGTCAAGAAGCACGACCGTGTGCAGACCATCGGCGGCGTGATCGGCGCGGTCATGGAGGTCAAGTCCAACAGCGTCGTGCTGAAGGTCGACGAGACTTCCAACACGCGCATCACCTTTGCCCGATCGGCGATCCAGCAGGTGCTGACGACCGACGCCGACTCCGACCCGGTGTCCGGCGACGCCGTGGGGTAGGTCGATCCGGGGCCCGGTCGTCGGCCCGATTTCGGAAACCCGTCCCCATGCAGAACATCTTCTGGAAGATTGGTTTCATCATCGTCTTGGTGGGCGTGTGCCTGTGGTCGCTCAATCCCCCGCAGGAGAAAATCCGGCTCGGCAAGGACCTGCGCGGAGGCGTGAGCCTGATCTACGCGGTTCGCATCGATTCGAGTGTCGAAGATCCCCAGGCGGTCCTGACGCAGGTGATCACGGTCCTCAAGGATCGCGTGGACCCCAACGGGATCCTCAACATCTCGATGCAGCCGCTGGGGCGCGACCGGATCGAGATCGTGAGCCCCCTGCCCAACAAGAGGGTGCTGGCGCTGCGCCGGGACTATGACACGGCCCTGGAGGTCCTGCTCGCGGACGCCCAGATCCACGTGGGCGAGCTGGACACGGCCATTCGCCTGCAGCAGGCGACCGTCCGCTACGGCAGCGAGGGCGACCTGGGCGAGAAGATCGTGGAGCTTCAGGAGTTCTACGACGTCTATCAGGCGGCTCGGGAGGCGCTCGTGCAGGCCCCAGACCCGATCGAGGCGTCGGAGCTGGCCCGCCTCGAGGACGCCGTCGCCAAGGCGGAGATCGACTACGAAGAGGGGCACGCCGCGGTGCTGCGCCTCAGCCTCGAGCGGTCGCGGGTGGTGCGGACGCTGAACCTGCCGGGCACCCGCAAATCGCTGCGGGACGACAAGGGCAAGGTGCTCACCGATCCGCAGACGGGGGAGCCCCTGACGAAGCCGAGCCAGCGCGACGTGGCGATGAGCAAGCTGCGGGGTGAGTTCCCGCATCTGAGCGATGCCCTCGACGCGGTCACGGCGGCCTTCGCCGACTACCAGAAGGAGCGCAAGGGGTTCGACGATCCGCAGGACCTCATACGGCTGCTGCGGGGGGCGGGCGTGCTGGAGTTTCGCATCGCCGTGCAGACGGCCCGGCCCGAAGGGATCAACCCCGACGATCTGCGGCAGCAGCTCATCGAGCGCGGCCCGGACAGCATCGACTCGATGGTGGCCCGGTGGTACCCCATCAACGATCTGAAACAGTGGTATGACGGTCTCGACGAGCTCGCCGCCCTCGAGCGCGACCCGCGCAGCTTTTTCGCCGCCGGCCGCGGGCTGGTCGCCGAGGCGTACGAGGGCCAGCATTACCTGCTGCTCTACACCGGCGCGCGCAAGAGCATGACCCATGAGGGCGACCGCGCCTGGAGCCTCGAGTCCGCCCGGCGCAGCGTGGACCAGCTCGGCCGGCCGGCCGTCGAGTTCCGGCTCGACACCCCCGGCGGCGCGCTGATGGGCCGCCTCACCGGCCCGCACGTCGGGCACCCGATGGCGATCGTCCTCGACGGGCAGGTCTTCTCGGCGCCGACGCTGCAGAGCCAGATCCAGAACACCGGCATCATCACCGGCAACTTCTCGCAGTCCGAGATCAGCTACCTCATTCGCGTGCTTGCCGCCGGGTCGCTCGAGGCGAGGCTCTCCAAGGACCCGATCGCCATCAACATCCTCGGACCCTCGCTCGGCGAGGACAACCTGCGGCGGGGCCGCGACGCCTGCATCATCGCGATCATCGCCGTGGCCCTCTTCATGGCGGCGTACTACTTCTTCGCGGGCATGGTGGCCAACCTGGCGCTCCTTATCAACGGCGTGATCATCTTCGGCGTCATGGCGATGATCGACGGCACCTTCACCCTGCCCGGGCTCGGGGGCATCGTGCTCACGATCGGCATGGCGGTCGACGCCAACGTGCTCATCTACGAGCGCATCCGCGAGGAGCTTTTTGCCGGCGAAACAGACCTCCGCGGCGCGATACGCGAGGGCTATCGCAAGGCGTTCAGCACGATCATCGACGCCAACGTGACGAACCTCATCATCTGCCAGGTGCTCATCCAGACCGCGACCACTGAGGTGCGGGGCTTCGCGGTGACGCTCACCATCGGCATCCTCGCCACGCTCTTCACCTCCCTCTTCGTGACGCGGGTGATCTACACGCTCTACACAGACGGCGCCAAGTTCAAGCGCCTGCCCATGCTGGCGACGGTGTTCCCCGGCATCCACCGCGCCCTGGAGCCGAACATCAACTGGATCGGCTTCCGCAAATTCTTCTGGACGGTGAGCCTGATCGGAGTGGTCGCGTCGATCGCGCTCGTGAGCACCCGCGGGGTGGAGATGTTCGACACCGAGTTCCGCGGAGGCGTGTCGGTGACCATGGCCACCGCCCCGATCGGGGACGACCCCGTCCCCGCCGGCGAGCCCGAGCGCCTGTGGCTTGCGCACATCGGGCCGCAGGGAGTGGAGACCCGCATCCACCAGATCGGCCGGACGCTGGACGAGCCGGGGGCGGCTTCCGAGGCGGCGAGGCAGCGGGCGGTGGAGCTGCTGCGACACCTGTTTTCGACCGACCCCGGCAGCACCGTGCACGACCTGACGGCGGCCGACCTGCCGGCGCAGCTCGCGGGCGCTCGGCTCAGCGACCCCGAGGTCGACTCGCTCGTGACCGTGCTCACTGAGTTGCGCAACGCGAGCGTCCTCACCGTTGGCAAGACGCAGACCGACGACGCCGGCGTTGTCGTCGCCAATCGCTTCCAGGTGAAGGTCGCCAGCCCCAAGGGCATCGGGGACGAGGACACCATCACCAACGCGATCGTGGGTGCGATCGTCTGGGAGTTCGGCGATCAGCTTGACGTCACGCCGCCGCTGACCTTCGTCGGGGCCGGCTCCGACGAGCACGCGCCCTTCACCTTCACGGTCGAAAAGGACAACCTCGGCGAGTGCATCAATCGGCCGCAGTACACCGATCGCGTCATCGGCTTCAAGGGAGGCGTGGCGGTCGTGATCGACGAGATCGACCCGCCGGTCACCCCCGACGACGTCGCCAAGCGCATCGACCGCATGCGGTCGCAGCGGGACTTCGCCCAGCGCGGAGCGCTGGGCCGGGACGTCAAGGTGATCGGTCTCGAGCCGGTGGAGCCGACCGACTTGAGCCGGGGGTACAGGTCGGTGGCGGTCCTGGTCTTTGACCGCGACCTCAGCTCCCTGACCCAGAGGGTGAGTCTCGAGACCTGGGACGAGCGCCTGGCCCGCACCGAGTGGGATCTCGTTTCCCAGAGCCTGCAGGTCCCACCCGCTCTCGAGGCGGTCACCGGCTTCTCCTCGGCGGTGGCCCAGACCCTCGCCGCCAGCGCGATCGTGGCGGTGGGGCTTTCCCTGCTGGGCATTCTCGTCTATATCTGGGTCCGATTCGGGTCGTTGCGGTACTCCCTGGCGGCGATCATCGCCCTCCTCCACGACGTCACGATCGCCCTGGGGCTCCTGGCCCTGACGGGGCTGATCGGCAAGAGCGCCTTCGCGGGGACCCTGCTCATCGAGGAGTTCCGCATCGATCTGGGGGTGGTGGCGGCCATGCTCACGATCATCGGCTACTCGCTTAACGACACCATCGTGATCCTCGACCGGATTCGCGAGAACCGCGGGAAGTTGCCGATACCAACTGCGGCGATCGTGAACAGATCGATCAACCAGACGATGAGTCGGACCCTGCTCACGTCGACCACGACGCTGCTGGCGGTGGTCATCATGTACATCCAGGGCGGCAGCGGCATCCGGTCCTTCACCTTCTGCCTGCTCGTCGGTCTCATTGTGGGCACGTACAGCTCGGTGGCAATCGCTGCTCCCCTCGTGATCAAGTGGGGCAGAGACGGCGGGCCGCTGCGCGAGGAAACCGAACCGGTCTGAAAGAGGGAGTATTTCGCATGTCCGCACGCACCAAGATCTTCCTTGCCGTGGTGACGCTGCTGGTCGGTGTGCTGGCGGTGTACTACGGCGTGATGCTGCGGGGAGCCGACCCCGCGCTGGACACCGGCAACCGCCAGCAGGCCCGCTTCGACGACGACGGACCGGCCGGGCGGGCGGCGGTCGATCCGCTCAAGAAGGGCAGCAGCCGGCAGCCACCGACGGCGAAGACGCCGGGGCTGCTCAGCGAGTCGTTGCAACGGCTCGCCGCCGTGTCGGAAGGGGCCCCGGGGACGCCCCGGGGAGCCGGCACGGGCGGCTTCCGCCCCCTCCCTGCGGCCAAGACGCCGGGGGTCCGGCCGGTCCAGACGCCCTCCCTGGCCCGGGAGCGCGTCGCCGCGCGGCCTGCGTCCGGTTCGCCGGGCCGCCCCGCCGGAGCGCCCGACGGCGCCCGGAAACCGGGCCCCAAGTCCGCGGAGCCGATCAAGTACGTCCCCTACGTGGTCAAGCGGGGCGACACCCTCACCTCCATCGCCCGGGACTGGTTCGGCAACGCGATCAAGTGGGACCTCATCGCCGAGGCGAATCCCTTCATCGATCCCGGGCGCCTCGACGTCGGCCAGGAGTTGCGGCTGCCGCCCAAGGGCGCGAAGCGGACCGATCCCAAGCAGCGCGGCAGCTCCGGGCACAACCGGTACACCGTGCACTCCGGCGACTCGCTCAGCAAGATCGCGAAGTCCTACTACGGCGACCCCGACCGGTGGTGGGTCATCTACGACGCCAACCGGGCCACGATCGGCGACGATCCCGATGGCCTGCGCGTGGGCATGACCCTGCGGATCCCGGCCGTGCCGTGAAGGGCTCGATTCGCTGAGGAAGAAGCCGGAGGGATGAACTCTTCTAGAGCTGTTTCGAGCGCTCCGTAGGCCCGTCCGGGCCAACCCTCGCTCTGGTACGGCCGCGCCGCAGTGCCGGCGGGCCTGAACGGGCGCCACCCGCTACACCTTGAGTGAACCTGCTCTAGTCTTCTCTCTTCTCGATCTCTTGGGCCACGCCCACGTTCGCAGCGACGTGCCCCGGGTCGAGGCCGCCGATCAGCAGGCTGGTGACCCCGGGGTCACGGAGGACGAACCGGATCGCCTCGCGCGGGTCGAGGCGGCCGGATTGGAACCCCTTCTTGACCACCACGCCCACGCCCCGCGCCGCCGCCTCGGCGATCAGGGGCGCGTGCGAGTCGTCGCCGAGGCGGTACTCCACCATGATCGCGTCGGCCCACGGGAGCGCTGCCTGGGCGCCGTCGACGGTCTTGCCAGAGAACCCGATCGCCCGGACGAGCCCTTCGGACCGCAGCGCCTCCAGGGTGCCCACCACGTCCGTCTCGTCCTGGACGGCCATGTCGTCGCCGTGGGAGTGGACGAACACGATGTCGAGCACATCGGTACGGAGGCGCTCCAGGCTGGCGGCCACGCTCTCGCGGACGGCGCGGGCGGAGAAGTCGTGGGTCGACCGGCCCGCCTCGAAGGACTCGCCGACCTTGGTGGAGATGACGAACTCGCGGCGCCGGTGGCCGATCGCCCGACCGATGCGCTCCTCGCTGAGCCCGTAGGCCGGGGCGGTGTCCAGGTAGTTGACGCCCAGGTCGAGCACGCGGTTGAGCAGCCGCTCGACCTGGCGCTCGTCGGGAAGCGGGTAGGGCTGCGGATACTTGATCCCCTCGTTGCGTCCGATCTTGAACGCCCCGAACCCGATGGGGGTGATCCGAAGGTCGGTGCGACCTAGTCTCCGAGCGACCATTGTTCCTCCTTCTCCCAGGGGGGCAGGGCGACGCGCGGGTGGGGCCAGTCGCCGAGGTCCGGCGCCTCGGGCGGCCGGGGCCCGGCCGGCTCGCCGAGAGAGCGCCCCAGCTTCTCCGCCAGCCGCGGGACGAGGGCAAGCTTGGTGGGCCAGCCGCTCACCACGTTCCCGGTCCTGATGTACCGCGCGTCGGTGGGCCGGAACCCTCCGCGGGTGGCGGCCTCGGCGCGATCGATCCGGTAGGTCGAGAAGTCCACCCCGCTCAATTGAAGGCCCGGCAGGACGGCGAAGAGCTCAGCTTTGGCGTGGGCGATCAGCCGGGGGGGCTCCATCTCGACGCCCTCCTCGGCGATCTGGCCTCCGATCTGCCAGATGGCCCGGTTGGCGGAGTCGCGGGTGGAGGTGACGGTCACGCGGGCGGTCGCCCCGTCAATGCAGTGGCCGTTGAGCACCGGCAGATCGCCGCGGGCGACCACCATGTGAAGGGGGCGGCGCTGCATTGTTCGGCCCGAGAGGCCGACGCGGCGGCCGAGGTCGGCGTTGCCCGCCCCGGCGGTGAACACGACGTGACGCGGCCGCAGGTCGATCGGCGCTCCGGTCTGTGGATTGATCAGGCGGATCACCTCGACCTGCCCGGGGCCGTCGAGCTCGAACTCGAGGCCGTATTCGGCGTCGATCGCCAGGATCCGTCCGGGGTGCCGTCGGGCGAGGTCGGCGATCAGGCTGGCCGGCTCGATGACCTGCTCGTCGAGGCGAGCCACCAGGCCGGGGCACTGGGCGAGCACCGGCGGTCGGGCGTGACGATCGATTCTGACCGGCGCGGTCTGCAGGCCGGCGCGGGCCCCGATCATCGACAGGCGCGACCGCAGCGAGGTGGTCTGCCAGAGATGGCAGTATTCGGCTCGCAGGCGGGTGCCGCGCAGGTCCGGCGCCCCCTCACCGGCGAGGCACCGCCGCCACCGCTCGGGCATGGACTTTATCGTCTGCGCCGACGGGGTCAGGAGCCCGCTGAGGGTGTACTTGAGGCCGCCGTGGATGATCCCCTGCGAGGCGATCGTCTGCCCGCCGCCGAGGTCGCCGGCCTCGAGCAGCAACGTCCCGATACCCCGGCTCACAAGGTCGTCGAGCAGCCACAGCCCGGCCCCGCCGCCACCGAAGATGACCACCTCGAGACCCTGCGGGTCGGCCGGGGGCATGGTTCGACTCCTGAGCCTGCGTCAAGATTACGATCGTCTCAACGTCGGCCTGGACCTGATATCTTTGACTCACCGTGCGAGGATGCGTCCATGCCGCATACGGTGGTCCTGATTCCGGGCGACGGTACCGGTCCCGAGGTGCCCCGGCGCATCCCGGGGCCGCTGGCGCCGATCTGGCGTGGCGACCTCGGCACCCGCGAGTTCGCCGACGGGGTGATCGCGAGGCTGGAATGAATCGTGAATCCTCTCTGGAGGGATGAATGACCAAGGCTTGGTCAATCGAAGGGGCCGAGGGTGAGCCGATTCTCGGCGACACCCACGTGCCGGAGGGGGCGCCGCGGGGCGTCGTGGTGATCGCCCACGGGTTCAAGGGCTACAAGGACTACGGGATGTTCCCGCGGATCGCCGAGACCATGGCCGCTGCGGGGATGATCGCCCATCGGTTCAACTTCAGTCACTCCGGGATGACCAACCGAATCGAGACCTTCGAGCGGCCCGACCTCTTCGAGCGCGACACCTTCAACAAGCAGGTCTTCGACTGCCGTGCCGTCATCGGGGCGATCGCCGCCGGGCGGATCGACGGGACCCGGCTGCCGTCCGTGCTCTTCGGCCATTCCCGTGGCGGAGCCGCGGCCCTCCTGACGGTGGGCCGATCGGCCGATGACCCATTGCCGGTCGCGCCGGTCGGCGTGGTGGCGGCCTCCGCTCCCAGCGCGTGCAACCCGCTGCCGCCGGAGCAGGCCGATCAGCTTCTGGAGCGCGGTTTCCTGGAGTCTCCGTCGGCCCGCACCGGTCAGGCGCTCCGCATCGGCCGGGCCTCGCTGACCGAGCAGCTCGAGGATCCGCCGGCCCATGACCTGCCGGCGTTGGTGCGGCGGATCGATTGCCCGCTGCTTCTGGTCCACGGCGAGGCCGATCCGACGGTGCCGGTGGCCTGCGCTCACCAGCTCGCCGAAGCGGCCGGGGTCCGGGCGGAGGTCCTCATCGTCGAGGGGGCCGACCACGTCTTCAACACGCCCAACCCCCTGCCCGCCGACGAAGCGGCCAGCCCTCAGCTCCAGCACCTGCTGCGGGCGTTGGTCGATTTTGCACTGACGTGTTGTCGGAGAGTGACGAAGTAGAAGAAGTGACGAAGTGACGAAGTGGGAGGAGGCCCGCTCCGCAACTCTGTGACTTCGTCATTTCGTCACTTCTTCCTTCACTTGCGATTCCTCGAGCTCGCCGCCATCGCCCACCTGCTCGAGGCGCACGGCGACGCGCTTGGAGACGCCGCGCTCCTGCATCGTTACCCCGTAGAGGCGGTCACAGACCTGCATCGTGCGCTTGTGGTGGGTGATGATGATGAAGTGGCTGTGTTCGAGGAAGAGCTTCAGGATCGAGCAGAATCGCTCCACGTTGGCGTCGTCGAGCGCGGCGTCGACCTCGTCGAGGATGCAGAACGGCGACGGCTTGGACTTGAAGATCGCCATGAGCAGGGCAACGGCGGTGAGGGCCTTCTCGCCGCCGGAGAGCTGGCTCACGAGCCGCAGCTCCTTGCCGGGCGGCTTGGCGCGGATTTCGATGCCCGACTCGAGCCAGTCGGTCTGCCCGTTCTCGTCGGGCACCATCATCATGTCGGCGCTGCCGCCGCCGAAGAGCTTGCGGAACATCCCGTCGGGGCCGGCGAAGTTTTCGCGGATCGCCTCGAAGGTCAGCTCGAAGCGCCGCCGGCTCTTCGTGTCCAGCTCGTCGATGAGGGTCTTGAGCTGCGCCGTGGCGGTGTCGATGTCCTCGACCTGGTTGGCCAGGCCGACGTTGCGCTCCTCGAGCAGCGCTTCTTCCTCGACTGCGTCGAGGTTGACGTTGCCGAGCTTGCGGATCGACTCGCGCAGGACGTCGATCTCGGCCTGCACGGCCGCCTGATCGAGCGGCGGGGCGTCCGCGGCCCGGCGGCTCTCCCGGTAGGGGACGTACGCCGCCGCCAAGTCGACCTCGAGGCCGCTCTCCGTCTGCTCCTCGAGGACTTCGCGCTTGACCTCGACCTCCCGCCGGCTGATCTCGACGGCGTGGTAATCGCGCTCGAGGGAGGACGCCTTCGTCCGGGCCTCGGAGAGCCGCTCGGCCGCCCGCTCGACCCGCTCGTCGGCCGTGACCAGCTCCTGCTCGACCGCTTGCGAGACCGCCTCCAGATCGCTGCGGGCGGTCTCGGCGGTCTCGATCTCGTCGTCGGCGTCGGCGATCGTCGCCTCGTACTGCTCGATCTGCGAGAGCCGGCGGTGAAGCTGCGCCGTGGAGAGGTCGCGCTGCTGCCGGGTCTCCTGGAGGGTCGTCTCCACGTGTCGCCGCTCGCTGCGGGCCGCTTCGAGCTTCTCGCCCGCCTGTCCGAGCTCGACCTTGGCTGCGGTGAGGCGGTCCTGGCTCTGTGCGCAGCGATCCTGGATGGATTCGAGCTGCGACTGGGCATGTTCGGCGGCCTCGCGCTGGTCCGCGAGGGCGTCGGTCAGGGCGGCGAGGCGGTCCTGAAGCTCGCGGTGGTCGCGGCCGAGGCGCTCGAGGCGTTGATCGACCTCTTCCCGCTCGCCCGACACCCTCGCCTGCTCGCGCTCGATGCGGTCGAGGTCGCTCGCCTGCCGCTGGGCCTGGTACTGTTTCTCCACCACCCGGTGGCGGGCGGTGTGGAGCTCCTGGGCGACCTGGGCCCGCTGCTGCTGCGTCTGGGCCGAGTCGGCGGTGAGCCGATCGAGCTCTTTGGAGGTCTCTTCGATCTGCCCGTTGAGGGCGGCCAGACGCAGGCCGAGGTCAGCCCGCTCGATCCGCCGCGAGAGCCAGCCGTCGCCGCCGGTGGCTGAGCCGGCGGGGCCGGTGGTGACGCGGCCGTCGGGCTCGACGACCTCGCGGTGGCGGGTGACGAACCGCCAGCCCGCCAGGGGACCGGACCCGAGCATCAGGGCGGCTTCGAGGTCCCAGACGACCACGGTCCGCCCGAGCAGGCGCTCGACGGCGGCGCGGGCCTCCGGTGTTACCTCGATCATGGAGAGAATCGGGGTCACCCAGCCCGGAGCCGCGCCCGTGGGGTCCTCGGGGGGCGGCTGGGCGATGCCTTCCATGGCGATGAACCCCACCCGACCCGGCAGCTGCCGGGTGGCGGCCTCGAGCGTCTTGAGGTGCTCGATCCGCTCCACGAGCAGGAGCTCGAGATTGGCACCCAAAGCCGCCTCGACGAGCGGGGCGCTCTTGCGGTCGGTCTCCAGAGCATCGCCCAGGACCCCGCGGACACCGGGGAAGCGATCGGGCTGATCGAGCACCGCCTTGACCGCCCGGGTGAGCCCCTCGCGGGCCTGGTGCATCTCCTCCAGCAGATGGAGCCGGGTTTCGACGGCCGCCTGCTGCTGGCGCAGATCGGCCAGCCGCTCGCTCAGGGCCGCCTGGCGCTCGCCCAGCGTGGCCGAGGCGCGGTCATGCTCGGCGAGGCGCGCCGCAAGATCCTTCACCTGGTCCTGGGCCGTCGACAGCCGTGCCTCGGCCTCGGCATGCTGCTCGCGGCCCACCGCGATCTCGCCCTGGAGGTCCCCCGAGCGGGCATCGAGCCCGGCCGCCTGCTGCTTGAGCCCCTCGGCCTGCCCGTCGCTCGACTCCAGCCGGGCGAGAAGCTCCACCTGCTGCTGCTCGCTCTGATTGACCCGCGCCCGGGCCTGCTCACCGCTCTGCTGCGACTCCACCAGGGCCTGCTGGCTGCGGGCCCGCTCGTCGTTCGCCTCGCCGACCGCCCGCTCGGCCTCAGCGACTCGCTCGGCCGCCGCGGCGATGGCCGACTCGGCATCGGTCAGCTCGGCGTCCAGCCTGTCGATCCGCCGCGTCAGGTCGTCGAGCCGGCCGCGGTCGTCATCGACGTGCTGCCTGGTCTCGGTGAGGTTGCGATCGGTAAGGTCGCGTCGTTGCTCGGCGTGCTTGCGGGCCGCGACCAGCTCCAGCCGTTGCCGCTCGAGGTCGCGCTGCCGGCCCTCCAGCTCGTGGCGGCCGATCTGCGCCGACTGCTTTTCCTCCTCGAGCTGCCGCAGCACTTCCTCGAGGTGCTTGCGCTGCGTTTCGAGGTCCCCGATGCGGCTTTTGAGGCCGTCGAGCCGCTCGCGGAGCCCGTGATAGAGATCGAGCGCCAGGTCGAGCCGGATCTGGCGGGAGCGGGCGTCGAGCTCCCGCTGGCGCCGCGCCTTGGCGGCCTGCCGGCGGACGACGCGCAGCCGCCGTTCGGTCTGCTCGAGCTGCTCGCGGACGCGGATCAGGTTGACCTCGGTCCGCTCGAGCTTGCGGGCGGCCTCGATCTTGCGGGCCCGGAACATGGCGATGCCCGCGGCCTCCTCGAGGATCACCCGGCGCTCGATGGGGTTGGCGGTGAGCATGGCGTCGACCCGGCCCTGCTCGATCGTCGAGTAGGCGTTGGTGCCGATGCCGGTGTCCATGAACAGCTCTTTGATGTCGCGCAAGCGGCACCGCCGGCCGTTGATGAGGTACTCGCTGCCCCCGTCGCGGTAGAGCCGGCGGGTGACGTCGACCTGCTCGGTGTCGATGGCGAGGAACCGTCTTTCCTTCGCGTCGGCGGCGCCGGCGTCGGTGACAGGGTTGTCGAAGGTCAGGGTGACGGTGGCCGCCCCGAGCGGCTTGCGGGCGGCAGAGCCGGCGAAGATCACGTCGAGCATCGCCTCGCCCCGCAGGCTCTTGGCGGATCGCTCGCCGAGCACCCACTTTATGGCATCGACGACGTTGGACTTGCCGCAGCCGTTGGGACCGACGATCCCGGCGATCGGCACGTCGAACCGGAACTCGGTGGTGTCCGCGAAGGACTTGAATCCGGCGATGGTGACTTTGGCCAGCCTCATCCGGCTCTGACCTCCTGTCGGGTGCGGGTTCGATCCATGAACCGGCTGTTCGGGTGGGCTGGTCGCGTGGGGAGTCGAGGGGGGGCGATGACTTTCGGTTTGGACAGTCTTGTGGTTTCGGCTGGGGTGTCTCGGGGAGAACCGCGCCCGGGCCCGCCCGCTAGCGGGGAACGGTCGGCGCCATCGGCGTGGCCGACCCCAGGGAGCCCTCGACCGACCCCTGGGCCGCGTCACCGGGGCTTGGGCGGTCTTCGTCGGGTTGGGAGAATTCCGGTCGCTCGGGAGGCACGGGTCGTTCCTGACTCAGGATCGCCGCCAGGATGCGGTCCTGCTCGGCCTTGAAATCGGCCTTGATGTATCCCTGCCTCCAGATTTGGTGCAGGGCCCCGACGGTCTGGCCGTAGCTCAGCCCCAGCCCGGGGTCCGGTCGCTCGATCGACGGGCTGTGGCCCAGGAACTGGACAAGCTGCTCGAGACCGGGCTCCACGCGATTGATCATTCCCCGCTCGGCGTCCGGCAGCCGGTAGTAGACCTCGATCATCCCCTCGTCGGGGTCGTCCTTGATCATGAACCGGTTCGACCACGCCTGGACGGTCACCGGCAAGTCGACGGAGAGGTCGGTTCCGAAGAGCACCACCCGCGGCTGCCCGATCTGGGTGATGTAGATCATGGGCACCTCGGACTCGACGATGTCGAGCACGAACTTCTCGTCGACGAGGTACCGGCGCATGTACGGATCGCCGCGCTCGACCAGCGCTTCGTAGGCTCGCAGCCGCACCTCGACGTCGGGGTCGCTGAGCAGCCCGCGGAGAGCCCGGTCGATCCGCGGGTTGAGGCCCATCTTCGCGAGCAGGCCGATCGCCTGCCGCCGGCCATCGGGCGAGCCCGTCTCGGCCATCTTGATCAGGTGCGGGATCACCGGGGCGTGGTCGAGCCTGGCCCCGGCGCTGAGGGCCGCCAGGCGCGCCTGCTCTTCGGGGTGGTCGTAGAGATCGCGGATCACCCCCAGGACGCGGGGCCCCAGCGCCTGCCATCTCCAGGAGGCATGGTAAGCGGAGGACGGGTTGTCGACGACGTAGCGGCGAATGCTCATGGCCACCCCCTCCACGCCGGTCTGGCGGATGGTGGTGTGCCGAAGCAGCTCGATGAACTCCTGGGTGTTGTGGCGGTAGGAGGGCGGCAGGGTGATGGTGATCGATTCGTCGGACTCGCCGCGGGCGGTGGGGTCGCGCTGGCCGGGCTCCTGGGGAAAATGGGCGTTGATGGAGCTCTGCAGGCGCGAGGCTTGGGCGTGGCTCGGGGTCGCCAGGCGCAGCTTCACGGGGATGTCCTTGATGACCACCCCGCCATTGAGGATCCGGGCGGTGGTGCGGTTGACGGTGTCGCGGCCGACGGCCCCGGGCTCGGCGAAGGGGTTGACGAAAATCGGACCACGGGCGCGGGCCAGCGCGAAGGCCTGGCGGCTCCCGGTGGGCGGGAGAAGCTGCTGACCCGCGAGGGCGGGCAGAAGCTCGGTCGTGTAGAGGCGCCCGCCCTCGAGGCTGGTGGTGCCCGTCCTCGGATCGGCGTAGATCCGCACGTCGAAGCGGGAGCCCTCAACCGCCGCCGGGGGGATGACCCCCTCCACGATGACCGCCGCGGTGTCCAGCGAATCGAGCAGGGCCTCCGGCTTGAGGTGGCCCCAGCCGGTGCGCTCGCTTCCGATCCCCCGGCGGGCCGCATCCGCCAGCAGTTTGGCCCGCACCGTGGGCGGCAGGTCTCGCGACCCGGTCCCGTTGAGCCCCACCACGAGGCCGTAGTTCCGCACCACGACCGGCCGATAACCGTCGAGAATGCCCGCCTCCGCCAGCGTCCCCCGCATGATCTGAGGGACGTTGATCTCGAACCCGCCGGCGGCCCGGGATGGCGTCGGCCGGGGACCGGCCCGCTCGATGCCCGAGCAGCCCGACACGGCGCAGACGACGATTGCCCAGCAGGCCAGCCGGCCGGGCCGGGCCCGCGTTGGCTTGACGACCGCCGGGAGTCTTCGAAGCCGCATGGTCGATCCTGCTATATGACAAGGGGCTCCGGCTCACGGTCCTCGGCCACCCCGGAATGCGAGGCCGAACGCCAACCGAAAACCCCTGGGCGAACCGATCAGCATAGGCAGGGGCCCACGTGGTCTCAATCGCCGGAGGCGATCGCCTGCGGGGCGGGTTGGGACGCGAGCTCGAGCACCTTATCGACCAGTCGGCCGATCCCCTCGTAGACCTGCCCGATCCGCTGCGCCGACATGTAGGCGGGGGTCGAGACGATGCGGTGATCCTCGTCGACGCAGAGCTCCTCGGTGGCTCGCTCGTGGTGGCGGCCGCCCATCTTCTCGATCGCCGCCGCGGTGGCCTGGTCGGTGCCGATGGTGAGGTTGCAGCCCTCGAAGAGCCTGGCTCCGATGGTGGGCGAGATGCAGATCAGCCCGATCGCCTTGCCCGCGGCGTGGGCTTCGGTGAGGACGCGGGCCACCTCGGGGTCCACCCGGCAGTTGTCCGATTCGGTGGCGAAGGTGCTGAGGTTCTTGGCGGCGCCGTAGCCGCCCGGCAGGATCACGGCGTCGAAGCGGTGGCCGCGGATGTCGCGCAGGCTCTCCACCGGGCCGCGGGCGATCCGGGCGGACTCGATCCTGACGTTGCGGGTCTCGTCGGCGGGCTCACCGGTCTGGTGGTTGACCACGTGCATCTGATCGACGTCGGGCGCCGCGAAGGTGACGTTGGCGTCGTGGCGGTCGAGGTGGAGCAGCGTGGAGACGGACTCGTGGATCTCGCTGCCGTCGAGAACGCCGCAGCCGGAAAGAATGAGCAGGACGTCGGCCATTGGGGGGCTCCGGGGGAAGAGGGGGTGTTGGCGGTTGGCGGGAAGAAGAAGACGACGTGACATTGTAGAAACCGGCGGGCGGGGGTAAACCCCGCCCCACAGAGCTTGTCGCGCGACGTACCAAGTGGATCCGGGCCTCCGTGCCCGGCTCCTTTTGAATCGGATAGATTTCCGCCTTCGCGCGGATGTCACGGGGCCGCGCTCAGGAGGAGCGCATCGACGCCGCGTCCTGCCGAGTGGTGGAGCCGGGCATCCTGCCCGGCTCCCTTCGTCCGGAGGTGTTCGGGCCTTCGCGCGGATGACAGCGGCTCCCGCTGTGCGCGTCGACGCCGCGTCCTGCCGAGTGGTGGAGCCGGGCATCCTGCCCGGCTCCCTGAGTCCGGGCGTGCTTACGCCTTCGCGCGGATTGCACGGGATCCGCGTTC
>SMUY01227627.1_pt1 | contig 16912 bp, 17 predicted proteins | sample 2456441 | NCBI WGS metagenome assembly SMUY01 (sample SAMN11095931, study PRJNA526329) | marine sediment metagenome | biome: Marine sediment; feature: Surficial sediment; material: Deep marine sediment; isolation source: Hadal surficial sediment | place: Pacific Ocean | collected 2014-11 | depth...
GACAAAAAGGTGGTTGTCAAACACGCTAAGTGGCCACTGTGCGCCCGCAGACGACAACGGTCCTGTCGGAGTGACATTGTTCTCAGGTGGGCCTACGTCGGATAACGGAGTCCTGGCCCAAGGGGAGATCGCTGCCCCTAACCCCGGAAACGCCTGCGGCTGGGGAAATGTTGATGCCGTCATCGCCGCCATGGCTAACGGTGGCGCCTATGTCAATGTTCACACGCTGGCCAACCTGGGAGGCGAGATCCGGGGTCAACTCAAGTAGTCGATAACGGTAGAGAGGCTTCTTGACCGGCAACTAAGGCAGGTTCGGCTTCCTCAGCAGCAATGAAACCCCCGGCGGACTCCAATCACTGCAAAGCGATTAGGGCGGCGGGGGTTTCGTTTTCGACCGGCCGTGACTTCGGATTGTCATCCGATGCACCCGCTGACGGCTTTGCTGGTTTTGTCGGACTGCAAGGCGGCCTAGGACCCCTACACCACCACGAACTCACCAGAACGGCACCCGGCATTTCTGTTGGGGTCGCACCAATCGTCCGCTATGTCAGACTAGAAGGCACGCTGAACATCGCCCACTGCTGATAGAGAAGGAGATATCTCCCCACCGTTTGCCACGCCGCCGGGAACCCCTCCTGAACCGGGTAGTAGAGCCAGGTGAAGGCATTGGAGACGATTATGAAGCCCAAAGCGAGCGCAGCCGTGATGTTCCTCGATCGATTTCTGTCGACAACCACCTCAACTGGAGTCGCTTCCAGGGTGTTCCGGTTGAAGAGCCGGTCCCAGACCGGTGTCGGCAGAAAAACGAGCCAAACGAACATCATGACGAACGGGAAGATTCCGATGCCCATGAGTAGGGCTATCCCGGCATGAAACCCGATAAACGCCGTGGCGATGACCGTCCGTCGGGAATTCAATGTCCTCCCCGGGACGAAGAGAAGAACAGTGCCGATGATCTCAAACACAACGGTCGTGACGGAGAAGAAGCCGAGGACGGCCGGGAACTGGGTTAGCGCCTGCCCGAGGTCAGTACTGAAGCGCGGAATTCCCAACACGGTCTCCAACGCCGTGCGATCGAAGACCCACTCTCCCATGTCCTTGGTCACACCAGAAGAGAAATAGATGATGAACACCTGCACGAGCACCGCCGCGCTTCCGACCGAAAGGACACGGACCGGCTTGCTCGCGGGGTCTCGTCCGGCGTCGGAGGAGAGGTTGGCTCCCAGGGGTAGGAACATGCCCCAAAAGAGAAAGAGGGCAAGTAGGAAGTTCCCCAGGTCAACGCCGCTTTCGGGCGCCAGAAGCGCGCTCCGAATCGGGATCGAGTAGAGCAGCCAGCACAGGATGGTGGCGAAACGAGTTCGGTAACCGATGAGCAGCATCACAGCGAACGGAATGATCAGAACACCGGCGTAATCCACGGCCAACCCGCCTAGCCCCGAAGCGGTTCTGGGCCGTGGAAGCACGACAAAGAACGCTTCGTAAAGAATGATTGCCCCGAGTCCGATCCGGAGGGCGGCAAGAGCTCGCGTGTCGATGGCGAATAGAGAATCGAGGACCCTCCGGTCCCGGGCCGTGAGGCTCAACTTCGGTGAGGTTTTGATGGGTGTGTCGGTCATCGCTCTAGCCCTGCCACAAGGTCTCCATCGACATGGAGGGGGTTCCCATTTAATCGTCCATACAAAGTACCTCACGAAAAGGCGCCGATTGAACAACCACGGCTCAGCGAGGTCGGTAGGGGTCCTCTAGCTCGACGATGGCTCCACCTTCGGTTGCCGTGTCCAGGAGGTGGAGAGCCGTCCCGACGACGCGACTGTGGGTCGAGCCGTCTCCTGGTGGTCCCAGGGGGCGACCCATCGGGTGACGCGTAATCACCGTACGGGGGAAGCCCATCTCTTCGGCAACATGTCTGAAGGACCGAACAATCACGGTGACAGTCGGAAGACCCTCCGTTTCGGCTTTCCTCGCTATGTGTCCGACCGACACATGACAGACCGGTCAGACAGGTACCAGGAAGAGCGCCTCGATACCTTCGCCCTTCCATAGTTGCACCCAGTCGTCGAGCTCGTTGTTGAGGCGACCCTGCGAGCAGGCCCCGACGAAGGAAAACAGAGTCGGAGCCAGTCGTCCTATACGAGCGGCGTCCTCGGCTTCAATGAGAGGCGTCCTGGGAAGGGCAACATCTAGATCACGAGACACCGACCGGATGTCGTATCCGGGGTGGCGTACCCGGATCTCTTCGGCAGACAGGTCCCTCGGGATCTCGCTCAGAACGGGCACGGCTCGCAGAAACTCAGTTATTCGGGCAATGGCCCAATCCTGAGTCATGTCATCCTGGTCAAGGGGCGACGGATCATCGCCCGAGACGAAGTGTCCCGACGAAGTGACCAAGCCGACTGTCGTTTCGCTGAGGGGCTTGGCCAGAGGTGTGAACGGGCGGTCCTCATAGACGTAAGTTCTCTTTGCGGTGGCCTCAGGCTGATAGGCCCTCACCTGCCATTCGCACACGAGGTCGATCAGCCGATCGGTCGATGTGCCGTCGAACAGCTCACCAACCTCTTCGAGAAGTCTGCTGAAGAACTCTCCCGCTTCATCGGAACTGAGCCCCTTGAGGAACTTGAACGACAGATCGTTTCTCGAGCCGTAGGCAAATGAGTCCTTGAACTCCTCGAATGACTCGGTCGCTCCGTCCTTCATGAGTACACAACTCCGTCGATAGACCGCCTCGAGCGCCGTTTGCCTTCTTTACCCTTCCCTATGGTCAAGGCTCTCCCCATGGTGTCAGAAACCTCGGGGGATCGAGACATCTTCCGAGAGCCAGGAAATGTTATGTGCCCAGGGCGGATGCAGAGTCGGCTCACCGCCGCCAATCTCGAACCTTCTTGTGGTCTCCGGGAGGCACGCGGGCTAGTGGAGCGGTCGCAGAGTCTTGCCTGTCAATGCTGGTCGCAGACGCCTCCCCGGCGCCCCTCTCATATAAGCGAGGTCACCAACTCTGACTGTTGGCAGGTCTTGTTCTCTCTCGGACAGCAAAACCGAGTGCCTGGGCACTCGGTTTTTATGCTTCTAAAGCCGACTTCAGCGGCGAGGGCGTGCCTCGTTGACCACGAGCTCGCGGCCTCCGATGTCGGACCCGTTGAGGGCCTCGATTGCGTCGTTTGCGGCCGAATCGGCCATTTCGACGAATCCAAAGCCTCGGGACCTTCCGGTCTCGCGATCAGTGATCACACGCGCCGAATCGACCGAGCCATGAGGCTCGAACATTTGGCGGAGATCGTCGTCGGATGTTGTGTAAGGCAGGTTGCCTACGAACAGATTCACAGTGTCTTCCTCTACAGCGGACGGGACGCCGATCCATGCGGCTACCCGCGCGACCCCAAGTCGCGGTTTGAGAGGATAGTCCAACCGGAGACCAGTGTGTCCTCCGAAGTCGGCCAGCACCGCGAAATACCGTGGTTCAGATGTGTGAGTTCTGCAAGGGCCCGAATGGGTGTCTACGGGGTTGGCTCGTCGACGGCTTTCGCCTCGGCGGAATCGGCGGCGATTTCGTTCGCCATTTCGAAACCAGGTCCGAAGGTGTCAGCCCAGACAACCGTGGTGTAGAGCCAGAGCGCTGTAGCGATGAGCAGGAGCGGGAACGAGCGGGCGACCCATGGGTAGGTCGACCCGCTGGCGCCAAGCCATCCGCCAATCAGCGCACCAAGGGGGAGAGTCGCCCAACCGATGGCGCGGCTCGCCGTGATCACACGACCCAACATCGATTCCGCGGCGTAGTGCTGACGGATGGTCGCCAAAGGGATATTGATGACAGAGACTCCGAACATCCATCCCGCTTGGAGTGCCAGCGTCAGAAGACTGTAGGTCGTGAACATCACGAGAAACAGCCCGACCCCGGCGATGGCCATCCCGACCACGAGGGCCCTTCCCAAACCCAACCTGCGGGTAATTCGGGGAGCGATCAGGGCCCCGACAACTCCCCCCACACCCATGGCGAAGAGAAGAACCCCAACCTGGATCTCTGACTCGGCCATTAGGACCTCGAAGGCCAGCACCACAAAGGTCGCCTCAATGAAACCCATGACAAAGTTGGGGACGGCCGAGGCGATGGTGGTGATCCGAAGCCTCGGTTCGGCCCAGAGGTATCGAATTCCATTGACGGCCTCGGTAAAGAAAGGTGCTCTCTCGTCTTCTGGACTGCGATGATGGACGACACGCCCGACCCACTTCAGCGATATCGCCGATACCACGAAGGTCAGGCCGTTGACGAAAAGCCCAAGCGCGGGCCCGGCGAAGACGACGGCCATGACCCCCGCCACCAGCGGACCCAGGGCAAAGTTGGCCTGCTGACTCGCCGCGACATACGCATTGGCGTCGGCCAGACGCTCTCGCTTGACGAGCGATGGGATCAGGGAATAGAGCGCCCCATCAAAGAGGGTCGTCATCGACCCGATCAAGAATGCCATCACAAACACCGTCGAAGTTCCGTAGTTCCCCACCTCGGCGGCCAGATAGAAGAAGGCCGAGGCGCGCAACAGATCCGTCGCCACCATCACGGGCCTCAGATGCCATCGATCGAGAAGAACACCACCTGCCAGGCCAACCAGCAAGGTCGGGGCCGTCTCCAGCGCGTAAGCGATGGAGAAATCCAGGACGCTCCCCGCCCCGGTGGATTTCTGAATATGAAGAACGAGAAGCGGAATGGTCAGGAAGGCGATGTACGTGCCGAACTGGCTGATGGTTTGACCCACCCACAGTGCGATGTAACGGGGGCCGAGCGACCGCATAGAAGTGACGGGATTCACCGCTCGCACGATAACCCCGGGTGGCGCTCTGTCTAGGGCTTGTTAGATTCACGTACTTCATGGCCGACCCTCAGGAAATACCTCAGATCGCGACAGAGCTGATCGACATTTCGCGGGAATACCTCCTGCAAGAAACGATCGAGCCTGCGAAGCGTCTTGGCAAGGTTGCCGCCAAGGGTGTCGGCGGTGCCATGGTCCTGTCGATTGGGGCGTTCCTGATGGCCTGGGCCGTCTATCACGGTCTGAAGATGGTCTTTCCCGTGGGGGAATGGTGGGTGGTTCTTTCCCGTTTTCTCACCGCGCTCACTGCGGCGGGTACCGCAGGGATAATCGTTTGGAGGATGCAAAATGACGATCTCCCGGGATGACATAGAGGCCAAGGCCCTCGAGCTTGTCGATGCCGTTGACGACACCAGACGCTTGGCTCAGGACAAGGCCATCCTCATCGCCGTTGCTATCGGGATTGTGGTGGTTGCAGCCTTCGTGGTTGGCAGAAGGCGGGGCCGTCGCAACAAGACGGTTGTCGAGGTCTACCGCGTCTGATCCTCGGAACCGTTTTGTGAACCGAATTGGGGGCCTCACACTGAAAACGGTTCACAGAACGGGCATCTCCGACCACCGATCGAGAGATGCTGTCTCGTTTGGTGACTAGCGACCGACGAAACTACGAATCTCGTCCTGAACGACTTTGGGCTCGCGCCATAGTTGTCGTGCGCTGAACCGCCTGATCTGCCAGCCAAGCTCCATCAGCATGTTCTGACGGATGAGGTCGTCGGCAAGCTGGTCTGGCGTCGAATGAGCGCCCAACCCATCGATTTCTACCATCTTCATGAGGTCTGGCCAGGCGAAGTCTGGATAGGCGTGCTTCCCGTTCGGCAGTCGAACCTTGAACTGTGCGACAGGCTGGGGGATGCCGGCATCCCTTATGAGTCGGGCAGCGTCCACCTCGGCCGCGCTTCCGGAGAGCCCATCGCGGGCGATCGACATGACTCGCCGAATCCGCCGAGTGCCCTTTACACCCCGTCCACCCTGTTCACGAACGACTCTGGAGACCTCATCGGGACAGGTCAGCTTCAGGCGGAGAGCACTCATATACATCTTCTCGATGACCCGATCTGTGAGAAGCCCTGAGAGATCAAGCAGAGTTCTCTCGACCGTGCATACCGGAACACCCTCCACCTCGACACTTGGAAGGCGACGTCGCGTGCGGTGCAGGATGGCTCGGTTGGGGAGGGCCCGATTCTCGTATGGAACTGTCAGCTCGATCAGTTGGCTAATGATGCCATCGAGGTGCCATAGGACGGCGGCAGTCCGGTGGGATGCAAGAGAGTGCGGACCCGCAGCTAGAAGCGCGGCACGGATCTCTGTCAGCCAGGTTTGCTGGGTGACATTCAGATAGTACACGCCCCATTGAACTTGAACCCAGCGACCAGCAACCACGTGAGCCTTGATGACATCGTTGGTTGCCCCGTGCGCGAGTAAAACCTGGCGATCGACAAGCCCGTGGTTGTCGGCGGCGAACCGTCTTACAGCCCCCTCATCCCACATGGCTCCAATCTGCCACAAGTCAGGGACAGAATTGTTTTGTGAACGGATTTGGGGCTCAGGACCCCATTTCGGTTCACAGAACGCTTAGCCGCGAGCCCGTCTCTTCGGCTTGATGATCTCGAGACGCGGATTTCCCGACTTCTTGTGATGGATCACGATGGCCGTGCCCTCGGGTAAGGACTGACGGTGGATCAACTTCTTCCGCGGTCTGCTCCGCTGCAGATACGCCAATGCGCTCAAGGCCAAACCGAAATAGAGGTCGGTGCTGTCACCCTCACGCAACCCGCGCAAGGTGCGATTGAAACCGACCTCCCTCGCGTCCGAGCCGCCCCACACCCGACGCATGAACTTCTTCTTGTAGCTCGCCATCTTCTACCGTTGCCTTCGTCCGCAACCATATAGACACCATGCAAAACAAGAAAGCCGTACAAATAGTCGTCTGGGTCGTCGTGATCGGGATGGTCATAGGACTTCTCTTCTCGGTGATAGCCATCTTCTGATGAGTCTCGCCGAGGGGGACCCCGCACTCCTCGTCGACCCCAAGGGCCGACACTTCCTGCTCAGGCTCGAATCTGGTCGCAGTTTCCAGTACCACCAGGGTTCCATCCCTCACGACATTCTGATCGGTGCCGAGGACGGTTCCTGGGTCGAAGCGTCGACCGGGACAATGCTTCTGCTTCTCCGTCCGCGCCTCGCCGACTACATCCTGAAGATGAAGAGAGCGGCTCAGGTCGTCTACCCAAAGGACCTCGGGCCGATACTCGTATACGCAGACATTGGCCCCGGGATGACCGTGGTCGAAGGAGGCACGGGATCGGGTGCTCTCACACTTGGCCTTTCCCGCGCGGTGGGCCCGAGCGGGCAGGTAGTCAGCGTCGAAATCCGAGAGGACCACGGGGCCCATGCCCGTAAGGCCATCGAGCGTTGGTACGGCGAGATCCCGGAGAACATCGACCTGCGGATCGGGGACATCTCCGATACGGTGGCCGATGTCGCTCCCGAGCGAATCGTTCTCGATCTCCCCGAACCGTGGCACGTTCTCGAGACGGCATCAGAACACCAACCACCCGGGGGAATTCTGTGCGCCTACCTTCCGACCGTCCCGCAGGTGCAGACCACAGTCGAGAGAGCACGAGAGATGGGGACGTTCGCCGAGATCGAAGTCAAAGAGTTCCTCGCCCGGGATTGGAACGTGTCGGGACGGTCCGTGCGCCCGGAGCACAACATGGTCGGCCACACAGGCTTCCTCGTTTTCATGCGCAAGACCGATTCCGCGCCAAACCTCTTGTAGGACTCGTCGGTATTATCTCCGGGGTCAGGAACATCTTCAGGAGACACCGATGAAGGTTTGCATAGATCAAGATCTCTGCACAGGCGGCGGAGGAGTGCCCGGCGGAGTGCATCTTCATGGAGCCATGAGCAGATATGAACCAATCTCACATGCGCCTAAAGGAACCCAGGGAAGTAACCGAACCCCTTCGTATACTGATCGCAGGCGACCCTAGGCCAGGAGGAAGCCGTGGAAGAAGGACGGACACAGGAGGAGGCAGCTCAGCTTCGTCAGGTCGTCGCGGCACTTGAAGACGAAGTCGCATATCTTCGCCGCCGGGTTCGCGAAGCCCCGGGCAACCTCGACGAACTCGAGTCGGAGTTCTCACGCACCCGTGATCGGCTTGATCGCGCAGCTGCCCAGAATGACAAGCTTTCCCATCTCCTGGAAGAGGCACGCGAGCAACTCGGTGTGCTCAGGGAAGAAGTGGAGAAGCTCACCTCTCCTCCCAACAACTTCGGAACCGTTCTACAGGTCAACGCCGACGGCTCCGTCGATGTCCTCACCGGCTCTCGCAAGCTCCGGGTCGCCGCCCAACCAAGTGTTGAGGTAAAGAAACTCCAAGTAGGTCAGGAGGTGCTTCTCAACGAGGCCTTCAATGTCATCGACGTCCGATCCTTCGAGCCTGCGGGCGAGGTCTTGAGGGTGAGGGAGACACTTGACGACGGCCGGGTGATGATCCAGGCCCACGCCGACGAAGAAAAGGTTCTCAAACGTTCCGACGTGATGGCAGAGGTTTATCTCCGTGCGGGCGATTACGTCCGAGTCGACGCCAAGACTGGCCTGATTTTGGAGAAGATGGAGAGACCGGAAATCGAAGAACTCGTCCTCGAAGAGGTTCCCGACGTCACATATGCCGAGGTCGGCGGGCTGGCAGAGCAGATAGAGCAGATTCGCGACACCGTCGAGCTTCCCTATATGCACAAGGATTTGTTCAAGGAATATGAACTGGTGCCACCAAAAGGGATACTTCTCTATGGCCCGCCCGGGTGCGGTAAAACCCTGATCGCCAAAGCAGTGGCCAACAGCCTGGCCAAGAACGTGTCCAAACGTTCAGGACGCCCGGACGTGCGCTCCTACTTCCTCAACATCAAGGGTCCCGAACTGCTCAACAAGTGGGTTGGTGAGACCGAGCGTCAGATTCGTCTCATCTTCCAGAGGGCGAAGGAGAAATCAGACGAGGGTGTTCCCATCATCATCTTCTTCGACGAGATGGACTCGCTGTTCCGCACCCGGGGCTCGGGTATCAGTTCCGACGTCGAGTCGACCATCGTGCCTCAACTGTTGTCTGAGCTCGATGGTGTCGAGTCACTCAAGAACGTGGTCGTCATCGGTGCATCCAACCGTGAGGACCTCATCGATCCGGCGATTCTCCGTCCCGGCCGGCTGGACGTGAAGATCAAGATCAACCGGCCCGACCCTGTTGCCGCCAGAGAGATTTTCCGGATCTACATCACCGATCAAACCCCGATCGACTCTGAGGAGTTGAGCTCTTTCGGTGGTCCTGTCGGGGACTTCATCGTTTCGATGATCGATACCACCGTCACCGACATGTACGCCACGGACAAGGAGAGAGAATTCCTCGAAGTGACGTACGCCAATGGCGATCGAGAGACGCTCTACTTCAAGGACTTTGCCTCCGGGGCGATGATCGAGAACATCGTCAGACGTGCCAAGAAGGACGCGATCAAACGCCAAATTGCGGGTGGACCGATCGGAGTGCGTGCTTCCGATCTGAAAGCGGCGATCAAACAGGAGTTTCGCGAGCACGAAGATCTGCCGAACACGACCAACCCGGATGACTGGGCCAAGATCTCCGGTAAGAAGGGCGAGCGGATTGTCTATGTCAGAACGCTCGTCGGGGGAGACGAGGAGAGTCGGCTCATCGAAAAGGTCTCGGGCGGCCAGTACCTGTAATGGCAATCCACAAGGTGCTCGGTACCGAGACCGAGTACGGAATCGTCGTCAGGGGCGACCCCGGATTCAATCCCGCCGCGGCTTCGTCCCTCGTTGTCAATAGCTATCCAGGAGTGAGGGTCAAAGTCCAGTGGTCCTATGAGGAGGAATCTCCGGGACGTGACGCTCGCGGGTTCGGTCACGACACCTACGGGTTGATCGATTCAGAGGGGGCCGTGGTCAATTCCGTCCTGGCCAACGGCGCCCGGCTGTATGTTGACCATGCCCACCCCGAATACTCCAGTCCTGAGTCCTACGACCCGCTTGAAGCAGTGCTCTACGACAAGGCGGGGGAGCGAGTCATGCACAAAGCTGCGGTCGTCGCCTCGGAGACCTCCGGACGCCAAGTCTCGCTCTACAAGAACAACTCCGACGGCAAGGGCAACTCCTATGGCGCTCACGAGAACTATCTGCTTTCCCGAGAGACACCGTTTGGCGATGTGATCAGGTACGCGACTCCTTTCATGGTGACCCGTCAGATCTTCACCGGCGCCGGGAAGGTGGGTAAAGAGAACAACCGCCCCGATGTTGACTTTCAAATCACGCAACGCGCCGACTTCTTCGAAGAGCAGGTCGGTCTTGAAACGACGCTCAAGCGCCCCATCATCAACACGAGAGACGAGCCTCACGGCGACCCGGCTCGCTACAGACGTCTTCACGTGATCATCGGCGACGCCAACCTCTCCGAAGTCCAGGTGTTTCTCAAGCTGGGGACGACGGCGTTGATGCTCGCTGCCCTCGAAGACGGAGCCATCCCCGACCCACTCGACCTACTCGACCCGGTCGAAGCCTGCTGGCAGGTCAGTCACGACCTTTCGTTGTGCCGTCCCATCCAGCTCGACGGAGGAGGCTCGGCCACGGCTCTCGAACTGCAGGGCAGATACCTCGAATGGTTCGCCAAATATGTCGAGAAGGAGCTTGATGAGCCCGTTTGGAACCAGCTCATCGAGGAGTGGGAGCGCACTTTGTCGTTACTTGAAACCGAGCCGATGCAACTGGCCGACACGCTGGACTGGGTAGCCAAAAAGCGCCTGTTCGGGGGTTATGTGGCACGTGATGGACTCGAGTGGTCCAGCGCAAAACTGAGGGCTCTCGATCTCCAGTATCACGATGTCGACCCTGAAAAGGGCCTGCACAACCGGCTGGTCGCCAGGGGCGAGATGCGCACCCTTTATACCAATCAACAAGTCGAGGATGCCGTCTCGACACCGCCGCAGCGGACACGTGCCTATTTCCGTGGACGCTGCGTATCCGATTTTCCAGACTCACTGGTGGCTGCCAACTGGGATTCGCTGGTGTTCGATGTCGGCGGATCACATCTCAAACGCGTTCCTATGATGGAGCCCCTGAGAGGCAACGCCGAAAGAGTCGGTGCGCTTCTGGACGAGGCCGAGGACGCAGCAGACCTGCTCCGACGCCTAGAAGGATGAGATAGATGTCAGATCGAGAACGCTCCAAGTCGAGGGACAAGGGCAAGGACGAAGCCGAAGAGACAGCCGAGGTAACGGTGGAAAGCGACACCGACATGGAGGCTCTGGACGATCTCCTAGATGAAATCGACGACGTTCTCGAGGAGAACGCAGAGGAGTTCGTCAAGAACTACGTCCAAAAGGGCGGCCAGTGATCGAACGACCGATGGGGCCGTTGCCCCTCGACGTCCCGGTACCCGGCGCTAGCTTCAGTGACCTCCTGGAGATTGTGGGAGCGAGCCCGGTCTTCTCCATTCCAGAAGGCGCTACAGCCCCGTCGGCGCCAGAGGGCACGACTGTTCTTGCGCTTCGCTACCCGAACGGCGTGGTGATAGCGGGCGATCGGCGGGTAACGGAAGGAAATCTCGTCTCACATCGCCGCATCCGTAAGGTGTTTCCAGCCGACCACTATTCGGCTATTGCAATCGCCGGTACTGCTGGTCTGGCAATCGACATGGTCAAGCTCTTTCAGGTGGAGTTGGAGCATTACGAGAAGATCGAGGGAATCAGGCTTTCCCTGGAAGGAAAGGCCTCCTTCCTCGCCCGCCTGGTCCGTAACCAGCTTCCCCTTGCCTTCCAGGGTCTTGTGGTGGTACCGCTATTCGCCGGATACGACGAGCGTCTCGAGTTTGGCCGGGTTTACAGCTTTGATGTCGTCGGTGGCCGCTACGAGGAAATCGACTTCGGGAGCACCGGATCCGGGTCACGTCTGGCTCGCTCGTATCTCCGAACAGCCTACGAGGACGACCTGACAGGCGACGATGCGGCTCGACTTGCCGTCCAGGCGCTGGTTTCAGCCTCGCAGGAGGACACAGCCACTGGAGGCCCTGATCTCAGACGCGGGATCTTCCCCAATGTCGTGCGAATCGATTCGGACGGCGTCGAGGAGCTTCCCGACAATGTTATCGCCCCGATCGCTGAGTCGGCACTGGAAACGATCCGATGACCATTCCCTTTTATGTCGCGCCCGAACAACTCGTCCGAGACAAGGCAGAATTCGCCCGAAAGGGCATCGCCCGAGGCAGGTCCATCGTCGGGGTTGATTACAGCGGGGGGGTTCTGCTCCTCGGAGAGAACCCCTCCACGGCTCTGCACAAGATCTCCGAGGTCTACGATCGGATCGCTTTCGCCGGCGTCGGGAAGTACAACGAGTTTGAGACACTGCGCAAAGCGGGCATCCGCCAGGCCGATCTGATGGGGTATCTCTACTCCAGAGATGATGTCACCGCGATGGGGCTCGCAACGGCGTTTGCACAAACCCTGGGCATGATCTTCACACGTGACCCAAAGCCCTTCGAAGTTGAGGTTCTGATAGCGGAGATATCCGAGGACGGTGACGAGCATCGTCTGTTCAGGATCAGCTATGACGGAACGCTTTATGACGAGCGCAACTTCGTGGCCATAGGCGGAAAGGCCGAGCAGTTGACAGAGGCCCTCGAGGAACTGTGGCATGAGGGCATGAGCCTCGAGGAGGCTTTTACAGCCGGTGTTGAGTCATTTCGCCGTGTCGAGGGCAGAGAGTCGGAGGGTTGGGAAGCCGCAGTCCTTGACGACTCCAACGGCAGACGGGCCTTCCGCCGTCTCGATGTGGATCAGTTCACAGAGGTCTGACCACCGAACAAAAAGTTGGTGGCACCGGATGCGCTACTCAGGGTCTCGAGGTCGATGCCGCCACGACGGACCCCCGTCTTCCAACCCAAGGCACCTATCCGGTTTAGCCTGGGTCCGTGGAGCGCAGGATCTTCGGGATAGAGAACGAATACGGTGTCACCTGTACGCTGCGTGGTCAGCGTCGGCTCAGCCCGGACGAAGTCGCTCGTTATCTGTTCCGGCGGGTCGTGTCCTGGGGACGCTCCTCAAACGTGTTTCTGGAGAATGGGGCGAGGCTATACCTGGATGTGGGGTCCCATCCTGAATATGCCACCCCCGAGTGCGACAGCATCGAAGACGTTGTCGCCCACGACAAGGCAGGGGAGCGAATCTTGGAAGGCCTCGTCACAGGAGCTGAAGAGCGGCTCGAAGAGGAGGGCATCCGGGGTGAAATCTATGTCTTCAAGAACAACACCGACAGTGCCGGCAACTCATACGGATGTCATGAGAACTATCTGGTCAGCAGACACAAGGACTTCCATCGCACCGTCGACGTTCTCATCCCCTTCTTGGTCACACGTCAGATCTTTCTGGGTGCCGGGAAGCTGACCCAGACTCCGAGGGGCACAGCATTTTCGATTGCTCAACGCGCCGATCACATCTGGGAGGGTGTGTCGTCTGCAACAACTCGATCCAGACCCATCATCAACACCCGCGACGAGCCCCACGCTGATGCAGAGAAATACCGGCGACTACACGTCATAGCCGGCGACTCGAACATGAGCGAGTACGCGACTTTCGTCAAAATCGGCACGATGGTCGCGCTGCTCCAGATGATTGAGCGTGACGTGGTGTTCCGCGATCTGACCCTGGAAAACCCGATACGCGCCATCCGTGAGATATCTCACGACATCACGTGCTCCCGAAAAATCAGACTCGCCAATGGACGAGAGTTGAGCGCTCTGGACATTCAGTGGGAGTACCTCGACCGGGTGATGCGGTTTGCCCGAAACCCCGGGTTCCCACCCGAGATCCGGCGTGCCATCGATCGTTGGGAGCATCTCCTGACCGGTCTGGAGAAGGACCCGATGACCCTGCACCGGGAGGTCGACTGGGTCATGAAATACCGGCTTCTGGTGAGATACTCAGAAGTCCGAGGTGTTCCTATGTCGGATCCTCGCATATCGATGATGGATCTCGCCTATCACGATGTCGATCGGAGCCGCGGTCTCTACTACCTGCTCGAGAAGAAGGGTTTCACCGATCGCGTCGTTACCGATGACAAAGTGGCCGAGGCTGTCATCACGCCTCCACAGACGACTCGGGCAAAGCTTCGAGGAGCCTTCATAAAGGCGGCCAAGGCCCACAAGAGAGACTTCACCGTCGACTGGGTTCATCTCAAGCTCAACGACCAGGCTCAGCGCACCGTCATGTGCAAGGACCCTTTCAAGTCCGAAGACGAGCGAGTGGAAAGACTCATCGAGAGTCTTTGAGCGAGCACTAGGCACCAGGTAATGCAGAACGTGGTCGAACGTGTACTCAATCTTCTGATCTACCTGCTCGAATCACCGACTCCAGTGACCGCCGAGGACGTGCGTCACACAGTTCTTGGCTACGACGCGCAGACCGACGAGGCGTTTCACCGGATGTTCGAGAGAGACAAGGACGTCCTGCGAAGGCTCGGCGTGCCTCTCAGTCGCCGGGCTCTGGACGCCTGGGAGGTTGACTACGGCTACACGGTCGACCCGGACGAGTACGCCATCCCGGATCCTGGTCTCACCCAAGAGGAGCGGGTGGCGCTGTCGGTAGCGGCCAGAATGGTGCGATTGGGCGGTTCACACGCCGGACTGGATGCTCTCCTCAAGCTCGGTGGGATAGAGCGAAGTGTGGGACTGGAACCACTTGGTGCCGACCTCGGTGCCGAAGCGGATGTGCTCGGGTCGCTCTTTGGGGCCATCACAGAGCGGAGAGCCGTGGAATTCGAGTATCGGGACAACACCCGCCAACTCGATCCTTACGGCATCGCCCACAGACGTGGCCATTGGTATGTGGTTGGAGCCGGGTCCAAAGGTGAGAGGGTTTATCGGGTCGACAGGATCGAGAAACTCACTGTCTCCGACAAAAGCGGGACGTTTGCAAAGCCAAAGGGTTTTGATGTCAGATCGCTAATGGATCTACAGCCTTGGGAGGCCGGATCCGACCCCGAGGTCGAAGCAACCATCCGCTTCGATTCCGAAGTGGCGTGGTGGGCAGCCCGGACCCTCGGGCTCGAAAAGCCAGAGGGTGAACTAGTGGCGAGCGTGCCTGTCGCGAACCGCGATGCCCTCGTCGGGTGGGTGCTCAGTTTTGGTGACGCTGCCGAGGTTCTCGAGCCACCTGAGATCCGAGAGGAGATCCGCACGCGTATAGAGGCCGCCCTGGAGAAACTCCCGTGACCAGCTCCCGAACCGTTTCTCGCCTGTCACGCATACTGGCACTGATTCCCTACGTGCTCGAGAAACAGTCGGCTGATGTCAGCGAGATCCTCGACCGGTTCGATTATTCGGAAGACCAGCTCACACGTGACCTGAACACCGTCTTCGTTTGTGGACTCCCCGGATACGGGCCTGGGGATCTCATGGAGGCCTACATCGACGAGGACAAAGTGATCATCGACGCGGCCGACTACTTCACCCGTGCACCGCGGTTGACGTCCACCGAGGCTCTTGGGCTACTGGCTGCGGGAATGACGGTTGTCGGAATGGGGGAGGCGACACCTGCCCTGGAATCGGCCGTGCGAAAACTGACCAAGGCAGTCATGCCGGAAGCCTCTTCGGCGCTCGTCGTGGACGTGGGGGACGAATCGGACAACGTCGGCATCCTCCGCAACGCCGCCGCCGACCAACGGGTGGTTCGAATTACGTACCGCTCCGTTGGCAAGGAGGAAACCACCGACCGAGACATAGAGCCCTGGACCGTCTTCACCACCCTGGGCCGTTGGTATGTCATGGGACATTGCCGTCTTGTCGACGACCACCGCACCTTTCGTGTCGACCGTATTCGGGACATCGAAGTGACCGACGAGTTGTTTGAGAGGCCAAAACGTGTCCCAGATCCTGGAGTTGGCTACACGGCGTCCGAGGACGATGTGGTGTGCACGATTGACCTTTACCCGAAAGCACTCTGGGTCCTCGAGTACTACCCGGTCGAGGTGCTGCGTCAAAGCAGTCGTTCCACACGGATTCGATTCTCGGCACCGGATGCCGAAGTGCCCGCCCGCTTGCTCCTTCGTCTCGGGCGGGATGCCAAGCTGGTGAAGGGAATCGAGGTCGCCGAACGCGTGAATGACCTGGGCGGACGTCTCCTCATTGCCTACCAATAGGGTCGATAGACCTAGACACGAGTCTTTAGTTTCACCCAATGTCTGCCGATCAAAGGGCACGAATGGGAGACCGGAGACCAGAGATGACGACCATCAAGACGACGTGCACCCGATGCGGTGACATACACCTGACACCAGATGACGTGGCGTTGGAGCTACATCCTGGCGGCAGGGAAGGTGATTACCGCTTCAAATGCCCGACTTGCACATTCCTGCAGCGTCGGCCCGCCAACTCCCGCGTCGTCAGCGTGCTCCTCGCCACCGGGGTGCAGTTCGAGGTCATCAACCCTGATCCGATCACCGAAGAGGAGATCGAAGCTTTCTCTGCCGCCCTCGAGACGGAGCCGGATCCGCTCCGCTTGCTCGCCGGCTGACATAGCTCTCCTCCATGAGACGTCGACGGGCGCCTTAGGGCAGAGTGCTCCTCGGCCTGAGGGTGGCGACTCGGGGGAGTCGCCGCCTTCTCCTCTATCGGGACTCAACGGTTTAGCATCGCCTCAATGCTTCAGGGTGGCGAGATCATCATCATTGCGCTCGTGGCACTCGTGGTGCTGGGCCCAAAGCGCTTGCCGGAATTGGCGCGCAAGCTGGGGCATTGGACGTCGGAGCTTCGGGCGGCGGCGAGGGAGATCTCCCGGGGCCTCGATTCGGAGGTCGCCGACCTAAAAGCCGCCGGAGAAGAACTCAAGGCTCAGGTTGAGGAGCTAAAGCAACCACTGGAGGACATCAAACGAGATGTCAAGTCCGCCGACTCACGCGATGTCGACTGGACAGGCCCAAAACCTGTGTCCGGCCCCACGCCGGAGGATGCCATAGCCGACCTGGAAGAGATTGAGACGAGCTCGGATCCTGACGA
>SMUY01272922.1_pt1 | contig 16908 bp, 13 predicted proteins | sample 2456441 | NCBI WGS metagenome assembly SMUY01 (sample SAMN11095931, study PRJNA526329) | marine sediment metagenome | biome: Marine sediment; feature: Surficial sediment; material: Deep marine sediment; isolation source: Hadal surficial sediment | place: Pacific Ocean | collected 2014-11 | depth...
CTGCGCCTGGACGGTTTGAGCGCTTCGTGGCGCCCTCCGGGCCGACACTCGCTCCTTTGCGCTCCGCGGCCAATTCATCGGCCGCTGCGCCTGGACGGTTTGAGCGCTTCGTGGCGCCCTCCGGGCCGACACTCGCAATTCAGTTTGAGCGCTCCGTACGGCCCTCCGGGCCGACACTCGCTCCTTTGCGCTGCGCCTGGACGTCGGTGGTGTTCGGGCGCTCCGACTCGCGGTTTCAGGGCGGCGAGGGAACCCATCGGCCGTTTCGGTAGAGCGGGCGGGAGGCATCGAGGCCGAAGGCATCCTGCAGCCGGTCGGGATCCACCTCGATCAGCGGCCGGCCGGCCCCCAGCAGCAACTCGCCCGACCATGAACGGTTCGGGCCGGCGAGCAGTGCCGCCTCGAACCGCAGCAGCCGGGTCAGCTCGGCCTCCGACTGGCTCGGCCGCCGCTGGTTGCGATAGAGCTTGCAGTCCTCGTCGAAGCGCTTGATGCCGCCGCGCAGGACGTGCTCGTGGTCCAGCAGAAGCTCTCGGGCCCCGGGTCGCCGAAGAACGGCCTGGGCCCGGCTCCCGTGACCCTGCCGGAAGTGGCTCAGGGTGTCGGCCACCGCCACGACCGCCGTCGCCGCCGGCTCGGCATCCTGATCCGCCGCGAGCCAGATCGGCCCCCCGCTCAGGAGCGCCGCCAGCGCCACCAGACGACGGGTGTCCTGCTCCCCCGGCTCGAGGTCCGCCAGGGCCAAGCAGGTGCTGCGGCCCAGCCGGTACGGATCGAGCAGACCGGCAAGGCCGAAGAGCCGCCGCGCCAGAACAAGCTCGGCATCGTCGGCCGCGGCGTCGGCGATCTCCTCGGCCAGCTCCAGGTAGCCGAGGGGCTGCTCGGGCCGCAGGGCCTCGAGCCGGGACTGCCATCGTTCGATGTCGCGGGACGCACCCGCCCCCTGCGTGGCGCCCCCCCCGCCCGGCAGCAGCAGGGCCCCGATCAGCACCCCCAGAAAGATGGTCCGCCGGGGCCGCCTCACCACGTCGCCTCCCCACCGGGCCGGGCCTCGGCGCTTCGGGTGAACCAGAGCCGCCACATCCGGATCATCGTCCGCTCGATCAGGACGGCCTGCTGGAGAACCTGCGTCATCGACCGCCTTTGTTCCGCCGACCGGGCGAGGATGTGCGCGGCGGTCGTCCGCCGCGCGGGCTGCTCGGCCACCGTGGCATAGGCCAGCAGGTCGAGCACCGCAAGCTGCGCGGCCACGAAGCGCTGGATGGGGCCCCGGCTCAGCCGTCGGCGGGTGGTGTCCCACCGCCGCAGCTCATCGAGATCGGCGGGGAACGGCGCCGAGCCCATGGTCGTTGCGGCCCGATCTCGCCACGCCTCGACGAGCATGTCGGCCGCCTCCTGCGGGGTCGAGGGCGCCACCGATGGCAGGCGCTGGCGGCTGAGGGCCGCCAGATGGCCGAGGTAGGACTCGATGAGGGGCTCGGTGAGCAGATCGACGGCGCCGCGGCCTGATCGACGCAGGGACAGCGCGTGCTCGACGAGGGCCGCTCTCGCCTCGACCGCCCAGGACTCGGATCGTGTCGGCGGCAGCAGGCGGCCGGTCAATCGGCGAAGGGTGTCGTTGAGGCTCTCGCTCCGCGGCGCATCGGGGAACTGATCGAGCATCTCCAGGGCCACGTTCGGGCCGGTGGCGAATCGCTCGGCGACGATGGCCCGGGCCACCGCCCGCACGTCCTGGGGCGAGCCGCGATAGACCTCGCGCACGAGGACCTCGGCGTCAATCGGGCCCAGATCGGTTCCCGCGCTGGTTCTCAGGGCGCGCAGCGACTGGAGTCGGTCGTCGCGGTTGCGGGCTACCTGCTCGTAGGCGGCGGCCCAATCGCCGTCGCGGCCGATCGATTGACCGGGCCGCGGGGGCGAGGACGCGACCGACCCCGGACTGCGGCCGGGAAAGGATCCGGAGCCATCGGATTCTCCGGAGGCGGCTTGCAGCATCGCCTCCACCTCGTCCATCACCTCCTCGGCCAGGCCAACGGCGCGGTGAGCGGCCAGGCGGGCCGCCGCCTCGGTGAGGCGGCCGGCGATGACCAGCTCGAGCATGAGCCGGTCGGGGCTCCGGCCGGGAGACCGGTCGAGGGTCAGATCAGCCAGCTTCAGCCAGCGATCACCCGCCAGGGGGTCGACCCGCAAGCCCCCGCCCTGCTTGAGCATCGCCTCGGCCGAGGCCGCATGGGGCCAGCGCCGGTCGATGCGGTCGCGAACGCGCCGCCGCAGCATCCAGTCGGCGTCGTCGGCCAAGACCAGCTGCCGGTCGAACCACGGGGCCGCACGGGACTGGGCCAGCAGGCTCGTCAGCACCCAGACGTCGCGGACGTCGATCGCCTCGTCGTCGAAAAAGCCCAGCAGCCGCCGCTTGACCATCGGGCTCTCGGTCAGGTCCGTGACCAGCAGCAGACGGCCCATCACGTTGGTGCTCGGCCCGGGCCGTGACAGGTCGGTGCCCGTGCGGAGAATGGCCCCGATCGCCTCCATCACCGCCGCGTGGCGCTGCTCGACGTCGGGGCGCTTGCGCTGGACGGCCAGCCAGAGCTCCCAGTAGTCGTAGACGCGGGGGTCGAATTCCAGGACGTCCACGAGGTTCACGATCGCCCGCTCGAGCCAGGCACCGGCCGCGGTGTCGAAGTCGGGCGAGGTGCCGATCAAGCTGTCGCCGAGGGCGATGGCGAGCTGGTTTCGAGCTCGCTCCACGATCACCGGCGGGAGGTCGGTCTTGCGGCTGATGCGACCCAGGGTGGCCGCGAAGTAGGCCCCGCGCCAGACATCGATCGGGTCGCCGAGACGGCCCGACGGCGGGGTGAAGACGGCCAGGAGCCGATCGCTGACGCTCGGCGAATCCGCCGCGGCGTGGAGCACCTCGAAGATCGACTGATCGATCGCGGCCAGGGTGCTGGCGTCGGCCATCACCCAGCCGGTGCCCACGATCCGCATCAGCTCCTCCCATTCGCGGTAGACCGCCTCGGAGGGGACGTCGGCCAAGGCGATCTTGCGGGCCAGCCGATCGATCTGGGGCGGGATCTGCGGGCATTGATCGGCGGCATCGACCGACTCGATGGACGGGCCCGCACCGCGGAAGGTCGGTGGTGCTTTGAAGGTCGCCATCCGAAGCTGTCGTTCGGCCGCTGGCCGCGGCTCTGCGGGCGGCGGGGACGTGATCGCCCCCGCGGAGGCATCGGCGACGCCCCCGCTCCGCTCGGAGGGCGAAGGCTCGGACGACCCCGCCGGGAAAAAGAGCACCCGCACGGCGAGCAGCGCCACCAGGAGCGTCAGCAGGCCGAAGAGCAGGGAGAGCTTGACCGTAGACTCGACGCTTGCCTCGCGAAGCTCCGGGGCCAGCCTCTCGAGAAGCTTACGGCCCTCGGCGGTCGCGATCGGCGGGGCCGGCGGCAGCTCGCTCACCCCAGAGCGGCCCGAGGTGATCTCGGCCACGCCCAGCCGCGGGCCCCCCGACTTGGCGTACTCGCTGAGGCCCCCGATCACCTTCATGAGTCCGCCGACGGTGATCCCGTACATCGAGGCCAGGGCCACCAGCTTCGAGCGGCTGCCGGCGTTCCAACCGCCGCACCCCACGAGCACCGCCATCACGTGCCGATCGAAGTCGGTCAGCGTGATGAGCGGGCGGCGGCGGGCGTCCAGCGCCGCCCGGGCCGGTGGCGCCGTCGCCTGGCGTCCGCCCGTTTCCTTGAGGGTGCGCGCCGCCTCGCGAAGCCGGCGGCGAACCTCCTCGGCCTCGGGGCGGCGGCCGTCGGGATGCCGGTAGATGCGGCTCAGCCGCCCGCGGAGAGCCTCTTCGATGGCGACCGCGCCGCAGTCGCCGGGTTGCAGACCGAGCAGCGCCAGCGGGTCCGACGACGCCTCCACCCCGAGAAACCGCTGGAAGGGATCGGCGCTCACGACCAGGCCCCTAGCGCTGTTTCGAGCGCTCCGTACGCCCGTCCGGGCCAACCCTCGCTCTGGTACGGCCGCGCCGCAGTGTCGGCGGGCCCCAACGGGCGCCAACCGCTACACCTTGAGTGAACCTGCTCTAGCGCTGCGCCGGCGGGTCGACGCAGCGCCGGCGAGGAGCGAGCGGACTCGGCGCGCCGGATGCGCGCGTCGAGACCTCTCAGTCGCGATCCCCACGGCTCAGGACCGTATTCGGGATGGAGCCTCTTGTGCTGATCGATCACCGCCCGGGCCCGATCGGGGTCGGTCGAGAGCAACAGCGAGATCACGTGGAACTTGGCCTCGTACCAGCGGTCGGTGCCGACGTCGCTTCCGGCGACCAGGGTGCGCCAGCAGGCCAGCGCCTGCTCGGGGTTGCCCAGCCGCTCCGAAAGCAGCCCCGTCGCCCGCAGGAACTTCGCGGCCCGCGGCCGCTTGCCGAGCAGCTTCTCGTAGAGGAAGAGCGCCGCCCGGCCGCGGGTCTGGTCATTGGTCCGTTCCCAGATCTCCAGCGCCGCCTCGGCGACCGCGGCGTGGTAGGCCAGCACGCTCGGGCGGTCGAGGGCCCCGGGGTCGTCGTCATACTCCCGCAGGACGCGGCCGCCGTGGCGCACGACCAGATCGAGCACCGCGGCGCTGTCGCTGGGGCCCGTCTCCCGGGAGTGCCAGCGGTCCAGCGCGTACTTGAAGATCGCCCGCGCTGCGAGCTGCGACCACGCCCCGTCTCGATCCACCGCCCACAACTGATCGGCGATCGTCTCCGCGCGGTCGGGATCGCCCCGCAGCAGCCCCTCCTGCACCCGGCGATAGTTGATCTCGTCGGCGTGGGCCGCCAGCACCTGCGGGCGCCTCCGGTGCAGCTCCCCGACCGCCTCGAAGGCCGCGCGGGCGGCCACCAGCCGCTCCATTGAGTCGCCGAGGGCCACCTCCAGGATCCGCCGGCAGCGGGCGAGGTGACGCCGGCACGCGCCGGGGTCGGCGACGTCGCCGCGGAGCCGGTCTTCGGCCAGAAGGGGAACGGCCACGGCGAGGTACTGGCCCCCGTACGCCACCCGCCGCTCACCTGAGGATTCGCGAAAGAGCCGGTAGAGGATCTCGGCGGCATGCTGCCGGGCCGCGCCGTATACCTCGCTGTGGGGCGGAATCTCCAGCAGCCGCGCGACGTCCTCGGGCGAGCCCCGCTCCGCCGACAGGGCGCGCTTGAGAATGAGCTTCGGCGCCTGCGCGCTCGACGGGAACCGGGCGAGGAAGCGATCGATCAGCTCGGCCAGCTGGGCCGCCAGCGCCGGACGATGGTTGGCCGTCACGAGCTTGTCCTGGCAGACGATGGCCATCCAGAGGGCCTCCGGCGCCTCGTCGTCCCCGAGGCGGGTGCTGGCCAGCTCGAAGGCGTCGCGGGCCTCTCCGAAACGGCCCTGGAAGTACAGGCACCAGGCGATCAGGCGCCGGGAAGCCGCCACCGCTACCGGGTACCGGCCGGCGTCGGACTCCTCGAGCGCCCGGTGCAGCTCGGTCACCGCCTGCTCGTAGAGCGAAGCGAGCCCGGCGTCGACGATCGGCTGATCCCGGCCGTGCGCTTCGCGGGCGCGATGGTAGGCCAGCGCGCCCTTGACGTACTGCAGGGCGAAGCCGGAGCCGCCCAGTCTCTCGGCGCCGTAGCGGTTGGCGAGATCGAGGATCTGCTGCAGCTCCCCGCGGCCGGCCAGCTCGGTCACCGCGAAGCGGACCAGCTCCGTCGCGTCGCGATCGCGATCCACCGCCTCCAAGGCGTGCACCGCGACGAGGCGAAGCCAGACCAAAGGCGGCGACCCGCCCGCGTCCACGTAGGCCTCGAGCACATCCCGGGCGGAGCGGAACTGCTCGTGCTCGAGGTAGACGGCGATCTCCCAGGCGGGCACCTGCTCCTGAAGGGGCCCGTAGGCCTGCGGGTGGTTGAGCAGCTCGATCCAGCGCACCGCCGTCACCGACGAGGCGGTCAGTGACTTGCACAGACCCAGGCCCAGGATCGAGCGGGCCACAGCCTCCACCGACCGGAGATCCTCCGAGATGTCCTCCGGCTGCGGATGCGGCTGCTCGGCGTCGAGCAGCTGGGCGAAGAGCCGCTCGGCCACCCGCGCGTTGTCGGGTCGATCGTTGAGCCACGACTGGTAGTAGAGCGCCCACGCGGTCAGGAAGGTCACCTGGGCCGACAGGCGGCGGTAGCGTTCGGCCGCCTCGGCCCGAGCGACGGCCTCAGTCCCCCCCGAGCGGCTCAGGCGGCGCTCGGCGATCTTGGCCTGGTCGTCGATCTGACCGCGAAGCTGGTTGAGCCGGGGGATGATGTCCGTGAGGGTCTCTATGGCAGCGGCGATCTGCTGGTCGCTGCACAGCCGCAGCCGGTGGTTCTCCGCGATCTTCTCAGCGGTGCGATACGAGCCGCGGAGCAGGGCCAGACGCAGCTCGTCGGTGCTGTCGGCGGGGGCCAAGGTGAGCAGCCGGCGGCTCCGCTCCTCGAGGTGCATCCGCTGCGCCGGGTCGTCGACGGTCTCCAGGAGCTGGGCGTAGATCGCGGCCAAGCGCAAGACGAGGTCGTCGCGCTGCCGGGGCTCGCGCGACTCGAGCTGCTGCTCCAGGTGGACGGCGAGCAGCTGGGAGAGACCGTGCTGCTCGAGGTACGCCGCCAGCTCGTCGCCCTGGACGGCGGCCGCGGCACCGAGCGCCGCCGCGAGCGCGACGGGCCTACTTGCCCGGAACATAGGTCACCTGCTCGAAGCCCGCATCCCGGGCGGCCTGGAACGCGCCGACCGCGAAGCCCACCGGGACGGGGTCAAAGACCTTGATGAAGACGCCGACCGAAACCGGCAGCGCCGCGAGCGCCTCCGAGAGCTCCGGGCCGGTGCGAAAGACGCTCCCCCCGAGTCGATAGGCGGGCTGACCGTCGAGCAGGACGACCTCGACGATCTGTGGCTGGAAGTCGCCGGCCTGATCGACCGTGGCCTGCTGCTGCGTCTGGAGCGTGGGGCTGAGCCGATCCTCGGGCTTGGCCAGCACCGTGGTCACCATGAAATAGATGAGCAGCAGGAACGTGACGTCGATCATGCTCGCAAGGTTGAGCGTGATGCGTTCGAGTCGGCGTCGGGATGGTCGGCTGCGGATCCTCACCGGCGGCGTGTCGCGCTGGGTACCTCCGTGGCGATGCGAGCCACCCCCACGCCCCGTTGCTGCAAGCGCGTCACCACCTCGTTGAGACGACCCGCCGCGGCGAGCCGGTCGACCCGGATGAGCAGCTTGACCCGCCGCGGGTCGCGGTCGGGCAATTGGCGGATCTCGTCGTCCACGATGTCGGCGAGGTCGTCGAGGCTGACCGTCTCATTGGCGATGATGATCTCCCCCAGCCGGGTGATGTTGATGACCAGGCCTGCCTCCTCGGGGATCGGCTGCTGCTCGCCCTTCTCGATCGGCAGGTCCACGTCGGCGCGGGTGAGCCGGGCGAACTGGGCAGTGGCCATGAAGAAGATGATCAGCAGGAACACCACGTCGATCATCGGCGTGAGCTCGACCGACGGGACCCGCGTCGGATGCTTGGAGCGCCCGAAATTCACGAAGACCCTCCCCCGCCCGCGGGGGCGCCGGGGGCCGGCGAGGGGCCGGCGGTCGTCGGGGGGCTGGGCTTGGCACGGGCAGCCGGGGCCGCAGGGGTCGGCGCCGGTGCCGGCGGCGACGCGGAGCGGGCCGCGGGTTGCGGCCGGGTCGAAGCGCCCCCGGGCCGGGCCGGCGCCGGCGACTCCAGGTGGAGGACGAGGCGCTCGATGTCCTGACCCGCTTCCGAGGCGAAGGCATCGATCCGGTTGCGGAAGAACGTGAACAACGCGATGCAGGGAATGGCCAGGATCAGACCCATCAGGGTCGTGACCAGGGCCAGCGAGATATTGCTGGCGAGATCCTCGTGGTTCACCGCGGCGGTGCGAGAGAGCGCCTCGAACGCGCCGACCATGCCCAGCACGGTTCCCAGCAGGCCCAGCAGCGGGGCGATCGATCCGATGACCCCCAGCGGGTCGGTGGAGCGGTAGAGCCTGGCCGTCTGATCCTCGCCCGCCTCCTCGATCGCGTTCTTGATCTCGAAGGCCCCGAACGCCGACCCCTGGTAGCGCGTCAGGCCGGCGGCCAGGATCCGGGTGAGGAACGAGTCGTTGTCGGGGTCGAGGCAGTACTCCAGCGCGCCGGTCACGTCCCCTCGGGCGAGGAGCGTGTCGATCTGCTCGAGCTGACCCGCGGGAATCAGCCCGCCGCGCCGAATCTGCACCAAGTGAATGATGATCAGGGTGAGGGCCACGACGCTGAGGCCGATGATGATGTACCCGATCACGCCGCCGCTCTGGATCGTGGCCAACCACGAGGTGCCGGGCTCCAACGCGTCGGCTTGCGCCAGCACCGTTTGAAATGTGTCCATCAACGTCATGCGTTGCCCTTGTGTGGGGGAACCGTCACCCGCCCGAACCCGCCTGATGGACCGGGTGATTGGGAAAGCGCCGGACCAACTCCAGGCGCAGGCTCGATGCGGCCTCCGCATCGCCGGATTCCTCGAGGGCCGCGGCTACGTGTGCCAGGGCAAGGCCCGCGAGGTAGGGCTGGTCGCGACCGAAGCGCGCGGGCAGATGCAGAAGGCTCACCATGCCCCGCTGGCGGCGACCGATGCCCGTCTCCTGCAGCAGCGACCGGCCGACGTGAAAGCGGGCCCAGGCCTCCCGCCAGCCAGACCGATCGGCCAGGTCGCGACTCAGACGCTCGCGCGCCCGCCCCACCTCGTCCCCGATCGGGGAGCCGCATTGCACGAGCAGCTGCATCCACTGAACGCCGGGGTGCTCCGGCAGCGAAACGTCCTCGTCGAGAGGCGCGGCGGAGCCGAGGGCCCAGGCGGCGGCGCGGCCGTAGAGCGCGGCGATGGCGGCCACGACCTCGTCCCCCTGGCCGTCATATCCCGCCAGATCGCGCTCGATCCGGGCCAGCGCGCGGACCGACACCCATGCCGGGGCCAGGACCGGGCAGAGCGACGTCTCGGCGTCGAGCACCGGCGGCAGCCCGGAGTAACTGTCGGTGGTCACGTTAGCGCGGTGGAGCCGGGCCACCTCGAGGGCGGGAATGACCGCGCGGGCGTGGTCGCCGCGGGCCAGGCGGCACCGCAGGAGGCCTTCGGCCACCACGAGCGCCGTCTCATGGGTCCGTCCCCGGTATTCCTGGAAGAGGCGCTCCAAGAGCGGCTCGGCGAGGGTCGTGTCGTGCCGCTCGATCCGGCTTCGGGCCCGCCAGAGGTCCTGGGCCACGGGCATCCAGCGCCCAAGTCCCGGCGGCGGGCTGTCAGCCACCACTTCGCGGACGCGGTCCCACGGGACGAAGTGCACCGCTCCCGATTCGCTCCGCACGGTGACCCCCGCGTCGTCGATGCCCGCCACCCGCCCCTCGACCGCCGGCTCCGTCCCCCGCCGAAGGACCTGCGCGCCCGCCGTCGGTCGGGCCAGGAGCAGCCCCAGCAAGATCGCCGCCGTCGCTGTTCTGAGCATCCCCAGCTACCCGCCTTCCGTGGGCACGAATCGGTAGGCCCCGCCGGATTGACCGGCGATCTGCCGCAGCAGCTCCTGGCTGGTGGGGTCACCGAAGGCGATGGTGTTGATGATGACGCGTTTGCCGCGGGCGTTATACGCGGCGACCTCGCCGGCGGTGAAGCCCGTGATCTCGCCGTCGGTGAGAAAGAAGATCACGTCCGGGCGGACATCGAGCGAGAACACCTGGTCGAAGGCTGGACCGGGATGCGTGCCACCCCCGGGATCAACCTGGTTCAGCCAGCGGATCAGGTGCCGGGCGGTGGTCTTGCGGGCCCGCGTCCAGCCACGTTGCATGGGCGGGATCCTGAGGTCGGCCGAGAACAGGACGACATAGAAGTAGGCATAGTCGGGCAGCCTCTCGATCGACCGCGCCAGCTCGCGCATGGCCACCCGGAGCTTGCGGCTCTGGCCCATCGAGCCCGAACGGTCGACGATGTAGGCGAACCGCGTGCCCTTGGAGCTGAGCCCGAAAAAGCTCGTGCCCGCCCCCCCGCCGCCGAGACCGGGTTCGCCGCCGCTTCCATCGCCCGATCCGCCCAGGGTCGGGACCGCGCCCGAGCCGAGCAAGTCGAGCGCCTGCGGCACCACCGCCGCGACCTCGGCGGCCGGGTGGTCGCGGGGAAGCTCCTCGCTTTTCGGGGTCGCCTCCGCCAGCAGGTCGTCGTAGTGCAGCTCGTCAAGCTGGGTAAGCTCGTCTTGGGACAGGATCGCGAACTCGTAGCTGACGGGCTGGAACCCGGCTCCGCCCGCCGGCCGCCGGTAGATCGAGCCCAGGTAGACCAGCAAAGCGAGATGCACCAGCAGGGACAGCGAACCGCCGACGAGCAGCAGGGTGCGGCGCCGCCGACGGATCGCCCGATCGCGCTGCTCCTGGAGCTCGCGCACGGTCACCTGAAGCTGAGCGACCTCGTCGCGCAGCTGGCCCAGGACACAGGGTTCGTCTGATCGCGGCTTCACCATCTCTCGATACGGCGGCCGCCCCCGCTGGTTTCGGTGGCGGTCGATCGGGATCATGATATGGCGGTGGCCGCCCCGAGGAGCTTGACCGCGCCCACCCGAGCCTGTCCAATTCGCTGGTTCTCCCGAGGCGCGAGCCACTCCAGTCCGGAGCCGACCATGCCCCGCTACCGCCGAGTCGTGCTGAAGATCAGCGGTGAGAGCTTCGCCGGACCCCGACAGTACGGCATCGATCCGAAGGAGTTGAGCCTGGTCGCCGGCCAGATCGCCGAGGCCGCCAGCGACGGCACGCAGCTGGCGGTGGTGGTGGGAGGCGGCAACATCATCCGCGGGTCGTCGCTGGCGCAGGAGAAGCAGATTGACCGGTCGACCGCCGACTACATGGGCATGCTGGCGACAGTGATCAACGGGATGGCGCTGCGAGAAACCCTGACCGGGATGGGGCAGGACTGCCGGCTCATGTCGGCGATCGACATTCCGGCCGTAGCCGAGCCGTTCGTCCGGGCCAGGGCCCTGCGCCATTTCGAGAAGGGCCGCATCCTCGTCCTGGCCGCGGGCACCGGCAACCCGTTCTTCACCACCGACAGCTGCGCCGCGCTGCGAGGTACCGAGCTGGGCGCGGACATCCTGCTCAAGGCGACCAAGGTCGACGGGGTATACTCGTCCGACCCGCACCGGAACCGGGACGCCAAGCGGTATGATCGGCTCACGTTCAGCGAGGCGATCGAGAAGAAGCTGGGGGTGATGGACCTGACTGCGCTGACGATGTGCATGGAGCAGGACCTTCCGGTCATCGTCTTCGACTTCAAGGTTCCGGGGAACATTCGTCGCGTGGTGCAGGGAGAGCCGATCGGCACCGAGATCACGAACTGATCCGAACTCGGGGCTCGCCGACCGCGTGGCCCAGGACGCAACGCCCTCGCAAGCTGGAGCAGCGCACCATGGACCTCGACGGAATCCTGCGTGAGTGTCGAGAGCGGATGGACAAATCCGTCGAGTACTACGATCACGAGCTGCGGGGCATTCGGACCGGACGAGCCACGACGGCGCTCATCGACTACGTCAAGGTGGACTACTACGGCAGCCTGACCGAGCTGCGGGAGCTCGCCGCGGTGAGCGTGTCCGACCCCACGCAGTTGCTCATCAAGCCCTTCGACCCCACCGCGAAAGCCGCCATCGTCAAGGCGATCGAGACCGCCGACCTGGGCCTGAACCCCATACCTGCGGACACCTCGATCCGCATCAACGTGCCGGCCCCGTCGGCGGAGCGACGCCAGCAGCTCGTCGGGCAGGTCAAGAAGATGACCGAGGACGCCCGGGTGGCGATCCGCAACGAGCGGCGCGACGCCAACAAGCGCGTCGATCAGCTCGTCAAGGACAAGAGTTCGCCCGTTTCCGAGGACCAGGGCGACGGCACGAAGGCCGAGGTCGAGAGCCTGACCAAGAAGCACATCGAGCGGATCGACGCGATCTGCAAAAAGAAGGCTCAGGAGATCGAGACGGTGTAGGCGGAAGAAAGCGACGGAGCGACGAAGGGGGAAGAATAAGACGTGGCTGGTGTGTTGTCGATCGTCGTGATGGGCGTGATCGGGGCCGGAGCGCCGGTTGTCGTCGTCGATCGTGACAACGTCGAGATCCGCACAAGCTGCACGGTGCGAGTGGACGTCCCCCGGGTTCTCGACGCCGACGGGAACGGGGTCGTGCACGTCACCGGGGACGGGATCACCGTCGACTTCGCGGGGGCCACTCTTGTCGGGGCCGCGGTCGGCCAAACGCCCGACACCTTCAGCGGGATCGGGGTCCGGATCACCGGCCGTGGAGTGACGCTCAAGGGGGCTCGGGTCTCGGGGTACAAGGTCGGTGTCCACGCTACCAACGCGTACGGCTTCGTGATCGAGGACTGCGACGTCTCGAACAACTTCCGGCAGCGGCTCAAATCCACGCCGAGGGCCGAGGACGCCTCGGACTGGCTCTCACCCCACGCCAACGACGACAACGAGTGGCTGAAGCGCTACGGGGCGGGCGTATACATCGAGGATGCAAACGACATCACCGTGCGACGCGTCAAGGCAAGACACGTTCAGAACGGCATCATCCTCGATCGGGTCAACGGAGCCAGCGTCTACGACAACGATTGCTCGTTCCTCTCCGGCTGGGGTCTAGCGCTGTGGCGAAGCAGTGACAACCTCGTCTCCCGCAACGCCTTCGACTTCTGTATCCGCGGTTACAGCCACGGCGTGTACAACCGGGGGCAGGACTCGGCGGGCATCCTCATGTTCGAGCAATGCTCAGGCAACATCATCGCGGAGAACTCCGCCACCCATTGCGGTGACGGGCTCTTCGGGTTCGCGGGCAACGAGGCCCTGGGCAGGGCGAATCCGCGCGACGACCTCGGCTGGTACAAGCAGCGCGGCAACAACGGCAATCTGCTCGTGGGCAACGACTTCTCCTACGCCGCCGCCCACGGAATCGAGATGACCTTCAGCTCCAGCAACCGGTTCTTTGGAAACCGGCTCGTGGGCAACGCCATCTGCGGGATCTGGGCCGGCTATTCGCGGCACACCACGATCCAGGAGAACACCTTCGAAGCCAACGGCGAGATGGCCTACGGCCTCGAGCGAGGTGGAATCAACATCGAGCACGGCGTCGTGAACACCATCCACGACAACTCCTTCACGAACAATGCCTGTGGCATCTATCTCTGGTGGGACGAGGACGAGGGAATCTCGAAGCTGCCCTGGGCAAGAGCGAACGATGTCAGCTCGTCGCGCAACCTTCTCACCGGGAATCGCTTCGAGGGTGATCGGATCGGCATCCAACTTCGCCGCACGAGCAATACGATGGAGTTCGGCTCGATCATGGAGGACGTGGCCACGCCCTTCGACACCGATGCGGTCAGCGAGGCGAGCTTCACCAGGAATACCGGCGGCGTTTTCGCTTTCCTTGGTCCCCCTCCGGACCAGGCCCTCGGCTCGACCCGCCCCGTCGGCGCTCGCAAGCATCTGCGTGGCCGCGAGCACATCATCATGACCGAATGGGGGCCGTACGACTGGGAGGCCCCCTTGCTCACCCTGATCGAGCAGTCGCCCCGGCGACACGTCTATCGGATGCTCGGCGATGAGACGATCGAGTCGGCCTCCCTCGCCGGGCCCGAGGCGGTCATGCTCGACCGTGGCGAAGGCGATTCGCGGCTGACCGTCTCGACCGAGGCGCGGGGCATTCTCCTTCCTTACACGCTGACCGTCACCACGGAGTCAAGCGCTCACCACGCGCGCGGCACACTGGTGCCAGCGCAATGGAGCGTGCTCGTCTTCGCCTACCGAACCGATCCGCGCGAGGATCTCGACGCGTGGCAGCGCGAAGCCCAAGCCAACGGGGTTGCCTGCACCGTGGGGGCCCTGGACCTTCGTTATCAGGGGGGCGGCCCGAGCGAGCTCGACCTCGACCGGCAGGTCACCGAAGCCGTCTTGCCGACCGACCATTTTGGGACGATCGCGAACACGAAGGTGAAGTTCCCCGCCGGCCGTTGGAGGCTCAGGACCACCTCCGACGACGGGATCCGCGTCTGGGTGGGCGAGGACCTCGTCATCGACGACTGGACGTGGCATGCGCCAAGGGAGCACACGTATGAGTTCTCCCTCGGCCAGCCCCAGCAGCTCGAAATCCGCGTCGAGCATTTCGAGCTCGACGGCTACGCGATCCTCACGCTGGAGATTGAAGAAGTGATGAGTGATCAGTGATCAGTCGCTTCGTCGCTTCGTCGCTCCGTCGCTTCGTCCCACACCCTCCTCCGCCGTGCCGGGGGAATGTCCAGCTGCTGCCGGTACTTGACGACGGTGCGGCGGGCGATGTCGATGCCGCGCTGCTTCAGCTCGGCCGCGAGGGCCTCGTCGCTGAACGGCTGCGACTTGTCCTCGGCGTCGATGATCTCCTTGAGAGTGGCCTTGACCGCCTCCCAGCTCAGGTTGCGACCGGCCTCGGTCTCGGTGCCGCCGGAGAAGAACTTGCGCAGGGGCACGAGACCGCGCGGCGTCTGTATCCACTTGTGGGCGACTGCCCGGCTGACCGTGCCCACGTGGATTCCGAGCTGATCGGCCACGTCGATCATCGGCAGCGGCTTGAGGTACTGCGGCCCCTGGTCGAAATACTCGCGCTGGCGAGCCAGGACGACGTTGACCACCCGCAACAGCGTGCTCTTGCGCTGGCCGATCGACTCGATGAGCCAGGTGGCGTTGCGAACGCTGTTGCTGACGAACTCCCGCGTGGCCTTGTCGACCGACCGGTCCCGGGCCATCTTCTCGTACCGACGCGAGAGCCGCAGCGGCGGCAGCAGGCCGTCGCAGTGCGCCGCGACGTACGCATCGTTCTGCTCGTCGTACTCGACGGTGACGTCGGGAATGATCGGCGGGACCTCCCGGTCCACGAGGGTGCGGCCGGGGCTCAGGTTCAGCTTCCGCATGAGGCCCATCGCCCGCTGGATGCGCTCGATCGACATCTCGGTCTTCTGGGCGATCTTCGGCAGGCGGTTCTGCAGCAGGTCGTCGAAGTGCTCCTTGATGAGCCGGCGGACGTCCGGCCAGCCGAGATCGTGATCGGCGTCGCGCTCGCGCCGCTCGACCTGAAGAAGAAGACACTCGCGGTTGGTCCGGGCCCCGATCCCGGCCGGCTCCAGCCAAAGCTGGACGACCCCCACGGCACGTTCGAGAAGCTCCGTGGACATCGTGACCCCGGGGACGTTCTGGTTCTGATCGAGGATCGTCGGCAGGTCGGCGCTGAGCAGGCCGTCGTCGTCGATGTACGCGATCAGGCGCTGGCCGACGATGGCGATCTCGGGGTCGACCTCGGCGAACGACCACTGATGCAGAAGCTGCTCGATGAGGCTCTCGCCCCGGGCCGCGATGTTCGCCATCGCGTCCATCTTCTTGTCGCGCTCGCCGCTGGTCCGCGCAGGCGACGATCGCTGCGGGGAGTACGCGTTGTCGAAGGCCTCGCGGTAGTTGGACTCCAGCGCGCTGAGGCGCTCCCAGTCGTCGGCGCCGGAGGCGGAGTCCTCGCCCACGACGAGCTCCCGCTCCTCAAGGCTCTCCTCGCGCTGCTGCTCCTGTCGGTCGGTCTCGGCGTCGTCGGACTCGACGCTCGGATCGGCCAGCTCCAGAGCCACATTCGACTCCAGCTCCTGGTCGATCCGCTCCTGCAACGCCAGAAGGGGCATGTGCAGGATCTCCATCGACTGGATCATTCGCGGCGCCAGCTTCATCTGCTGGGTCGTCCGCATGTGCTGGCTGGTGTCGAAACGCATGGGTGGAGGAGAGGTTCGGGGTTCGAAGCGAGAGTGCGCCGCGAGGACACCCCTTCGTATGGTATCGGTTCAACCCCCGGGGCCACGTTGGCCCACGGGGTTCGGTATCGAATCGCGGGGAGCGGGGTTCGAAATTCGCGGATAAGGCCGCGCCATCCCTACAGAGGGACCCGCGCGCACACACTTGACCCCGAACCCTGAACCCCTTCTTTCTATCCATCCACCGCCTGGCGGCCCTGGATGGCGTCGGCCAGGACTGCCTTGCTGGCGTACTCGAGCTGCGAGCCCGTGGGCAGCCCCCGGGCGAGGCGGGTGACCTTTACCCCGTGACGGTTGAGCTGCTCAGCCAGATAGAGCGCCGTGCTGTCACCCTCGAGATCGGGGTTCAAGCCGAAGATCACCTCCCGCACCGCCACCCCGCGGCAGTTGCGGGCCGGGTCGCCCACGCGATCGAGGAGCTGCTCGCTCGTCAGGTCCCCCGGCTCGACGCCGCCCAGCGGGTCGAGCCGACCGGTCAGGACGTGATAGACGCCGCGGTACATCCCGGTCTGCTCGAGGCTGATGAGGTCCTTGGGCTGCTCGACCACCAGGACCGTCGAGGCGTCGCGAGCCGGCGCGGCGCAGATACGACAGGGATCATCCTCGGTCAGGTTGAAGCAGATCGAGCAGGGCCGAATGTGCTCCTTGACGTCGGCGATGGCCCGGCTCAGGCGCAACGCGTCCTCGGGCGTCGCCTTGAGCAGGTGAAACGCCATGCGCTCGGCGCTGCGGCGGCCGATCCCGGGCAGCCTGGTGAACTCTTCGACGAGGCGCTCCATTGGTTCGGGCTGTGATTGGCCGGTGCGCCCTGGGGGTCCGGGGGGGCCGGGGGCCGGGGCGTCACTGTCGCCTGATCGGAGGTCGTCAAACGTCTCATTGTCCGCGGTCACGGTCCGGCTTCCTTACTCCTGGCAGCCCGTTGAAGAAGCCATTCGGGCTGCGAGCGGCCCAGATCCGCCAGCTCGGCGTCGCCGAATCTCGACGTATCTCCGGGATATGCCATCGATCCGGCTCCTTGATCTGACGAATCTGGTCGCGCTCTCGCCTGCGAAGCAC
>SMUY01261133.1_pt1 | contig 16884 bp, 15 predicted proteins | sample 2456441 | NCBI WGS metagenome assembly SMUY01 (sample SAMN11095931, study PRJNA526329) | marine sediment metagenome | biome: Marine sediment; feature: Surficial sediment; material: Deep marine sediment; isolation source: Hadal surficial sediment | place: Pacific Ocean | collected 2014-11 | depth...
ACATAGCTTTTAAGAACGTTAGTGACCGGCGCGAATTGATCTTTAGCGCGGTGCCAGGACATTGGCAACACCAAGACAAAAAAATTCCCGGGCGTTAACCCGGGACAGTCAGGGGGCAATTCGCCTACATAGCTCTTAAGAACATCGAGGACCGGCGCGAATTGATCTTTAGCGCGGTGCCAGGACATTGGCAACACCAAGACAAAAAAATCCCGGGCATAAACCCGGGAAAATCAGGGGGAAAAACCTAATACGCCAGAAAAAAAACCGTTAATGCAACCGCGACCAACTAACCAACTGAACCGAACTCCGTCGCAAATCAAAATTCTTTGCCAGCACTGCTTCAATATCGGTCACATCAGAGTCGTGATCCATCGGTCGGCTGAGTTCAACGACGCCACTGAATTCATTTCCGCCGCGATAATCTGCGTCGGTCAACCGGAACTGTGTGAAGTACTTTGCGGACATGTGCTTGAGACTACGCCGGCGTCTCGTGTTGGTCTGTGAGCCAAAGCACAGATTTGGCTGTGAGCTGACAATCGGGGCCAGGGGCCCCAAAGTGGCCGCAGACGCATAATCCGCATCTCGCCGCTGCCAGGGCCGGGCCGGGTCGTCCAAAATCCTTAAATCAGACGAAATTCGGACCCGGCGCGCTCGCGAGATGCCCTGTGGCGGCGTAATATGCCCTGCTGCGACATAATGTATTGCGCATAAAGAGATGCAATGCACAGAATTGGGCTGTCGGGATATGTAAAATCCCGGATAGCGCTTTAATTATTCATAACTTATTATTTTTCTATTTATTCGGAACTACAGAATGGCCTCCCTAACCAGTTTTGTCAGACTGCTTCTGCTCACCACATTCATGCTGGCCGCGAGCAACGCCAATTCGCAGGATGAACTGCGCAAGACCTTTTTCAAAGACGTTGACGTATCCCGTGCCACCGCCGAAACGGCAAACGCAAAATTGCTGGCTCCCAAAAGCTACGACGCCGGCGTCAAAGATTACATCTCGGCCGAACTTGGCCTGCAGCGCGGTCGTAACATCGAATACGTACGCAACAAAGCAGCCGATGCGGAAGAACACTTTGACACCGCAGCCAAAACGGCGGGCCTGGCGAAAACTGTTTTGTCACAGGTAATGAAAAGCCGGCAGGATGCCGCGAATGCCAAGGCGCCGGAATTGTCGGCGGATATATGGGAAAAAGCGCAGCGGGAATTCGGCTACGCGATCCGCTATCTCGAGCGTGGCGATCTGAAAAACGCGAAGAAGAAGGACATTTCGGCAACGAGCCTGTATCGCGATGCGGAGCTGGTCGCCATCAAGGCGCAATATCTCACCGAGACGCGCTCATTGCTGGCACAGGCAGATCGGGCGAAAGTGGGTCGTTATGCCCCGCTGACCCTGGGAAAAGCCAAGCAATTGCTGGCCGATGCCGAGCGCGAGCTTAGTGAAAACCGCTATGACACGGATTTGCCGCGCAACCTGGCGCGACAAGCCAATTACGAGGCAAAACACGCGATTTATTTATCGGAGGTTGTACGTGATGTGCGCGATAAAGATCTGACAGTCGAGCAGTTGATACTGAACTGGGAAAAACCTCTCGAGGATATTTCAGGCGCGGCCGACATTGTACCGTTCATGTCTGACGGACATGAAAAACTGTCGCTCGAACTGGTGACCTACATTGAGAACCTTCGTGCTGCGGAGCAAAGTCTGATGCAGGAGTCCGAGGCCAACATCCTGCGGCTCGCGGACATCGAGGAAGAAGTTCGGGCGCTTGACGAAAGACTCGGCGGCGCAACAGTCGAACGTGCGGCACTGATACAGCGGCTCGAAACGCAGGCAAGAGTTAAAGAACAGTTTGAGCGGGTTGAAAAGATGTTTAACCGAAACGAGGCACGTGTATTCCGTGAGGGAGATCGCGTAATTCTGCGCCTGGTTGGCCTGACTTTCGACAGCGGCAAGTCAGATATCAAACAATCAAGTTTCGATCTGCTCGCCAAGGTGGAAAGGGCGATTGATGTATTTCCGAGCTCTGAACTCGTTATCGAGGGACATACTGACTCCTACGGTGGCGACGAATCCAACCAGGTGCTGTCGCAGCAACGCGCGGAATCTGTGCAGCAATACATGGTTAATGCGATGCGAATTCCCAGCTACCGCCTGATAGCAACCGGATATGGCGAGACCAATCCCGTTGCCAACAATGAGACTGAATCTGGCCGGGCCAGAAACCGACGTATCGATATCGTCATCAAGCCGAATCTTGATCCACCGTATCCGGTCTCATCTGCTGACGCCACCAATTACTAACTACTCGCGCGGTTACCTCGTTCACGAGGTAACCGTATTCGGCATGCACGCTTAACTCACCATCCATGTGGTAGTAGTTGTACATCGTCCGATCTTCGATACCTGCAACCAGGCCAAGCTCAATCATCTCACCGAAGTCGTTATTCAGGGTCATATCGATGGCAGTCAGCTCGCCGATCGCGGCCAGGTTAATCCAGTCAAGAATATTTGCCGGGTACCGTGTCTTGCCGCTCGCCGTTGTGCCCAGCAAGTTACGCTGAATAACGTTTTGTCCGAGTGGGCTACCCATGGTTACCAGCAAATGCACACTGACATCTCGTTCAGATGCCTGCGACAACTGCCACAGCGCATCGTAAGCAATGACAGAACCCATACTATGTGCCAATAACAACACCGGTCGCCCTTCTCTGGCTGCTCGCTGCAACGGGTCCTTCAAAGTCTGCCGCGCCATGTCGGCAACATCATTCTTGTTTTTGTTGTACCGATTCAGGTCATGTAAGTGGAGCTGTAACTCCTCAGTGGCGAAGTGCGGCAGCATAACCGGCAGGCCATCTGCAACGCGGAAAAGCCAGCGAACCATTTTGCGCCGCCACGAAGACGCCAGCGCCCGGTCGGCCTCACTGGCATGTTGCCTTTTCAGGAGCGCATCAATGTCTGCCTGATCCAGTCCGATATCGCGATACTCACCATAAAAGTCGTAAGTCCAGCTCGCTATCTCGAAGCTCCGCTGGTTTGCTGCAAGCGTCGTCGCCAGATCGGAATCAATGCGCCGAATCCCCTCCAACAGACAACGAAACAATTCATGCCGATGCGCCACCGGCTCCGGCTTCGGCCGCAATCCGGGAATGAACAAGATCAGAGGATCGGCTGACATATTGGCTGTCCTTTCTCTTCTCACCGTCGCCAGGCGGACTGCAACAGGCTGCGTAATTCAGTGACGGTCGTTACCACAACATCAGGTTGCTGCAGATGTTCCGGCCAGTCGGCACCCGTCCTGTTCATCCACGCCGTTCGCAGCCCTGCTTCGCGCGCGCCATCGATATCTGTTTCCGGATGATCACCGACATGCAATATTTCTAGGGCAGAATAGCCGCTGCGCTCGATCGCCACCTCAAAAATTTCCCGTGCCGGCTTGGCTGCACCGACGTCAGTTGCCGTAATTACATCGTGAAACAAATGATCGATGCCAATTTTTTGCAAGCTGGCATTGCCATTGGTCAGTGCGAGAATTCGAAAGTCTTGAGCAAGCAATTCCAGATTCGATAGCACGTCCGGAAACAACTCAACCTCATTTCGTGCCTGATCAAAAACTTCGAACGCGGGCTCCACAAGGTCTGTCGCGTAACCCGACTCCTGCGCCAGACGTTCAAGGACCTTCTTGCGTAAAAAGCGAAAATCGTGTTGCTGGTCGACAAATTCGTCCATGACGGACACGCGAATATTAAGTACGTCCGTTGCCGAAAAGCCAGTTGCAATGCGCGGATAGTTTTCCGCCAGCCAATCCCAAAGTTTTGCCTCAGCGCGCTGAATAACGGGCCCTATCTCCCACAGGGTGTCATCAAGATCCAGAGTGATGGCGCGAATACGATGCAAAACGAGTCCTGTTGCCAAGTGGATGAATTTTATCGGCCGGGAGACCCTATAATGATACAAAGTCTAATTGAAGCACATAGCGGGAAACCGGCAACGATGAAATATCTGCATACCATGGTGAGAGTTAACAACCTTGATGAGTCACTGGACTTCTACTGTCAGAAACTGGGGCTAACCGAACTCAAACGCTACGATAATGAAACTGGCCGATTCACCCTGGTGTTCCTGGCCGCGCCCGGAAACGAGGAAGCGCAGGTGGAGCTGACCCACAACTGGGACCCGGAAGAGTATGACGAGGGACGCAATTTTGGCCACCTGGCTTATGCGGTGGATGATATTTATGCGGTTTGCCAGCGCCTGCTCGATGCGGGAGTGACCATCAATCGCCCGCCCCGCGATGGCCACATGGCTTTCGTCAGGTCGCCGGACAATATCTCGATTGAGTTATTGCAAAGCGGCGACGCACTGGCGCCTGCGGAGCCATGGGCGTCAATGGAGAATGTCGGGCATTGGTGAAACATCATCTCTCTGACAATGCCAACAAAGCACCCGTAGGAGCCCGCCCCAATCCTCCTGCATTGCTAAAAAAACTGCCTTAAGGTCGGTGAGGATTGATCTTTAGTGCCCTGCTCAAGAGAGAACGAGTGGTGATAACGGAGGCATCGCCCGCTGGGCGGGCTCCTACAAGTTCTTTCAGGAGATTACGGTGGCCTCCGGCAATAGCGGCGGTAGCGTATCCGTCGGCCGCTCGGGTTTTTCGTTTGTCAAAACCGAAAACGACCGCATTGCCCTGGCCAACGCTTCGCCATCCCACGATTGGTCGCCGGCTCCGTAACTGGCGTTACACAATGCCTCGAGCTGGGTGGACAACGGCAGTGACACCCGCGTCGCTATCGTGCCAATACTGCGCGGCGCGTCATCGGGCCATTGCAGTTTTCCCCAGTCGAGCATAGCCGTTTTGATGCCCGCTACATCATCGGCAAGTGCCGCTTTACGTGCTGCCTTCAGGAACCTTGCCTGTTGTTTGTGAATGGGCGGCGGTGGCGGCCCTTTCGGTTCGCTGGCAGGCGCTCGTCTCGACCACCACCAGGCCACCAGGGTTAATACCCAGACGGCAGCGAGAACTTCGCTAACCAGTAGCCAGAAATCACTCTGTATAACTTTCGTAGCACTAACGGCTTCACTTTCTTCCGCTTCGACAAGTTGTTCTGCGACAACCGGCGGCGGCACCAGGGTTGCTGATGGGAGTATGTTCAAAGTTGTACCCGGCAGGCTGGCAATCTCCCACATGCCGGTATCGATGTTCCACCACGGCAACTCCAATGCCGGTAATTTAACTTCGCCTGCTACCACGCCGATTAATGCATATTGATCCCTGCGAATGGCCCTGATGCCGGCGGCCTCGGCCGTATCGCGAAATTCCGGCTTGTCCGGGTAGATTTTGACCGAGTCCGACACGGCCGGATCGAGCACCGGGATTTGCGTTGATAGCTGGCCCAATGCGGTAACCGTTATGTGGCGGGTAATCGGCTCACCGGCCGGGAGATTACCCGGGTCACGTGACCAATCCTCGCTCAACGTAACTGAGCGCGCCGGAAACCATGCAGCATTGGCAAAACCATCGGGTGGTGGCGGAATCGGATTAACGACAACATCGATCGCCGCAGATTCGAAAATCTTTCGACCGGTGATGCGGCCGTCACGCAAAACGCGGGCTTCAAACCTGGCCGGGGTGATCGAGATTTGGCCGCTCTCCTGCGGGAACAATGCATACACGCGCTCAACGACTTTGTAATCCTTGCCATTTAACACCGCGTCATAACTTCTTTCTTCGCCGGCTCCTTCTATCAGTACCTCGACGCCACTGATGTTCGGTTCACTCAGTCGTGGTTGTCGGGTTGCGATCGCGCGATAAACCTTGACGGTGTATATGACCTGCGCCTGCACATAGCTTTCATCATGATCAACCTCAGCCGTTACAAAGATGTCTGCCTCGCCCGGCAGAGAATTTGACGGTGGCAATATCGTTACCGGCACCGGTTCACTTTGCTCAGAACCAACGATGACCGGTGGTATAATCAGGTTACCTTCACGCTTTGCCATCAGTACGTAGGTCCACGTACGCGAGCGACTGATCTGTCCGTTAACGATTGTCGTGTTACTTAGCTGACTGCGGTTACCGATGTAGAAGTCTGCATCCAGCGCGGATGCATCCGGTTCGATATCGATCGCTGTATTGACCATCACCTTGAAAGTAAATGATTCGTTCAGCTCTACATTTGATCTGTCGACACTCGCTACCACCGCTGCATTGGCGACGCCGGCGAACCACAACGATGTAATCAACAGCGAGTTTGAGACAACCGCCAGCCGTTTTTTGCAATGCGTATTTACCATGGTTGTACCTCATCGTCGGGCCACAGACTGTTGCCGTCCTGATCTTTGCCCTGACGCTGATATTGATAACGAAATTTTCTCCGCAGCAGACCGCCCGGGTCATTGGGGATACGGCGGAGCCACTGCTCCATCGCCTGCTGCTGTTCCTGCTCGTGGCGCATCGCTTCGGCTTCAGCCTGGCTCATGCCCTGCTGTTCCTCTGCTTCATTCCCCTGCTGTTGCGCTTCCTGCGCCGCACGCTCAAGCTCTTCACGCAGCGCCTGCATGTCTTCCTCGTTCATGTTTTCCTGGTCGCGTACCGATGACTCATCTTCCTCACCCTCCGCACCCGGCTCACCGCTGCTGCCCTCCTCACCCTCCTGATCCGACTGGCTTTGACCTTCGGATTGCTCGCCGCCACCGCCCTCTTCAGCGGAGTTTTCGTTGCCTTGTTCCCCGTCCTGGGAGTCCTGGCTTTGCTCGAGCATGTCCTGCAGGAGGTCACGATTGTATTGCGCGTCTTCTGCAGTTGGGTCGCTCTCAAGAACCTGCTCATAAGCGTCAATGGCCGATTCCAATTCGCCAAGTCGCGCCAGCGCATTGCCAAGATTGTAAAGGCTCTCATCATCTTCCTGGCCTGCAAATCCGGCAGCGCTGCCGCCGTAATCGCCATCGCGATAATTCGCCACGGCGCGCCAGTTGGGATCATCGAACAACGCGGCAGCATCGGCAGTTTCGCCGTCTTCCAGCAACTGTTGTGCCTGCTGATCACGTGTTTGCCAGAGATCATCCCACGTGAACGCGTGCGCCGGTTTTGATACGGGCATGATGAACACGATCAACACCAGCACGAGCCCACGACGAAAAGCCATTGCGGCCAAGGGCACGAGCAGGAGCAGCAGCCACGGACCTTCTTCCTGCCATTGATCTGTCGAGAGCGCATGGTCAGACTCCGCGCCGGTACCGGAACCTGTTTCGCCGGACAGCAAGGCGTCAATGTCGCTGTCATCGGCGGTCATGGTTGCATAACGCCCGCCACCACTGGCAGCAAGACGCCGCAGTCCGGATTCCTCCAGACGCGGTACCGCAAGATTGCCTGAGCGGTCAGTCACGAAACCGCCGCCGGCGCGTGGAATAGGCGCGCCATCTTTGGTGCCAACGCCGAGTACCGACAAGGTATAACCGGCATCGTTTAACTCCTGCGCCGCACGCTCCGCTGCCGGCGATGTACCGCCGTCGGTGATCAACAACACCTCACCGTAAATGGCCCCGGCTTGTTCAAGGAGCTGGCGGCCTTTGTTAATTGCTGCCACCGGGTAACTGCCACGGCTGGGCATGATGTCGGTGCTGAGACTATTGACCAATGCCGCGACAGTGTCCGCATCATTGGTCAGCGGCGTTACTGTGAATGCGTTCGACGAGTAAACAACCAGCGCAGTCTGGCCGGCGCTGCGGCGTTGAAGAATATCCAGAATCTTGAGTCGTGCCCGGGCCAGCCTGCTGGGCGTGAGATCCTGTGCATCCATCGAGCGCGACAGATCCAGCGCCATGACCACCGACTGCTCGGAGCGAAACACGGGCTGCTCCACGCGATTCCAGCTTGGGCCCGCCAGCGAGAACACTGCCAGCACACCACCGATAAGAATCAGCCACCAGCGATAGTTCAGCCCTTTTACCTGGCTTCGGGACAGGACGTAGGGCGCGAGCGCCGGATCGATAATACCTTGCCAACTACCCGCCGCGAGCCTGCGCCGCGCCAACGTGAAAGTAATCAGGACGACAAGCGGTATTGCCCACAACCATTCCGGCCTTATCCAGTGAAAATCAGCCAGCATTGAGTTTCACCTTCTGCGCCCGTGCAATTCGCAGTCCGGATAACAGGTTCATCAGCGCAAGAAATGACGCGAGCACGAATGCGCCTGCCAGCGGCCAGTAATAAAGTGCGGTAATTGGCCGGAAGCCGGCCTCGGGTTCGGCAACCGGTTCAAACTCGTCCAGCAGTCGATAAATATCCTGCAGCCCCGCTGTATCTTTGGCACGGAAATAACGACCGCCTGTCAGCTCCGCAATCTTTGTCAATGTCGCTTCGTCAAGATCCGCTGACGGATTGACTCGTCGCATGCCGCCGGTGATCGATGACACCACCATTTGTTCGGCACCGATACCGATCGTATAAATACGCAAGCCTATTTGTCGGGCAAGCTCGGCCGCTTTGATCGGATCAATTTGGCCGGCAGTGTTGGCACCATCGGTTAGCAGAATCAGGACCTGCTCGCCGCCCTCGCCGCCCTGATCGTAAATTCGTTTGACCGCCAGCGTAATAGCATCGCCGATGGCTGTTTTCTCACCGGCCAGGCCGATGAATGCTTCCAGCAACAGGATGTTCACGGTTTCGCGATCCAGCGTCAGTGGCACTTGCAGGTAGGCGCGCTCGCCGAACAGGATCAGCCCGATGCGATCGCCTTCGCGACGATTGATGAAGTCTGAAGCAACCGCTTTGGTTGCGGTGAGGCGATCGACACGGCGATTGCCGAGTTCGAAATCTTTCGCGTCCATGCTGCCGGAAAGATCAACCGCCAGCATCAGGTTACGACCGGAGACCGGCACGTCGAGTTCGTCGCCAATCCGTTCCGGTTTCGCAGCAGCAAGCACCAACAGAATCCAGGATACGACAACAATCCAGAAACGCCAGTTCAATAACTGCTCAACTTCCGAGCGATCACTCAGGACGGCGAAGCCCTTGAAGCTAGGCACTTTGAGTCCGGCATCCTGTTTGCCGATCACCGGCGACATCACAGCACGCACGATAAACGGCAAGGGTAATGCCAGTAGCAGCCACGGCCACGCGAGCGAATACATTACAATGCCCCCCCAACCAGTGGTGCGCGCAAGCGCTGTTGCACGGCCCTGATCAGGCCATCGACATCGACGTCATCCTCAATCCGATCGCGATTTTGATACGGCAGTGATTCCAGAATCTGCCCGGAGCCGTTGCTAAAGGGCTGGTTATCCAGTCCGCGGTCCAGCCACTGCAACCAGCGCTTGCCAGTCAGCCCGGCAACTTCGTCACGGCGCGCGTAAGCAAGCATTGTCCGGCGCAACAATTCCGAGAGTTCCGTTGCCAGCGTGACCGCATCGAGGCCACTCTCATATTCACCCTGTACACGTGCCAGTTCCCTGAGCGCCATGCGCCGTGCTGCATTCCAGCGCCACTTGAGGAGAGCCTGGTATAACAGGTAGCCAAGGCCGAGCATCGCCAGCGCGATCAGAACCCACCAGCCAGGCGCCAGCGGCCACCAACCGATCGCCTCAGGCAGGTGCAACTCGCGTAACGGTAACTGTTCGGGATCCATTCTTGTTATAACGCTCTTAGTTAAGGCGGCGACCCAGCGCCTGTTGCAGAAGTTGTACCGGATCGTCGTCAGTCGACATTGGCAGCAGGTGAATGCCGTATCGCTGGCAGAAATTTTCCATGGATTTCCGGCGCTCTTCGAATACATGTTTGTAGTCAGACCGGGCGCCGCGGCCATAAGTATCAATCGCCATCTCTTCGTCATGGCTGACCAGCCGATAACGGCCAGGGGGTGGCAATTGCCGTTCCAGAGGGTCACTCAGGAATACGGCCAACACTTCGTTATGCCGCGCGATCTCGGACAAATACGACTGCGCATTTCGTGACAGACCGATGAAATCGCTAATGACGATAACGAGGCTGCCAGGGTGGGTGACCCGGCGTAGCGCTGCCATAGCCTGGGTCAATGGCAGCTCCTCATCTGCAACGGCCTGGTCCGTGCTCGTGTTCCAGTCTGCATGGCTGACCAGCTGATGTACGTAATGCAGTGCTGCTTGTCGGCCGAGTCGCGGTCGAAGCTCGCGATGCTTGGTGTTGCCGAACACGATGCCACCGAGTCGGTCACCCCGATGGTGCGCGGCCCAGGCCAGTAACGCCGCAGCACGGGCCGCATTGACCGACTTGAAACAACCTTGCGTCGCAAAATGCATGTTGCTGCGCAGATCCGTCACGATCAGGACCGGTCGCTCGCGTTCCTCGCGGAACAGTTTGGTGTATGCCTCGTTACTGCGTGCTGTTACACGCCAGTCGATATTGCGCGGGTCATCACCAGGTTGATAGGGGCGCGACTCGTCGAATTCCATGCCGCGACCTTTGAAATGCGAAACGTATGCGCCGGTCTGTAAAGAATTGATGCGCAAAACATCCAGCGCAATGACACGTGCAGGGCCGCTCAGGCGAATCAGGCCAGCCTGGCTGACGCTGATCGGGGATGCATCCGCATGTAGTTTGTCGTGCCGCATACGACTATGGAACGCCGACGCCGTCCAAAACTCCCTCGATAATCGTATCGGGACCGACACCATCGGCTTCAGCTTCGAAGCTCAGCACCAGTCGATGCCGCAACACGTCGCCGGCCACGTCCTGAATATCTTCGGGTCCGACATAGTCACGACCTTCCAGCCAGGCACGGGCACGTGATGCCCGGTCGATACCCATACAGGCGCGCGGGCTGGCACCGTACATCACCAACCCGTCCAACTCCTTATTAACGGCGCCGGGATTACGTGTGGCAACAACGACATTGACGATGTATTCCTCCAGCTCGTCCGACAGGTGCATATTGAGAATCTGTTGACGCGCCTCCATTATAGTCTCTTCGGACATCAGCTCTGGCGGTGCGAATGCATCACGCTCACCTGACTTCGCTTCCTCGCGATTCAGGATAAGAATCTTGCGCTCGTCTTCCGGTGTCGGATAACCCACCTGTGCGTGCAACAGGAATCGATCGAGCTGCGCTTCGGGCAACGGATAGGTGCCCTCCTGCTCGATTGGATTCTGCGTTGCCATGACCATGAACAGTTTCGGCAATTTGTAACTGCTGTCGCCAACCGTAATCTGCCGCTCTTCCATCGCCTCGAGCAGCGCCGACTGCACCTTGGCAGGTGCGCGGTTGATTTCATCCGCGAGAATGAGATTGTGAAACAGTGGCCCCTCCCGAAATTCAAAGGTGCCATCCTGTGGCCGGTAGATGTCCGTACCGGTCAAATCGGCTGGCAACAGATCAGGCGTAAACTGCAGTCGATGAAAATCGCCCTCGATGCTCTCGGCAAGCACCTTGATTGCGCGGGTTTTCGCCAGCCCGGGCGCCCCTTCGACCAGCAGGTGTCCATCACAAAGCAATGTAATCAGCATCCTGTTGATAAGACGAGACTGACCGATGATCAGACTGTCCGCATGTGCTTCGAGCTGTTGAAATTGATCCGCGACACTCATTGGTTAACTCCGGGCGAAAAAAAGGGCGTGCCATTGTAGTGGTGATGCGCCAGCAGTCCAACTGGTCTCACACTATTTGTCTCGTGTGGTGATTCCAGCCGGTATTCATACCGCTCCGGGCTAGTGGCAGCACCACACGGCTTTGGCGATAATGTGCTCTTGGGACCGTACAGAAAGCCAAATATTGCAGGAATTTATGAAATTTCGTGACCCCGAGAACGGCATGAGGCATAGCTCTGCCGCCTTGTTGCTGGCTTTCCAGTGTTTGCTGCTTGCCGCGTGCGATTCGCCACCGACCGTGGCAGATGAACCCGCCGTTGTGGATAGATCGGCCGCTGCCTGCATCGACGATGGCCAGTTGAACGCTGATCTTTATGGCGGTATCCGCGCCACACCTGTTTGGGGCGCAGACAATCTCGAGTGTAATGGCATGATCCGCCCCTTTGGCGAGGCGGCGAGACTGCGTTTTACAGGCCCGCTGCCGATCCTGGATGCCGACGCAGAACAGCGCTCGCTGGCATTTATTCCTGGCTTGCCAGGCCTGCATCAGGACGAAACAGCTAGCGAGCTACCCACTAATGTTACCCTGAGCGAAATAGGTACCGGCAGATTTTACGGCACGCAGGACACGGAGAATTGCTGGACAGACATCTTGAGCCAGGAGCAGATCGGCGTGGAAGGTTCTCTCGAATACCGCATCAGTGGTGTTCTTTATTGCGTTGCCCCACTGGCAGAACTTAACGGAGGTTCCAGTATCTCGTTCGCCGACATCGGATTTACCGGCCAGCTTAGCTGGGATACGCCGAAATGATCGTTGCGCGTATCGTTGCCATCCTGGGGCTGGGTCTGTTGCTGAGCGCGCAGACCAGCGACAGCGACGATCTCGACGCCGCGTTTGAAAAGGAAACACTTGTTATATCGGCAAGTGAGCACGCCTGCCATGTATTCGATATTTACCTCGCGATGAATCGCAAACAGCAGATGCGCGGACTGATGCACGTCCGTCACTTGCCGGATTTCACGGGCATGCTGTTTGTTTATCGTGACGCGAGCAACCATTCGATGTGGATGAAAAATACTTTCATACCACTGGACATGTTGTTCATTCGCGCCGATGGCACGGTGTCCTCTATTGAAACGAATACTGTGCCGCAATCATTAGAAACGATTAGTTCTGTTGAGCCGGTGAATTTCGTGCTGGAACTGAATGCTGGGGTAACCGAGCGATTGCATATCACCACCGAAAGTATTGTTTATTTTCCTACAGATGACTAAAGAACTGCCGCGATCGACTCGGCCAGGTAGCCAACATTGCCCTGCGTAATCCCACAGACGTTAATACGGCTTGAGTCCACCAGGTAAATCCCATAACCCCGTTTCAACGCAGCGACCTGCTCCGCCGACACTCCCAGGTAACAAAACATGCCGTTTGCTCGCTCGATATGTGAGAAATCATGCTCCGGAGCCGTCTCGCCAAGAGCAGCAACCAGCAACTTGCGCATATCCTGCAATCGTTGTCGCATAGCGGCAAGCTCCACTAACCAGGTCGCTCGCAAATCCTCATCATTGAGTATGCGCGCAACCACCGCACCACCATGATCTGGTGGCATTGAATACAGGGTCCGCACAATATTTTGTGCCTGACTGTTCACTATAGCTGCCGACTGAGCGCTTGCGCCGATAATGGATAGCGATCCAACGCGATCGCGATACAAACCGAAGTTCTTCGAACAGGAACTAGCCACAATCATTTCCGCAAAGCGCTCAAACATCAGGCGCACCGGGTAAGCATCGGCATCAAGATCCACGGCGAAACCGTGATATGCGAAATCGATGAAAGGGATTAAATCGCGCTCTGCCAGAAGATCAGCAAGTTGCTGCCATTGTTCTACAGACAAGTCCATGCCGGTTGGATTGTGACAGCAGCCGTGCAAAAGCACGAGATCGCCTGCAGCTGCCTGGCGAAGAGCTGCGAGCATTGCATCGAAGCGAATGCAATGACGCTCATTGTCGTAGTAAGGGTACGCTTGCAGTTTTACACCCGCACCGCCCAACAATGGCACGTGGTTATTCCAGGTCGGATCGCTAACCCACATCGTCGTATCCGGTGTAGCGCGCAGGATTAATCCGGCTGCCACACGCAATGCCGCGGATCCGCCCGGTGTTTGCAGCGTCGTGATGCGCCCATCCTGATCTGAGCCCTCGCCGAACGTCAGGTTCTGAATTGCTTTACAAAATACCGGGTCACCGGCGCAGCCAAGGTATGCCTTGCTCGCCTGGTTATCCACGAGCCATTGCTCTGCTTTCTTGACAGTTTGGAGAATTGGCGTAACGCCAGTTGCGTCTCTATAAACACCGACGCCAAGATCGATCTTGTTCGGTCGCGTGTCGTCGCGGTGCTCCCCGATCAGTTTCAGGATGGCATCAGCCGGTTTTAACTCAAGAGTTTCGAACAATGCAGTGCTCCGCACAGGCGTGAGCTGCGAATTGTACACAGGGAAGACGACAATGCGCTGCCGGAATTCGGCAGCGCATCAGGATTTACAATCGACGAGGACCCTACGGGTCCTTACATCTTGAAAAAATCCGCCCTGACCGCAATGGCAGGATGGACGATATTCAGGCTTTTGGTGCCCAGACTGAACACCAACCGTTAGCATTCACCAATTTGCCCGGGAAAATCTGGCAGGGGCGCCATGCGTCCCCATCTGCACCCTGTACCAACGCGCAATTGGCGCAGTCTTGCTCAGGCGCGGGATTAGCCCTGGATGCGGCATCCACCGTGCTGGCGTCATGCACATATTTCAGAGATTGTGCGACCGGGTCGCTTTCCTCAATTTTCGGCATATCCTGGGCATAAGCATCGGCGCCCGGACGTAACATGCAGCCCGCGGCTGCAACGGCTGATAATTGGATGAACTGGCGTCTGGCTATCTTGCTCAAAGGATTCTCCCTCAGTTTTTACGAATTAGTGCCCAAACCATGGCCGGGCCGTCGCGTATCTTAATCGAAAATCAGTCTCTGTGTGCAAGCGAATTCGCGCTATTCCCACAGTTGAGAATGGTTCGCATTTTCATTAGAAGTCAACGGGATACGCGATTACGGACCAGTATACTGGATGAACCTGAATAGCAGCCTAACGAAACACCGCAAATCTCACTCTGGCCAGAAAATGTGAACGCCTGCACAATCCATTGCTCCAATGATTTCTAGCCCGGACACTTCATGAATCATCGTGATGATTGCACTCCAGGAGTATTTCCTCGGCTTGTCTGACGACAATTCTCACGGCGCGCAGAGATTTGTTTACACACGTGATTTTCCGACAGAGCGGAATACCCAGTGTATTCCCGAAGGAGGAAAATTGCGTGTGTAAACAAAGATCAAGCAAGGGCGCGAGTGACTTCATGAAGTGTCCGGGCTAGACACCGTAAGTCCTGCATAATCGACCACATACAGCGTGACCTGTTTTTCAGGCGTATTGTTCGTAATGCGAAGATAAGCCGAACAATAACCCTCGACATGAGAACGAGAATGACGACTTTCAAAGCTGACTCAATGCAACTCCGTTTTTTCAGATGGCTGGCCGCGGCAGCAGCGTTGACTACCGGTGGCGGTGCATTTGCGGCCTCCGTAACCCATCACTACACCGTCACGGTCGATTACTCATTGAGCCGGATGTCGGTCGAAGCCCGGTTTGAGACACCAGTTTTCAGTGTCACGGCAAGATCCCGTGAAGCCGGCAAGTTTCTGCTCGATCTCCGCGATTGCGGCGACGACCAGAAGATTAAAATGCGCAACCGCCGCATGATGCTGCCGGATCACGGTATTACCTGCCTGAATTATACGGTCGACCTGCAGCGCGCGGCGAAAGAGAACCGCAACTCTGAATTGCTTGCCCCGGGCAACATCATCGCATCACCTGTTTACTGGCTCTGGCGCCCCGAAATTCAAAACGGCACCCGTCTACAGGTCGAATTCCGTTTGCCGCAAGATGTACAGGTGTCCGTACCCTGGCAACAACTCGATGATTCAAACTCCAGGTATTTGCTCGGCAAGTCACCCGAGAGCTCTCATGCGCCGGCAATATTCGGCAACTTCGACTACCGGGAGCTGCAGGTGCCTGGCGCCGTGCTTCGCGTCGCCATTATGGATGGCGTGCACGAGATGGATAATGACGCCATCGTCGACTGGATCACCGCGACAGCGAATGATGTCAGCCTCGCCTACGGACGCTTCCCGAATCCGTCACCGCAGATCGTTGTCATTGCAGTTGGCGACGGCCGTGCGAACGGCCGCAGCGCGGTACCATTCGGCCGTGTCATTCGTGACGGCGGCGAGACGGTCGAGTTTTTTGTCGATCAGACACAACCGCTCGAAGCATTGCTCGCAGACTGGACCGCCACGCACGAGTTCAGCCACCTGATGCTGCCCTACCTGGACCGGCGACAACGCTGGATATCGGAAGGATTTTCGCAGTACTACCAAAACGTGCTGCTGGCTCGCTCCGGAGCCTACGATGCGTTGTACGCCTGGCAAAAACTTTATGCAGGCTATGAACGCGGCCGCAAATCACGCCCTGAATTGTCTCCGAATGAGGCGACTGCCAACCGAGTAAGAGACAGCCTGATGAAAGTGTACTGGAGCGGTGCCGCACTGGCCCTGATGGCCGATGTAACATTGCGCGAGCGTTCCGACGGCGAAGAAAGCCTGGATGACGTACTGGACAAATTCCAGTCCTGTTGCCTGCCATCCGATCGCGTCTGGACCGGCAAGGAGCTGTTCACGAAGTTTGACACACTGGCAAGCGCACCAGTTTTCATGCCACTTTATCGACGTTATGCCGATACCGCCGGATTTCCCGATATCAGCGATGTATTCGAACGCCTTGGCATAGCCGTGTCTGACGATGTAGTCAGCCTGCTCCACAACGCGGAATTGCAGGTGATTCGTCAGTCGATCACAGAGACTGACACTGTAGCTGCCGGACGGCGCCAGCAGATCGCCGGATATTAGAGGTTGTTAACCGGTGTAATTCCCAGGCACCGGCGGCCACAAGGAGACATAACCCTAATAAAATGACTATTCTTGGCCGACGCAACAGGAGACTACAGATGGTAGATACATCCAAGATCAGTGAGTGGTTACAGATTGTCGGCATGTTCGGCGTAATCGCGTCTCTCCTTTTCGTCGGGCTGCAGATGAAGCAGACGCCGGAAATTGCGTTGTCTGGCACCTACCAGACCAGAAGTGCCGCGACGGTTGCATCACTCGTGGCCGCGATTAGCTCTCCCGAATTTCTCTCTGCGAG